>OEKI01000079.1_pt1 | contig 11099 bp, 13 predicted proteins | sample 1503121 | NCBI WGS metagenome assembly OEKI01 (sample SAMEA104379569, study PRJEB20068) | metagenome | biome: 1000743; feature: 77; material: 1998 | place: USA | collected 2012 | depth 25 m | reverse complement strand
CCGCGCCTCTGCCATCACTAGATGCCCGCCCGCCACGAGCGTCTCCTTGTTCGCCGTCGCGACGATCTTGCCGGCACGGAGCGCGGCGAGGACCGGCCGAAGGCTGACGATGCCGCCGGTGGCCACGACGACGAGATCGACGTCGTCCCGCGTCGCGATGGCCTCCAGGGCGACGGGGTCCTCCGCGCCCAGTGCCGAGACGCGCGGTCGATGACGGGCAACCTGCTCGGCGAGGAGCGCCTCGTTGCGCCCGGCGGCGAGCGCGACGACCTCGAATGCCTCGGGGTGGGCGGCGAGGACGTCGAGCGTCTGCGTCCCGATCGACCCCGTGGAACCGAGGACCGCGACCCGCCGCCGCGACCCCTCCGCGTCAGCGGAACGAAGCGACGACATAGAGAACCGCGGCCGGCGCCGCGAAGAGGAACGAGTCCACCCGGTCCAGGATCCCGCCATGGCCCGGGATCAGGTTCCCGGAGTCCTTGGCACCCGCCGCGCGCTTGAGCATCGACTCGGCGAGGTCGCCGGCCTGCGCGGCGAGCGAGAGCAGCGGACCGAGCACGAGCGCGCCAAGAGGCGCCTGCCCCAGCGCGATCAACATGACAGCCGTCACGACCGTCGCGGCGACGATCCCGCCGATCAGGCCCGCGTAGGTCTTCGATGGCGAGATGTGGGTCAGGAATTTCCGCTGGCCATACCGCCGGCCGATGAAGTACGCGCCGGTGTCGAAGCTCCAGACCGCGAGGATCAGGAGGAGGATCCAGCCCTGCTCCGCGCTGAGCGACGCGAGCGGCGCCCCGGCCGGGATCGCCGGCGCCCGCTCTCCGAGACGCAGGACGAACCCGAGCAGCCCGGCATAGAAGGCGCCGAAGACCGTGGCGAACCACGTCGGCAGCCCGACGCGCGGATCGGACCGGGTGAACGCGCCGGCCGCGGCGAGGATCGTGCCGATCGCGAGGAGGAGGCTGCCGTTCGGGTCGATGGACGAGGCGAGGGCCGCGTCGAGGACGAGCGCGACGGCGAACGCGGTGCCGAACCAGACGAGGCTCGGGTAGCCAGCGGCCGTCAGCAGGCCGAAGACCTCGCGGGCGGCGAGGCCCGCCGCAACCGCGACGACCACCGCGATCCACGGCCGCCCGAGGAGGAGGGCGAGCAGCAGCGGCGGCGCGAGCATGGCAGCGCTGGTCGCGCGCTGCCGGAGCATGCCCGTCGGGACCGGCGACGTGCCGCTCAGCGTCCGAACCGGCGAGTCCGGCTGGCGAACTCGAGGAGCGCGGCGTCGAACGCGTCCGCGCCGAAGTCCGGCCAGAGCACCTCGGTCGTGTAGAGCTCGGCGTAGGCCGCCTGCCAGATGAGGAAGTTCGACAGCCGCTGCTCGCCGCCGGTGCGGATCACGAGGTCCGGGTCGGGCAGGCCGGCGGTGTAGAGCGCCCCGGCGATCGTCGTCTCGTCCACCGCGGCGGGATCGATGCCACTGGCAGCGATGCGCCGGAACGCGTCGACGATCTCCGTCCGGCCGGCGTAGTTGAACGCGACGTTCAGCAGGAGGCGCGTCCCATCCGCGGTCTCTTCCAGGGCCTCGCCGATCGATCGCCGGGTGTCTTCGGGGAGCTCGTCGAGCCGGCCGAGAAGCCGGATCCGGACGCCCTGGGACTTGAGCTCGGCGGTCTCGCTCCGGATCGCCCCTTCGAGGAGCTCGAACAGGGCCCGGACCTCGTCGTCGGAGCGGGCCCAGTTCTCGCGGCTGAACGCGTAGACCGTGACCACGGGAACGCCGCGACGGACGGCGTGGCGGAGGAGCGTTCGGATCGCCTCGACGCCGGCCGCGTGGCCCTCGACCTCGGCGAGCCCGTGCTGGCGGGCCCAGCGCCGGTTGCCGTCCATGATGATCGCGACGTGCCGCGGGAGGTCGGCCTCGGGCAGGAGGCGGTCCAGGTCCGCGTCGGCGGTCGGAGCGAGCGCGCCGGGGACCTCGGCAGTCGATCGATGCGCCGTCGGCGGCGCGTCGGTCGGGCGGGCGATCGGCGGGCCGGCCACTAGACCTCCATGACCTCCTGTTCCTTCACGGCGCCGCGGCGATCGACCTCGCCGATCCAGCGATCGGTCGTCTTCTGGAGGTGCTCGAGCTGGCGCCGGGCGTCATCCGCTCCGACCGAGCCGTCCCGCTCCTCCTTCTTGAGGTCGTCGGCGGCGTCGCGGCGGAGGTTGCGGATCTCGACCCGCGCTTCTTCCATGCGCTTGTGGACGCTCTTCACGAGGTCCCTGCGACGCTCCTCGGTGAGCGGCGGGATGTTCAAGCGGACGACGGTCCCGTCGACGTTGGGGACGAGCCCCAGCTCGCTCTTCTGGATCGCCTTCTCGATCGCCCCGAGCACGGCCCGATCCCATGGCTGGATCACGATCTGGTGAGCCTCGGGGACGCTGATGCCGGCCAGCTGGTTGAGCGGCGTCTGCGTGCCGTAGTAGTCGACGGTGAGCCGCTCGACGAGGGCGGTCGAGGCGCGACCGGTCCGGAACGCCTGGAAGTCGCGCTCCATGGCGTCGACCGCGCGGTTCATCTTGTGATCGGCGGACGTGATCGTCTCGCTGCTCATCGGCGTCCTCCCCCGGCGCCCGGGGCGCCGGAGATCCGGGTGCCGACCGGCTGGCCGGCGGCGACCCGTGTGATGTTGTCGGGCTGATTGAGGTCGAACACGACGATCGGGAGATCGTTCTCCATGCAAAGCGACACCGCCGCCGCATCGAGGACCTTGAGCTGGTCGCGGAGGAGGTCCGCGTACTCCAGGTGAGCGTATTTCCGCGCGTTCGGGTTCGTGAGTGGGTCCGAATCGTAGACCCCGTCGACCTTCGTCGCCTTGAGAAGCACCTCGGCGCCGATCTCGACGGCGCGCAGGGCGGCCGCGGTGTCGGTCGTGAAATACGGGTTGCCGGTGCCCGCGACGAACAACGCCACGCGGCCCTTCTCGAGGTGACGCACCGCGCGGCGCCGGATGTACGGCTCCGCGACCTCGTTCATCGCAATCGCGCTCATCACGCGCGTCTGGACGCCGGCCCGCTCCAGGGCGTCCTGGAGCGCGAGGCCGTTCATCACCGTCGCCAGCATCCCGATGTAGTCGCCGGTCGCGCGGTCCATGCCGCTGGCGGCCGCGGCGAGCCCCCGGAAGATGTTCCCGCCACCGACGACGATGCCGACCTGCACGCCGAGTCGGTGGACCTCCGCGACCTGCCGCGCGATGAACGCGCAGAACTTGGGGTCGACGCCGTACGAGCGGTCGCCGAGCAGCGCCTCTCCGGACAGCTTCAGGAGGATCCGGCGGTAGCGGAGCTCGCTGGCGTCCGCCACGACGCGGTCGCGGGTTGCGGTCGCCTGGCCGGCGTCGGTCACAGCTCCTCCCCGAGGGCGTAGCGCGTGAACCGGCGGACGCGGATGTTCTCGCCGATCGTGGCGATCTTGTCCGTGATCAGGTCGCGGACGGACCGCTCCTCGTCGCGGAACGGCTGATCGAGGAGGCAGACCTGGCCGAACCACTTCTTGAGCTGACCCTCGACGATCTGGGGCCGGATCGCCTCGGGCTTCTTCTGGACCGACTCGTCGGCGAGAAGCTCGGCCTTCTTCGCGTCGAGGACGTCCTGGGGGATGCCATCGGCGTCGACGTACTGGGGACTCATCCCGGCGACCTGGATCGCCAGGTCGCGGACGAGCTTCTGGAACTCGTCGGTGCGCGCGACGAAGTCGGTCTCGCAGTTGACCTCGATCAGCACGCCGACGCGGCCGCCCGTGTGGATGTAGCTCGCGACGAGGCCCTCGCGGGCGTCGCGGCTCGACTTCTTCGCGGCCGCCGCGAGACCGCGCTCGCGGAGCAGGACGACGGCCTTCTCGACGTCACCGTCAGCCTCGACGAGGGCGTTCTTGCAGTCCATGAAGCCCGCGCCGGTCCGCTCGCGCAGCTCCTTGACCGCCGCGGCAGAGATGTCTGCCATGTCTGATGCGTTCTCCTGTCGTGTTCCTGGGGCGGCCCGGTGCGGACCGCGTGGTGTTCTGGTGTGGGCGACGCCGGCTCAGCCGGCGGTCGCGGTCTCTTCCTTCTCGGCGGCCTCGCGGGCGAGCTCGGCCGCGATCTCCTCGGGGGACGCCTCTGCGGGCGGCGGCGCGCCGTCGGTCGCCGCGAGCGGCGGCCGGGCTCCCGGCAGGAGGTCTTCGTCGTCCGCATCGGGCTCGAACGTCAGCGCCGCGCCGCCCGCGAGGGCCGCGACCAGCTCGTCGGACGCCGACTCGTCGTACTCCGGCTCGGCCGTGATCGCGACCTCCGGCTCGGGCTCGACCGCGCGCGACGCGCGCTCCTGCTGGCCCTCGAGGCACGCGTCCGCGATCAGCTGGCACAGCAGCCGGATCGAGCGGATCGCATCGTCGTTGGCCGGGATGATGTGGTCGATCTCGTCCGGGTCGACGTTCGTGTCGCCCGTCGCCACGACCGGGACCTCGAGCTTGTTCGCCTCGGTGACCGCGATCCGCTCGCGGTGCGGGTCGATGACGAACACGGCGCCCGGGACGCGCTTCATCTTGCGCATGCCGCCCACCGTGAGCGTGAGCTTCGTCATCTCGTCGGTCAGCTTGGCGGCTTCCTTCTTCGTCATCCGCTCGAAGTCGCCCGCCTGCTGCCGCGCCTCGAGCTGCTCGAGGAGCGCGATTCGCTTCTTGATGGTCGTGAAGTTCGTGAGCATCCCGCCGAGCCAGCGCTTGTTCACGAAGGGCTGGCCGGCCCGGTTCGCCTCCTGGGCGATCGGCTCCTGGGCCTGCTTCTTCGTCCCGACGAACAGCACGTACTCGCCTCGGGCGACCGTCTCGCGCACGAAAGCGAGCGACGAATCGAGGTGCTTGACGGTCTGGGCCAGATCGATGATGTGGATCCCGTTGCGCTCGGCGAAGATGAACGGGCGCATCTTGGGATTCCAACGGCGGGTCTGGTGGCCGAAGTGAACGCCGGCTTCCAGCAGCTGCCGCATCGAGACGGACGGCACGGGGCGAGACCTCCTGTTCGGTTTCGTTCCTCCGCGGACCTCGTCGCCGGGTTTCCGGTCCTGTTGGTCGCTCGTCGCCTGGAGCGATCGATCGCCGTCGGGTCCGGCACCGTCCCGGTCGGAACGGTCCGCGTGTGATCTCCGGCGTGGGTAGACGCCGGGCGGTGCGCCACGGCACGCCGCGGCGGGCGGGAGTGTAGCACGGGATGGTGCCGCGGCCCCTTCGTCGAGCCCCGCTGTCCGCGCTGCCGCCCGCCCCAGTAGCGCCTCCCCTTGATCGTCAGGTGTTCATTTCGAGCGGTTCGGCGCCGCGAACGCCTTGGTCGTTCGCTCTCGCGGCCCCGTGAGGCGCCCTTGGCGGCCGTGACGCACATCCGATGAGCGGCAGACCGGCCAGCGACCCCCGACTCGAGCGTGGCCGCGTCATTCGGCGGAGGCAGAGGCCGAAATGAACACCGCGCGATCGCCCGCGAGGCTATGGGCTAGCTAGCCCTTCGATCCGCACAGATATTCGTCGGTGGACTGTTGGCGGTGCTATGAAGCCCGTTCGGGGCCGGACGAAGGCTGCCAGCGCGGACCGCGAGCGTGGCAGCCCGCCGAATCGGCCCCAATACGGCCGAGCGTGGGGCTCGAACCGCCCCAACAGTCCCGGGGCGACTGGATGAGCGCGTGTCTGCGTCAGAACGCCGAGCGGTGATGGCGGAGTCTGGGCAGGTCAGCACTCAAGCCCGGCTCGACCACGACCAGGTCGAACCGGAGCGGAAGGTTCGGCGCATCTGCTGTCTCGAGCCACCGCCAGGCGGCCAGATGGAGGCGCCTCCGCTTGCGCCAGTCGACCGTCTCCTCCGGGAGCCCGAAGTTGCGCCGGGCGCGCCAACGAACCTCGACGATCACTAGCGACTGCGGCGGTCCCGGATCGACCGCAACAAGGTCGAGCTCCGCCCGCCCGACGTGGACCTGCCGGGCCAGGATCGTCCAGCCCGCATTCGCCAGCTCACGAGCGACTCCGTCCTCGGCGGCATCCCCAGAACGTTGCTGGCTGGTGCGCACGGGGCAGGATGACCCGCCGGGCTCACCGCGGACTTATCCCGCGCTCACCTCGAGCAGCGCGAGATCGCCCAGATCGAGCATCGCGTCGTCGGCCATCACCGGGATCGCCTCACGCTCGAGAACCTCGTGGGCGTCTGATGATCCGTTCGGGTCCGCGAGGAGATCGAAGGCGAGCTGATCGCCGGCGAGCGTCCGCTGGAGCGCGAGGAACGACCGCCGGTGGAACGGCGTGAGACCCATCGCCCGGATGGCGTCGCGATGGTCGCGGGTCGCGTAGCCCTGGTTGTGCTCCCAGCCGTATCCGGGGTAGCGAGCCGCGAGCTTCGCCATCATCCGGTCGCGAACGACCTTGGCCACGACCGACGCGCAGGCGATCGTGTAGACCTTCGCGTCGCCATCGACGACGTTCGTGTACGGCCCGACCTGGGCTTCGAACCCGACGATCCGGTTGCCATCGACCATCACGTGATCGTGGCCGCCCAGGCGGGCGATCGCGCGGCGCATCGCGAGGTGGGTCGCGTGATAGATGTTCAGCTGGTCGATCTCGCGCACCGACGCCGCGCCGACCCCGACTGCCAGCGCGCGTGCTCGAATGAGCGGCGCGAGCTTCTCGCGCTGGGCAATCGACAGGGTCTTGGAGTCACGGACGCCTGGGATCCGATGACAGCCCGGCCGCATGATCACCGCCGCGGCGACGACGGCGCCGCAGGTCGGGGCGACGCCGACCTCGTCCACGCCGGCGACCCGGGTGTGACCGTCGTTCCAGAGCCGGCGTTCGTGGCGAAGGGTGGGAACGATGACGGCCATCGGACCTCAGGGTAGCCGGAATCGAACGACCCCGGCGGGGGCCGGGGTCGGGAGTCGAGACACGAGGCGGATCAGCGGCTGGTGCGCCGCTCGCGGAGGGTCGCCGCCTTGCCGACGCGATCGCGAAGGAAGTACAGCTGCGCCCGTCGGACCTGGCCATGCCGCACGACTTCGATCTTCTCGATCCGCGGGCTGTGGATCTTGAACGTCCGCTCGACGCCCACGCCGCTGGCGATCCGGCGGACGGTGATCGACCGGGTGATGCCGCCACCGCGGAGGCGCATCACGATGCCCTCGAAGACCTGGATCCGCTCGCGGTTGCCCTCGATGACCTTCGCCGACACCTTGACGGTGTCACCCGAGGCGATCTCGGGGAGGTCGGTTCGGAGCTGGTCGGAGACGATCTCGTCGAGGACGTTCACGGGGCGTTCCTTGCGTCGTCGGCAGCCCGAAGCTGCGATGGGAAATCGGGAGTCGGGTCGAACCGATCGACCGGCGGCGGAGTATAGCATGACGACCGCTGGCGCCCGTCCGCGGAGGAGGAGCCATCGCGGTGGCTCATGGCGGATGAGCGGCGCCGCGGTCACCACCCCTCGAGCCCTCAGCCCTCGGGCGACTCCGATCCACCGAGCAGGTCCGGCCGACGAACGCGCGTCCGCTCCCGCGCCTGCTCGTCCCGCCAGCGGGCCACCGCACCGTGGTCTCCGGACGTGAGAACCGCCGGCACGTCCAGGCCCCGGAACGACGGCGGGCGTGTGTACTGCGGGTACTCCAGGAGACCCGCGGCGAACGACTCCTCCGCCGTCGACGCGTCGTCGATCGCGCCTGGCAGGAGCCGGATCACGGCGTCGATCACCACGAGGGCCGGCAGCTCACCGCCCGTCAGGACGTAGTCGCCGATCGACAGCTCCAGGTCGACGAGTGACCGGACCCGGTCATCGACGCCCTCGTAGCGAGCGCAGACGAGGACGAGGTGCGACCGCCCGGCGAGATCGTGGGCTCGCGCTTGGCCGAAGACCTCGCCGGCCGGGTCGAGCAGCACGACGAGCGAGTCGTCGCGGCGGACGCTGTCGATGCCGGCGGCGATCGGCTCCGGCCGCATCACCATGCCGGCGCCGCCGCCGTACGGCGCGTCATCGACGCTGCGATGGCGCCCGAGCCCCCACTGCCGCAGGTCGTGAGTTCGGACCGTGGCGATGCCCCGCTCCTGGATCCGGCCGGGGATGCTCGCGGTGAGCGGTCCGGCGATCATCTCCGGGAAGAGGGTCAGGACGTCGATCTCGAGGGTCATGTCGGCGGCGGTCGACGAGGCCCGGGGCGACGGCGTGGCGCTCGCGGCCGGTTCGGATCGGACGGATCGCGCCTGGCGCGCGGCGGAGCCAGGTCCAGCGCCACCGGGTCGACGACGATCTCACCGCGGCGCGGGGCGAAGATCCGCACGAAGTCTCGGACGCCCGGCACGTCGAACTCGCCGTAGGGACCGCCGTCGACGACGTAAACCTCGGCGCCGCCCGAGCGATACACGTCGCGGACGGTTCCGAGCAGCTCGCCGGTCGTGGCCGTCACGGGCGTCCCGATCACCTCGTGCCAGAAGTACGAGCCACGTGGCAGGGTCGAGTCCGGCCCGGCCGAGATCTCCAGGTACGCGCCGACGAGCGCGTCCGCCGCCGACCGGTCCGGAACTTCGGCGAACTGGATCCGCCAGCCGGGCCCGTCGGCGACGGCCGACGACCAGGTCACGGTCAACGGCTCGTCGGAGCCCTCGCGGTGGAGCACGGAGCCCACGGCATAGCGGTCCTCCGGGCGATCCGTGAGGATCTCCACGCGGACGACGCCGCGCAGCCCATGAACGCCCCGGACGAGGGCGACGGCGAGGCGCTCGGCGGTCGGGTTCTCCGCCATCGGAGCGACGATTCCTACAGGATCTCCAGCGAGATCGCCTCGCCGTCACGGGCGGCCGTCACCTTGAGCAGCGTCCGGAGCGCCTTCGCGACGCTGCCGTTGCGACCGATGACCTTACCCATGTCGTCCTCGGCGACGTGGAGCTCGATGACCGTTCCGCCCTGGTCCTGGACGACCTCGACCTTCACGGCCTCCGGATCGTCGACGAGGGACTTGGCGACGTACTCGACCAGATCGGCTGCTGCCATCGGTATCCCTACTTCTTCTCGGCCGGCAGGATGCCGGCGGTCTTGAGGAGCCGGGTGACCGTGTCGGAGGGCTGGGCGCCCTTGGCCAGCCACGCGGTCGCCTTCTCGGCGTCGATGTTCAGCTCGATCGGCTCGGTGCGCGGGTTGTAGTGGCCGATCGTCTCGATCGCCCGGCTGTCGCGCGCCGAGCGTGCATCGGCGACGACGACGCGATAGGTCGGCTGCTTGGTCGCGCCCACGCGCGTCAGCCGGATTCGGACTGCCATGTGCTGCTGGATCCTCCTGGTGTGCACCGCCGGCGTCTGGGGCGCCGGCTTCGGTGAGCGGGTTGGGTGGTGCTCAGCGCACCGTCACGAGGCTCGACAATCGATCGGTGCTCCCGTCCTTGCGGGTGGCCTGGACGATCGCGTCGAGCGGCTGCAGGTAGGGCTTGATGTCGGTCTCGTACCGGGTCCAGTCGGCGGCCGGCACCTCCGGCTTGACGAGCGTCTCGATCAGCTCGCGGATCGCCCGGACGTCGACGAAGCCGGCGGTGATGTTCTCCGCGCCGACGCGGTCGAGGAGCGCCTTGAAGCGGCTGTCGGCCGCGAGCGACGAGCTGGGTCCGGCGTCGAGGACGGATGCGACGAAGTCGCGGCCATAGCCGAGGACCGTCACGTCCTTGTTCGACGCCCAGGCGAACTCGGCCTTGTAGCCGGGTGGGAGGTCGGACGCCTTGACCCCGGCCATCGAGCTGAAGTCGACGACCGTGATCTTGGTCCCGTTGTGATCCTCGTCACGAGCGACGAGGCCGGAGCCCGCGCCGGCAATGGTCAGGAAGGTCCGGAGCGTGGTCAGCAGGCGCTCGGCGGCAGCCGCGTCACGCGGCTGGACGACCAGTCCGCCCCCCAGCGTGCCATCCCCGTTCTTCGACATGACGAGCGCCGTGTCGCCCCACCACCCGACCGCCGCATCGAACCCGCCGACGAGCGCAAGGCCCTGGTCGAGCTGGTCGAAGAAGGGCTTCGTCTCCGGCAGGGCCCGGAACTTCGCCAGCAGCGCCGTCAGCGCGGGGCCGACGTCATGGCTGTCGAAGTAGAGGAGGGTCGACGCGGGCACGTGCCCGAGCAGCGCGCTCGCCCGGTTGGCCGTCTCGTACCCGAGGTTCCAGGATGGGCTCGTCGATGAGGCGACCAGCGCGTCGTCTTCGAAGCGAACGGTCGCCGCCTGCCAGGTCGGGACCATTCCGATGAGCGTCTCGTCGATCTGCGTCGAGCCCAGGAGCTGGGGATTCGACACGCTCATCAGCTTCACGAGGCCGTCGACGTACGCGCGGGTCCGGGTGACCGTCAGGGCAACGTAGTCGCGATCGATCGAGGCGAACGCGGCCTTGACGTCGCCGTCCTGGGGCAGAGCGCCGTTGCCGTTGCTGTCGACCGCGGCCTTCACCACCGAGTCCGAGCCGGCCAGCATGACCTTGTCGGTGATCGCGACGATGACGTGAGCGTCCGCGGAATCGGCGTTCTCGAACACGTCCGCGCCGTTGTAGGTGCTCCGATTGAGCGAAGACGCGTCAGCCAGCGACAACAGCCACTGGCTCGCCTTCGCCCGGTCCGTGATCGTCGCGACGACGAGGGTGTCCGCGAGGCCGCCCATCATCGGCGTCGTCGCGCCGGAGCTGGCGCCGGTGACGTTCGGGAGCCCCTGCCCAAGGGCGAGCTGGCCACCGAACCATGGCTGGATGTTCGCCGACCACGTCTGCTTGCCATCCGTCGCCGCGCGGACGATGCGGTCGAGGACATCGGTGATCTTCGGCTCGACCTGGCTCTGATCCGCGAACCCGGGAAACGCCGAGAGGAACGCAGCCAGCTTCGGGCGCTGGTCGCCCGGCAGATCGAGACGGGCCTCCGCGTAGTTGTAGATCGACGCCGGCATGTACCCCATCGCCGCCGACGCGACCGGGCGACCGCCGGCGAGCGACACGATGAGGGCACTGCCCGCGACCACGACGACCACACCGAGCAGGGCGACGAGCCAGCGGAGGCCGGGCCGGCGACGAGCCGTGGTGGGCGGTGACGACGCCGCGGCGGCGGCCCG
>OEKI01000176.1_pt3 | contig 11155 bp, 9 predicted proteins | sample 1503121 | NCBI WGS metagenome assembly OEKI01 (sample SAMEA104379569, study PRJEB20068) | metagenome | biome: 1000743; feature: 77; material: 1998 | place: USA | collected 2012 | depth 25 m | reverse complement strand
CTCGCGTTCGGCGCACGCGGGACGACGCGGTTCGGGCGGCCCCTGGGGCGCGGCACTGCCGAGCGCTCCGTGCCCGCGTACCGCCAGGGGAGCGGCGTGCCCGGTGCTCCGCGCGACGGCGAGGCATTCCGTCCCAGCCGCGATCTCGCGGCCAAGCGCGAGGCGTTCGAAGCCGGCGCGCCGTCGGGATCGCTGGTGCGCCAAGGGAGCGGCGCGGCGGCGGGTGGAGCTGCTCGTCCGCCTCGGGCGCTCATCCCGGGCGAGCGCCAGTACCGTGACGGCGACCGGGTCCGCCACGCCCGATGGGGTGACGGGATCGTCGTCACGAGCAAGCTCACGCGCAGCGACGAGGAGATCACGGTCGCGTTCAAGGACCCGGCCGTCGGCCGCAAGACGATGCTCGCAAGCCTCGCGAACCTCGATCTCGTCGGCTAGGCTCGCCGCCATGACGCTCGCCGACGCGTCCGTCGACCTCGATCGGATCGTCCGCCTCGCGGACTTCGAGCCCCTTGCCCGGGCCGTATTGGAACCGGCCGCCTACGACTACATCGCGGGCGGCTCGTGGGACGAGGACTCGCTGGCCGAGAACGAGGGGGCCTGGCGGCGCCGAAGACTCCGCCCGCGGGTTCTCGCGGACGTCGCCGACGTGACGACCGCGTCCACGCTGATCGGCGTGTCGAGCTCGCTACCCGTCGCCATCGCCCCGATGGCCACGCATGGCCTGGCTCACCCGGATGGGGAGCTGGCGACCGCCCGCGCAGCGGCGGCCTCGGGCATCCCGTTCATCCTGTCGACGGTGTCGAGCCGCACGATCGAGGAGGTCGCCGAGGCGATCCCGGACGCGACTCGCTGGTTCCAGCTCTACGCCCAGGCGGAGCCGCGACGAACGCGGCGTCTCGTTGAGCGGGCCGTGGCCGCGGGCTTCGGCGCGATCGTCCTGACCGTCGACCTGCCGGTGCTCGGATACCGCGAGCGCGACCGCCGGAACGCATTCATCCCCGGGCCGTTCGGCAACTTCGCGGACGCCGCCGATGAGCCGGACGAGGGCGTCGACTGGCTGTCGCGGAGCCTGACGTGGGAGGACCTGGCGACCATTCGCGGCTGGACGCCCGGCCTGCCGCTCGTGCTCAAGGGCATCCTCGGGGCGGAGGACGCCCGACTCGCCGTCGAGCACGGCGTCGACGCGATCGTCGTCTCGAACCACGGCGCCCGCCAGCTGGATCGTGTCGCGGCACCCGTTGATGTCCTCGAGGAGGTTGTCGACGCCGCCGGTGGCCGAACGGAGATCTGGGTCGACGGCGGCGTTCGGCGGGGCCTCGACGTGGCGATCGCCCTCGCCCTGGGCGCCCGCGGCGTCCTCATCGGCCGGCCGGCCCTCTGGGCGCTCGCGACGAGCGGCCAGGCGGGAGTCGAGCGGGCGATCGCGATCCTTCGCGCGGAGCTCGAGATCACGCTGGCGCTCCTCGGGGCCCCGACCGTCGCGGACGTCACGCGGGCACACGTGGCCCCCGTCGCGCGCGGCTCCGCTTAGCGGGCCTGCGACACCGCCGCGCGCGGTGGACGAGTGAGCTGCTCGAGGTGCTCGTCGTAGTGCTCGTCGCCGTTGCCGCGGAACCAGCCGGCGAGGGGATCGCCGTCGGTCCAGGCGAAGTGCGATCCGTCGAACAGCTCTTCGTCCGAAGCGTCGTCGATCGCCGCGAGCAGCGCCCGGTACGCCTCGGCCTCGCTGGTGCGGACCTCCGCGAGCGCGCGATCGCGATCGCGGGCGTGGAATCGGGCGTTGAGCTCGTCGGTCTCGATCGTATCGTCGCTGAGGTCGCCGCTCCGGAGGCCATTGAGCAGGCCGACGACTCGCCGCTCCCACGCCTCGAGGTGCGCGAGAACGTCCTTGCGCGTCCACTCGTCGTCGACGCGATCCAGCATCGCGGCGTCGTCGTAGCGGGCGAGGGCGGCGTCCAGGCGAGCGCGGCCGGCCTCGATCGCAGCGCGCAGGCTCGAGCGGTCCATGGCGCGATGATCCGCGCCGACCGCGTCAGGGCCTGTCACGTTTCGATCCGTTCGAACGAGATCGCGACGGCCATCCGCATCGTCTCGCTCGGCGGCAGCAGCGCCAGCGCCCCGGGCTCGCCGGCGATGAGCCGGCGGATCCCAGCCGGGGCGTGCGTCTGCGGCTCGACGGCGACGGCATCGATCTCGGCGGGGCTCGCGGCCACGACGTAGCCGATCGTCGACGACGCTTCAAGCGTCGCCCGGATCCCGAAGTCAGGCCACTGAAGGACGACCGGGGGCGACGAAAGGTCCGTCCAGGTCGCGTCGAGGCCATTGGGGAGGGGAGCCAGCACCCGCCGATCCAGGTCGCCGAAGACCGGCGCCGGCTCTGGCGAGCTCGCGACGTTCGAGCCGTGGCTTGACGCCGCGGCGATGGCCACCTCGACCGGCCGCCGGAACCACGGATGGATGCCCACCCCGGCCGGCATCGGCGCGTCCGACAGGTTCGTCAGCGCCAGCTCGAGGTCGAAGCGCCGGTCGGAAGCCGCGATCCGCTGCTCCACGGCGTACCGCCACGGCCAGCCGGCGCCGCCGGACTCGATCCGCCACGCGCCGTCGCCGAGGGGCGCCCAGGCGGCCGCCGAGACCTGGCCGTGAATCGCGGTGCCATCGGGGAATGTCGCAGGCAGGTCCAGCTCGCGACCGGCGACCCGGGTCCGGCCGGCTGCGATCCGGTTGCACCACGGCGCCATCGGGTACGAACCCCAGAAATAGGGATCGCGGCGATGGTGGTCCGGTGACGCGGGCGTGCGGATGAGGTCGTGTCCGTCGACGCGAAGGCGATGAAGACGCGCGCCGAACCCCGGCAGGACCTCGACCTCGACCGCGCCCTCGCCGACCCGGGCGATCTCGAGCGTCGCGCTCACGCCGGCCTGACCGTCATCGCCCGGTCCGGCCGGAACAGGAACGGTGGGAGGAAGGCCGGGATGTTCGAGAAGGGCAGGACGTCGGGGTGGAGGTCGATGCCGAGGGCGTCGGCCATGAACGCCCGCCGAGCCCCGATCCGCGCCCACGCCTCCGGATAGGCACCGGCGAAGGCCTCGCGCAGCCCCTCGTCGGCGAGCGCGATCCCGTCCTCGATGTTCGTCGTGAAGTACTCAGTGCCGGTCGCCGGGATGATGTCGACCTGGAACGCCATCCCCGAGGCGAGCGGGATCGTCGAGCCGGGCGTGATCGGCGAGTTCACCCATTCGTCGAGGTGGATCTGGTGGCCCGGGTTCAGGAAGATCCCGAAGAACGGGTCGCCGAGCCGCCGCGCCACGATCTCGTGGAGGACGCCCGCCGGGACGCCGACCCGCAGGGCGCCATACCACTCGGCGACGGCGCCGAAGTACGGCCCGACGAGCCGATCCACGTAGTCGCGGATCGGGGCCGGGAGCTCCGCGGCGTCCTCCACGACGAAGCCGGCGCGGCAGTTCAGCGCGCCCCAGATCCCGAACGCCACCGTGAAGCGGTCGCCGCGCTCGATCGGCCGGTCCGCCGGACTGAGGAGACCCAAGGACGCGCGAGGACCGGCCGTCAGCATCAGGTGGCACGACAGCGGCGTCCCGTTCCAGTCGAGGAGCCGGACGGCCTCGCGCTCCGTCATCCCGGGGCGGATGCCTTCGATCACCCGGCGGACGCCGCTCGACGTCTGCGTCGCGGCCCACTCGAAGAACGCGAGCTGGTCGACGTCGTTGATCACTCGCAGCCCATCGGCCGGATCGATCAGGAGGTCGGTCGCGTTTTCGACCAGGCCGTCCGGCCCCACGAGCCGCCGCAGCGCGTCGACGAGGAACGCCGGGACCTCGATCGTGGACCGCGAGGCGTACGTCTTCCAGCCGACGACGCCGACCCGGCCGCCTCTGGCGATCCCCTCGTCCGCGAGCACGTCGGAGAGCGGTCGCGACCGATCGCGGGGCTGGCTCGGCAGGCTGAGGTCCTGGTGGAGCACGCGGCGCATCGGTAGGGGAGCCGCGCCGGCCATCCCGAAGCACTCGTTGCCCACGAGGATCGCCGGGTCGCCGTCGGGCCCGACGACCAGGATCGCCTCCTCGAACCGCGGGTCGAACCCGGTCAGGAACGACAGGGACGCGCTGTGCTCGCGGTCGGCGAACACGACGAGACGGTCGTAGCCGCGGTTTGCCATGCGCGCCCGCAGCGCCTTGATCCGCTCCGGGTACCGGGCCGGCGGCAACTCCGGACGCACCGCCGGCTCGCCGAAGTCCGGGAGGCGCATCTCGGCCAGCCGTGGTTGGGTCGCGCTCATCAACGTGGGTCCTCCGTCACGGGGCGGATGGGGTCCAGGGTCGGGCGATGCCGCTCGCCCGGTCGAGGTCGAGGAACTGATCCGCCTGAACGTGCATCCACGGCCCCGTGACCGCGTCCGGCCAGAGCACGCGGAGGTCGGCCTCGCTCGCCGGGCCGAGCCCGACGTGGATCCAGCCGAGCTGCCCGCCGGCGTGCCCGCCGCCGACCGTGAGCTCGCGGCGGATCGTCGCGTCCCCGATCTTCACCTCGAGCCAGGCGCCGATCGCGTCCACGTTCGGACCGGGCTGATGCGGTCGGACCTCCAGCCAGTGGGCAGCGGGCGCCGAGGTCGCGTCTCCCGCGCCGGTGTTGCGCCAGGCCCGCGGCGGCGTGCCGAGGTTGACCTCGACGAGATCCAGGAGGCCGTCGAGATTGAAGTCGGCCAATGCGGCGCCACGGCCCAGGTCGTAGCTCAGGATCCCGGCGGCATCCGCGCTCTCCTTGAACGTCCCATCGGCCTGGCCGAGCAGGAGGTTGCTCGGGTCCTTGATCGCGAAGCCCTCCTGCTGGCGGACGTTGCCCTTCGAGATGAAGAGGTCGACGAGCCCGTCGTTGTTGACATCGTCGAACTGGGGATGCCAGGCGGTGGACGGGAGCGGATCGCCGCCCGCGAACGGGCGATCGGCGTTGACGCCGCGCTTCAGCCCGATGTCGCCGTAGCGCGGCTCCCCGGGCCCGCTGGTGAGCGTCTGGAGACGGTTCTCGCCCTGGCTCGTCAAGAAGACCTCGGGGTAGCCGTCGCCGGTCAGGTCGTAGCTCGCGATCCCCATCCCCTCGACGTTCACCCGGACCCAGCCCTCGTCCGCGGTGTAGAGCCGCGGGGCGACGCCGGGATCCATCCGCCAGAGCTGCTCCTCGCCGTCGATGTAGTAGTGCTGGTCGTTGCTGATCCGGAGGTCGCGCCGGCCCGATCGGTCCCAGTCGGCGAAGATCATCGACAGGGCACAGTAGCCCGGCGTGAGGGCGATCGGGGCGCCGTACCCGGTTCCGGACGACGCAGGACGCACGAGCTGGTTGTCCGAGCAGAGGTGCTGCGGATCGGTCGCCGAGGGGTCGACGTAGTTGCCGAAGGCGAGAGTCGGGAGCTTGGCCGCACCCTCCCAGGTCGCCGCGAAGGCCATGGTCGCCTCCTTTCCGCCGGGCACGGACCAGCGCTCGTTCGCGCGCTCGAAGCGGCAGCTCCCGAGCCCGCGCAGCAGGACGTTCTCGCCGACGCGGAGGACCGCGAGGTCGACGATGCCGTCGCCGTCGATGTCGACCGGATAGGCGCCGGTCACCGCGTCGAGGTCCGTGGCGGCGTCGGGGATCGCGCGGAACCGGAGCGCCCCACCGATGGCGCTGTCGTTGTGGTACAGACCGGCCCGGTTCGCGCCACCCGCGACGTAGGCGTCAGGCCGCCCGTCGCCGTCGCAGTCGAACACGGCGATGCCGCCGCCCGTGAAGTAGGGGAGGGGCCCGTCATACGTCAGGCCGAGGCCGGCGTTCGTCGTCTCCTCGACAAAGTGGGGCGGCCCGAGGGGCGTCGGCGAAGCCCGACCCGCCATGCCGATCGCGGTCAGTCCCGCAGCGGCGACGATCGCCACGGCTCCCAGGACGGCGACCGTCAGCCGGCCGCGGGTCATCCGACGGCGGCTCCCACCGAGGAGCGAGCCGCCCGATCGAGCGCCGCGAGGGTCGCGATTCCCCCACGCGTGAACGCCAGGCTCACGCGCGGCTCGGTCCCGTCCAGGATCGCCGCGTGCAGATCGTCGACCTCGGCGCGGTAGTCGTCGATCGATGCGACGTCGACGATCTCGACCTCGCCCTCCCGAAGGATGGTCATCCGCGGCGGCGGGCCGTCGGGCTCGGGCAGGAAGGGATGCTCGATGACGAGCGTGGCCGCGCTGCCGACGATCTCGACCCGTTCCCGGTCGGGGGCTGCAAAGCCGCTCTCGAAGTGGGCAAGGAGCCCGCTCGGGAAGCGGAGCTGGCCGACGAACGTGCGATCCACGCCGAGGTCGTCGAACCGTGCGAACGCCGCGATGTCCTCCGGCTCCTCACCGGCGATCCGCCGCGAGATGCTGACCGGGTAGCAGCCCACGTCCCAGAGCGAGCCGCCGCCGAGGTCCGGGTCGACCCGCGGGTCGTCGGGATGCGTCAGGAAGAACGAGAACGCGCTGCTGACGACCTGCAGGTCCCCGAGCGTCCCGTCCCGGACGATCTCCAGCGCTCGGAGCGTCTGCGGGTGATGGAGGTACATGAACGCCTCGGCCGCGATCCGCCCGGTCCGGGCCGCGGCCGCGATCACCCGGTCGACCTCCTCGACCGTCAGCGCGAACGGCTTCTCGCACAGGACGTGCTTGCCGGCGTCGAGCGCGCGGACCGTCCACTCGGCGTGGAGGCCGTTGGGGAGAGCGATGTAGACGACGTCGACCTCCGGATCGGCGAGCAGGGCCTCGTAGGTGGCGTGGACCACGGCGGCGCCATGCCGGGCAGCGAAGGCGCGGCCGCGCTCGGGATCGCGACTGGCCACGGCCCGGAGGTGGCCGCGCCGATTGTCCGTCAGTGCCCGCGCGATTCGCGGCGCGATCCGGCCGGGACCCAGGATTCCCCAGCGGAGCGACGTCTGCTGCGACGAGCCGGCCGATGCCACGGTGCCCTCCTCTGCCGCGATGCGGGCCGGCGTCGGCCCTGGAGCGGATGCTTCGGCAATCTACACCGCGCCACTCCCGCGGACGCGCGTCAACGTTCGGTCGTCCCGGTGGTACAGTGCCGCCGGTTCCATCGGTCGCCGCCTCGCCGTGAAATTGGCGCCAGATGGCCTTGAGGAGGGTGGTAGCCTAGCGCCGACCCAGCGAGTCGCGCGAGGGCAGTGTCCCCTCGAGGGTTACGTCACCTGAGGAGGAGTGGACCAGATGATCGTTCGCAAGCTGGCGTTCGTCGTCGCCGGCGCCATGTTCATGTTGAGTGCGTGCAGCAGCACGCCCAGCCCCGGCGCCGGTGGGTCCGGCGGAACCGCGACCGGCTGCACCGTCGGCGTGTCGTGGAACAACTACTCGCAGGAGCGCTGGAAGAAGGCCGACGAGCCGGCCATGCAGAAGGCCATCGCGGACAAGGGCGGCAAATACATCCGCGCCGACGCGAACGACAAGGCCGAGCAGCAGACCACCGACATCGCGAACCTGATCAACCAGGGCGCGAAGGTCCTGATCGTCCTCGCCAAGGACTCCGAGGCGATCAAGCCGGCGATCGCGGACGCGACCGCGAAGGGCGTGAAGATCATCGCCTACGACCGCCTGATCGAGGATCCGGCCACCTTCTACATCACGTTCGACAACAAGAAGGTCGGCACGTTGATGGCGGAGACGCTGATCAAGCTCGTGCCGAAGGGCAACTACGCGATCATCCTCGGCGCCGAAACCGACCCGAACTCCGCGTTCCTTCGCTCGGGCATGACCGACGCGGGGATCCCGAAGCTCAACGAGACGAACGCCGCTGGGATCAAGGTCGTGTTCGAGAAGAACACGGACAACTGGGACACCACGAACGCCAAGAACAACATGGAAGCCGCGCTGAACGCGAATCAGAACAAGATCGACGCGGTCTTGTCCGAGAACGACAGCATGGCGACCGGCGTCGTCCAGGCGCTCACCGCGGTCGGCCTGAAGATCCCGGTCACCGGCCAGGACGGCGACACGGCCGCCCTCAACCGGGTCGCCCTGGGCACCCAGGCGGTCTCGGTCTGGAAGAACGCGTTCGCCCTCGGCCAGACCGCGGGTGACGTCGCGATGCAGCTCTGCGGCGGCGCCGCGCTGACCGCCGTCAAGGCACCGAGTGGCCTCCCGGCCGCCGCGGCCCCGGCGTCACTCAACGCCACCCCGTTCACGACCCCCAAGAACAACACCGTCCAGTCCATCATCCTGACGCCGACGGCGATCACGAAGGACAACCTGAAGGACACGATCGACGCCGGTTGGGTGACGAAGGACGCGGTCTGCGCCGGGGTCACGGCTGGGTCGACCCCCGCCTGCAGCTGATCCAATCCGCCTAACGAGCACCACGCGACCTGTCCCGCGGTCCCCGCGGGGCAGGTCGCTTTCGTTCATCCCCTAGCGCGGGCGTTGACGGGCCAGGAGGACTGGGATGACAACAGTGGCCGGGACCGCTCCGGGCGAGTCCGCCCCGAGCGTCGGTGGGCGGATCGGGGCCCTGATCCGGTCGACCGAGGTCGACCTCCGCCAGTTCGGGATGGTGGTGGCGCTCGTCGTCATCTGGATCGGTCTCGGGATCGCCAACCCGAGAATTCTCGACCCCGTCAACTTCATCACGTTCTCCGTCCAGGCCTCGGGCATCGCCGTCCTCGCGACCGGGATGGTCCTGGTGATCGTCTCCCGGAACATCGACCTGTCCGTCGGGGCGGTCGTCGGGTTCATCGGGATGTTCTACGCCGAGTTCATGGCCCACTACCTGCCCGAGACGATCGGCTTCCCGCTCAACCACCCGCTCGTGTGGGTCATCGCGCTGGCCGTCGGCGTTCTCATCGGGATCGCGATCGGGGCGTACCAGGGCTTCCTGATCGCCTACGTCGGAATCCCGTCGTTCGTCGTCACCCTGAGCGGCCTCTTCCTGTTCCGCGGCCTGATCTGGCAGCTGAGCGGTGGGACCACGGTCGCGCCGAACGATCCGACCTTCAACCTGATCGGCGGCGGCCCGCAGGGCTCGCTCGGCGGGATCTGGGCCTGGGCGCTCGGCGTCGTCCTGTCGATCGCTGCCGTCGCCCTCCTCCTCAACGCCCGCCGAACGCGCCGGAAGTACGGCTTCCCGCTTCGGCCGGTGTGGGCGGAGGCGCTGATCGCGGTGGTGTCGGTCGTCGTGATTCTCGCGGGCGTCTACGTGGCCAACTCGTACCACTGGCCGCCCGGCCTCGCCACCCAGTACGCCCAGGCGCATGGGATCAGCGAAGCCAACGGACCGCTCCAGATCGAGTCGGGCATCCCGATCCCGCTGCTGATCGTCATCGGCGTGACGATCTTCATGACGTTCATCTCGACCCGGCGCCGCTTCGGCCGTGACATCTACGCGTACGGCGGCAACCCGGTGGCGGCCGAGCTGGCCGGCATCAACACCCGCTGGACGATCCTCAAGACGTTCGTCCTCATGGGGATCCTCTGCGCGATCAGCGCGGCGATCGCGTCGGCTCGGCTCAACGGCGGAACGCTCGACCTCGGCACGGGCTACGAGCTGTACGTCATCGCTGCGGCGGTGATCGGCGGAACGACGTTCGAAGGCGGTGTCGGCTCGATCCCAGGCGCGATCCTCGGAGCGCTGGTGATGCAGTCGATCCAGTACGGCCTGAGCTTCCTCGGCTTCAACTCGCCGCAGATCAACATGGTCCTCGCCGTGGTCCTCATCGTGGTCGTCGGCCTCGATGCCTGGAACCGGCGGCGGGCGCGATGACGATGGAGACGACACCGATGACACAAGCCGCCGTCAGCCCGCCTCCGCCAATCGGCGCGACGCGGACCCCCCTCGTCGACATGCGGAACATCAACGTCGCGTTCGGCGGCGTCCACGCCGTCCGGAACGTCTCGATCGACCTGTACCCGGGTGAGGTCGTCGGGCTCGTCGGAGGCAACGGCGCCGGCAAGTCGACCCTCACGAAGGTCCTCTCGGGCGCCCAGCTTGCGGATTCGGGCGAGATCTTCGTCGACGGCCAGAAGGCGACGATCACGAACCCGCGGGATGCCAAGATCTACGGGATCGAGTGCATCTACCAGACGCTCGCCCTCGCCGACAACCTCGACGCGCCGGCGAACCTCTTCCTCGGGCGTGAGCTGACGACCCGGCTCGGCAATCTCGACGACGACCGGATGGAGGACGCGGCCCGGAAGGTGATGGGTCGCCTGAACCCGAACTTCCAGCGGTTCACGACCCCGGTGAAGTCGCTCTCCGGCGGCCAGCGCCAGGCCGTGGCGATCGCCCGCGCGGTCTACTTCAACGCGAAGATCCTGATCATGGACGAGCCGACCGCGGCCCTCGGCCCGGCGGAGACCGCCCAGGTCCGGAACCTCGTCCGGCAGCTGAAGGCCGATGGCATCGGCATCTTCCTGATCAGCCACGACATCCACGACGTCTACGACCTGGCGGACCGCGTCAGCGTCATGTACCACGGCCAGATCGTCGACACGGTCCGCAAGGAAGCCGTCTCCACCGACGACATCCTCGGAATGATCATCCTGGGCAAGAAGCCCGGCGAAGTCTCCGAGAAGGAGATGCTGGAGCTCGAGCTCCGCGGCTGAGGTTCGGCGCCGCGGTGAGCCGGCGACGCGCGCCTCCATGCCCCGCGGGCATCGGAATCAGCTCCGTCGTGCACGAGCGGACGCCCCGGGCGTTGGCCACCTTCGCTGAACGCGGGATCCATGCCGCCCTGGCATGGCCAATTCGCTAGGTCTGGTGGAACGTCGGCGCCAGTGCGGGATAGAGCCCCCGATACATGGCGTGACGCTCGCGGTAGCCCGCGGCGTCGGGCCCAGGCGCGGCCACGAGCTCCGCGGCGACCCACGCTGACGTCGCCTCGTCGACGCGGCTGAACCAGCCGGCGCCGACCGCCGCGAGGACGCCCGCGCCGTACGCCGCGCCCTCGGTCGACGCGACCGTCGCGATCTCCGCTTCGAGCACGTCCGCGAGGATCTGGCGCCAGACCGGGCTGGCGGTTCCGCCCCCGGACGCCCGGATCCGCGTTGGCGCGGGCATGCCGGCCGCGACCATCAGGTCCAGCCCGTCCCGGAGGCCGAACGCGACGCCCTCGAGAACGGCTCGGGTGAGGTGCCGCCGCTCG
>OEKI01000050.1_pt1 | contig 11193 bp, 10 predicted proteins | sample 1503121 | NCBI WGS metagenome assembly OEKI01 (sample SAMEA104379569, study PRJEB20068) | metagenome | biome: 1000743; feature: 77; material: 1998 | place: USA | collected 2012 | depth 25 m | reverse complement strand
GCCGCACGCAGCGAAGGCGGACGATGGCATCCGTCGTCGTCTTGGGCTCGGTGACCGCTCGCGCGGCATCGTCACCCGCCTCTCGCTGCTGTTCTCCATCGACGCGTTCGCCGGCGGCTTCATCCCCCAGAGCCTGATGGCGTACTGGTTCCACCTCCGGTTCGGCGTGGAACCGGCGATCCTCGGCGGGATCTTCTTCGGGGCGAACCTGCTCGCGGCGGTGTCATCGCTGTCGGCGTCCCGGATCGCCGCGCGGATTGGCCTCGTCAACACGATGGTCTTCACCCACCTGCCGTCCAACGTGCTGCTCCTGCTCGTGCCGCTGATGCCGTCGCTCCCCCTGGCGATCGTGGTCCTCCTCGCCCGGTTCAGCCTGAGCCAGATGGATGTCCCGACGCGCCAGTCGTACGTGATCTCGGTCGTCGAGCCGGACGAGCGGTCGGCGGCCGCCGGCATCACCGGCATTGCCCGGACGACCGGGGCCGCGATCTCGCCGGTGCTGTCGGCGCCGCTCGTCGCGTCGGCCAGCCTCGCCGCGGTGCCGTTCCTCATCGCCGGCGGCCTGAAGATCGTCTACGACCTGCTGCTCTACCGCGCGTTCACGTCGGGCAAGACGCCCGACGAGCGAGACCGCCAGGGCTCCTAGGCGGCGCGACGCCGGCCCGGCATCCCGAGCCGCCACCAGACGAAGAGCAGGACCGCCGCGACGACCGCGACGGCGATCAGGAGGTCGAACGGCTGGAGCGCGTGGCGGATGTCGACCCAGCGCGACCCCAGGACCGTGCCCGCATAGACGAGCAGGATCGACCACAGGAACGCACCGGCGGTCGAGTAGGCGATGAACCGCCCGAGCGGCATCCGGGCGACGCCGGCCGGGAACGAGATGAATGTCCGGACGATCGGGAGGAGCCGGCTGAAGAAGGCCGTCGCCGAGCCGTACTTGTCGAAGAAGCGCTCCGCGAGCTCGATCTCGTGGGGCCGGATCAGCAGGTACTTGCCCCAGCGCTCCAGGAACGGCCGGCCGCCCCAGGCGCCGATCGCGTAGGCGATCAGCGACCCGATCGTGTTTCCGACGGTCGCCGCGACCACGACGATCCAGAACCCCCACGGACTGCGGGTGAGCGGCTCGAGCTGGCTCGTGTCGGAGACCAGGAAGCCGGCGTACGGGAGGATCAGCTCGGAGGGCAGCGGGATCATCGCCGACTCGATCGCCATCGCGATCATCACGCCCAGATACCCGACCGCGCCGTACAGCGAGTTCAGGAACGGAATGACGATCTGGTCGATGAACGCGAGCACGGGCCAGCCTCGCTGAGACGAAGGGGAACCGGGCGAGTCTAGCCCATCTATCCTCCATATCGTGACCGACCCGAAGGGCCCGCTCGCCGACCCGATCGTCCTGACCGGGGCCAACCTGTCGATCGCGGACGTGGAGGCGGTCGCCCGTCACGGCGCGGGGGCAACCCTCGACGATGCCGCCCGCGACCGGATGCAGGAAGCCCGCGGCGTCATCGAGCGGCTCGTCGCCGATGGCGCGGTCGTCTACGGCGTCACGACCGGATTCGGCGCCCTCGCCGACCGGACGATCGAGCCGGCCGATGCGCCGCGACTCCAGGAGAACCTCCTGGTCAGCCACGCGGTCGGCGTGGGCGAGCCGCTGCCGCGGGAATTGGTCCGGGCGATGCTCGTCCTCAGGGCGAACACGCTGGCCTTGGGCCACAGCGGTGCCCGGCCGGCGATCGTCGACCGGCTACTCGACTTCCTCCGCCTCGGCATTCACCCCGTCGTGCCGGCTCAAGGCTCCGTGGGTGCGTCCGGCGACCTGGCGCCGCTCGCCCACCTGGCGCTGCCGTTGATCGGCCGCGGCCACGTCGAGCTGGGCGGGCGGGATCTGCCGGCGCTCGTCGCGCTGCGGGAAGTGGGGCTCGCGCCGATGACGCTCGGCGCCAAGGAAGGCCTGGCGCTGCTCAACGGGACGCAGCTGATGTCCGCGCTGGGTGCGCTCCTGCTCGCCGACGCGGACCGCCTCACGAGGACGGCCAGCACCGTTGCGGCGATCTCCGTCGAGGCGCTCCTCGGCACGGACGTCGCCTTCAGCGCGGCCTATCAGCTGGCCCGGCCGCATCCGGGGCAGATCGAGGTTGCCGGCGAGCTCCGCTGGCTCCTTCGCGAATCCGGGCTCCAGACGGAGCATCACGCGTCGGACCACAAGGTCCAGGACCCCTACTCGCTTCGCTGCATCCCGCAGGTCCACGGCGCGGTCCGCGACACGTTGGACCACCTGCGGCGGGTGCTCGACATCGAGATGAACAGCGCGACCGACAACCCGCTCGTGTTCGCCGAGGGCGGCGTCGCAGCGGCCGATGCGCGCGCGACCGGCGGTGGGCTGGTGATCAGCGGCGGGAACTTCCATGGCGAGCCGATCGCCCTCGCGCTGGACTTCGCGAAGCTGGGACTGGCGGAGCTCGGCTCGATCAGCGAACGGCGGACGGCGCTGCTCCTCGATCCCCATCTCAACGGCGGTCTGCCGGCGTTCCTCGCCCCGTCGTCCGGGCTGGAGTCCGGCCTGATGCTCCTGCAATACACGGCCGCGGCGCTCGTCTCGGAGAACAAGGTTCTTGCGCATCCGGCGTCCGTCGACTCCATCCCGACGAGCGCGAACCAGGAGGACCACGTCTCGATGGGCCCGATCGCCGGGCGGCACGCCCGGACGGTCCTCCAACACGTGGAGCGGATCATCGCGATCGAGGCGTTGTGCGCGGCGCAGGCGCTCGACCTGCGACTCGCGAAACACCCGGGTGCCGCCGCCGGTGCCGGCGTCCGCGAGGGGCACGCGCTGATCCGCGCGGCCAGCCGGCCGGTCGAGACGGATCGCGAGATGGGGCCGGACATCGCGGCGGTCACGGCGCTCGTCCGGCGCGGGGATCTGGCTGGTCTCGCCGTCGCCGATGGCTCGGGACCGTGGACGTGACGACGGCCCGGATCGTCGACGTCACCGACGACGCATCGTTCCGCCTGATCCCGCCGTGCGCCGACCCAGGGTTCGACCATCGGACCTGCGACTACTGGGAGGACGCCGACCGCGGGTCGAAGGCGGCCCGGCTCGCCTGGCTGGAGGCCGCACCGCCGCCCGCGACCGCCCGTCCGGGTCCCGCCGACAACCCGTTCGCTCCGCCGCGAGACGAGCCGGCATTCAACCCCTTCGCGCCGACGGACCGATCGTCGCGGGCGGCATTCAACCCGTTCGCGGATGACGACGACGAACCAGTCGAGAACCCGTTCGTGCCGCGGCCACCGGAGCGCCCGACCGTCGGCGAGGCGGCGCCGCGCAAGCTCGCGCTCCTCGGCCGCGGCCTGGCGGTCTTCGGGAGCTACGCGAAGGTGCTCCTGGTCGACGACGCAGCCGTCGCCTACGCCCAGTTCGGCCCGCTCTCCGCGTATCCAAGGGCGCAGCGTCTGCGCGACCTCTACCCACAGCTGCCCGACGCGCCGCTCCCGGCCGTGATCACGTGCATCGCCACGACGGCCGAGGCGCGCGAACGTGGACACGCCGCCGCCCTCGTGCGGGCCGTCTGCGACGACCTCGCCGGCCGCGGGTTCGCGGCGGTCGAGGCCTACCCGGAGCGCGAGACGCGGCCCGACGCGACGAGCGCGGCGACGCCGGAGTTCTGGGTCGCGGCCGGCTTCGCGGTCGCCGTCGACGACGCCCGCTTCCCGGTCGTCCGGCGGGAGCTCGGCTGAGGGCGAGGAGTCCCGCCCCACGGAGCCGCGCCGGGCAGTCCAGCGGTGGTACCGTCCGGCTCGTCAGGCCATCGCCACGAGGTCCGCCGATGTCGATGATCCAGGCGCTCGGGAACGTGAGCAAGGTCCGCGGCGCCCTGATCTTCGTCGAGGACGCAGAAGCGGAGCTGAAGTTCTACCGCGACGTCATCGGCTTGCGGCTTCTGTACCGGACGCGGACGTTCATCCGGTTCGACGCGACGCAGGGCACGAGCCTCTCGCTGATCTCCGGCGGGACGGCCTCCGCGGAGCCGAAGGACTACCGACGCGGCGGTGTCGTGCCGGAGCTGATCGTCGACAACCTGGAGCTCGCGATCCGCCGACTCGACGGCGCGGGCGTCCGGCACGAGGAGGTCGTCCGGACGGCGTATGGCTCGTTCTGCTTCCTGTGGGACCCGGAGGGCAATCCGCTCCAGTTCTACGAGTCGGCCTTCACCCGACCGGTCGACGACTCGGACCGGCTCCCGGCTTGAGATCTGCCGTCGCCGCGGGGGCGGCGATGATCCTCGTCGTCGCCTGCGGGCCGCCCCCAACCCCATCGCCAAGTCCGGCCCCGACGCCGCCGGCGTCGGCTTCGGCGCCACCGGCCGCATCGTCGACGCCGGGCGGTTCGCATACGGCCGTCACCGCCGTCACCGCCGAGCCGTCGCTGCTGGCCGTCGTCCCGGCCGCCGCTGCCGGGCTGCGCCTCGACTACGACCCCGACACGACCGCCTCGGTCGCCGCCGATCCGGCGCTTGCTGCCGACGCCGCGGCGCTCGCGATCGGACTGGCCGTGCCCGCCGGCCAGGCCACTCCATCGGAGTTCGTGATCGTGAACGTGGTGCGCCTCCGTGACCCCGGCAGAGACGAGACCTGGTTCCGCGGCTGGCGGGACACCTACGATCAGGGAGCGTGCGACCAGGCGGGCGGCGTGGCCGGCAACGCCCAGACGGAGTTCAACAGGCACGCGGTGTTCATCGCGACCTGTGCCGGAGGCGCAATCACGTATCACGTCCGGCTGGAGGACGGCGCGATCGTCCTGTCGCTCACGTCGGTCGGCCCGGGACGGCCCGGGGAGCGCGTCATGAGGGCCCTTCCGCCGTGAGCCGCGCAGGTGCGGTGACGAGGGCTACGATTCGTCGATGACGAGCGGTGCCCGACCCGTCCGCGCCCCGCGCGGCACCGAGCTGACCTGCCGCGGCTGGCCGCAGGAGGCCGCGCTCCGGATGCTGATGAACAACCTCGATCCGGAGGTCGCGGAGAACCCCGACCAGCTCGTCGTCTACGGCGGCACGGGCCGCGCGGCGCGCAGCTGGGACGCGTTCGACGCGATCGTCCGCGAGCTCCGCGCCCTCGGCGACGACGAAACGCTGCTCGTCCAGTCGGGCAAGCCGGTCGCGGTCTTCCGGACCCACGAATGGGCGCCGCGGGTCCTGATCGCCAACTCGAACCTCGTCGGCAAGTGGGCGACCTGGGACGTCTTCCGAGACCTCGAGCGGCGCGGCCTGATGATGTACGGCCAGATGACCGCGGGCTCCTGGATCTACATCGGGACCCAGGGCATCCTCCAGGGCACCTACGAGACGTTCGCCGAGCTGGCACGTCAGCACTTCGGCGGCTCGCTCGCCGGTCGCGTCGTGCTCACAGCGGGCCTCGGCGGCATGGGTGGGGCCCAGCCGCTCGCGGTGACGATGAATGGCGGCGTCTGCCTGGCGATCGAGGTCGACGAGGCCCGCGCGAGGCGCCGCCAGGACATCGGCTACATCGACCGCCTGACGGAGGATCCGGCGGAGGCCCTCGCGTGGGCTCGCGACGCGGCCGCCGCCGGCCGGGCGGAGTCCATCGCGCTGATCGGCAACGCCGCCGAGATCGAGCCCGCCTGGGCCCGTGCCGGCGAACGGTTCGACGCGGTCACGGACCAGACCTCCGCCCACGACGCGCTTGTCGGCTACGTCCCGGCGGAGATCTCCCTCGACGACGCCGCGATCCTCCGGAGGACCCAGCCCGACGAGTACGTCCGCCGGTCGATGGCGGCGATGGCCGACCACGTCCGGGCGATGCTCGCCTTCAAGGACACGGGCGCGATCGTCTTCGACTACGGCAACAACCTCCGCGCCCAGGCTCAGGCGGCCGGAGTGGCGAACGCCTTCGACTACCCCGGGTTCGTGCCGGCCTTCGTGAGGCCCCTGTTCTGCGAGGGTCGCGGCCCGTTCCGGTGGGCAGCGTTGAGCGGTGATCCGGCGGACATCGCCCGGACGGACCGGGCGATCCTGGAGCTCTTCCCACAGGACGAGGGCCTCCGCCGCTGGCTGACGATGGCCAAGGAGAAGGTCCCGTTCCAGGGCCTGCCCGCCCGGATCTGCTGGCTCGGGTACGGCGAGCGGGCGAAGGCCGGCCTCGCGTTCAACGAGCTCGTGGCTAACGGCGAGGTCAGCGCCCCGATCGTCATCGGGCGCGACCATCTCGACGCGGGCTCTGTCGCCTCACCCAACCGCGAGACCGAGGCGATGGCCGACGGGACGGACGCCGTCGCCGACTGGCCGCTCCTCAACGCGCTCGTCAACACCGCGGCCGGCGCGACATGGGTCTCGATCCACCACGGGGGTGGTGTCGGGATCGGCTACAGCCAGCACGCCGGCATGGTCGTCGTGGCGGACGGGACGGACCTCGCCCGACAGAAGCTGGAGCGCGTCCTGACGACCGATCCCGGGATGGGCGTCGTCCGGCACGTGGATGCGGGCTACGGGCGGGCGATCGACGTCGCCCGGGAGCGTGGTGTTCGGATCCCGATGCTGGACGCGGACGGGGGCTGACCGCGTCTAGACCCCTGCCGGGTAGGAGACGATCGGGATGTCGTCCTCGACCGGCGCGGGCATCTCCTTGAGGTGGCGGACCGGCGACAGCGCCACCGGCACGAAGGCGATGAGGCCCCCGAGCGCCCCCACCCAGATCGTGTTGTGGAGGCCGATGATGCCGGCCAGGAACCCGCCGACGATCTGGCCGAGTGGGATCGTCCCCCAGACGATGAACCGCATCGTCGCGTTCATCTTGCCTTGCATCCGGGCCGGGGTGATGGCCTGCCGCAGGCTGATCTGGTTGATGTTCCAGACGACGCCGAAGAAGCCGGCGATGAAGCCGCTCCCCGCGACCGCGGCGAAGAGCCAGACGTCCGAGGCGACCGCGACGGGGAGGCCGGCGACGCCGAAGCCGAGTGCCGACAACAGGAGGGTTCGGCCGACGCCCAGGCGAGCGCTGATCCGGCTCGCGGTCAGTGCCGCGACGAGCACGCCGACCGAGCCGATCGAGAACGCGAATCCCAGCGTCTCCGCATTGAAGCCGCGCTCGCGGACGAGGAACAGGATCAGGATGGCGCCCATCACGTTGCCGAAGAAGTTCGACGTCCCGGTCGTCGCGGCGATCGACCGGAGCCAGCGGTGGCCCGTCACGTAGCCGAGGCCGGCCCGGATCTCGCTTCGCATGGATGGCCGCGGACCGGTCGCCTCGTCATGGGGCTCGATGGGGGGCTCGGGCCTCCGGATCGCGAACACGAACAGGGCCGACACGACGAAGCTGACCGCGTCCGCGACGATCGCGAACGGCGCCTGCAGGATGCCGATCAGGACGCCGGCCATCCCGGGCCCGGCGATCTGCGAGGCGGAGCGTGTGATCTCGAGCTTCGAGTTGCCCTCGACGAGCTGGTCACGTTCCACGATCGAGGGCAGGTAGCTCTGGTAGGCGACGTCGAAGAAGACGGTCAGGCAGCCGTTGATGAACCCGACGAGGTAGAGCTGCCAGATCGTGAGCCCACCGAGGGCGAACGCGATCGGCACCGAGATGAGGCTGAGCGCCCGCCCGAGGTCGCCGACGATCAGGATCGGCCGCCGCCGCAGGCGGTCCACCCAGACGCCTGCGGGCAGGCTCAGGAAGATGAACGGCAGGAACTCGATGGTGCCGAGGAGGGCGAACTCGAACGGGGTGACCTGGAGGATGGTCGCCGCGACCAGGGGCAGGGCCAGCAGCGTGACCTGCGTCCCGAAGACGCTGACGGTCTCCGCCGTCCAGAGCTTCAGGAAGTCGGGATGCCGGAGGAGGCTTGACCGGCGGGCGTTGGGCGACGTCACGGAACACCTCAGGTCGATGGCCATCCTGGGGAGGGGCGGGCAGGGGTTGTTAGTCTACGATCTAACACGGGTTAGTCAACGCGTGACGACTGCCACACGGAAGCGAACCGTGGCACGATGGTCCCGATGTCCGCCCCGCTCGAGGACCTGGCCGGCCGGCTGATCGAGTCCGTCCCGAACGTCTCGGAGGGCCGGCGCGTGGACGTCGTCGACCGCCTGGCCTCGGCGATCACGGCGGTCCCGGACGTTCATCTCCTGGACCGGACCAGCGACGCGAGCTACAACCGCTCGGTGTTCACGCTGGCCGGGCCGGCACGCGCGGTATCGGATGCCCTGGAGGGGCTCGTCGCCGCCGCGGTCCGCGAGATCGACATGGACGAGCACTGGGGCGAGCACCCGCGAATCGGCGCGGTCGACGTCATCCCTTTCGTCCCGCTGGGCGACACGACGATGGACGAGGCGGTGGAGCTGGCCCGGGCGTTTGGCGCCCGGATCGCCGAGCGGTTCGACATCCCCGTCTACCTCTACGCGGCGGCGGCACGCCGCTCCGATCGCGTGAAGCTCGCCGATGTCCGTCGCGGACAATACGAAGGCCTGAAGGCCGAGATCGAACAGCACGGCCGGGAGCCCGATATCGGGCCGGCGCGGATGCACCCGTCGGCCGGGGCCGTCGCCGTCGGCGCCCGGCCGTTCCTGATCGCCTACAACATCAACCTCGCGTCGCCCGACGTCGAGCTCGCCAAGCGGATCGCCCGACGCGTCCGCGAGTCCGGCGGCGGCCTCCCGAAGGTGCAGGCGAACGGCTTCTTCGTCGAGGAGCCGGAGCGAGGCGATGGGCTGCCCGGCAAGGCCCAGGTCTCGATGAACCTCCTCGACTTCCGGGTGACGCCGCTATGGCGCGTCTGGGAAGCGGTCCGGTCGGAGGCCGCGGAGGACGGGATCGAGCCCTTCGAGTCGGAGCTCATCGGGCTCGCTCCGGTCGCCGCGTTCCTCGACGTCGCGGATCACGTGGAGGCACCGGCGGACGCGACGGTCGAGGATCGGCTGGCCGCCGCCGCCGACTACCTCCGACTGCGCGACTTCAGCCCGTTGCAGGCGCTGGAGCTGCGGCTTGCGGCTGCCCAGTCGGGGGTCTCGCGATGACGCCGTCGGACCGGGCCGTGGCCGTCCGGGGGTCGTGAGCTTCCGCGTCATCGAGGGCGGGCGCGACCGGCCGGACCTGCCCGGCCTCCTGGTCGTCGGTGCCCGCGAGATCGTGACGATGGCCGGGGGGCCGCGGATGGGCTCGTCCCAGGGCGACGTCGGCCGTCGTGAGGAGCCGGACGCCGCGGTCGCGATCTGGGCGGGCCGGATCGTCGGCGTCGGCGGGCGGGCCGACGTCGAACGGATCGTGGAAGCGGCGGGGTACTCGCTCGACCTCTTCGCGACCCTCGACGCCGGCGGTGGCGCGGTGACGCCCGGCCTCGTCGACCCGCACACGCACCTCCTCTTCGCCGGTAGCCGGGAGGGCGAGCTGGAGCTCCGCCAACAGGGCGCCGGCTATCTCGAGATCCTGGCCGCGGGCGGCGGCATCCTGTCGACCGTCGCCGCGACACGGGAGGCATCGGCCGAGGAGCTGACCGCCCACGGCCGGCGCTGGCTCGACGAGATGCTCAGTCATGGCGTCACGACGATCGAGGCGAAGTCGGGCTATGGCCTGGACCTGCCGACCGAGCTTCGGCTCCTCGAGGTCGCCCACGCCCTCGGCGCCGAGGGCCCGGTCGAGGTCGTCCCGACGTGGCTCGGTGCCCACGCGGTTCCGCCGGAGCTCCGCGGCCGTCCGAACGCCACCGAGACGTACGTCCGAAGCCTCCTGGAGGAGCAGCTCCCCGGCGTCGCCGCGCAGGGTCGCGCGGTCGCGGCGGACGTGTTCTGCGAGGAGGGCGTCTTCACGGCCGACCAGTCGCGGCGCGTGCTCGAGGCGGCGGCCGCCTTCGGCATGCGACCGCGGTTGCATGCCGACGAGCTGGCGCCGAGCGGCGGCGCGGAGCTCGCGGCAGAGATCGGGGCGACGAGCGCCGACCATCTTGCGACGCCGTCGGAAGCCGGGATCGATGCGCTCGCCGCCGCGGCGGCCGACGGCCACCCGGTCGTCGCGACGCTCCTGCCGGCGACGACGTGGTTCCTGATGAAGGACCACCACGCACCGGCACGGACGTTCATCGACCGCGGCGTGCCCGTCGCGATCGGGACGGACTTCAATCCCGGGACCTCGCCGACGCCGAGCCTGCCGCTGGCGATGACCGCCGCCTGCCTCAACCTGCGGATGACGCCCGACGAGGTCCTGGCCGGCGTCACGATCAACGCAGCCCAGGCCCTGGGCCTGGCCGACGAGATCGGGTCTCTCGAGGCGGGGAAGGGGGGCGACCTCGTGATCTGGAACGTGCCGACCTCGCGTCAGATCCCGTACTGGCCGGCGGCCGACCTCGTCCGGACCGTGATCAAGCGCGGGGCAATCGTCCTCGACCGGCCCAGCTAGTCCGGCGGCCTAGACCTTTCCGCGCGACTCCAGGAGCACGGTCGTCGTCTCGGCCGGCAGGCCGGAGATGGTCACCGACAGCTTCGGCTGGACGGCCGGCTCGCCGCCCATCTCATGGAGGAACTTGGCGAGCGCGTCGCGGGTCTCCGGAGCGTCCTCGTCGAGCGGCATCGGGACGACGATCTTCGGGTCCAGCTGCGCGATCAGCTCCGCCGCCTTCTGCGGGGAGAGCGCGCCTCCGACGGGGACACAGGCGATGTCGACCGGGCCGATGTCGCCGAGCTTCTCCTCGGTCAGCAGGTGGCCGATCTCGCCGAGGTGGATCGTGTGCATCTGGTCCAGCTCGACGACGAATGCCGTCTGCTTGCCACGCTCCCCGCCCTTGGCGTCGTCCCGATACGTCCGGACGCCCGTCACCAGCACGTCGCGGACCTCGTACTCGCCCGGGCCGTCGAGGACGAAGGCCTCATCCAGCGAGGACGGGAGGACCGTCGAGCCATCACGCGACCGCTTGCCCTTGGCCTTCGGCAGGGGCCGATCATCGGGGTGGGAGAAGGTCACGATCTCGCCGGTGATCCCCCGCCCCGTCGGCCCGACCACCGCCTGATAGGGATCACTGACGACGACGGCATCCCGCCCACGCAACCGAATGCAGGTCCGCCCATACCAAGTCAATTCCATCGCCCGATTCTGTCACACGCTGATGCACCCGGAGCCACCCTGACGTGAGAGAGCGGGAGGCCCATGAATCGGCAACGACATTGCATTCGTCGCGCCCGGCGTTCGCTGGCA
>OEKI01000112.1_pt1 | contig 11206 bp, 11 predicted proteins | sample 1503121 | NCBI WGS metagenome assembly OEKI01 (sample SAMEA104379569, study PRJEB20068) | metagenome | biome: 1000743; feature: 77; material: 1998 | place: USA | collected 2012 | depth 25 m | reverse complement strand
CCGGCATCGACGTCTGGCTCGTGACGGGCGACCATCCCGCCGCCGCGGCGGCCGTGGCCACGCGAACCGGGATCGAGCAGGACCATGTCCGCGCCGGCGTCCTGCCCGGCGACAAGGCGGCGATCGTCGCCGGGCTCCAGGCCGACGGCCGCTCCGTCGCGATGGTCGGTGACGGGATCAACGATGCGCCGGCCCTTGCGCGCGCCGACGTGGGCATCGCGATCGGCAGTGGCGCCGACGTGGCCATCGAGGCCGCCGGCGTCACCCTCGTCGGCGGTGACCCGCGGGGCGTGCCGGCCGCGATCGATCTCTCGCGGGCGACGATGACGGTGATCCGCGAGAACCTCTTCTGGGCGTTCGCCTACAACGTCCTGCTGATCCCGGTCGCCATGGGAATCCTCGTTCCGTTCGGGATCGTCCTCAGCCCGGCGCTCGCCGCCGGCGCCATGGCCCTGTCCTCCGTCGCGGTCGTCACGAACTCGCTCCGGCTGCGGTCCTTCGACGCCCGACCGACCGCGCCGCGCCGGGCGCCGGTCCGCGGCCCACTCCGCGCGCTTCGCCAGGGCTGGTATCTCGTCGCCGTCGCGGCCGCGTCCCTGCTCGTCGCCGGCGGCGTCCTGGCCGCCGATCGCGCGATCGATGCCTCGGCGATGCAGATCGAGGTCCACGCCTCGGACCTCCGGTTCCGACCGAGCGATGTTTCGGTACCGGCGGGCCGGTTCCTTGTCATCCGCTTCGTCAACGACGACGCCGTCTTCCACGACTGGGTCGTCGAGGGCCTCGCGAACGTCGATGCCAACGCTCGCCCCGGCCAGGTCCAGCAGATCCGCGTCCGCCTGGACCGACCCGGGAGCTACGAGATCCGCTGCACCGTGGACGGGCACGCAACCGCCGGGATGACGGGTCGCCTGGTGGTGACGCCGTGACCGCCGACCGAGCCCGCGTCGTGACCGCGGGACCGCCGGATCCCCGCGACCTCGCGGGCGACTTTGGCCATCGCCGGGCCGTCGAGGTGCGCTTCGCCGACACCGATGCGATGGGCCACGTCAACAACGCCGTCTACCTGACGTTCGCGGAGGCGGCCCGGGTCGCGTGGTGGGCCGACGTCACGGGCGAGACGATCGTGCGCGAGGGCGACCGTGACCAGGGCCTGATCCTGGCCGAGGCCGAGGTCGCCTTCCGGTCACCCGTCCTGTTCGGCGAGGTCGTCGTGGTCGAGACCCGCGCCACTCGGATCGGGCGAACGAGCGTCGCCGTGGAGCATCGCCTGACGGCCGGGCCACCCGACGGAGCGGCGCGCGTCGTCGCCGTCATCCGGAGCGTCATCGTCCGCTACGACTACCGCGCGGAGACCCCCGTCCCCTGGGCGCCGGACATCGTCGCGCGGATCGAGGCGTTCGAGGGCCGCGCGCTCCGGGACTGAGGGCGAAGAACCGTCAGGCCCCCAGCCGGCGGAAGACCGTGACGGCGTTCTGGCCGCCGAACCCGAAGCCGTGCACCGCGACCGTGTCGACGCGCGCCTTGCGGGCCGTCAACGGGACGTAGTCCAGGTCGCACTCCGGGTCCTGGGTCCGGAGGTTCGCGGTCGGCGGAATGATCTGGTCGCGGATCGCCCCGAGCCCCGCCAGGGCGGAGGCGATCCCGGCTGCGCCGACCAGATGACCGATCATCGACTTCGGGGAGCTGATCGCGACCTTCTTCGCATGGTCGCCGTACGCCGCCTTGATCGCCCGGGTCTCGGTCGCGTCGTTGAGCGGCGTCGCGGTGCCGTGGGCCACGATGTAATCGATCTCGTCCGGGGCGACCTCGGCGTTTCGCAGCGCGTTCGTCATCGCGCGGGATTGACCGCGACCGGTCGGCTCCGGGGCGCTGATGTGGAACGCGTCGGCCGTCAGCGCGCCGCCGATGACCTCGGCGACCGGCGTCGCGCCGCGGGCCTCGGCGTGAGCCAGCGACTCGATCACGACGACACCGCCGCCCTCGCCGAGGACGAACCCGTCGCGCGTGCCGTCGAACGGCCGCGACGCGGTGGCGGGGTCGTCGTTGCGTCGGGACAGCGCGCCCATGTTCGCCAGCGCCGCGACGCCCATCGGAACGACCGGCGCCTCCGATCCGCCGGCGAGGACGACGTCGCACTCGCCCGTCCGGATCAGCCGCAGCGCGTCGTGGAAGGCGATCACCGAGGTCGCACAGGCGGCGACCTGGGTCATGACCGGGCCGGTCAGGCCGTACTCCATCGACAGCATCGCCGCCCCCATGGAGCCCGACAGGGCGGGGATCGCGAACGCCGAGACGAACCGGGGGCCCTTGGAGTCGTGGGTGTGGGTGCCGTCGATGATCGCCTCGATCCCGCCACCGCCCGTGTTGACGACGACGCCCACGCGATCGCGCTGGTCCTGGCTCATCGCGGCGAAGTCGATGCCACTGTCGGCGACGGCTTCCTTGCCGGCCGCCATCGCGAAGTGGATGAACCGGGTCATCCGGCGAGCCATCTTGGGATCCATGGCCTTGGTCGGATCGAAGTCGAGGACCTCGGCCGCGATCTGGACCTCGAATGCGGAGGGATCGAAGCTCTGGATCCGGCGCGTTCCGGTGACGCCCTTGACGAGGTTGGACCAATAGGTGGGGAAGTCGTTGCCGATCGGCATGACGCAACCCATCCCGGTGACGACGGCGCGGCGAGACGGATCGGTTTCAGGCAACGGGCAGGGCTCCTCGGGGACGCGGGCTGGGATGGATTGTACGAACGGGCAGCGCTCCGAGCCGTCGCGATCGTCTCATGTGCTTTCCGTGGCGATCGAAGGGCCTACGCACGACCGGGCGCGCGTCGAGGCGCGCCCGACGAGGCCTTCGCAAGCGGAATGCACGCTCCCTGTGCGGCGTCCAGGTGCGACAGCCGTCTTATGCGGCACTCAACCTCAGTCGCCGTCGTAGCGCTTGAAGATCACGGCTCCGTTGTGGCCGCCCAGTCCGATGTTGTTGGAGAGGGCATACCGGACCGGCATCGACGTCGCCTCGGTGACGACCCACAGGTCGCAGTCAGGGTCGAAGTCGCGGTAATTGATCGTCGGCGGGACGCACTGCTCGGCGACCGACATCACGGTCGCGAACGCCTCGAACGCACCCGCGGCTCCCATCATGTGGCCGGTCATCGACTTCGTGCCGCTAATCGCCAGGGAGTGCCGATCGCGGGCGGACCGGTCGCCGAACACCGTCCAGATCGCCTCGGCCTCGCGCCGGTCGCCGAGCGGCGTCGACGTCCCGTGGGGATTGATCAGGTCGACCTCGTCGGCCGGGACGCCGCGCCGCTCGAGGGCCATGTTCATCGCCCTCGCCGAACCCGTCCCACCGTCGATCGGCTGGATCATGTCCCAGCCGTCGGCGGCCGAGCCGTATCCGACGACCTCGGCGTAGATCTTCGCGCCGCGCGCCTTCGCCAGCTCGAGGTCCTCGAGGAACAGCCCGCCGGCGCCCTCACCCAGGACGAACCCGTCACGCGTCTTGTCGAACGGCCGCGACACGGTCGCAAGCGGCTCGCCGGGTCGCGGCATGCCCATCCCCCGCATGTTGGTGAAGCCGGCGTGGGCCGTCTCGAGGAGCGGCGCCTCCGTCGACCCGGAGATCACCGCGATGCAGTCGCCACGGCGGATCGCCTCCGCACCCTCAGCGACGCTGTGGGTGCCCGTGGCACACGCCGACACGATGCAGACGTTGTGGCCGATCGCCCCGGTCTCGATCGCAAGCATCCCGGACGTGGAGTCGACGAGAGCGTTGGCGATGAACGTCGGCGGGACGCTGCGCGGGCCCTTCTCGTGGAGGTTCACCCAGGCGTCGATCATCAGTTGCTGGCCGCCCGCGCCGGAGCCGAAGACGACCCCGACCTCCTCCCGGTTGGCGTCGGTGATCTCGAAGCCGGAGTCGGCAAGGGCCTGCTTTCCGGCCGCGACGCCGAACCACATCGCGCTCTCGCTGCGGCGGACGGCCTTCGGGTCCATCCACTGGCTCGGGTCGAAGTCCTGGACCTCGCCGGCGGCCTTCGCCTCGTACTTCGAGACGTCGAACTTCGTGATCTCGCGCAGACCGGAATGACCGCGCACGAGGTTGCCCCACGCGGTCTGGACGTCGTTGCCAACCGGGCTGATGACACCCAGTCCGGTGACGACGACGCGTCGGTCGTAATCGGGTTTGCGCACGCTCGAGGGGTCCTTTCTGGAGGGGTTCGACGGGGTGGGCGGCCGTCAGGCCGGTGTCGCTGTGGGGATGGGGATGGCGATGCCGCCGGGGGCGGAAGGGTCGTCGGTCGCGATGACCTCAGCCTCGGGCGCGATCCGCTTGATCAGCCCGGTCAGGACCCGGCCGGGTCCGACCTCGATGAAGGTCCCGACGCCGTCGGCCGACATCCGGCGGACGGCCGCGACCCAGTCGACGCCCGCGGTGAGGTGCTGGATCAGCTCCAGGCGCGCCTCGTCCGCCGTGGTGATCGACCGGGCGTCGGCGTTGGCGAGGAGCGGGATCGTCGGGTCGTGGAACTCGACCTCCGCGAGCGCACGCCGCATGCCTTCGGCGGCGTCCGCCATGAGCGACGAATGGGCCGCGACCGACACCGGGAGGACGATCACTTTGCGAGCGCCGAGCTCCCGGCCGATCTCGACCGATGCCTCGATCGCGGCGCGCTCGCCACTGACGACGACCTGGCCCGGGGCGTTGCGGTTGGCGACCCCGAACGTTCCGAGCTCGCTCCCCCGGGCGATCAGTTCGGGGAGGCGCGCGTCATCGAGCCCGATGATCGCCGCCATCGCTCCGTCGCGACCCGACCCCGATGCCTGCATCAGCCGGCCGCGCTCCCGGACGAGCCGGACGCCATCGGCGAGGGAGATCACGTCCGCGGCGACGAGGGCCGAGTACTGACCCATCGAATGACCGGCCGCGAACGAGGGTGCAGGGAGGTCGGCGCCGTCGGCTGCCAGACGCTCGCGGATGGCCGCAAGGTAGGCGATCGAGGTGGCGAGGAGCGCCGGCTGGGCGTTCTCCGTCCGGTCCAGGATCTCGGCGGGTCCATCGGCGATCAGGCGGCTGATCGGCTCGCCCAGGGCGGCATCGGCGATCGCGAAGACGGCCGCGGCGGCGGGGGACGCGGCGACGAGTGCCTGCCCCATGCCGACGGACTGCGAGCCCTGGCCGGGGAAAACGAAGGCAGACGTGGTCATGCTCGGCAGGGTAGCGGTCGAATCCGTGCACAAACGGGGCGGCGTGTGCGCGAGTGCACGCACCACGCCGCTTCGGACTATCCTCCGGCCGATGAACGTGGCGATGGACGCAGCAATGCGCTCCCGATCGTGACCGTCGAGCCGAAGGCCGGCGGGCGCCGGCTGGGGCCGCCGCCGCCTGCCCGCGCGATCGCCCGACGGTTCGAGGCCGACCTGTCCGCCACGGTCCTCGCGGCCGGGACGCGCATCTCGAACGTGCGGCAGATCTCGGAGCGTGTCGCGATGGGTCGGGCGCTCTGGCGCGAGCTCGTCATCGGTTTCGCGTCGCAGCTCGGCGAGATGCGCCTGGGGTTCACGCAGCTTGCCGCGCTCTACGTCCTGGCCGACTCCGGGACGATGACGATCGGGGACCTGGCGGAGGTCATCAACCGGTCACCGTCGGCCACGAGCCGGCTCGTGGACGGGCTGGTCCGGCGACGTCTCGTCGAGCGGCGAGTCGAGGAGGAGGATCGCCGCCAGCGGACGCTCCAGCTCACGCCGCGGGGTGCCGCGCTGCTGCGCGTCGTCGACCGGGCCCGAGCGGACCAGTTCCTGTCGGCCGTTCGGCCGATGCCGACCGCAGAACGGGCGCTGATCGCGATGGGCGTGGCCGCCCTGGCGACCCACGCGATCTCGCGTCGTGGCCGGCTGATCCGGGGCTCGACGCGCTGACCCCGGCGCGACTACGCTCCGCACAACACCCAACGGTCGAGGAGAGCACCATGGTGGATCAGGTCCGGGCCTCCGCGCTGCTGCTGAGCGTCGAGCACCGCCATGGAGACGAGTGGGTGCGACTCGAGCCCTCGTCCGCGCACGACGTCGCCCAAAGCGACCCGGAGCGAACTTGGGGTAGCGGCGGACGGATCTATGCCTGTCCGGTCTGCGACGAACAGGTTCGCGTCGACATGGATCGGGACGAGCGCACGCCCCAGTAGGCGATCAGCCGCAGAAGCGGCGAACCACGTCGTACAGGACCGGCAGACCCCACCGCAGGGCGTCGACGCCGACGCGTTCGTCGACGCCGTGGAAGCGCTCGAGGAAGCGCTCCTCCGGGTCGAGCTGCAGCGGTGAGAAACCGTAGGTCGGGATGCCGAGAGCGGCCGTGTGCTTGGCATCCGTCGCGAACGGCATGATGCAAGGCAACGGGATCCCGTCCGGGTCGTGGTCACGCAACGTCCGCTCGAGGAGCTCATACAGCTGATGCTCGACCGGCGCCGCGACGGGCGGCGCGTGGATCACGAGGTCCACGTCGACGTGCCGGCTGAGATCGCCGAGCCTGCCGACGACGATCTCCCGCATGTCGTCCTCGGTCGTGCCAGGTAGCACCCGGCAGTCGATTTCCACGGTCGCTTCGCCCGGGATGACGTTGTACTTCACGCCGGCGTGGACGATCGTCGGGCTGATCGTGTCGCGGAGCAGTGCTCGGACAACGCGGGTGTACATCGGCTCGCAGAGCCCCTCGAGCGCAACCTCGGCGAGGCGAGGATCGTCGCCGGCGAGCGCGCGAAGCAGCCGGGCCGTATCGGGCTCGACGCTGTCGGCGACGCCCCGGATGAATGCCTGCATGACCGGCGAGGGTCGCGCCGGCCCCGGCTCGGCGAGGCGGCCGATTGCGGCCGCGGCGCGAACGACCGCGTTGTCCTCGCGGGGCATGGAGCCGTGTCCCCACGCGCCGTGGACGCTCAGCCGGTAGACGGCGTAGCCCTTCTCGGCGACACCGATCGGGTAGAAGCGTCGCCCGTCGAAGGTGGTCGCGATCGCGCCGACTTCGTTGATCGCGGCCTCGGCGCGCAGCAGCTCCGGTCGCTCGGCGATGATCCAGCCGATGCCGTTCAGGCCGCCCGCCTCCTCGTCGGCGGTGCTGGCGAAGATCACGTCGCGGCCGAGGCCGGGGATTGGGTCCGTCGCCGGGTCGCGGCCCGACGCCCGCGCCTCGGCGGCCAGCATCCGGACGACCGTGAGCTCCATCGCCACTAGGTTCTTCATGTCGACGGCGCCGCGGCCCCAGACGTAGCCGTCGGCCACGTCGGCGCCGAAGGGATCGTGGGACCACGCGTCGGCGGGGGCGGGGACGACGTCCAGGTGGGACAGCAGGAGGAGCGGCTCGCCCCGGGTCCCGTCACCGCGGAGGCGTGCGACGACGGAGCCGCGGCCCGGCGCGAGCTCCAGGACCTCGGGACGCAGGCCGGCTTCCGACAGCGCCCCGGCGATCCAGGCCGCGGCGCGCGACTCGCCGTCGGGGGCATTCGACGGCGGCGGGTTGATCGACGGGATGCGGATCAGAGAACGGAGCGTCTCGATCAGCTCGTCGGTAGCGTCTGCGAGCCTCGCGGGATCCAGCCCGGCCGAGGGCAGCGGCGCGGTTGCGGACATGTGCTCAGCCGGCGTCGAGCAGGGCGTTCAAGCCGGCAAGCGACGCCAGCACTCCGAGGACGAACCCGCCGAGGATGATCGCGACGACCATGACGAGGAGGATCCGCAGATAGCGGCGGTCCTCGCGGTCCGCGGCCGCCTGGTCCGGGTCGCGTCCGCCCGGGATGTATGGGGTCGCGAGGCCACGTCGCCGGGCGGCGGAGCTCCGCTCGCTGTCGTAGGCCGCGGGATCCGGCGGCAGCGTCCCGACGTCGACGTCGGGCCCAGATTGCGGCGCCGCGGCGCTCATGCGACCGCCGATCCGACGGCGTCGCGTAGCGGAGCGAGGCACTCGCGCGCGACGTCGTCCAGGCCGGCGGGACCGAGGGCGGCCGGCATCCCCAGGATGATGTGAGTGGCGCCGGCGCCAATCAGTCCCCGGGCGGCGTCGACGGCCTCGCGGCGGCTCGTGGCGGTCGTGCCGGTCGCGACCTGTCCGACGACGTCGAACGTCGCGGGATCGCGGCCTTCTGCCTCCAGCGCCGGGACGAGGGCGTCGCGCTTCTCGGCCAGGTAGGGGACGTCGCCGGCCTGGTTGCCCGGTTGCAGCCAGCCCGCTGCGACCCGGGCAGCAAGGCGGATGCCCCGCGGCCCCTGGCCCCCGAGGTAGATCGGCGGGCCGCCGGGTGTTCGCGGCGCAGGCGTGTTGACTGCGCCCGCGAGCGGATAGAACGGGTCGTCGCGGGTGACGCCGGGCAATGCGGCAGCGGCCGGCGACCACAGGGCGCGGAGCGTCTCGACGGCGGAAACCAACCGGTCGATGCGCGGCCCGATCGGCGGCAGGTCCAGCCCGAACGGCTCGTGCTCCCCCTCGAACCAGCCGGCGCCGAGCCCGAGGATGAAGTGACCGTCGGTGGCGTGATCGAGGACGACCGCGGCCTTCGCGAGGAGGACCGGATGGCGGAACGTGTTCGACAGCACCCCGTGGCCGACGTCCACGCCGGGGACGTGATGGACGAGCGTCGCCAGGAGCGTGAGCGCCTCCAGCGACGGGCCCGGGTCGTCCGGGTCCATGTTCGTCAGGTGATCGTTCAGCCAGCCGCTGTCGAACCCGCCCGTCGGCTCGTCGCGCAGCTCGCCGGCGCGTCGCCACGTGGCGTCGAGCGTCGCCCAGTCGACGTCCTGGGGCGAGGTCTTGAACCCGATCCGGATCCTCATCCGGCGGAGATCAGCGTGTTGGCCGAGGCCGCCGTCGTCCCGGTGTCGAGCGTCGTCCGGTCCAGGCCGGCGGCCATCCGGCGGCCCGTCGTCACGGCCCCCTCGGAGGCCGAGGACACCAGCGCCGCGTACTTCGCCATGACGCCGCCCGTGTAGCGCGGCAGCGGCGCCGTCCATCGCCCGCGGCGCTGCTCGAGAATGGCCGCGGGGACGTCGAGGTCGAGGCGCCGGGCGTCGACGTCGATGACGATCGGGTCGCCCTCCTCGACGAGCCCGATCGGACCGCCGAGGGCGGCTTCCGGCGCGATGTGGCCGATCATCAGGCCGTGCGTGCCGCCGGAGAAGCGGCCGTCGGTGATCAGCGCGACGCTGTCACCGAGGCCTTCGCCCGTCAGCGCCGCGGTCACGCTGAGCATCTCCTGCATGCCCGGACCGCCGACCGGGCCCTCGTAGCGGATGACCACGACGTCGCCCGGCACGATCCGCCGGTCGCGAACCGCGACGTAACAGTCCGCCTCCGACTCGAATACGCGGGCCGGACCGCGATGCAGCCGACGCTCGTGGCCGGCGAGCTTGACGACGCAGCCGTCTGGGGCCAGCGAACCGCGGAGGATCGTCAGGCCACCGGACGCCTTGATCGGCGACTCGATCGAGACGACGACGTCCTGGCCGGGCGTCGGCTGCGCGCCGGCCGCGATCTCGGCGGTCGTCCGGCCGTCGACGTTCGGGGCCGCGCCGTCGATCCGGCCGCCCGCGAGGAGCTCGCGCATGACGAGCGCCAGGCCGCCCGCCTCGTACAGGTGCGTAGCGGTGTAGCGGCCGCCGGGCTGGAGGTCCGCGACGATCGGCGTGCGGTCCGCGATCGTCCCGAACTCGTCGATCTCCAGCGGGAGACCGTACTCGTGGGCGATCGCCAGGAGATGGAGGACGGCATTCGTCGAGCCGCCCGTCGCGGCGACGGCCGCGATCGCGTTGTCGATGGAGGTCCGGGTGACGAATCGTGACGGCCGGATGTCCTCGCGGACGAGACCCATGACGAGCTCGCCGCAGCGGCGCGCCGCTGCGTCCTTCGCGGGATCCTCGGCCGGGATGTCGTTGAGGCCGGCCGGCGACAGCCCGATGACCTCCATGACCATGCTCATCGTGTTGGCGGTGAACTGCCCCCCGCAGGCGCCCGGTCCGGGACACGACGCGCTCTCGACCTCGTACAGGTCCTCCAGGCTGATCTTGCCGGCTCGATAGGCGCCGACCGCCTCGTAGATCGTCACGACGGTTGCGTCGCGCGAGCCGTTGCCGCCCATGGCCGCGGACCGGATGCCGGGGTAGATCGTGCCGGAGTACAGGGCCAGGCCCGGGATGTCGAGGCGGCCGAGGGCCATGGCCGAGCCGGGCCCTGTCTTGTCGCAGCCGAAGATGCAGACGACGCCGTCGAACAGGTGCCCGCGAGCGACGAGCTCGATCGAATCGGCGACGACCTCGCGGCTGATGAGCGAGGCCTTCATCCCCTCGGTGCCCATCGAGACGCCGTCGCTGACCGACACCGTGTTGAACTCCATCGGCGTCCCGCCGGCCGCCCGGATGCCGGCCTTCACCGCCTCCGCCAGGCGGCGATGGTTGTAGTTGCACGGCATCGTCTCGATCCAGCTCGTGCCGACGCCGACGATCGGCTTCGCCAGGTCCTCGTCCGTGAATCCGATCGCCTTGAGCATGCCCCGGGCCCCGGCCCGATCCGGGCCGTCGGTGAGCGCGGCGGAGTGGCGCTTGGCCGGGTCGGACGGCCGGTCATACGGGTGACGCGAGTCGGACATCGCGGGCGTCTCCGGGTCGGGCGGGCGGATGGGACGTCCAGTGTAGGACGCCGCCCGGCGAGCGGGCTTCCGCTCCGGAGGGTGCAGGACTATGCTGCCCGGACGCATCGGCCGCGGCCGCACGATGGAGAGGGTGATGGCGACGCACACCGACGACAAGCTCGAGCTCCTCAAGTGCTCCTTCCTGGCGGGGCTCGGCCGCAAGGACCTGGAGCAGGTCGGCCGGCTGGCCGACGAGGTCGACGTCAAGGCGGGCCACGTCCTGATGCAGGAAGGCTCGGTCGGCCGCGAGTTCTTCGTGATCATCGACGGCAAGGTCCGCGTCGACCACGGCGGCCGGGAGATCCGGACGATGGGGCCGGGCGAGTTCCTCGGCGACATCGCGCTCGTCACGGAGGCGCCGCGGACGGCCACCGCGACGGCCGTTACCGACAGCCGGCTGCTGGTGCTGGGGCATCGCGAGTTCCACTCGCTCCTCGACCAGTTCCCGTCGATCCGGCTGAACGTCCTGCAATCGATCGCGCTGCGGCTTCGCGCCCTCGAGCCGGACGCCGCCCATTGACCGTGCCAACCGGCGTCGCG
>OEKI01000381.1_pt6 | contig 11299 bp, 10 predicted proteins | sample 1503121 | NCBI WGS metagenome assembly OEKI01 (sample SAMEA104379569, study PRJEB20068) | metagenome | biome: 1000743; feature: 77; material: 1998 | place: USA | collected 2012 | depth 25 m | reverse complement strand
CGATCGAGCAGGACGGCGAACTCGTCGCCGCTCTGGCGGCCGACGACGTCGTCGCCGCGGACGGCCTCGGCCAGGCGGCTCGCAATCTGGACGAGGATCTGGTCCCCGGCCGCGTGGCCGAAGGAGTCGTTGATCCGCTTGAAGTCGTCGAGGTCGACGAACAGCAGGGCGACCGTACCGGGCGTTCGGCCGTGCCGCGCCAGCGTCCGCTCGAGGTGATCCCGCAGCAGGACGCGGTTCGCGAGCCCGGTCAGCGGGTCGTGCAGGGCGTCGTGGATGAGCTTCGACTCGAGCCGCTTCCGGTCGGTGATGTCGATGAGGAGACCCTGGGACATCTGCCGGCCACTCTGCTCGTCGTCGGGCATCCCGTAGGCCTCGTCGCGGACCCAGACCTCGTGGCCGTCGCGGGCGAGCATCCGGTACTCCGCGCGGAGCGGCTCGCCGGTTCGCCAATGGGCCTCGTACGCGGCGATCGCGGCGCCGCGATCCTCGGGATGAATGCGACTGGGCCACAGTTCCGGGTCGTTGACGAGCTCGTCCGGTCGATACCCGAGGATGCCCGTGATCTGCGGGCTCATGTACGCGAGGCGGCCGCCGTCGGTCACCTCGGGATCGGCCAGGTCGATGTAGACGGCGGCCGGGACGTGCTCGACGAGCACCTGCAGGCGCGATCCGGCCTCCTCGACCTGGCGCGTGCGGCGTTCGAGGGCCGCGGTCGCGCCCCTCAGGCGGACGAGCAGGACGACACCGGCACCGACGACCGCGCACAACGCGACGATCTCGGCGGCCGCGACGACGGGCGCCATCAGCCCCGTCGCGATGTCGGCGACGTCCACGAAGGCGAGCGCGGCCAGCACCAGGGCGCCGCCGAACAAGCCCACGGCGGGGAGGCCGTCGGGCGCGCCGAACCGACGCGACACCCGATCCATGCGCGGAACGTACGCCCCCGACTGGGCCTCGACCACCACCAATTCGGGCCACTCGCGGCGTAGGCCCCCGGCGGGAGTGGAGTGCCGGCCTCCGGGCGTCGACCGGCGAGCTTGGCGAATTCCTCTTGGCCGAACGCCGTGCCGGCGATACCCCAGCCACCCTCCGCCGCCTCCGTGAGAAGAACTCACGTCCGACCCGCCTGAGGCGGAGGAGGGCGGCCTCGCCCGCGACGACGCGGCGCGGTTCGCGGCCGTGCTCGTGGCCTCGAGCGAGGGCGCGGTCGTGCTGGCGCGCTCGAGCAGGTCCGGACGCTCAGTCGCACCGGGAAGCGGCGCGCGCGCCCCACGCGATAGCGCACCAAGTACGGAAGGCCGGGTCCGGCCCGCACGTGGCCCCGGACCTTCGGTAGAGGGGCTAACCGACGTGCCACCTGTTAGGGTTGCAGTGTGGCCCGCCCGCATCGCCGCTTCGAGCTCCTCGACACCGTCCTCGGTGACCTGCCGATCGGACACTGCACGATCGATCAGTGGGAGGACGCCCGCGGCGATGTCCAGTGGACGGCCCGGGTCCTCATGGCCCGTGCCCACGGAACGAAATCCGGGCGGCTGGTCGGGCGGACGCGGGAAGGCTGGTTCCTGGCCGGTCCGGCGATGTTCGCCACCGATCAGGACGGCCCGCGTGGCGGCCGATCCGTGCTCGTCGAGCTGCACGGCACCGGCGCCCTCGTCCAGATCGTCGACCCGGCGGCCACCGCCTAACGGCGTCGCCGGCTCTTCGCGACCACGTCGGTCCAGAAGTCGACCGCCGCCCCCTCGTACCGGAGACCCATGGGGAGGGTCTCTCCACGCCAGTGCTCGACGGTCCGCTGGCCCCGCTCCGGTCGGTCCGGGCGGAGCTCCTGACGCTCGGCTTCGCGGTAGGCGTTGAGCTTTGCACGGTGGATGTCCAGCTGCCGCTCGGCAAGGCGCAGTCGCGCGTCATCGGAGGCAAGGTCGGCGAAGAAGAGCTGGAGGAGCCCCGGATCGCGGAGCTCCGCCGGCGCGTCGGACGGTCGATCGAGCCACGCGCCCAGCGCCGCCTCGCCCGCCGGCGTGATCTCGAAGACGCGTCGACGTCGGCCGTCAGTTTCGCGCGTCTCTGTGACCAGACCGAGTGCCGCGAGCCGAGCGGGTTCCGTGTACAGAAGCGTGTGCGGGAACGACCAGAAGTTTCCGAGCGTTGCCCGGACGTGCTGCTCCAGGTCGTAGGGCGTCGACGGCCCCTCGCGCGCCAGCAGGCCAAGAACCAGGTAAGACGTCGGCGTCAGCCGCTCCGTTGACATCATTCGGAATGTACCATACAATCCGAAGTATTCCGCTCCACCCACAACCGACCAGGTGCCGGGGAAATTCACACCCGGCGTGCTCCCGTCTGACGGGAACTCTGACCTGGACTCGCCACGGCGGCGCGGATCCAAGCACAGGTGGTTCACCATGACCACGGAAACCTCGAAGATGATCGAGCGGATCCCGCTCGAGATCCTCAACAGCAACAAGTTCGAGCTCATCGACGAGATCTACTCGCCGAATTACGTCGAGCACACCGCCGTGCCGGGCGTCGCGCCGACGCGCGAGGGCTTCAAGCAGGTCGTGACCGAGCTGAAGAAGGCGTTCCCGGATCTCCGCTACACGATCGAGGACTCGATCGAGAGCGGCGACAAGATCGTCCATCGCCTGACCGCCCGGGGCACCATGAAGGGCGACTACATGGGCATGCCGGCGACGAACAAGCTCGCGACGTGGACCGAGATCCACATCGGGCGGGTCGTCAACGGACGCCTGACCGAGCACTGGGGCCTCGTCGACCAGCTGGGCATGCTCGTCCAGCTCGGCGTGATCCAGTCACCGGCGCGGGTTCCCGTCGCCGTCTAGTCGTTCCGTCGACGCCACAAACGAAGCCCCGGCGGCCACGCCGGGGCTTTCGTGCGTCCGGGTCCTAGGCGATCGCGCCCGCCAGCGGCGGCGCGTTCTTGTACTCGTCGGGGAGGGGAGTGCCCGTCGCGCTGGTCTCGACCTCCACGATGTCGGAGCGCAGGGGGCCGAGCACGCCGAGGAGCTCGTTCTTCTCGGCCTCCGGGACGCTGAATTTGTTCAGCGTCGCGACCAGATCCGCGACGAGCGCATCGAACTCGCCGGCCGTGACGGACATCCCCTGATGTGTCGTCTTCATGTCGCGGCCGGAGTACGTGCACGGGCCGCCGGCCGCCTCGCAGACCTGGTCGACCAGGCTCGCCTTCAGCCGCGGGATGTCGGTCCGGGCGAACTTGCCGTTGATCCGGCTGTCACCTGCGCACCGGGCAACGAAATCGTCGATCACCGCGGTGATCGCGTTCTTGCCCCCAAGGCGCTCGTACAGCGAACGACCCATGGCAGGACCTCCTCCAGGCCCCGTCGCCGTCGGCCGAGAACTGGCCGTCCCTCGGCAACGCTGCGCCAAAATTGAGCGTACTCCGCGGTTCAAGTGATTCCGTCTCGCGCGGTGTGCGTCCGCACAACGCGAAACCCCAGCCACCTGTCACCGATCGGGGAATCGATGTTGCTGAGGTTTCGCACCCCCGACGATGACCCGCCCGCGGCCGACCTTCAATCCCCGGGGTGCGTCGGCGCACCGGAACCTTTGAGAAACGGCCGGGGCTCCTGGGCAGGAGCCCCGGCCGGTGCCTGGGAGTCGATCAGACCGACTAGCGGCCGAGCATCCTCCCCCTCATCTCGCGGCCGGCGACCGCGGATTTCTTCGACTCGTGGATCGCCGGGCCCTTCAGCGCCGCGGCCGCCGAAGCGGTCTCGTGGGCGAGGAAGGTCGGCGGCACGCGGGCGTGGGTCGCCTGCTCGTAGTCGAAGCCGAACGCGATCATCTCGGGTTCCGACCAGCGGCCGCCGATGAACGAGATGTTGATCGGCAAGTGTCCGACGTAGGTCGCCGGAACCGTGATCGTCGCGTACCCGGCAACAGCCGAGGCGGTCGAGTTGCCGATGAACAGCGAGAAGTCTTTGGTGCCTTCGAGGTCGCCTCGCTTGGGATCGGCGCTCGTCACCCACGCCGGGCCGTTGGTGAGGCCGACGATCGCGTCCAGGTCGTTCGCGGCCATGAGGCCGTCGACCGCGGCCTGGGTCGGGGCCGTTGTGGCGGCTCGGGCGGCCTGGCACGCGGGATCGGATCGGCCGCCGGTCTTCTCCGCGTCCTCCCAGAGGCCGTTGTTCCACGGCCCTTCGAGTTCGGTATGAGTCTTGTTGAAGGCGATCAGGTCCGCCAGCGTCTTCGGGTAGCCGGCCGCGGTGTACGTCTGGAGGTACGTCGCGATGTCGGTCTTGAACTCGCAGAGCAGCGCCGGGAACTCATTGGCGAAGGCGGCCGACAAGTCGATGTCGGTCGGGTCGACCACCGTGGCGCCCTGGCTCTTCAGGACGTCGATCACGTCGGCCAGGATCGGCTCGGCGATGTCCTTGGTCGCATCGCTGTACGTGCCGATGCGCCAGATGCCGATGCGCTTGCCCTCGAGCGCGTGCGCGTCGAGGAACCGCGTGTAGTCCGCGGAGACGTGGCCGGCCTGGGCGGCCGTGGCAGGGTCGTTGGGATCGATGCCGGTCGCGGCACCGAGGACCACGGCGGCGTCGGTGACGTTGCGGGTCATGGGACCGGCGGTGTCCTGGTCCGCCGAGATCGGGATGACGCCGGCGCGACTCCACAGGCCGATGGTCGGCTTGAGCCCGACGATGCCGTTCGCACCGGCCGGGCAGACGATCGAGCCGTCGGTCTCGGTCCCAACGCCCACGGTCGCGAGGTCCGCGGCGATGCCGGATCCGGTGCCGGAGCTGGAGCCGCATGGGTTGCGGTCGAGGACGTACGGCATGTTGGTCTGGCCGCCGATGCCGCTCCAGCCGCTGGACGACGGGTTCGACCGGAAGTTCGCCCATTCGGACAGGTTCGCCTTGGCGATGACGATCGCCCCGGCGGCCTTGAGCCGCTGGACGATGAACGCGTCACTGGGCGTCGAGCCGGCGAGGGCCCACGAGCCGCCGGTCGTCGGCATGCCCGTCGTGTTGACGTTGTCCTTGACGAGCACCGGGATCCCCAGCAGCGGGCGGCGGTCGCCGAAACGCCGAGCCTTGTCCGCGGCGCGGGCCAGCGCGAGGGCGCGCGGGTTGACGGTGATGACGGCATGCAGCTTCGGGTTCAGGTCCCGAATGCGGTGGAGATAGAACTGGACGAGCTGCACGGATGTCAGCCGGTGCCGGTACATCAATGCCTGGAGCTGCGGGATCGTCGTCGCATCGACGTTGATGCCGGCGACCCGCGTCGAGAGCGGCTGCGCCCCGAGCGCAACCGGCGCCGAGATGCCGACGGCACCGATCAGCAGCGCCACCAGGGTGGTGAACACGAGGAATCGTCGAACCGGGGTACGCATCGCGGTGACCTCCACGGGATCGGGTGGACGGGGTCGCGGGACCGGGGCGCGGGGACGCGTCTGGGGGTTCATGTCTATGGAACCCCCGCTGTCAAGCGATCGCGCCCGCGTCGTGCGCGCACGATCGGTGGTCGCCTACAGTCGCACGGGCAATCCATCGCGATGGGAGGGATCGATGAGCGTCGCAGGGATCGGCGGACCGGGCGGGTGGGACGAGATCCGAGGGCTCCTGATCTGGATCCGGATCGGCGTCCTCATCCTGATCGTTGGCGGTCTCTTCGCCTGGTCGCAGCTGGGCGGTTTGCCCGACAGAGTTGCCGAGCGCGTGTCGTCGGACAACTCCGGCTCCTACGCCGATTCTCAGATCGACGCCGTCGATAGCAGACTCACCGAGCTGAGCCAGAAGCTCGATCGGATCTGCGCGATCCTGGCGTCGCCGAGCCCCGCACCGGTCGACGATCCGTGCGGGATCACGTCGCCCTGAGGCGTCAGCGGCTCTTCGCCCGCGCAGCATCGTTTCGGCCGTGGGGCGCCCGAACGGACGAACGAGGCTCCGGAATCACGAGCTGGTCGCCCGTTTCGGGCGTGGGACGCTCCGAATGCGCATTGGGGCGATCTTCCTTCGCGCGTTCGGTCACCCAGCGACCGACGCGAGGGTTCGGGCACTTCGCGAGGGTGACGAGGCTCAGCGGCTCTTCGCCACCGTGGAGGCGGCGTTCGTCGCGAACGCGCGCAGGACGAGCGAGTGCCGGACGCCGCGGGAGTCCTGGACGATGAGCGCGTCGCCGTCCGGGACGACCTTGCGTCCTGATCGATCGCGCACCGCGAAGCGGTCGCCGCGGAGCCGCCGGATCCGGATCTCCGCCTTTCGACCGCGCTGCGCGACGATGCCGGTGATCGATCGGCTGCCCTCCGCGTGGACGAACGAGATGCCGAGGCTGGAACCGTGTCCGATGTTCGCGGTGTGGACGATGTCGACGACCGCGATCACGTAGCCGGTCGTCCGGCCGCGGAACAGCATGATCAACGCGATCAGGATCGCGCCACCGAGGAGCGCCAGCAGCCCGGCGATGAGCGGCAGCACCGCTCGATTGCACTCGAGGAAGGCGCTGCACGGCATCACGCTGTCCGAGAGGGGCGACGCGTCGCTGACCCCGATCGGGTTCTCCGCGAACGCTCGGCAGCGGTAGTCGACGCCGTTGTCCAGCCCGGTCACCCGGGCCGGCGTGCCATCGGCCGCCCCGTCGACCGTCGCCGGCCAGGTCGCGCCGTTGTCGGGCGAGCATTCGTACCTGAGCTTGTCGAGACCGTTCGTCTGCGGCGCGGCCTGGATCTGCACCGCGCCGTTCAGCGCCGACACGGAGGGCTTGCCGGGCGGCCCCGGGCGGCCGACCGGAGTGACCGTCGTGACGGCGGGCGTCCACGCGCCGGTCGAGCTCTCCCCGACGGCGGTGACCTCACACTCGTACTCCATGCCGTTGGTCAGGCCTTCGATGGTCGCGGTCTGATCGGTGGACACCCCGTCCGGCGACTCGATCCAGGCGCTCTCACCCGTTCGGCAGCGAGCCCGGTAGTCGACGACCTTCACGCCTTCGGGCGGGGGCGCGCCCCAGGTCAGATCGATGCGCCCGTCGCCGGCCTTGAGGCGGATGCCCGAGACCGGTGCCGGGGTCGGGACGGGCGTCGGCGTCGGGGTGGGTGCCGCGGTGAACGTGCAGGTCGCGTCCTGGAGCGCGACGGCGACCGCGTTGCCGGCCTCGTCCGCCGACTCGAAGACGACCTGTGGCCACTCGAACGTCGCGCCGCTCACGCAAGCGGGCATGTCGCGGATCACGCGCAGGTTCTCGAGCCCGGTCAGGAGGGCGGCGCGGTTCTTCGGGTCGAGGCCCATCCCCACGGGGAGCAGGGCGAACGGGCTGCGGCTGCCGAACAGCGCGTCGCGCGCCGGTTGGACACGACTCGGGGGCACACCGGCCACATCGTGCTTGCCGTCGGTGAACAGGATCAGCGCGGGACGGACGGAGTCCGCCGGGAGGTGCTTCGCCGCCTGCGCCATCGCCGCGACGTAGTTCGTGTCGACGCCGATCTTCTTCGTCAGCGCCGCCACGATGCCCTTGCGGTAGGCGGCGGCGACGGATCGCAGGCAGTCGGCGAACTTGCCGACGGTCTCGGCGCTGTTGAGGAGCTTCAGGTCGGCGCAGCCCGGGTAGTCGGCGGCGGCGGTGGCGAACTGGACCAGCGAGACGGTCGTGTCGCCGGCGGCGAGGTCGAGCGAGATCTCGTCGACCCGCGCGGCGATCCGCTCCAGCGCGGCGCCGAACCGGTTGCGGGTCGTCGCGTCCTCGAGGATCGAGGCCGAGAAGTCCAGGACGAGCACGACATCGGACTTGTCCGGGCCCTGCGCGGAGACGCGGGGCACGAGGCCACCGCCGACGAGCACGAGCCCGGCGACCATCGCGGCGATCGCGTGTGCCCGGTGGCGGGCGCCTCGCATCACAACCCCCTGTCCCGTCCCCCGGGCTCCGGAAGGAACGTACCTTAAGTCACGCGGGCGCTGAAGGCTGCGCGAATGTTGCCGTCGGAGACGCGCGGTCGACAAAGGTGGGTTCCGTCGGCGCGGGTCAGTTGACCGAGACCGTTCCGGCCGGATGACGATGGTCCGCGACCAGTCGTGGGCCCGATGCTTCGCGACGGATACAACCGCCAACCTGCACCGGAGTCCCACGTGACCTCTTCGTTCTCTCCGTCCCAGCCCGCGCGCCGCGGCCCGGCGCCTGCCAACGCCGTGATCGTCGGCCTCGTCGCCGGCCTCGCGGTCGTCATGCTCTTCGTGCTCGGCGTGACGTTCGTCGGGCTCGCCATCGCGTTCCCGATCGCCGTCCCGATCGCCGAGGCGTACCACCTGCCGGTGTCGGCGGGCGACGCCGCCCTGGCCGAGCAGTTCGCCGGCTTCTGGTGGGCCTTCGCGGCCCTCGCGCTCGCGACGTTCGCGGCCGCGGGTGTGATCGTCGTCAAGCTGATCGACTTCCTGTCGCCGGCGCCGCGCGACTGATCCTCCGGCGGGTTCGATCCGCCGGCACGCACAGGCCGGGCTCCCTCGGGCGCCCGGCCTCGTCGCGTCTCCGCCGTTCTACGTCGTTCGTCCGGGTTGACGCGGCGGAGACGCGGCCCTCCTACTGTTGGTCCAAGTTGACCGTCTGCCGAGGAGGGTGAGATCGATGCCGGAGCAGCGAGGTGCCGTCGACTCGGGGCTGGATCGGGCGCTCGATTGGGCCCAGGAACACCGGCTCGACGGGCTGCTCCTGTCCGGATCGCAGTTCCCCGGTGACGTCCGGCCGCTGGCGATCCACGGCCTCCTGCCGTGGCAGCGCACGATCGGGGAGGAGATCGAGGGGCCCGGCGTCAAGCCGCTGCCGCCGCCCGACAAGAAGCCCGAGACGAGGATCGAGGGCGGCGGGCGACCGACGGATCCCAAGCAGGTGCAGGAGTTGGTCCAGACCACCGCGCGGGAGCACGGCATCGAGGACCGCGATATCGGCCGCTGGGCGTTCAAGCCGAACCAGACCGGCGTCGTCGTCATCCACGGAATCGGGCCGCAACTGGCCGGCCAGACGCTCCTCGACTGGACTCGCCCGATCATCACCGTCCTGGGCGATGCGGTCGCGGCCGACGCGGCGGGAACGGCCGGCAACGGCGGCCTGCTTGCGCCGCCCGATCCGGACGCCGGCGGGATCACGGATCCGGTCTACAAGTCGAACATCGACTTCTCCGGCGAGACGTTCCCGGTCCTCCAGGTCCGAGTGCCGCGGCGCGCCGACGAAACCGACGAGGAGAAGGCCGCCGACGATCCGCTCTGGATCTTCACCGAGACCTGGTGGGCCTCCGAGGTCCGGCCGCCGACGCTGCGGACGATGGTCGGCTGGCTCGGCGAGCAGGGCGGTGTCGGGCGGATCGTCCAGGGCATCCAGCGGAACATGTTCGGCAAGACGCCGCTGAGCGAGGTCGCGAAGATCTCCGTCCAGCCGTTCGTCTCGGTGATCGTGTCGTTCGCCCTGCTCCTGCTGATCACCGGGTTGGCGATCACGCGGCTGATCCCCGTCGAGTCGGTCCGGTCCGCGGCCGCGCTGAAGCTGGCTTCCGTGTTCCTGACCGACTGGTTCGGCGGCGCGCGGACGCTCCTCCGCGACCCGGCACAGAGCGCGAACGTCCGGCATCGGCTCGTCCAGACGATCAAGGCGCTCCGGGCGTACGGCTGCCAGCGGGTCGTCGTCATCGCCCACTCCGGAGGCACGATCGTGTCCCTGACGACGCTGACCGATCCGGCCTATCCCGATCTCCATGTCGACAAGCTGATCACGATCGGCGAGGCGTTGAACCTGGGGTGGCGGCTGGAGTCCTCGGATCCCGATGCCGAGAAGACCGAGCTCCCGGCCGGTCATCGCATGCTTGGCAACCTCGCCGCAAAGCCGCGGCTGATCTGGCGCGACTTCTTCGGGACGCACGATCCCGCGTCCAGCGGGCCACCGGACCCGCCGGAACCGATGCGCTCCGCCGTGAAGGGCGACCCGCGGTTCACGACCGAGCGGACCTACAACCAGATGAGCGTGCTCGGCGACCACGGCGGGTACTGGGACAACGACGAGCATTTCGTGATCCCGCTGATCCGCGAGCTCGACGTCCCCAACGGGGACCGGAGCCAGTCGCGGTTCTACAGCGACGACGCCGAGTCGGCGCTGCATGCCCGGCGCAAGGAGCGGCTCAGCTTCCTCCGGCTGTGGCGGCGCGGCACGAACACCCTGCCGATCCTCGCGATCCTCGCCGCGGCGATCCTGACGTCGGGCGGGTTCCTGCCGGCGCTGGGCCGGGCGGCTCTCGACCTGTTGGCGCAGATCCCGGTGATCAACGGGCTGGGCGGCATCGGCGACTCGCTGCGTTCTCTGACGACCGCCGACGTCCTCGGCCACCAGCCGTTCAACGCGATGTATGGGTTGGGCCTGCTGATCCTCCAGGCGTCGTTCACGTTCGCGGTGCTCCAGGCGCTGATCCCGTCCGGCGTGGCCGGTCTGTGGTGGAGTCGAGCGCTCCCGCGGCGGGCGATGCTCGTCATCGACCTGGCGCTCGGGCCCGCTCTTCTCATCGCGATCCTGGTGCTCTGGCTGCTCGTCGACGGCCTGCCCGGCGGGTTGCCCGCCATCGGCGGCCTCGTCCTGCGGTCGAGCATCCTCACGATCGTCATCGGGGCGGTCGTGCTCGCCGGGCTCGCCTGGTTCGGGAAGGTGTTGCGGCGCGAGCTCCGCGATCCGCAGCAGCGCGTCCGGTTGGCGCCCCAGGTCGTGCGGGCCATCGCCATCTTCCTGGCAGCCGCGTTCCTCGGTGGCCTGCTGTTCCTGATGGCGGCCGCGACGATCGGCGTCGTCCTCGTCTACGCCGGGAGCGACGCCCGACCGGTCGCCGAGGTGGTCGCGATCCGGGAGTTCGTCCTCGGCGCGTTCGTGACGCTGGGCGTGTTCAATGCGCTGCAGCGGGTCGGTGGCTGGCGGTGGTCATCCTGGGACGTCCGCGAGCGGTTCGCGCTGCGTCAGGCGCCGCTTCGGATCCCGTCGCGCTGGTGGGCGATGTTCGTCGCCACGGTCCTCACGGTGATCGGGATCGCCACGGCGATCCTCGTGGCGGTCGGGACCGACAGCGCGAGCCTGCCGATCTTCGACCGGACGGGCTGGGTGATCGTGCTCGCGCTCGTGACCGTCGGCTTGATCGTCCTGACGATCGGCAAGGACGTGGTCGACAACGACGTCGAGGTCGATGGGCGGCTCACCGGCTCCCGGGCCGGCGGTCCCTCGCCGAGCATGGTCGAGCCGTCACCGTCGGGGGCTGCGGCCGGGTCGCCGTAGATCCGCGCCGCGCGGGCGCGATCGACACCTGTCC
>OEKI01000410.1_pt4 | contig 11302 bp, 10 predicted proteins | sample 1503121 | NCBI WGS metagenome assembly OEKI01 (sample SAMEA104379569, study PRJEB20068) | metagenome | biome: 1000743; feature: 77; material: 1998 | place: USA | collected 2012 | depth 25 m | reverse complement strand
ACGTCGAACTCCGCGGCGAGATGGGAATCCTTGCTGATCCCGACCTCGACGTCGTCGAAGGAAGCGATCAGGACGCTCTCCGCGGCGCCGACGTGCAGCACGATCCGGCGCTCGCCCCACGCCTCCGGGATCTCGACGTCCCGCTCGTAGACGCCAGTCGGGTTGTCCTCCGGAATCGCCGGCGGGAACCCGGGAAACGGCATCTGGACGTTCGTGTAGTGGGGCAGGTCGTCGAAGCCTTGCATCGTCCAGCAGCCCGGGACGTCGGCCTCGCTCCAGTCCGGCCCAGGCTCCGCGTCCGGGTCGTGGAGCAGCTGGAAGCGCCACCGGCCATCCAGCTCCAGGCGTCGGTCCGGATCGTCGTGACGAAGCGTGTGCATCGGCAGCCTGCCGAGGCTCGTGAGCTCCGGCGTGAGCCACGGGCGCGGTCCGGCCCCGGTGTCCCGGGCGACCACCGTCGACATCCGGGCGCCTAGCCCTTCGTCGAGCCGAGCGTCAGCCCGCTGATGAACTGCTTCTGGAGGAAGACGTAGACGAGGATCGTCGGGATGGCCGCCAGGAGCGCGCCGGCCGCCAGCAGGTTCGTGTCGGTGAAGAACTGACCCTGGAGGTTGTTGAGAGCGGAGGTGATCGGGCGCTTGTCGCCGCTCTTCATCAGGAGCAGCGCCCAGAAGAAGTCGTTGTAGATGAACGTGAACTCGAGCGTCGCGAGGGCCGCGAGCGCCGGCCGGCAGAGCGGCAGGATCACGCTCCGGTAGATCCGCCAGACGGAGGCGCCATCGGCCAACGCGGCTTCGGTCAGCTCGCGGGACAGCGTCTTCATGTAGTTGCTCAGGACGAAGACGCAGAACCCCGTCTGGAACACGATGTTGATCAGGATCACGCCGAGGAACTGGTCGTACAGGAGCTTGCCGTTGTCGCTGCCGGGGAACGGCACGAACTGGTACAGCCAGTAGAGCGGGATGATGATCACCTGGGCCGGGAGGAGGTTGCCGGCCGTGAAGATCATCAGCGCGAGCAGGTTGAACCGCCAGCTGAAGCGGGTGACGGCGAACGCGACCATCGACGCGACGAAGAGCGTGATGATCACGGCCGGCACCGCGACGATCAGCGAGTTGATGTAGAAGCGCGGGAAGTCGCCTTCGGTCCAGGCGTTGATGAAGTTCCCGAAGTTCAGCGTCCCGGGGAACGAGATGTAGCCTCGAGCGAGGGTGTCTGCGTAGGGCCGAAGCGCCGTGTAGACCGCCCACAGGAGCGGGAACAGCCACGTGGCGGCCATCAAGGTCAGAAAGCCGACCAGCAGCACCCGGCTCCGCCGGGGACGCCGCCGCGCGACGACCACCGGCTGGATGGCGGTCACCGCGGTCACCGGCGTTCCTCCCGCATCGTCCGGGCCAGGAACGTGATGATCGGGACGAGCGAAATCAGCAGGAGCACGACCGCAATCGACGACGCGAACCCGACCCGGTTCGACTCACTGATCCCGTTGTTCGTGATCAGCGTCGACAAGAGCTCGAGGCCGTTCTTGCCGCGGTTGATGATGTAGACGATGTCAAAGGCCCGGAGGGCCTCGATCACCGTGATGACGACGATCACGATGTTGATCGGGGCCATCACCGGGAAGACGACCCGGAAGAAGATCTGGCGCTCGCTGGCGCCGTCCACCTTGGCCGCCTCGCGGAGCGCCGGGTCCACGCTCTTCAGCCCGGCCAGGTAGATGACCATGATGTAGCCGACGTGGCGCCAGCTCGTGGCGACCAGTGCCGCCCACAGGTTCAGGCTGGGGTTGCCGTACCAGTCGATCAGGTTGTTGTTCGCGGTCCTGCCCAGGACGTTGTTGATGAAGCCGTTCTCCGGAGCGTACTGGAGCGTCCAGATGATCCCGATGACCGCGAGCGACAGCACCACCGGCAGGTAGAACACGGTCTGGTAGATGCGTGACCCGCGGATCTCCCGATCGAGCAGCACGGCGAAGAAGATCCCGATCGGCGTCGCCACGAACATCAGGAAGGCGAGCCAGATGATGTTGTGCTGGAGGGCCGGCCAGAAGAACGGGTAGCTGGTGAACAGCGCCTCGTAGTTCTTCGTTCCGACGAGGTCATCGGCGGTGATCGCCCCGATCCCGTCCCACTTCGTGAACGAGAATCCGATCGAGACGAGCGTCGGTCCCCAGATCAGGATCAGATCGAAGATCAGCGGGACACCGACCATCAAGCCCAGCGTGATCTTGTCCCGCCGCGTCAGCAGTGTGAAACGGCTCCGGACCCGACTCAGCGGCGGGGCGGCCGGAATGGCGACCGCCGTCGCGCTGAACGGGTCCGGGACGACGTCAGGCAGGTCTTGGGTCATGTTGCCCGAGATGGTCGGCCCCGAGGCCGGTGGGTTCTAGAGCGTGTCCCAGAACTTCTGGATCTTGTCCTGGAGCGCGCCGATGTCCTGGTTGGGGTCCTGGAGGAACTGGAGCAGGAAGGCCTGCATCCCGTTCGGGCCGGCGAAGTTCGGGTTGGTGTCCCGATCGAGGAACTGGGTGATGCGCTGGGCCGCGCCGATGACCTCGGCCGCCTTCTTCTGCAGCGGCGTGTAGCCGCTCGTGTCGGCGTCCTTGGCCGCGGCGATGTTGCTCTTGTCCGCGGTGACCCAGGCGACCTGGGTCTCGGGCTGGCCGAGATGCTCGACGAAGGCTTTCGCCGCGTCGATGTTCTTCGGTGCCTTGCTGAGGGCGAACCCGTCGATCGGGGCGTCGAGTGCCTTCTCGGCGTCGTACTGGGTCCCGAAGTCGGGATAGGGGAAGAAGTCGAGGTCGTCGAGGTCGGCCTGGCCGGCCTCCTGGAACTGCTGCGACGTGAACATCCCGTGGAAGTACATCGCGGCCTTCTTCTGGACGAGGGTCGCCGAGGCGTCCTGCCAGATCCGGCCCGCGGCGCCTTCCTGGTGGAAGGGGAGGATCTCCTTGAAGGTGTCGAAGACCGTCTTGACCTTCGGGTCGGTCCACTTCTCCTTGCCGGCCATCAGGTTGACGTGGAAGTCGTACCCGTTCAGCCGGAGGTTGAGGATGTCGAACGTCCCCATCGCCGGCCAGCCGTCCTTGTCGCCGAACGCGAACGGGATCAGGCCGTCGCCCTTGATCTTCGCCGCGAGCGTCTTGAGCTCGTCGAAGGTCTTGGGGATCGCGTAGCCCTTGTCCGCGAACACGCTCTTCCGATAGAAGACTGCCCACGGATAGAGGTAGATCGGGACGAAGTACTGCTTGCCGTCGTCGCCGGTCGAGCCGACCTTGAACGCCTCGCCGTAGTGCGGCGCGAGGTGCGTCCAGACGTCGCTGATGTCGGTCGCGAGGCCCTGGGCCGCGAAGAACCGCATCCGGAACCCGGAGAACCAGGTCCAGACGTCGTCCGGCGTGCCCTGCAGGTACGAGCTGATCTGGTCCTGGAAGGTGCCGTGGTCGACAGTGTTGATCTTGACCGCGATCCCGGTCTTCGCCGTGAACGAGTCGGCGGCGGCCTGCATCGCCTTCTTCGGGACGGCGTCGGAGTAGTTCGATCCGAGCGTGACCTCGCCCGTGAGGCTCGCGCCGGGCCCTGTCGAGCTCGGCGGCGTCGAACCGGCCGGCGGCTGCGAGGTCGTCCCACCGGTGCTCGGGGCGGTGGTTGCGCCTGGCGTGCACGCGGCGAGGAGGCTCGGCACGGTTGCCAGGCCCGCGACGCCGGCAATGCCGCCGAGAACGCGGCGTCTCGTGATCACGGGGTTGGTCGCGGACGGATCGCCCGACGAGCGTGGCGTCTCAGGGTTCGCCATGGTCTCCTCCTCTGACCCAGTCCCTCGTGGGATGCGCGTACGCACAAACAGCGACAGGAACGCACGGATTGTCAATGCGCCACCGTCGGGATGTCAAGGCTTTTGTGCGATTCCTGTGCGATCTCGTTGACTTGTGGCTGGAACTGACGCAATCTTTTGGAACTGACACCGGACCAGGAGGGAGACGTCGGGGTGAGGACCGTGCCCCTCAACCAGCGGGAGGGTTTCGGGCGTGCCTGACATGCTCGCTCGCCAGCGCCAGACGCTGATCCTGTCGCGCGTGCGCGAGGACGGCGGCGTCCGGGTCGCCGATCTCGCCCGCGACCTGGGCGTGTCCGACATGACCGTCCGGCGCGACCTCGAGATCCTCCACAACCGCGGTCTGCTCGAGAAGGTCCATGGCGGGGCGACATCACTCCCTGGAAGCGCGCTGTTCGAGCCGGGGTTCGCCGCGAAGTCGAGCCTCCAGGAGCCCGAGAAGGAGGCGATCGCCATCGCCGCGATGGCGCTCGTGCTGCCGGGGACGGCGATCGGGATCTCCGCCGGGACGACGACCTATGCGCTCGCCCGCCGGCTCATCGACATGCCCGGCCTGACAGTCGTCACGAACTCCGTCCCGGTCGCGGACGTGCTGCACCGAGCGGGGCGGGGCGACCAGACGATCATCCTGACGGGCGGCGTTCGAACGCCGTCGGATGCGCTCGTCGGCCCGTTCGCCGTGGCCGCCCTCCGGACGATGCATCTCGACCAGGTGTTCATGGGCGTCCACGGCATGGACCCTCGATCCGGGTACACGACGCCGAACGTCCTGGAGGCGGACACCGATCGCGCCCTCATCGCGGCCGGGCGCCGACTCGTCGTCGTCGCCGACTCGAGCAAATGGGGCGTCATCGGGATCAGCTCGATCGCGCGTCTCGACGAGGCCGACACGCTGGTCACCGACAGCGGCTTGCCCGCCGAAGCGCGCGCAATCGCGTCGGACGCCGTCCGCGAGGTGCTGATCGCGACGGACGATGGCTCCCTGGAGGACGAACTCGACGTCGCCTCCGGGCCCGATGCCGATCGGGCCGATGGGATGACGATCCCCGGGGACGCCCCGGCCGACGCCGAGGCGCCGGTCGAGTCCAGGCGTTGACCACGGCTCGAGCTTCTCGACGGGCAATCCGCCCCGACGCGGCCGGCCGCACCGGGGTCGACGACCTCGCTCGTGCTCCCCACCGCCGCTATAACCCGCTGCTCGACGAGTGGGTGCTCGTGTCCGCCGAGCGGACCCGTCGTCCGTGGCAAGGGCGTCGAGAGCGACCGCCCGACGGCGAGGCACCCGCCTACGACCCGACCTGCTACCTCTGCCCCGGGAACCGGCGCGCGAGCGGCGAGGTGAACCCCGACTACGCGGATACGTTCGTGTTCACGAACGACTTCGCGGCGCTCCGGCCGGACTCGCCGCGACTCAGCGTCGACGACGGCCTGCTGCGGGCCGAGGTCGAGCCGGGGACATGCCGCGTCATCTGCTTCGCCCGCCGTCACGACCTGACGCTCGCCGCGATGGCCCGCCCGGACGTCCGCCGCGTCGTGGACCTGTGGGCCGACCAGACGCGTGAGCTCGGCGAGTCGTATCAGTGGGTCCAGGTCTTCGAGAACCGGGGCGAGGTGATGGGCGCATCGAACCCGCACCCGCACGGGCAGATCTGGGCTGGAGCCGCCCTGCCGAACGGGGCGGCGCGCGAGGATCGGACGCAGCGCGCCTATCTCGCGGAGCACGGCGGGTCGATGCTCCTCGACTACGTGGCCCAGGAGAGTCACGGCCCGCGCGTCGTCACCGAGAACGACGACTGGCTCGCTGTCGTGCCGTTCTGGGCGTCCTGGCCATACGAGATCCTGCTCGTTGCCCGGGCCACGGCGCAGCGGCTGCCGGACCTCGACGATCGGCGGCGCGATTCGCTGGCCGAGATCCTGATCCAGGTCCTGGGCGCCTACGACCGGCTGTTCGACCTCTCGTTCCCATACTCGATGGGCTGGCACCAGGCGCCGTTCCGCGACGGCGACGAGTCGCACTGGCAGCTCCACGCCCACTTCTTCCCGCCGCTGCTGGAGGCCACGGTCCGCAAGTTCATGGTCGGGTACGAGCTCCTCGCCGAGACCCAGCGGGACCTCACGGCCGAGGAGGCGGCCCGCCGCCTGCGAACCGCGCTCGCGGCGCCGGCGCGGTCAACGCCGTCGGAGCCGGCGGCGCGCGAACCCGTCGTCGCTGCCGATCGCGCCCCGCGGTGAAGGCGCTCGTCTTCCGGGGGCCGGGCTCCATGCCCATGGAGGATCGCCCCGACCCGCGGCCGGCGGCCGGGGAGATCGGCGTCGCGATCCGCGCCTCCGGCATCTGCGGGTCTGACGTCCACGGCTTCAGCGGCGCCACCGGGCGCCGGCGGATCGGCGTCGTCATGGGCCACGAGGCTGCGGGTGTCGTGGACGAGGTCGGAACCGGCGTGACGAGCGTCCGAGTCGGCGATCTCGTCGTGCTGCGGTCGATCCTCTCGTGCGGCCGGTGTGATCGCTGCCTCCACGGCCAGCCGAACGTCTGCCTCGACCGACGCGGCCTGGGCATGCACATGGATGGGGCCTATGCGGAGCGCGTCGTCGTGCCGGAAGCAATGGCCGTGCCCTTGCGGGAGACCCTCAGCTTCCAGGACGGGTCACTGGTCGAGCCGCTCGCGGTCGCGATGCACGCGGTCAATCTGACCCCCTTCGAGCTCCTCGACGTCGTCGTGATCGTGGGCGCCGGGCCGATCGGTCTGCTGACGCTGCTCGCCGCCCGCCGGCGTGGCGCCGGCACGATCATCGTCACGGACCGCGATCCGCATCGACTCGAGGTCGCGCGGCGGCTCGGCGCGGACCAGGCGATCGACGTCGGGTCGGCCGATCCGGTGGCGGCCGTCGAGGCGGCGACCGGCGGTCGCGGCGCTGACGCCGTCTTCGAGGCGGTGGGCATCGCGGCCACGGTCGCGCAGTCCGTGGCCATAGCGCGGCCGGGCGGCCAGGTCACGTGGATCGGCAATTCCGCGCCGGAAGTGCCGCTGCCGATGCAGCAGCTCGTGACCCGCGAGCTCACGGTTCGCGGCTCGTACGGCTACGTCGACGAGTTCGCGGGCGCCGTCGACGCGCTCGCCGCAGGCTGGATCGAGGCAGGGTCGCTGATCGAGTGCGTCGCCGGTCTCGAGGAGGGCGAGGACCTGTTCCGGCGGCTCGCGGCTGGGAGCCTGTCCGCGGTGAAGGTCGTCCTCACACCGGAACCTGGCTGAGCGTGTCGGCCTCGGGAGCTGCGGCGTCGGCTCGTCGTGCGCGGGCCGCCGAGGCGGATCGGCCCATGGCGTTCGCGCTCGTCGGTGCGGGCGGAGCTGCGAGCGTCCACGCGGCAGCCCTGAGCCGGATCGCGGACGCGCGCCTGGCAGCCGTCGTGGGATCGACGCCGGATTCGGCGCGGGCCCGCTCGCTGGCGGATCGCTTCGGGGCCCTGGTTGGGCGCGACCTCGAGACGCTCCTGGATGACCCAGATCTCGACGCCGTCGTCCTCTGCACGCCTCATCCCCAGCACGCGGCGGCGGCGATCGCGGCGGCCGAGGCCGGCCTGCACGTGGTCGTCGAGAAACCCATGGCCCTCACGGCCGCCGACTGCACCGCGATGATCGAGGCCGCCGACCGCGCAGGCGTCGCCCTGTCGGTGATCAGCCAGCGCCGGTGGTACGCGCCCGTCCAGCGGGTCAAGGCGGCGATCGAGGACGGCAAGGTCGGCGAGCCGGGCCTCGCGACCGTCGAGGTCCTCGGCTGGCGATCGCCCGAGTATTACGCGATGGACGCCTGGCGTGGAACGCGTGACGGCGAAGGCGGCGGCGTCCTCGTCAACCAGGCCGTCCACCAGCTCGACCTTGCGTGCTGGTTCCTCGGACCGCCGCTGGAGGTTGACGGCTGGACGACGAACCTGAACCACCCGGAGATCGATGTCGAGGACACCGCAGTCGCCGTGGTCCGGTTCGAACGCGGGGCGTTGGCGACGATCGTCGCGAGCAACTCGCAACAACCGGGGCTATACGCCCGGATCCACGTCCACGGCACGAACGGCGCGTCGGTCGGCGTGGAGACCGATCGTGGCTCGATCTTCGTTGCGGGCGTCAGCCCGCCGAGCGAGCCGGTCAACGACCTCTGGACGATCCCCGGCGAGGAGGACCGCCTCGAGGAGTGGCGCCGCACGGATCGAGAGGAACTGGCCGCCGTGGACCTCTCCAGCCACCACCACGAGCTCCAGCTCCGCGACATCGTCGCGGCGATCCGCGGACGTCGCCCGCCCGCGGTCACGGGCGAAGATGGCCGGACGACGGTCGGTCTGATGACGGCGATCGAGACCGCGTCGCGCGCGGGCGGCCGCGTCCGGCTCGCCGATCCGGTGGCGGAGTCATGAGCCGCCTCATCGTCCTGTCGCACCCGCTCCAGGCGGAGGCTCCCGTCTGGCCCGGCAATCCCCCAGCGGCCGACGTCGAGCCCGCCGACTCGATGGCGCGTGGCGATCCCGACAACACGACGATCCTGCGGCTCTATTCGCACTCCGGGACGCACGGCGACATGCCGTTCCACTTCAACGCGGACGGGCCGGCCGCGTGGCAGCTGCCGATCGAAGCGTTCGTCTTCGATGCCCCGCGCCTGATCGAGGTCCCGGCCGGCGAGCGGCGGCTCATCGGTCCGGCGGACCTGGAGCCGCACGCCACGGCCGTCACTGAGGCGGACCTCCTGATGATCCGCACCGGCTGGTCCGCCCAGCGAACCGCGGACCCGGGGCGCTATGCAAACGCCGGCCCGATCCTCCATCCCGACGCGGCGCGCTGGCTCATCGATGGCAACCCGGGGCTGCGGGCGATCGCCACCGACGCGATCTCGATCGGGGGCATCTGGAACCTGCCGCTGACGATCGAGACACACCACATCCTGACGGGCGTCGGCCGCACGGACGGCCGCTTCGTCCTGATCTACGAGGACGTGAACCTCGTGGCCAAGGCCGCGGACGCGATCCGCGTCTTCGCCTGGCCGCTGTTCGTCGAGGGCGCCGACGGCAGTCCCTGCACGATCGTCGCGGAGGTTGCCGGCGAGTAGGAGCCCGCGCGATCAGCCGCGCGGCGGCGTCGCGAGCGCCTTGGCCTCGGTCGGCTGGGTGAACAGCGGGCGGGTGCCGTACTTCGAGTTCACCAGCGCGATGCCGCCGATGATCAGCGCGGTCCCGGCCAGCGTCGTCACGTCGATCCGCTCGTTGAGGACCAACGCGCCCAGCGCGATTCCGTAGACCGGGAGCAGGTACGCGACGAGCGACGTCCGAGTGGCGCCCCAGTGCTGGAGGATCCGGAAGTAGCTCAGGTAGGCCAGGCCGGATCCGAGCAGGCCGAGCCAGACGACCGCGAGGATCGACTCTGGCACCCAGGCGACCTGGAGCGGGTGCTCCGTCGCGAAGGCCAGCGTGCCCGTGATCAGCAGCCCGAAGAGGACCTGGAAGACGGCCGGGATCATCGGCCGCAACCCGTGGATGTTGCGCTTCGCGTAGACGTTGCCGATCGCGTAGGAGATCGTGGCGCCGAGGAGCGCAAGCTCCCCAACCGCATTCGCCGAGCTCAGATCGGTGACGTCGAACCCGACGAGCAGCGCCACCCCGATGAACCCCACGATCAGCCCCGCGACCCGGTTCAGGGTGATCGTCTCGCCCTTCAGGAAGAGCGCTGCGATCACGATCACGAAGAGCGGAACCGCGCTGTTGATGACCGACGCCAGTGAGGAGTCGACCGTCTGCTCAGCGAAGGTGATCAGGGCGAAGGGGACCGCGATGTTGATCGTGCCCATCACCGCCAGGTGGCCGTATGTCCGGGGATCCCGGGGCAGCGGCTCGCGGGCGACCGCGACCACCGTCGCCAGCAGGACGAAGCCGATCAGCAGACGGAACATGATCAGGGTGAATGGCTGCAGGCCGTGATCGACCCCGATCTTGATGAAGAGGTAGCTGCTGCCCCAGAAGAAGCCGAGGGCGATGAAGATCAGCCAGTCGATGCGGGAGCTGCGGGTCACGTTCGGGTCCCTTGATCGCGAATTGGTTGGCCTAGACTAGTGTTCCAACCGCGGGGGTGAAAGGTCCGGTTACCGACGGAACACGGGGACCGGTGCCGACGTTGCAGGTCGACGGCACCGGTACGAGGTCGAGTGTCGGGTCGAACCATGTCGGTTCACGGCATGATTGACCCGGCTGTCGCGCCAGGACGCCGCTGGACTTCGTTGCCGCCTGTGGTCCGCGCTGACGCACCTCGAGTGCGCTCGCTTATGGTCCTCGGCGGCGCCTCGCCAGCGACGCCCGGGCGCGACGAACGCAGGAAGTCGAGACACGGAGGTTTCGTTGCGGCTTTGGGGCGGGCGATTCGGGGCGGATTCCGAGGAGGCTGACGAGCAGGTCGCCGCCTTCGGCCGGTCCATCGACGTCGACGCGGCGCTGGCCGTCGACGACCTCGACGGCTCGGTCGCCCACGCCCGCGGCCTCGGCCGAGCCGGGATCCTGACCGACGACGAAGTCGCGACGCTTGTCGCCGGCCTGACGGACCTTCGGCGCGACGTCGAGAGCGGCGAGCTGCGCTGGGACCCGAGCCTCGAGGACGTCCATCTGAACCTCGAGGCCGCGCTGATCGAGCGGTTGGGGCCGGTTGCCGGGAAGCTCCACACGGGCCGCTCGCGGAACGACCAGGTCGCGACGGACCTCCGCCTCTGGACACGCCGCGCGATCGACCGGCTGGATGGCGCCCTGCTCGCGTTCGAGGAGGCCCTCGTCGGGCTCGCCGAGCGCGAAGGCGACGCAATCATGCCGGGCACGACGCACACGCAACCCGCGCAACCGGTTCTCCTCGGCCATCACCTGCTCGCCTACGTCGAGATGGCGGAGCGCGATCGTGGTCGGCTCGCTGACGCGCGGCGACGGTTGAACGTGAGCCCGCTGGGATCGGGTGCGCTCGCGGGGGCCGGCTACCCGCTTGACCGCGAAGCCACGGCGACCGAGCTCAGCTTCGACGCCGTGACGGCGAACTCCATCGACGCGGTCGGGGATCGCGACTTCGTCGTCGAGACGCTTGCGGCCGTCGCCCTCGGGATGGTCCACCTCAGCCGGCTCGCTGAGGAGATCGCCTGGTGGTCGAACCCGCGGTTCGGGTTCGTCCGCGTCGCCGACGCGTATTCGACGGGCAGCTCGATGATGCCGAACAAGCGGAACCCGGATCCCGTCGAGCTGGTGCGTGGACGGTCTGCCCGGGCGATCGCGGCTCTGGCGGCGATCCTCGGGATCCTCAAAGGTCTGCCGCTCGGCTACCAGCGCGACCTCCAGGAGGACAAGCCACCGCTGTTCGGCTCCGTGGGCATCTACGAGGCATCGCTCGGCGTCCTCGCCGGCCTCGTGGCCACGCTCACGATCGACCGCGCCACGATGGCCGATGCGGCCACCGACGGC
>OEKI01000328.1_pt4 | contig 11403 bp, 15 predicted proteins | sample 1503121 | NCBI WGS metagenome assembly OEKI01 (sample SAMEA104379569, study PRJEB20068) | metagenome | biome: 1000743; feature: 77; material: 1998 | place: USA | collected 2012 | depth 25 m | reverse complement strand
GGGGAATCGCTCCGCTCATCGTAGCCGGGTGAGGCGGGTTGTTGCAACGACTCGCAACACGTCCGAGTGGCGTTTGCGCGTGGACTCATGACAAGATACGCAGCGAGATGCCCAAGCGGATGAGCCCGGTGGCCTTCCCGGAGACGGTTCGCGACCAGCTCCGGGCGCGGGGGTTGCGCTGGACCCCGCAGCGGCGGCTGATCCTCGAGGTCATCACCGCCGCCGAGGGGCACGTCACCGGGAGCGAGTTCGTCGATCGCTGTCGGGAGCGCGATCCCGACACGACGCCATCGACCGTGTACCGGACGCTGGACGTCCTCGAGGAGCTCGGCTACCTCGCCCACAGCCACGCCGCCGACGGGCGCGAGGAATACCACGTGCTGCCGGTCGCGGAGCATGCCCATCTCCATTGCGCGAGCTGCGGCGGCTCGTGGGAGGTCGGTGGCGACGAGGTCGCGGGCCTGGTCGAGACCCTGCGGCGCGAGCGTGGATTCGCGGTCGACGTGGCCCACCTGACCGTCGCCGGTCGCTGCCGGGACTGCGCCGCGGCCGGCGCATCGTGACGCTGGACGCCGAACCGGAGGCGGCCGCTGCCCCGTCGGCGATGCTCCGCGTCCCAGAGCTCGAGATGGCGTCGATCCGGGCCGCCTGCGGCGCGATCGACCCGGTCTTTGCGGCGAGCCCGCAGTACGTCCACGAGGGGCTGACGCGGCGGCTCGGCGTCCCGGTCATCGTCAAGGTCGAGACCGTCAATCCGATCCGCGCGTTCAAGGGCCGCGGGACGTCGCTCGTCGTCGCCGCCCTGGCCCGGGAGGGGCGGATCGGGCCCGACCTGGCCGTGGTCTGCGCGTCGGCCGGCAACTTCGGCCAGGGCATCGCGTACACGGCCCGCGCTCTCGGCATCCCCGCGGTCGTCTTCGTCTCGCGCCGGGCGAACCCCGGGAAGGTGGCCCGCATGCGGGCGCTCGGGGCGGAGGTCATCGCGGCGGGAGAGGACTTCGACGAAGCCCGGGGCGCCTCGGAGGCCCATGCGATCGCGACCGGCGGCCATCTCCTCGTCGACGGCGACGACCCCCGAATCGCCGCTGGCGCCGGCACGATGGCTGTCGAGATCACGGATGCGGTCGCCGCGGGGCTGCTCCCCTCCCCCGCGGTGTTCTCCGTCCCGGTCGGCAATGGCGCTCTGATCAACGGCATCGGCTCCTGGCTGCGCGCCGCCGCGCCAGGCTGCCGCGTCGCCGGCGTCCAGGCGGAGGGCGCCCCGGCGATGACCCTCAGCTGGCGGGCCGGTCGACCGATCGACACGCCCACGGTCACGACCTACGCCGACGGCATCGCCGCGCGCGTCTCGATCCCGGCGGCCGTCGCCGCGATGGCCGGCCGGGTCGACGAGATGCGGATCGTTGGCGAAGACGCGCTCCACGGCGCCCAGGCGGAGCTGACGGACGAGCTCGGCATCACGGTCGAGGGCGCGGCCGCGGCTTCGTGGGCCGGGTTGCTCGCCGGGCCGCGGCCCGACGGGCCCGCGGTCGTGATCATCACCGGCAGTAACGTCTGACCTGATCCAGATCGGTCGCTCGGATCGACGACTAGTCGCGGACGAAGGTCCTCCGCGTCGACGCGCTCCAGCCGTCCGGCGGCCCGTCCGCGCGGCTGCCCGGCCGCTCCCCGTCCACCGGCCACGGGACGAACGCGATCGATCCCCCGGTCCGCTGGATGACCGTGTCGAGGAACGTCACGTCGTATTCGACGACGTGGTCCATCGCGAACGCTTCCTGCGACGTCCACCACTCCCCGCCATAGAACTCGGCCTTGCGCGCCTCGCGGTCCGCTTCGTCGGCGTAGGTCCGCAACCAGATGAACGTGCTGGTCTCGCGGTCGACGCCGGCGAACTCGACGTGCGCGCCTCCAGCCTCGTTCCGGGTCGCGGCCTCGTGGAAGAACTCGACCCAGGACGCGAGGCGCTCGGGTTTGATCCGGTAGCGGCGGAGCTCGGTGATCATGGGGCCCACCTCCGGGGTTGGAGTCGGATCATGGGGCATCGGGCCGTCAGGGCCTGTCAACATCCCTGAGTTGACCGATCGGAGATCGGCAACGATCCTGACGCCCGAGCTGCAGGAGGCGGGAAGTGAGGCGCGATCAACGAATGCTCGTCGCGGTTCTCGCATCCGTCACCGCGGCGTTCGGAACGACGTCGACGGCGATGGCCTGTAGTCCGCCATTCGACCCGACGATCCGGGCGCTCGGGCCGCAGCAAGTTGTCGTCGTCGGAACGATCGGCGAGCGCGTTCCAGGCGGCCGTCTCTTTTACGTCCAGCGTGCGTACAACGGTCCGATCGTCGCGACGCCGATCGTCATCGCGTTCAAAGAGGGAGAACCCCTCGGCGATTGCAGCTACCGGGTCGCCGCCGGCCAGGCGCTGATCATCGCGCCCGAGCGGGGTGTCGACGGGCACCTGTCCGCGAACCTCGCCACACTCCAGGCGCCCCCGGACTCCGACCTAGGGCGCACCTATATCGCCGAAGCGATCGAGCTCTTCGGCCCCGGTGTGGTGCCACCGCCCGCGGCCGCCATCCCGACGAACGCGCCGACCGAGACGCCCATCGCGACACCGGTCGTCCTCCCGATCGTCGTCACGCTCGTGGCAGGATCCACGCTCCTGTTCGCCGGAGTGATCCTGCTCCGGCGTCGGCGACGGGCTGCCGGCGTCCCCGACCGATGACCGACGACGAAGGTCTCGACGCGCGCGAGGCCGCCCGGATCCGGCGACGCGATCGCGAGGCCGCAGTCGAGGCACGCGAGCTGATGCGGCCCGGCATGGGCAAGGTCTTCAAGCAGATCCAGGACCACCAGCGCCGCGCCGCCGAGGACGAGGAGCCGCAGCCGAAACGACGCCGGCAGGGTGGCCCCGCCTCGTCGTAGAGAGCCGCCCCATCCGCGACGAACCGAGGTCACGACCATCCCGGACGCACAGAGGCTCTTCACGTTCGCCCAGGGAAAGCACATGGCGGTCCTCTCGATGTGGGCGATCCAGCGCGACAACGGCAACTGCCCCGGCGTCGGTGGGGCGAACGACTGCTCCGGGATCGATCAGCCGCAGTGGGGGTTCAGCGGGGTGTTCGCGCCGTTCACCGGACCGTAGGGTCCGCGTTCCTCGCGTCGTGGATCGCCCGAAGGGCGACCTCGAGGGTTTCGGGCGTCAGCAGCAGGATCCCCAGCTGGACGTGGTCGACACCGGCCTCGCGCCACGCTCCGAGCGCGTCCGTGATCGCGCCCGCGTCGTGTGGGAGCGCGGCGGTGCCGTCGGCTGATTCCTCGACCGACACGCCAACGGTGACCTGAAGCGTCGCCGGATCGCGGCCTTCGGCCCGCATCCTGGTCTCTGTCAGCCGCGAGCGCTTCCGCGCCGGGGCTTGGGGACGTCGACGAGGATCGGGCGGCCGTCGCCGTCGACGATCCGCCAGCGGACACCGAGATCGTCGTCGCGCCCGTCGGCCAGCAGCTCCGCCACCGTCGCCGGCGCGGCGTCTTCGGGGAGCTCGGCGAGTCGCTTCGAGATCGCGTGAGCCGCGATCGCCGGGACGTCACCGACGAGATCGCGGCGGACGATGCCGACGGCGTCGCTCTCGCCCGACTCGGTGAGGCCCTCGATCAGCCGCCGGGCTCGACCGCGCTCCGCCGGCGCCAGGTCGCGCATCCAGCCGGGCTCCTCCTCGGATTCGTCGGCGGCAGGCTTCGCGCGGGCACCCGGCGATGGCGCGGGGGTCTTCGCCGCCTTGCCGCTGGCCGCGGCGGGCTTCGCCGGCGTCACGGGCTTCTGCTCGGGAGACCGTTTGCCTGAGGGGGGCTGCCCCCGACGTCGCTCCAGGCGTTCCGCGAGCGGCGACGCGGGCGCGTCGCTCGTGCGGGCGGTCGCGATTGCCGCCTTCGCGTCCGTCAGGCTGCGGAACGGGCCGCGGACGAGCGGCAGGCCGAGGTCGTCCGTCTCCTCGGCGTCGACGACGGCCCAGGTCCCCGACTGTGGCTCGATCGTGAACCGCTCGTCGCGTGTCTGCCAGCGACCGCCGCCCAGCCGCTTCAGGGACTCGTCGCCGGTTTCCTCGGACCGTGACGGCATCTCAGCTCCTCCCCACAGGGGCGGCCGTCGCCGGCCGTCCGCTCAACCCGAACGATGCCACGACGATCAGGATTCCGACGACGGTGAGGATGCCGAACCCCAGCGAGACGCCGGCCGACGTCGCGCGTGAACCCAGCACCGCACCGGCGAGGCTCGCCCCGAGGACGCCGCCGAGATAGCGGCCGGTGTAGTACGTGCCGGCGGCCATGCCCACTCGGTCGGCGCCGACGGCCTCCAGCGCCGCGACCTGCCGTGGCGAGGTGAGGCCCATCCCGAGCCCGACGATCGACAGGACGATCCCGACCACGAGGGCGGAGGTGAAGCCGGCCAGCTGCCACAGGATCGCGAGACCGGCGGTCATCACGAGGCAGCCGACGACGACAGGGACACGCCGACCGGCGCGATCCGACCACCGTCCTCCGAACGGTGCCGCGAGCCCGCCAAGCGCCGAGATCCCGAGCAGCACGAGCCCGCTCACCTCCGGGTCGCCGCCCTGGATCCGCTCGACGAGGAGCGGCACGAGCACAAGCGTCGCGTGGAGGACGATCGTCGAGCCAAGGACGCCGACCACCGCCGCCGCGAACGGCCGCGATCGGAACAGCGTGAGATCGACCGCGGGCTCGGGGCTCCGCAGCTCGAGGACGAGGAAGACCGCGAGCAGGACGATCGCGGCCACCGTGGCCGGCACGACCGTCCCGCCGCCGCGAAGGGCAACCAGGAAGGCGATGAGAACCAGCGCCAGGACGACGAGTCCGGGGGCATCGATCGGGCGGGGTCGCGGTCGCGCCTCCGATCGCGTCGCTGGATCCGCGCCCGACGTCGCGCCGGTCCCCGATCCCGGCAGGCCGACGGCGAGCAGCGCCAGCACGGCGACCGGTGCAGCGAGGAAGAACATCGCGCGCCAGTCCAGGAGACCGACGATCAGCCCGCCGATGAGCGGCCCCAGCGCCGCGCTCGCCGACACCAGCATGTCGAACAGCCCGAAGGCCGAGCCACGTCGCTCGGGCGGCGCCATGTCCCGGATCAGGGCAACGGACGACGTGGAGATCAGCGATCCGCTGGCCGCCTGGAGGACGCGTGACAGCGCGAGCACCACGAACGTCGGGGCGAAGGCGGCGATCACAGAGGCGATCCCGAACCCGATCACCCCGGCGAGGAACGACCGGCGATGCCCGAACCGGTCGCCGATGCTGCCGCTCGCCGGCAGGGTCACGGCCACCGAGCCGAGATACAGGGTCACGAGCGAGGCGACATCGTTGGGGGTGATGTCGAATGCCGTGGCGACGCTCGGTAGTGCGACCGCGAGCATCGTCGAGTTCAGCGGGACGAGGATCGCGCCGCTGGCAACGCCCAGCATCGTGGGGGTCAACAGAGAGCGGGTCCCCGACGATCCTCCTGGGTCATCAACGGCCGGTGGCCCGGCCGCATCACTGGGCTCGCCGTCCCTCACGCCAGCCGGACGACGCCGGTCGTCCCGTCGATCTCGATCCGGCGCCCGTCTCGGATCTTCTTCGTCCCCTCGCGCGTCCCGACGACCGCCGGCACGCCGAATTCCCGCGCGACGACGGCCGCGTGCGACAGGACACCGCCCGTGTCGGTGACGAAGCCGCCGGCGATCGCGAACAGCGGGAGCCAGCCGGGGTTCGATGCCGTCGCGACGACGATGTCCCCGGGCTCGACCCGGTCGAAGTCGCCCGGGCCGAAGACGACCCGTGCCGTGCCACTCGCGACGCCCGCCGACGCGCCCGTCCCGCGCAGGGTGTCATCCTCGTCCGCCGTGAATCGACCGCCCTCGAACCGATCCGGCTTGGCGTCGGGGTCGGACGGCCGGATCGTTCCGACCTTCGCGGGGGGCGTCATCGCGCGGTTGCGCTCGTGCCGCGCGCGGCGATCCTTGACGAGCGCGCGACGATCCCGCGGCGCGGCAAGCAGCTCCTCGATCTCGACGCGATGGAGGAACAGCACGTCCTCCGGCTCGGCGATCCCGCCATCCGCCACGAGGCGCCGCCCCACGCGGAAGGCGAGGCGGCGGAGCCGGTCGCTCGCCATCCGATCGATCCAGTAGTTGTGGCCCTCGGTCAGGTGGCTGATCTCGCGTGCCTTCGCGGCGAGGGCCTCCAGCTCGGCCAGCTCACTCGGACGGTCGACGAGCGCCGCCCGGACGAGCTCGGCGCGGCGTGCCGCCACGGCCGCCCGCTCGGCGCGCCTGGCCTCGGCCGCACCGGGCGTCTGTCCGATCCGCCGTCCCACCTCGGCGAGCAGCGGGCCCGCGTCCTCCGACCAGGACGGGTCCATCAGGTCCTCCAGCACGCTGCCGAGGTGTCCGTGGCGAACCTGGAAGGCCGCCAGCTCCGCCAGGAACGGGGCGCCACCCGGCAGCCTCTCCAGCTCGGCCAAGCTCGGCGCGGGCGCGGCGGCCAGGCGCTCGGCGACGGCCGGGGCTGATGAGGCGCTCGCCGCGAGCCGTTCCAGGTCGACGTCGACCGCGTGCAGCTCCGGAACGGTTCCCGCGACGAGCTCCAGGGCGTGGACCGCGGAGCCGCCTTCGATCAGGGCCTCGTATCGGTCGGCTAGGTCCTCGAGGACCTGGTACGGGCCGGTGATCGCATGGAAGTGGATCTGCCACGCTCGACGGGCGCTTTCCCATGCCCGTTTCCAGGCAGGGACGAGCACGGCTGCGGGTTCCGTGCCCGTCACGGCGTCGATCTCCGCATACCGCAGGCGCAGCTCCTCGAGCGACCGCTCCCAGTAGGCGAGGGTGAGCGGAATCTCCGCCCGATACCGATCCGGCGCCGCGGCCCGGATCGCGGCGTGATCCTCCGGCGGTGCCTCGATCTGGTAGGCGAAATACGCGTAGCCGTTCCACACGCGGACATGGATGACCGCCGGGTGCCCGACCGCTTGATACCCGTAGGCGAATCCTGCCTCAAGGCACGCCAGATAGTCCTCGCTGAGCGGTGGCATGGCCCGTGGAGTGTGCATGTCGTCCCACTCCCACTCGAGGGCCTCCTCATCGCCCCGCCACTCGATCGGGAAGTCCGCCGCCTCGGGAGCGCTCGACGTGGGCTCCGCCGTGGTCATCGGGCCGCGCCTGTCGTGATCGGGCGCGCCTGGAGGAGGATCCAGCGACCGTCGGCCCGGGCCGCCTCGATGTCGATCGGCACGCCGAACCGCGCCTCGACATCCAGCGCCAGGTCGGCCAGCTCCAGCGCGACCGTGTCCGACAGGACGGACTCGCCGGCGTCACCTGCTCCGTCGTGCTCGCGGACCACCTCGCCCGACCGGACGAAGAGCCGGTCACCCGAATCGCCGGCGACCCGTTCCGTGATCCCCCGGCGCTCGCGGTCGACGACGATCGTCTCCGGCGTCGCCTCGCCGGACACCATTGGCTCCCCGAGGCCGCGGATCGCGTTGATCAGGACGTCGTCGCGGCCGGTGACGGGATGGCGGGTGAAGACGACGGCGGAGACCTCGGCCGCCACGAGGCGCTGCACGACCACGGCCATCGCGACGCCGTCGAACCGGAGGGTCCGTCGAGCGCGATAGGCGACCGCCGTCGGACTCCAGAGGGACAGCCAGCACCGCTGCGTCGCCGCGGCGACGCCATCCGCCGTGCACCCGAGCTCCGTCTCGTGGACGCCGGCGAACGACGCGGCGGCGCCGTCCTCGTCCAGCGCCGAAGAGCGCACGGCCAGCGGGGTCGCGTCTGGGACGCTCACCATGCTCCTGAGGCCTGTCCGGATCGCATCGGCGACCGCCGCCGGCACCGGCGTCGCCGCGAGAGACGCCTCGATGTCGGCCCGCGCGGCCCCGTCCGGCAGCCGGGCGATCGCGCCCGCGAGGGCCTCGGGATCGGCGACGGAGTCGAGCCAGGTCCGGTAGCCGGCAGCCGTCACGCAGAACCCGGGCGGGATCGTGTAGCCGAGCCGTACCAGCCGGTTGAGGGACCCCGCCTTGCCGCCCAGATCGGGGGCGTCGAGGCGTGCTCGACCGAGGGGCACGACGAGGCGCGGACCAGCCGCAACGGACGCGTGAGTCGGCATGCTTGGAGCTCCGACGGGGGCGAGACGCGATGGCGCGGCGCAGTCTAGCAAACGGCCTCAGCGCGAATCCCGGCCGTCCGCCTCCTCGTCGAACGGCAGGAAGGCGCCATCGTCGTCACGGGGCATCAGTCGGGCGCCCACGATCGCCGCGCGATCGATCGGGCCGAAGACGTGCGGGTAGATGCCGGCCGGATCCTCGACCCGCCACGGGCTCGTCAGCCGGTCGAGATCGACGGTCAGGATGACGAACCCCCGGGCATCGTCCCGGTAATGGCGGTTCGCCGTCGCGACCATTTCAGCGGCACCTGTTGTGCAGTGGATGAAGCCCTCGGTGGCGAGGGACGGCGCGCCGAGCGGCGCCGACGGGTCGGCCTCGTTCCACCATCCCGCCGGCGTGAGGTGGAAGGTGGGCTGGCCCGACAACGGAGCGGCTCAGCCGCCGGTGAACGGCTCGTCCGGATGGACCCACCCGCGGTCGAGGGCCACCTGGACGACGGTCGGACGGTCGTTGGCGATCGCCTGGCGGAGCGCGCCCTCGAAGGCCGTGTCACTCTCGACCCGGATGCCCCGCGCCCCGCATGCCCGGGCAACTGCGGCGAAGTCGATCGAGCCCAGGTCCGTGGCGATCGCCCCCTCGGTGCCATGGCCGCGCCGGTCCTGGTGCATCCGGATCGTGCCGTATCGCTCGTTGTCGAAGACGACGACCACGACCTTCGCCTTCTCGCGGACCGCGGTCTCCAGCTCCGCCATCGTCATCGCGAAGCCGCCGTCCCCGGCGAACGCGAGGACGACGCGATCCCGATGAACCAGCCCTGCGGCGATCGCCGCCGGAAGGGCATAGCCCATGGCGCCGGACGTGGGGCCCAGGAACGTCCCCGGCCGGCGGAACCGGAAGTGGCGGGCGATCCAGAGGCCGAAGTTCCCGGCGTCGGTCGTGACGATCGCGTCGTCCGGCAGGACGCGCCGGACGGTCTCGACGACGTGGCCGGGGTGCACGCCGGGACCGGTCCAGTCGCCATCGTCGACGCTCGTCGCGTCCTCCCAGGCGGCCCGATCCGTCTCGTTGAAGGCGGCACGCTGGTCGGCGGAGGCGGCATCCAGCACGCCCTCCTGGAGCCGTCCGACCGCCGCGCGGAGGAACGCGCGGGCATCCGCTCGGACGATCGCGGTCGCGGGCGGCAGCCCGTCCCGCTCGGTCAGTGGCTCGACGTCGACGTGCATCCAGCGCTGCTCTGCGGTCGGGATCCGGTAGCCGAACGAGGTGATCTCGGACAGGCGGCAGCCGATGACGAGGATCGCGTCCGCGATCTCCAGCCGCTCACGGACGACGCTCGGGCTGCCGTACCCGGCCATCCCGAGGTAGAGCGGGTGATCGTTCGAAACGACGTCGCCGCGCCGCCAGCCGGCGACGATCGGCACGCGCAGGAGTTCGGCGAAGCGCAGGAGCTCGGTCGAGGTCCGCGCCCGAAGCACGCCGCCGCCGGCCAGGATCACCGGTCGCCGCGCCGTCGCCACGAACTGAATCGCGGCCCGGAGCTCGTCCGGCTCAGGTCGGACCGGGGCCGGGCGCGACGCGTCCACCGCGGTGCCGTCGGGCAGGACCTCGTCGATCAGGTCCTCGGGCACGGCGAGGTAGGCGGGCCCGGGACGGCCGCCGATTGCGGCTCGGACGGCGTCGCCGAGGACCTGCGGGAGGTCGTCGGTCGAGGTGATCTCGACGGCGTGACTCGCGAGACCGCCGATCGTCGCCGCCTGGTCGATCTCCTGGAACGCCTCGCGGCCACGGAACGGCCGGTCGACGCCGCCGACGAGGGCGAACATCGGAGCGGAGTCCTGGCGTGCGGTGTGGATCCCGATCGCGAGGTTCGCGGCGCCAACCGCGCGCGTTCCCAGCGCTGCGGCTGGGCGACCGGTCAGCTGACCGTGGGCCTCGGCCATGAACGCGGCGCCGCCCTCGTGGCGCGTCGCAACGACGCGGATCCCGGCAGCCTGCAGCCCCTCGAGGAGCCCGAGGAAGCTCTCCCCAGGCACCGTGAAGGCGTACCGGACGCCGGCCGCTCGGAGGGCGTCCGCGATGAACCGGCCCACCGTGCGCGGGCCCGTGTCGGGCGGCGGCGGCTCGGCCGCGGCCAAAGACGCTTCGGGCGTCTCGCCGGCATCCTCAGCGGTGTCCTCGCCGGAGGTCGCCTCGGCCCCCAGCTCGGGCTCGGCGGTCGGCTCGCGGTCGATCGTGACCTGCTCCGCCGCGGCGTCGCGCTGGGGGATGTCTGGCTCGTCCGGCGTATCGACGTCGTTCGCATCCGGAGCTCCGCCCTCGACACCCGGGACCACCGGAACATCGAACGCCTCCGGCTCCGCCGTCACCAGTCCCTCGCCCGTCTCCTCCGTGACGCTCGGATCGCCGCGCTCGTCGACCATCAGAAGAGCGGTGCCGCGATCGCGGACACGACCAGCCCGACGATCACGACCACGGCGACGACCACCATGACGACTTGCGCGATGCGGGTGCCCGGCATCATGCGCGGGCTACCGGTAGTTCTCGAACTGGAGCGGCACGGGGACGTCCTCGAGCCCGCGCAGTCGGACGATCACCTTCTGGAGCTCGTCGCGGCTCTTGCCCGAGACCCGGACGGCGTCGCCCTGGATCTGCGGCTTGACCTTCGGGAACTCCTCGCGGATCAGCTTGCTGATCTTCTTGGCGAGATCGTCGGTCAAGCCTCGGCGGAGGGCGATCGTCTGGCGGACCTTGTTGCCGCCGGCTGGCTCGACCTTGCCCCAGTCGAAGATCTTCAGGGACAGGTTGCGGCGAACCGCCTTCGACTCGATCAGGTCCTTGATCGCCGCGGCCCGGTGCTCGTCGTCGGTCACGAGGACGATCTCGCCCTTGCCCTGGGTCAGGTCGACCGTGACGCCCTTGAAATCGAACCGCTGGCCGGTCTCCCGCCGGACCTGGTCGAGGGCGTTCCGCAGCTCCTGCTCGTCGAAGTCGCTGACGACGTCGAAGGAAATGTCTCCGGCCATGGGCCTCCCTGTCCGATGCGGGCATCCGTCGCGCTCGGCACCAGCGCCGTACCCCGGGGTGAGAGGCAAGGATACTGGGTACCCGCGTCAGCGGTCCGCAAGCGCCTCCAGGAGCAGCTCGCCGATCCGGTAGCTCCGGCCGCCGCCCATGACGAGGACGGCGTCACCCGAACGGACCTCGCGGGCGAGCCAGGCGGCGGTTTGCTCCACCGGGCCAGGCGC
>OEKI01000326.1_pt4 | contig 11404 bp, 12 predicted proteins | sample 1503121 | NCBI WGS metagenome assembly OEKI01 (sample SAMEA104379569, study PRJEB20068) | metagenome | biome: 1000743; feature: 77; material: 1998 | place: USA | collected 2012 | depth 25 m | reverse complement strand
CCGCCGAGCACCTGGACGGCATCCGTGGTCACGCGCATCGCGGTGTCGCCGGCGACGAGTTTACACATGGCTGACCACCGCCCAGCGTCGGGGGCTCCGGCCTCGATCTCCGTGCAGGCCTTGTAGAGGAGCTGCCGGGCGGCCTCGGTCTGCGCGTCCATGTCGGCGAGCATCGCGCCGACCATCTGGAACTCGAGGATCGGCTTCCCGAACTGCGTTCGATCGCGGGCGTAGGCCGCGGCGACCTCCAGCGCGCCCTGGGCGATCCCGACCGCCTGCGCCGCGATGCCTGGCCGGCTTCGATCGAGCGTCCGCATCGCCAGCTCGAACCCCTGGCCGACCTCGCCGACGCGATTCGCATCGGGGACCCGGACGCCCGTGAAGCTCAACTCCGCCGTCGGCGAGCCGCGGATGCCCATCTTGTGCTCGATCCGCTCGACGGCGAACCCGGGCATGTCCTTCTCGACGATGAAGCACGAAAGTCGCTTGTGGCGGGGCGTCTCGGCGGCATCGTCCGTGACCGCGAAGACGGCGATCAGGTCCGCGACGCTGCCCTGGCTGATGAAGCGCTTCGAGCCGTCGAGGACCCATTCGGCGCCCTCGCCGTTGCCCGGGCGGCGGGCCCTGGTCCGGGCGGCCGCGACGTCGCTGCCGGCCTCGGCCTCGGTCAGGGCGAAGGCGATGAGCTTCCGGCCTGCCGCCAGGTCCGGGAACCAGCGCTCCTTCTGCTCGTCCGTGCCGGCGAGGAGCAGCGGCAGCGACGCCAGCTCCTGGACGGCGAGGATCAGGCCACTCGTGGCGCAGACCCGGCTGATCTGCTCGACCGCGAGACAGACCGTCAGCAGCTCCCCGCCCAGGCCGCCGTAGGCCTTCGGATACGGCAGGGACAGGATGTCGTGCGCCGCAAGCATTTCCTTGACGTCCCACGGGAACTCCGCAGTCCGGTCGATCTCCGCGGCGCGCGGGGCGATCTTCTCGTCGGCGAGGACGCGGACGGCGTCGCGAAGGGCGGCCTGGTCGTCGGTGAGCCGGTACGTTGGGGTGGTGCGGAGCTCGCCGGGCGGCGTCGCGCTGGCCATGGGCCGATCGTAGCAGCCGTCGATCCGGGGACGACATCGGAGGTCCGACCGGGTAGGCTTCGGCCACGTGGCGAACGGCCGACCGGGGGCCCGTTCCAGCCACCGAGGATTCGTCATGACCCTGACGACCCAGCTCCTCATCCTGGCCCTGGCGATCGCGATCCTGGCGCTCGCGGTCTACCTGATCCGCCGGCGCCAGCGGATGGATCGGCAGTACCGCAGCCAGGAGTCGCCCTACGCGACGTCGACCGAGGGCGAGAAGCGCTGCCCGAACTGCGGCATGTTCAACCTCTGGACGGACCGCAACTGCATCAGCTGCAAGAGACGGCTGCCCGGCTAGCGTGTCCCCGGCCCTAGCCCCAGCGTCGCCGGTCCGTTTCATCCGCGGCTTTCTCCCGCCAGCGAACAAGAAGAGCTCAGAACGCAGCCGCGTCCAGTCACACAACCTCGTAGCCCGACGCGTCACGCAGATCACGGAGCGTCCTCCGCACGGCGTGCGTGGCCGATCGGCTTTGGGTGGCTGCCGGCCGCTCGGCAGACGTCGTCCTGTTCGCTGGCGAGAGAGGGTCGATCGACTCAGGCCTTGCCATGAGCCCGAAGCGCCGCCGCTGCGTCGGCGTATCCGCGGTACCGAGGCCGAAGTGTCGGAGTCAGCGCGGCCTCGAGTCCGACGAACGGCCGCCGCCGATCGCTTCCGGAGACACAAGGGTCGAGCAAGACGAACGCGCTCGTTGGCCGGCTGGGTGCGGGTCTCGAACCGGACCACCATGCCTCGAACGCATCGGGGCCGTCTGGGCAGATCGATCGGAACGTGGCGGGTCGGAGCCGCACGTCATGCATCACTTCCGCTGACCAGAGCCCAACCATCACGTGCGAAACGGACTCGAAGCCTTGTCGCAACCCGATCCGCTCCACGATCACCCCAGGGAGGAATCGGCGTTTCGCGTTGTATGAACCGGCGGCTTCCTGGAGGTTCGGGAACCGTGTCCGGTTCTCGATGTGGAGGAGGGATCGGCTCGCGCGATCGATAACCAACACGTCGGCCCGACCGGCGAACTGGAAGTGTTGGAACGGCTCATCGATGGAAACGTCGGCAAGCGGGCCCGACAGTCGCTCGGCGAAGATCTCTCCCATTGCCGCGTGAACCGGGTCTTCAGCACGAACAGTTCGTGCGCGTAGCCGAGGATCGACGAGATCGAGACGAAGGTTCAGACCGAGTGCCGTCGCGATCGCCGCATAGCTGGCGAGCGTCGCCGGACGCCCATGTTCAATCGCGTGAAGCGACGAAGCCGCGAGGCTTGTCCGATCCGCCAGTTGCCTAAGCGTCCAGCGCTTCTCCCTCCTGGCGTCGGCAATCAGCAACCCGATGTGCCCGGCCAGTTGGAGAGCGGCAAGGTCCGCAGGACTGCGTGACATTCTCTCGACAGAGAACACGATCGGGCTTCTCTGCCGCCCAACGCGCGGTTCACTCGTGGTTCACCGAGGTGCCCCGCCTCAGGGCGCATCAATCCATCGCGAAAGGGCTCGAGTCCACCCTCCGAGCCCTCGACAACACCGATCTCGTCGGAAATTGTTCGCGTGCGAGAGAAAGATGATCGCGACGCGGCGCCGCTGGTCCGCCGCTCTACTGGAGGACCGGCAGCCTCCGCCGCGGATCGGCCGGCTCGGCGATGACGACGTCCGCCAGGATCTCGGCGATGTCGCGGGCGCTGACCACGCCGTTCCCCGCCGCCGCCGACTCGGACTGGGCGTCCGACAGCCCGTCCTTGAGCATCGTCATGCAGAAGGGGCACGCGGTCGCGACCGTCGAGGCGCCGGTTTCCAGCGCCTGACGCGTCCGCTCGGCGTTGATCCGCGTCCCCCGCGTCTCCTCCATCCACATCCGTCCGCCACCGGCCCCGCAGCAGAAGGTGTTCTTGCCGCTCTTCTCCATCTCCCGGAGCTCAAGGCCAGGCACGGATCCAAGGACGTCCCGCGGCGCGGCGACGACGTTGTTGTAGCGGGCCAGGTAGCAGGAGTCGTGATAGGTGACGGACCCGGCCGCGGCGGCACCGTCCTCCGCGACCCGCAGCCGGCCGTCGGCGAGCAGGCCTTGCAGGTACGCCGAGTGGTGGACGACCCGGAACGAGCCGCCGAGCTGGCCGTACTCGTTGCCGATCGTGTTGAAGCAGTGCGGGCACGCGGTGACGATCGTCCGCTCGCCCATCCCGTAGCGATTGAGCGTTTCGACGTTGCCCGACGCCAGGATCTGGAACACGTAGTCGTTGCCCATGCGCCGCGCCGGATCGCCGGTGCACGACTCCTCCTGCCCGAGGATCGCGAACCGCACGCCGGCGGCGTGGAGGCAGGTCGCCACCGCTCGCGCCACGCGCTTGTTGCGCTCGTCGAACGCGGCCGCGCAGCCGACCCAGTACAGGACCTCGAGGTCGTCGAGGGCCCCGGCCGACGACGCCAGCGAGGCGACCGTCGGCACCTCGAAGGGGAGGCCGCGCGTCCAGTCGGTGCGCGTCGAGGCCGGCTGGCCCCACGGATTCCCCTGGCCCTCCATGCCCCGGAACGCGCCGGTGAGCTCTGCAGGAAACCGTGACTCCTCGAGCACGAGGTTCCGCCGCAGGCCCACGATCTTGTCCACGTGCTCGATCAGCACCGGGCACGCCTCGACGCACGCGCCACACGTGACGCAGTCCCAGACCGCGTCGTAGGGGATCGCGTCGTCGACGATCGGCTTTGCCATCCGCGCGGGTTCCGGGGCCGCGCCCGACAGGCCGTAGGTCTCGCGGACGATCGGGTTGTTCGGGATCAGGTCCAGGCCGTGCTCCGCCTCGACCGACATCTCCCGGATTCCCATGATGAACGTCTTGGGGTTGAGCGGCTTCCCGGTGTTGTAGGCGGGGCAGGCGGCCTGGCAGCGGCCGCACTCGGTACAGGTGAACCCGTCGAGGAGATCCTTCCAGCCGAGGTCCTGGAGCGACTTCAGCCCGAAGGTCGCGTCCTCCCGCTCCAGGTCGAGGGCGGGGAGCTCGCCCCGTGGCGCCAGCTTCCGATACCAGATGTTCGGGAACGCCGTCGCGATGTGGAGGTGCTTGCTGAACGGCAGGTAGATGAGGAACGCGGCGACGAGCGCGATGTGCGCCCACCAGAGAAGGGTGAAGACGTCGCCGAGGATCGCCCGTGGAACGTTCGCCCGGAGTGGCGTCGCGAGGGCGTTCGCCACGAACGCACCGGGCACGTCGCCGAAGCGGGCGGCCTCGAACGCCTGGGCGAGCAGCTCCGTCGCGACGACGCCACCGATCATCGACAGAATCAGCAGCGCGTCCCGGTTGAACGTCAGGCGGCGCGGTCGTGAGATCAGCCGCCGCTCGAACGCCCACAGGATCGCGACGAGCACGATGACCGCCACGACGTTCTGCATCGCCGAGATGGCCGCCCAGAGCGCCCCGCCCAACGGGATCGACAGGACGGCCTGGATCACGCCGCCCGTGACGATGTTTGCGGTCCCGATCGTCAGCAGGACGAAGCCCCAGAAGATTCCGGCGTGCATCAGCCCGGCACGCCAGTCCTTGAACATCTTCGTCTGGATCAGCGCGTACTCGACGAGCCCGACGAGCCGGCGCGGGATGTCCCCGAGCGGGCGCGGCTGCGGCTGGACGGCGTGCGTCGCGGCGAAGACCCGCAGATGGCGGGCCATCGCCAGGACGAAGATCGCGGCCGCGCCCCAGAAGACGACGAAGACGACTGGGTAGGCCGGGACGTGGGCGAAGATCGGGAACATCTACGACCGGTCCGCCGAGTGGCCATGGTCGAACGGGCCGGCCAGCGTCTCGAGCGCGTGGTCGAGAACGGGCACGATCGCGTCGAGCGACTCGAGGGCCGCCTTGGGGCTGCCGGGCGTATTCACGATCAGCGTCCTCCCCAGCACGCCGACGACCGATCGACTGAGCGCGGCGAACGGCGTCTGGAGCCGGCCATCCGCTCGCATCGCCTCGGCGAGACCTGGCACCTCGTAGTCGACGACGTCGAGGGTTGCCTGGGGCGTCACGTCCCGAGGCGTCAGGCCCGTCCCGCCGGTGGTGACGACCAGCTCGTGACCGGCCGCGGCCTCGCGCAGACGTCGGCCGATCTCGGCGCGATCGTCGGCCACAACTTGTCGCGAGACCGCGAAGCCGAGTCCGGCCAGGCGGCCGGCCAGCGCCTCGCCGCTGGCATCCTCGCGCGTCCCTGCGGCGCTCCGATCGCTCGCCGTCAGGACGAGCGCCCGCCGCTCCCCGGCGTGAGCCTCGTGGGTCATCCCGTCGGTCCGCGCCGCTTCCCGCCGATGCGCCCAGCGACGCGCGCGCCAGGTCGGGGCCGCCGGTCGCCCGCGGTCGGCGCGGAATCCGCCGGCCGGTGCCACTCGCCGCTCTTCCCGCCGGTCTTGGACACGAGCCGGACGGATCGGATCTCGACCCCGCGCTCCACGCCTTTGACCATGTCGTAGATCGTCAACGCGGCGACGCTCGCCGCGGTGAGCGCCTCCATCTCGACGCCGGTCGGGCCGGTCGTGGCCGCCTCGGCACGGACACGCAGCACGCCGGCCGCGCGGTCCGGCGTGACGGCAACGACGAGGTCGGTCAGGGCCAGCGGATGGCACAGTGGGATCAGCTCGCTGGTCCGCTTGCCGCCCATGACGCCGGCCAGCTCGGCGACGCCGAGGACGTCGCCCTTGGGTCCGCCGCCGTCGATCACGAGGCTCATCGTCTCGTCCGACACCGCGACGAGCGCCTCGGCGACCGCGCGCCGGGCCGTCGACGGCTTGTCCGAGACGTCGACCATCCGCGGCCGGCCGGATCGGTCGACATGAGTGAGCCGGCGGCGCTCGGCGCGGGGCGCGAAGTCCTTGGCCATCGCCCGTCAGTATCGGGGTTCGCGTCGGGGCGCGGGGCGGTGTCAGTCGCGGTCGGGCTCAGTCGCGGTCGAGCTCAGTCGCGGTCGAGCCACCACAGGTCGACCGGCGAGCCGGCGGCCAGTCGATCGACCGACTCGGGGACGACCGCGAGCGCATCCGCGATCGCCAGCGCTGACAGCACATGGCTCCCCTGCCCTCGCCCGCCGCCCGCCAAGCGGACCGGCACGCGGCCCTCCGCGTCGCGGACCGTGGCACCGGCGGCGTCGCGTGCCGTGACGACGCGCAGGAACGCCCGCCGGCCGGCCGACTTCGAGACGTCGTCGAGCAGGACTCCCCGATCGACCGAGCGCAGGAGGCGGTCGTTCGGCCAGCCTGCCAGTCGCCGGATCGCGGGCCGGACGAACAGCTCGAACGTCACGAAGCTCGAGACGGGGTTGCCGGGGAGGCCGAACAGGAGAGTTCGACCTCCGTCGTCGCGATCGACGACCCCGAAGGCGAACGGCTTGCCAGGCTGCACGGCGACGCGCCAGAACTCCATCCGGCCGATCTCCGCGAACGCGGCCCGGACCACGTCGTATGGCCCGACCGACACGCCGCCCGACACGATCATGGCGTCGATCTCCCCGGCTCTGGCCGCCAGGAGCCTGGCCCGGACGTCCTCGATCCGATCCGCGGCGATCCCGTAGTGATGGGCGACGGCGCCCGCGTCCTCGGCCAGTGCGGCGAGCCCTGGTCCGTTTGCGTCCGGGATGCCCGCGGGCCCCAGATCCCGACCCGCGGCCCGGACCTCGTCGCCGGTTGCCATGATCCCGACGCGCGGCTGGCGATGGACGATGACCGAGCCGTTGCCGGAGCCGGCGGCGAGGGCGATCGCCGCGGGGGTGAGCCGCGACCCCGCCCGCAGGATCGAGGCGGCCTCCGCCAGGTCGTCGCCCGCTCGGCGGATCGCCGTTCCCGTAGCGACCGCTTCGTGGACGAGGACGCGCGGCGGCAGGGGCCCGGTCGCGTCCCGGCCGCGCTCTCCCGCCGGCGTGTCGTCTGGGCCGGCCGGCGTGGTGAGCTCGACCTGGACGACCGCGTCGGCACGCGGCGGGATCGGCGCCCCGGTGGCGATCCGGATCGCCGTGCCTCGTTCGACCTCCCGCTCCGGAGCCATCCCGGCCCGGACCTCGCCCACGACGTCGAGGGGCACGGGCGATGCATCGGTGGCGGCCGCAACGTCGGCGGCCCGGATGGCGTACCCGTCCATCGCGGAGTTGTCCCACGGCGGCAGCGCGGTCAGGCTCATCACGTCCTCGGCGAGGATCCGGCCGCGCGCCTCGGACAGGAACGCGAGCTCCGACTCCGTCGGCCCGGGGATCGCGGCGAGGACGGCGTCGCGGGCTTCCTCGACGGTCAGGAGCCGATCGGAGACCTCGGTCACAGCACCTGGCCGCGGGCGTCGGCGCGGGCGTGGAGGATCGCCGCGATCGATCGTCGGGTGAGGACTCCGCGCAGAGTCGTCCCGTCGAGGACCGGGAGCCCGTCAAGGTGGGACTGCCGCAGTCGCTCCAGCGCGTCGGTGAGGCGGTCATCGGGCGCGGCCGTCGGCAGATCGTCGCCACCCACCATCACGTCTTCCGTCCGAGTCGACGGCCAGTTTCGTTGCGGCACGGAACGAACCTGCGCTGCTCCCACGATCCCGATCACGGCATCGTCGTGCACGACCGGCAGGGCCGGGCCCACGGACCCGTCGAGGATCGAGGATGCGAACGTGTCGAGGGTGAGCTGGGGCGTGATCGTCTCCAGCTCCTTCTCCATCGCCTCGCTGACGCGGAGACCCTGGACCAGCTCGTCGAGGATCAGCCAGCGCTCGACCGACCGTGCCGACGCCATGAGGAACCAGCCGACGAGGCCGACCATGATCCCGTCGAGCGTGTCGCCGGTCAGGATGATCCCCAGGCCGACGATCAGAAGGACCCGACCGGTGAAGCGGCCGACCATGCCGGCCGTTCGCGTCCCCTGCCGCTGGTCGTGGGACCGCGCCCAGGCGGCGGCCCGGACGAGACGGCCGCCGTCGAGGGGGAACGCCGGCACGAGGCTGACGCCGGCGAGGATGAAGTCCAGCGCGGCGATGATGATCAGGACGTCGGCGACCGGCCCGTATTCCGGGGCGAAGCTCAGGATCACGTAGGACGCTCCCGACAGGATCACCCCGATGACGGCGCTGGCCAACGGGCCGGCCAGTGCGATCATCGCCTCCGCCCTCGGCGTGCTGCCGACGACGTCCACGGCTGCGGGCGAGCCGATGAAGTGGACGACGATCACGTCGGTCTCGGCGCCGTCGCGGCGGGCGGCGACGGCGTGCGCCAGCTCATGGCCGATGACCGTCAGCATGAAGCCCAGCGAGCCGAACAGGCCGATCGCCCAGCTGAGCAGCGGATCGATGGTCGGCTGGAAGCTCGATAGTCGCCCGGCGACCGTGACGGTCACGATCGCGATGATGAACAGCCACGATAGATGGAGGCGGACCTCGAACCCGAGGATCCGGGCGATCGGCACGCCGTTCATCCCGCACCGTCCCGAGTCGGTGCGAGAGATCCGCCCGCGGCCGGCGTCGCGAGGTCGGCCGTGGTCGAGGCCTGACCGAGTCGCGACGCCGCGAACCAGACGAGGGACGCCAGAACGACGATCACCCCGCCGACCACGAGCGTGGTCTCCGACCAGAAATCGAACGGGAAGAGCTGGACCAGGCGATCAGTTCGCGGGTCGAACGTGTACGAGCCTCCGGCGAAGAACAGCCGATGGAAGATCTCGAACGCTGCGTCGAAGAAGAACGTGACGATCACGCCCGCGACGACGATCCCGACCAGCAGGACCTTCATGCCCGTCGCGATGGCCCGCCAGGCTCGTGCGGGATGGCCGCGCAGCCGAGCGCCGGCAACCAGGACGACCAGGGCCACGGCGGCGAGCAGCGAGAGCGCGAAGAACCCACCGAAGACGCCGCGCACGTCGCGCATGTGCGAGCGCTCCCGCTCCTCGAGGACCGGGGCGCCATTCACCTCGACGGCGAAGTCCGGCGGCCCGAAGACGAGGTCGTGCAGGATCGCGTTCGTCGCGACCGAGAGCTCCTCTCCCGCGTAGCCGGTGAGCTCGGCCGCGTGCGTCCGGCCTTGCTCGAAGCCGACCCAGGCCGGCGTCAGGAACGGCACGATCGCGACGGCGACCACCACGAGCGCCGCCGCGGCGCCGGTCGCGATCGCCGCGAGCAGTTCGGGAAGGGTCCGCGTCACCGCCGCATGGTAGACCCGCGCGACGCTCAGTCCTCGAGCGTGCGGGCCTGCTCCCACCAGCCGGAGGTCGTCAGGTCGTCCGGCATCTCCATGTTCAGCTCGGTCGCGCCGCGACGGACCCGGTCTCTGAACGTGTCGAGATCCAGGCCCAGAATGGCGTGCAGCCCTTCGATGCCGGCCTGCATGAGGAGCTGGTGATCGGCCGGGCCGAAGCTCGCAAGATTGAGCATGAGCGCCTCGTCGCGCCAGGCGAGGACGTCGTTCGTCGTCGCATCGACCTGGTCCGCGAGGGTCTGCCGGCGGGTGGGCGTCTCGCTGACCTCGAGCAGGAGCCCGGTGGTGAAGATGCCCTGGTGTTCGAGGCGGTCGAGGTGGACCTGCTCGATCCGGGTCAGCTCTCCGATCGGTGGCACGGTCGGGTGGATCCTCCGCTGTTCGACGACCGGGCGATCATGCCATGCGCCGCGAGGCCGTGGCGGGGCGCTGGCGCCGCCGCTCGCGCGGCCGTCGCTACTCCAGCGGTCGCGGCTCCAGGGGCACGTCCCAGTGCGCGTCGAGGAGCTCGAACCGCCGCTGCTCTTCGCGGCGATACGCCTCCTGATCCTGGAACAACCGCGCCGCGATCTCCGCGTCGCTGTGCTCCTCCATCGCCGCCCAGTCGCGGAACGTGATCGAGACGAGGACGTCCCAATCGGCCCGGCCGTCACCGTGGAACCGGGGCGTCGACAGCTCGACGGCCGTGAACCGGCCGCTCGCCAGCTGATCGCGCAGCAGCGGCCAGTGGTTCTTCCGGAACAGGGTCATGAACTCGTCATGGGCGCCCCACTTCGTCCGATAGAAGTAGAGGACGGTGACCGGGTCGGTCGCGCTCATGGGGCCTCCTTGCCTGTCTCCGCCGCCTCGGCGGCCGCTCCCCGGAGCAGCTCCCAGGCCCGCTCCACGTGCCGCCGCTCCGTACGGAGGTTCGCGACCACGAGCCGGATCGTGAAGCGGCCGCGAACCTTCGTGTGGCTGAGGAACACCTCGCCGGACCGGTTGACCGCCTCCATCACGGCGGCGTTGTGGGCGTCGACGGCGTCGTCACCGGCCAGCCCGGCCGGAACGTGCCGGAAGCAGACGGTCGAGAACGGAACCGGCGCCATGCGCTCCCACTCTGGCGCCGCGTCGACCCAGGCAGCAAACTCCGCCGCCAGTGCGATGTGGTGCCGGATTCGCCGCCGCAGTCCCTGGAGGCCGAACCAGCGGAGCTGGATCCACAGCTTCAGCGCCCGGAACCGCCGTCCCAGCTGAGGCGTGTACTCGTTGAAGTTGCGCTCCGTGCCGTCGCCGATCCCGTCGACCGTGCGGAGGTACTCCGGGACGAGGCTGAAGGCATCGCGCACGACATCCAGGCGCCGGCTCAGGAATAGCGACGCGTCGACGGGCGTGAAGAGCCACTTGTGCGGGTTCACGACGATCGAGTCGGCGCGGTCCCAGCCCTCGAATGGCGCGCGGAGCTCCGGGTCGATCGCGACGACGCCAGCGTACGCGGCATCGACGTGCAGCCAGACGCCCTCGGCGGCGGCGATGTCGGCGATCGCGGCGACCGGGTCGACCGCGGTCGTCGACGTCGTGCCGATCGTCGCGACGATCGCGATCGGCAGGCGACCCGCGGCGCGATCCGCGGCAATGGCGTCCCGCAGCCCGTTCGCGCGCATCTCGAGCCGGTCGTTCGTCGGGATCCGGACCACCGCCGCGCGCCCGAGACCGAGCGTCATGCAGGCCTTGTCGATCGACGAGTGGGCGTCCTCGGACGCGTAGACCCGGAGCGCGGGCACGTCCGGTCGACCGGCAAGGCCAAGCGCCGCGGCGTCGATCCCCGCGGCTTGCCGTGCCGCGGCGAGGGCGATGAGCGAGGACGTCGAGGCCGTGTCGGTGAGAAGGCCGTCGAACCCGTCGGGCAGACCCAGTGCCCGCCGCAGCCAATCGACGACGACCTGCTCGAGCTCCGTCGCGCTCGGCGAGGTCCGCCACAGCATCGGGTTCTGGCCGAGGGCGGCGGTGAGCATCTCCCCGAGCATTCCGGGCCCGGACGCCGTCGACGGGAAGTAGGCGAAGAACCCGGGGTGCTGCCAGTGGGTCCCGTTCGGCTCGATCAGCGCCAGGTAGTCGTCGAGGATCCGGTCCAC
>OEKI01000074.1_pt1 | contig 11498 bp, 10 predicted proteins | sample 1503121 | NCBI WGS metagenome assembly OEKI01 (sample SAMEA104379569, study PRJEB20068) | metagenome | biome: 1000743; feature: 77; material: 1998 | place: USA | collected 2012 | depth 25 m | reverse complement strand
GCGAAGGGCGAGGTCGCAGTCCCCGAGGGCGGGATCTCGTTCATCTGCGACATTCCCGGCCACGCCCAGGCAGGGATGAAGGGCGCCGTATCGATCGCGGGGGCGACAGGGGCTGGGGGTGGCAACCAGGGCGGCGATCATGGCGGTCCGCCTCCGGCGACGGCCGTCCAAGCCGATCCGAGTGCGCCGCCCTACACGCCGTTCGATGCCACGGCGCCGGCGGCCCTGGGCGGCACCGCGCACGATATCGACTTGGTCATCCAAGAGAAGAACATCACCGTCGCGCCCGGCTTCGTGCAAGCGGTCTGGACGTTCGGTGGCACGGTCCCCGGTCCGATCATCAGGGTCCACGTCGGAGACACGATCCGCGTCCACCTCAAGAACCCGCCAACGAACAAGCTGTCGCACTCGGTCGACTTCCACGCCAGCCAGGTCGCCTGGAACGACGAGATGACGTCGATTGCACCCGGCGAGGAGAAGCTCTACGAATGGAAGGCCGACTACGCGGGGGTGTGGATGTACCACTGCGGGACCGCGCCGGCGCTGCACCACATCGCAAACGGCATGTTCGGCATGGTCATCGTCGAGCCGCAGGAGGGCTGGCCGAAGGTCGATCGCGAGTTCGCCCTCGTCCAGTCGGAGTGGTACCTCGGTCCGCAGGCCCAGCCGATCGACCTCGAGAAGGCGTCAGCCGGGGCGCCCGCGCCAGACTTCGTCGTCTTCAACGGCGTGTTCAATCAGTACAACGACCATCCGCTGGAGGTGCCGACCGGCGGCCGGGTGCGTGTGTTCCTGCTGGACGTGGGACCGAACATCGACAGCTCGTTCCACATCGTCGGGACGATCTTCGACACCGTCATCAAAGAAGGGATGCGGCTCACGCCTGACAATCCGGGCCACTACGGCAGCCAGGCGGTCGACCTCTCGCCGGCCCAGGGCGCGATCATCGAGTTCACGACCGCCGAGGACGGGCTCTACCCGATCGTGACCCACGCGTTCAACTTCGTGGGGCGCGGCGCTCTGGGTCTGATCCAGGCTGGCGACGGCGACCCCAAGAACTAGCGACGGTCAACCCTGACTGTCGCGGGCGAGCCGCGTTGGGCGATCGTGCTTCACCGCTCGCCAGCCCAGACGCCGACGGCCTCGAACTCGAGCGGAACGTCGACGAGGATCAACTCGGCCGCGACGTCGGTCGACAGGACGAGCTCCGCTGCGCCCTTGACCTTCGCGGCGTCGCCCGTCATGAGCCGCTCGCCGTCGAGCTCGACTCGCCCGTCGATGACGTAGAGGTATCCGCCCCGATCCGCGTCGAAGGCATGGGACAGCTCGCCCCCGTCGGTCAGGTGCGCGACCAGCGCCCGTGCGTTCTGAGCCAGATCCAGTCCGTCGGTGCCGGCCGGTCCCATGATCTGCAACCACCGGTTGGTCCGATCGTCGCGGTTGAACTGGCGCTGCTGCACGCTCGTTTGGAGCCCGCGCGTGCTCGGCAGGATCCAGAACTGGATGAAGCGGAGAGGCACGTCCGCGGACCCATTCTTCTCCGCATGCAGATCGCCGGCATGGGAGAAGGTCATGACCTGGGCGGCACCCCGTTCCAGGCGGCCGTTGTTCCCGAGCGAGTCGGCGTGAAGGAATTCGCCCTCGACGACATAGGTCAGCGACTCGATGTCTCGATGGGGATGCATCGGCCACTCGGCTCCGGCCACGATCCGATCGTCGTTGAACACTCGGAGTGCGCCGATGCCCATCTGCTCCGGATCGCTGTATCGATCGAAGGAGAAATGCCAGCGGGCGTCGAACCATCCGCCCTGCTCGCGCCAGATCGTGTCCGCTTCGCGGATCTGGATGACGCCTGTCTGCAGGTCCACGATCCAAGCATACGCATCCGTGCCCGCGTGACGCCCCGGATCGCTTCAGCGACTACCCTACAGCGAGCCGGTCAGAACGAGGAGCCTCAGGCATGGTGAGAGCTCAGGTACGGCCATCCGCGTCGGCCGCGAGCACGACCGAGGCACCAGATGGTTCTCCGGCGGCCGAGGTGCTCGCCGGGCAGGACGAGATCACCGAGTGGCAGCAGCAGCTGTATCGCACGCTCCACCAGCATCCGGAGCTCGCCCATCAGGAAGTGAAGACGGCGGCGACGGTCGCCGACATCCTTCGTGAGGCGGGGTATGAGGTGCACGACAAGATCGGCACCACCGGCGTCGTAGGGATCCTGCGAAACGGCGATGGTCCCACGGTCCTCATGCGCGCCGACATGGACGGCCTCCCGATGAAGGAGGAGACCGCCCTCCCGTACGCGAGCACCGACCATCAGACCGACAGCGCAGGCCAGGTCGTCCCGGTCGCTCACGCCTGTGGCCATGACGTGCACATCACGAGCCTGTTGGGTGCCGCCCGCCTGCTCGCCGCGAAACGAGCGGCTTGGAACGGCACGTTCGTGGCTCTATTCCAACCAGGAGAGGAACGAGGTACTGGAGCCAGCCAGATGGTCCGCGGCGGACTCGCCGAGCTCGTCCCAACACCCGACGTGGCGCTGGCCCAGCACGTGCTCGCCTACCCATCCGGAACCGTCGGCACGCACCCCGGCCCGTTTCTCTCGACGGCCGCGAGCATGCGCGTCACACTTCACGGACGCGGCAGCCACGGCTCGATGCCCCAGCTCTCGGTCGACCCCGTCGTTCTTGCAGCGATGATCGTCGTTCGCCTCCAGGGAATCGTCGCGCGAGAGGTCGCACCGGACGACTTTGCCGTCCTGACCGTCGGTCGGCTGGCAGCCGGGACGAAGAGCAACATCATCCCCGACCACGCAGTGATTGAGCTCAACATCCGGGCCTATGACGAAAGCATCCGTACGCTGCTGATCGACTCGATTACCAGGGTCATTCAGGGCGAGTGCGCCGCGTCTGGCTCGCCGAAGGAGCCGGAGTTCGAGCTCTACGACGAGTATCCGCTCACGACCAACGACTCCGAGGTGACGGCGACGGTCGCAGCGGCCTTCGAGGAACACTTTGGCGACCTGGCGTTCACCGCCCCGCGTCTCTCGGCGAGTGAGGACTTCAGCACCATCCCGGATGCATTCGGGGTTCCGTATACGTACTGGGCACTCGGCGGCATCGATCCCGCGATCTGGCACGCAGCGGAGGCGGCGGGGCGAATCGCCAGCGACATTCCCGCCAATCACTCGCCGAAGTTCGCTCCCGTGATCGAGCCGACGCTCAAGACGGGAGTCGCAGCCATCGTGGTCGCCGTTCTCGCGTGGCTTGGTTCCTCGCGGAGTCCAGCCGCGTGACGACGTCGACGCCGTCGGGCGTCAAATCGCCGGGGAACGATCGGCTGCTCTTCGGGATGATCCTCGGGGTCGTGGCCTTCTGGCTCTTTGCCCAGACCACACTCAACATCGCATCGACGATGGCGGCGGATCTCGGAATCGAGATGAGCGTCATGAATATCGCCGTCTCGATCACGGCCCTGTTCTCCGGGATCTTCATCGTCGTCGTCGGCGGACTCGCCGATCGAGTGGGACGCGTGAAGGTCGTTCAGGTCGGCTTCGGCTTCGGCATCGTCGGTGCCATCCTGGTCGGACTCGCGCCGCCGGGCTCATTGGCTACCCCCGCCCTGATGCTCGGACGGATCTGCCAGGGCCTATCGGCCGCGTGCATCATGCCGGCGAGCCTCGCCCTGGTGAAGGCCTACTGGGATGGCGCCGGACGCCAGCGCGCCATCAGCTTGTGGTCGATGGGCTCGTGGGGCGGCTCCGGATTTGCCGCTCTCTTCGGGGGCCTGGTGGCGGAGAACCTCGGCTGGCGCTGGATCTTCATCGCCTGTGCTGCCGTGTCGGTGATCGGCGTGCTGCTGGTCCACGGCACGCCGGAGAGCAGAGCGGAAGCGAGCGGACGCTACAAGCTCGACCTCAAGGGCATCGCGACCTTCATGGTGGCGATGGTCGCCCTGCAGGTTCTCGTCACGTTGGGCGGGACCCTGGGCTGGACGAGCCCCGCATCGCTGGGCCTGTTAGCGACTGCCCTCGTGGTCGGCGTCATCTTCGTCCGGGTGGAGTCGGGGAACGCCGATGCGTTCGTGGACTTCCGATTGTTCCGGAACGTGACCTACACGGGCGCGACCCTGTCGAACCTCCTGCTCAACGCGGTCGCCGGAATCATCATCGTCGCGATGACCCTCGTACAGGTCGGAGGCGGCTTGAGCGCACAGGAAGCGGGGCTTCTGACGCTCGGGTACGCCATCGCGATCGTCGCGTTCATCAGGGTCGGCGAGAAGCTGCTGCAGCGCTTCGGCGCGCGGACGCCAATGCTCTGGGGCTGCCTGATCGTCGCTGCGGCGATCCTCCTGCTCATGCCGACGAACCTCTTACTTGGGACGTATCAGGTCCTGGCGGTCATCGCGTTCACCCTGTTCGGCCTTGGGCTGGCGTTCTACGCCACTCCGTCCACTGACGCCGCGCTCGCCAATCTGCCGGACGACCAGACGGGGGCTGGCTCGGGCATCTACAAGATGGCTTCATCGCTCGGCGCCTCCTTCGGCGTGGCGATCTCGGCAGCAATCTTCACCGCGCTGAGCGCCGACGCCGGAGGCGTCAATTGGATCCCCGGCGTGATCACGTTTGCCGGCAGGCAAGACAATCTCGCCGTCCGCGAAGCCGCGATCGTGGCCTTTGGGGCAAACCTCCTGATGATCGTGGGGGCGATCATCGCGATCGCGTTCCTGGTGCCGAAGGGCAAGGCGCGGGGCGACTCGCGCGCGACAACGTCGGCACCGGCTGAGGCTGCCGCTCGTTCCGGTTCGGGTTCTTGACCAGGCAGGCTCGTGCGTAGCCGATGGAATCGCTGGTCCTGGCACTCGATCTCATGGGGACATTCGTCTTCGGGCTGAGCGGCGCGATGACCGGCGTGCGCCATCGGCTGGACATCTTCGGCGTCTCCGTGGTTGCGTTCGTCGCCGGGAATGCCGGTGGGATCACCCGCGACCTGCTGATCGGGGCAGTGCCTCCAGCCGCGATCGCCGATTGGCGGTACATCGTGGCGTCCGTCGTCGCCGGGCTGATCACGTTCCGGGCATACGGGACGATTCGGCGTCTTCGTGACGCCGTGCTGCTCTTCGACGCCGCGGGCCTGGCGCTATTCGCGGTGTCAGGGTCGCTCAAGGCGCTGGCGTTCGGAGCGAATCCCCCAGCCGCGGTCCTCCTTGGCATGCTGACCGCGATCGGTGGGGGGATCCTGCGTGACCTCCTGGTGGTGGAGGTGCCGATCGTCCTGCGAGCCGAGCTCTACGCGGTTGCCGCCCTCGCCGGCGCTGCCGTCGTCGTCGGAGGCCAGTTCCTGCGGCTCCAGCCGATCCCGGTCGCGATCATCGGGGCGCTCATCTGTTTCGTCCTGCGCCTCATCGCTGTTCGGCGTGACTGGCAGCTTCCGGTCGCACGCGAGAGTGATCAGGACGGGTGAGGCGTCTTGACCGGCGGCCCTCATGCACCGGGAGAAGGCTGATCGTCGATCTCCCAGGCCACGTCGGCCTCGACCCCGATCACGCCCGGGATCAACGTGGGAATTCGTTCGATCATCTCGGCCGTGGAACGACGCTCTACCCGTCCGACGATTCGCACGTTTCCGTTGGTCACGCCAACCTCGAACACCGCCGGATCCAACCACAGCGTCTGGTACAGGACGGCCTGCCGAATGACCTCGGCGAGCTCCTCATCGGAACGCGAGAACACCCGGACGACGTCGCCCCGGCTGATGATGCCGACGAGCAGCTCGCTGTCGACGACGGGGAGTCGGTTCACCCTCCTGCGGGCCATGATGGCCGCCGCCTCGATGACCGGCTTCTCAGGAGCGATGGTGATGGCCGGGGCCGTCATGGCCTCTTGTGCGGTCGACGCATCGATCTTGGCGAGCTGCTCGCGCGTCGTGCTCGACTCACCCAGGATCCGGCCGAACGGGCGCCGGGCGACCGCGTCCGGACCGCCGACCTTGGCCAGCAGATCCGCCTCCGAGATGACGCCGAGGACTCGCCTGTCGTCGACGACGGGCAGGCCGCTGATCCGGTGCTCAGCGAGGAGCTGCGCCACCTCCTTGAGGGACGCCGAAGTGCGGACGGTCACGACCTGCGGCGTCATGAACTCTCGAACACGCAACATCACATGGACCTCCGCGGGGAAATGGGCAGCTCGTCAGTGTGGAGCCCGAACGGGCCGTCGGATCCGGCCGGGTACTCAACCATCGGGATGACGTTTCTGGACCAGGCGCGCCGGATTGGTTCGATCACCCGCCAGGCTTCCTCGGCTTCGTCGTCCCGGATCGAAAAGGTCGGGTCGCCGGCGAGAACTCCAAGCAACAAGCGGCCGTACGCTGGAATCGCCTGCTTCGCAAGCTGCGCATCCAGCTCGATTCGCACAACGTCAAAGGGGTCACTCGGACCGTTCACGTTCAGACCGAGACGGATGGTGTCTGGGTCAAGCGTGAGGCGGAGGTCGTTCCTGGCGGGATCCGTCTCCGGGAAGGCGAGGTGCGGAACGCGCCGAAATTGCACGGCGATCTCGCGCCGATTGTGAGCGAGCGCCTTGCCCGTTCGCAGGACAACGGGCACGTCACTCCAACGCCAGTTGTCGATCGCGATCTCCACCTCCGCGTAGGTCTCAGTGCCCCGCGCCGGATCGACGCCGGGTTCGTCGCCGTACGCAATCGCCGGCTGGTGATCGGAACGACCAGCTCCGTACCGGGCGCGCCGCGTCCTCGCCATCACGTCCGCGTCCGTGAACGCGCGGACGGCGCGTAGCAGCTCGACCTTTCGATCGCGGAGGTCTCGCGGGCTCACGCTGGCTGGGGCCTCCATCGCGACCAGGCACAGCAACTGCAGGAGATGGTTCTGGACCATGTCGATGAGGGCACCCGCCTGGTCGTAGTAGCCCGCCCGGCCCTCCAGCCCGATGGTCTCGTCCCAGATGATGTCGATCCTCTCGACATGGTCACGGTTCCAGACCGGCTCGAGGATTCGGTTCGCAAACCTGAGGCCCAGGATGTTCTGGACGGTCTGCTTGTGCAGGAAGTGGTCGATCCGATAGACCGCCTCCTCGGGGAAGGCTCGATGAAGGAGCCCGTTCAACTCCCGAGCAGACGCGAGGCCCTGGCCAAAGGGCTTCTCGAGGACGATCCGGCTGCCCTCCGGCAATGCTGCCGCCGAGATCGCCGCGCTCGCGGCGACGGACGTCGAGGGAGGAAGTGCGAGATAGACGACCAGAGGGCCATCCCGCGGAGCGAGTGCCGCTCGGAGCTGCGTCGCGTCCGTGACGTCGGCCGCCCGGTACTGCAGCCGACCTGCAAGCATCGGCCAGCCGTCGCCGCCGGCATCGACGGCCGCCCGGCGCGATCTGACCCAATCGAGGTACTGGTTGACCGTCCAGTCGCGGCGTCCGACGGCAGTGATCGAGAAGGACGCAGGAAGCTGACCTTGCGACAGGAGGGTTGCGATCGCGGGCAGGAGCGATCGCCGCGTCAAGTCGCCCGTCGCTCCCAGGATCGCGACTCGATCGATCATCGAAACGAGCGTAGCGTCCGGGGGCGAGCGGGCAAAGCGCCTGTTCCTGGCGCTACCGAAAAGCGCGTCCCGGCGGTCTTTTCCATCGCCCCCACGTCAGGGCATGGCGTCGCCCGCGGCGGACGTCCATCGGGGCCCCGGAGCGTAGGCTTCGCCCTCACGCCAGCCCTGAGGTCGTCGCCCGGCAGACGGGCGCACCCTGCCGGGATCCTGAGTAGCGGGAGGTGTCAAACGTGACAACGGAACCCAGCCGGACACTCACGTTCGTCGGAGTCGCGGGGAGCCTTCGGCGTGCTTCGGTCAACCGGGGTCTGATCCGCGCGGCGATCGAACTCGCGCCGATCGGGACCAAGGTCGTCCCCTTCGAGCTCACCGACATTCCGATGTTCAACGCCGACCTCGAGGCAGAGGGCGACCCGCGCGCGGTGGCCGACCTCAAACACGCGATTGGAACGGCGGATGGCCTCCTGATCGCAACACCCGAGTACAACCACTGCGTGCCCGGGGTTCTGAAGAATGCGATCGACTGGGCATCGCGACCAGCTCGCCGATCCGCCTTGACTGGCAAGCCCGTCGCCATCATGGGAGCGAGCTCGGGGCGAGGAGCGACAGCCCGTGCGCAGGCCCACCTCCGCGATGGCCTCGCCTACACGAACGGCTTCGTCCTCCCCTTGCCGGAGGTGCTGGTCGGCCTCGCGGGCGAACGGTTCGACCAGGACGGCAATCTGATCGACGAGGAGACGAGGCAGGAGGTCCGGGACCTGCTCGTCGCACTCGCCGCGTGGACCAGGCGCCTGCAGCGATCCGGAGACAAGGCGCTCGCGAGTTGAGACCGGGTCCATCTGCCCACAGCGTCGACCGATTGGGCCCTCTGCCGACAGTCGCCACCGCCATCGCGGCCGCCGCGTTCGTGGCCATCGTTGCGTCGCTGGTCGCCGGTGGTGGCGCGATCAGTCTTCCGTGGGCTCCAACCCTGGGACTTCGGATTGAATTTGCTCTGGATGGCCTCGCCCTTCTCTACGGGCTGCTCGCGACCGGGATCGGGCTGCTCGTGTTCGCATACGGAGCGGCATACCTCCCGCGCCATTTGGCGCACGAAGGTCGACCTCGGGCAGAGGAACGACGCTTCTGGCCATGGATGACCCTGTTCCTCGTCGCCATGGTCGGTCTGGCGATGGCTCGCGACCTCATCCTCATGTTCGTCTTCTTCGATCTCACGGCGGTCGCCTCGTACTTCCTCATCGGCTTCGACCGACACCGCCCCGAGGCTCGGGGTGCTGCGTTCATGGCTTTGCTCGTCACGGGGGTCAGCGCCGTGGCGTTGCTCCTTGGGACGGTCCTCCTCCAAGCCGAATACGGGACCTTCTCCCTGCCGGAGCTCTTCACGCGAGCCAGACCTGGCCCGGTCACGACGACCGCCGCGGCGCTGATCGCGGTCGCGGCACTGGCGAAGAGCGCCCAGGTGCCGCTGCACTTCTGGCTGCCGCGGGCGATGGCCGCTCCGACGCCCGTTTCGGCGTACCTCCACTCCGCGGCCATGGTTGCCGCCGGTGTCCTCGTCATCGGGCGGGTCCACCCGTTGCTCGCGCTCAACCCGGTCGTCCTCGATGCGCTCCTTCTCGTCGGGTTCGTGTCGATCGCCGTCGGCGGCGTGCTTGCCCTGGCCCAGGACGAGCTGAAGCAGATCCTCGCCCATTCGACGATCTCCCAGTACGGCTACGTCGTCGTCCTGTACGGCATCGGTGGGCCCGACGGCGCGGTCGCGGCCGCGCTATACGTGATCGCCCACGCGATCGCCAAGAGCGCGCTCTTCATGACGGCAGGTGCCGTGTCGGAGGCGACCGGGGAGTCACGGCTGTCGCGGCTCGGCGGTCTCGGTCGCGAGTTGCCAGTGCTCGCTGTCGCCAGCGGGATCGTCGCCGCATCGCTGGCTGCGCTGCCTCTCACCCTCGGGTTCTTCAAGGACGAACTCTTCTTCGCGGCGGCGTCCGGCAAGGGCCCGCTCGTCGCCTCGTTTGCGGTCGTCGCGGCGGCGTTGACGTTTGCCTACCTGGCGCGGTTCTGGCTCGGCGTGTTCAGCGGTCCTCGCCATGCTGAGGCAAGCCGAGTGCCGTGGCTGTTGGTGGCGCCGATTGCCGTCCTCGCGATCCTGTCGATCGCCGGTGGCATCCTCGTCGCGCCATTCGAGCGGCTGGCCGAGAGCGCCGCTGCGGTGACCCACGGCAGCGCGATCGACGTCGCGCCCGGCTACCACCTCGATCTCCGAATCGAGAACGTGATGGCCGTGGCGGCCTGGGGGCTCGGTGCCGTGCTCCTGGTGGGGGCGAGATGGCGAGAGCCCGCGGTGTCGGCGATCTCTCGGGCCGGCGATCGTATTGGCCCCCGGCGCGTCTACAGCGTGCTCTTGTCGGCGTTGAACCGGATGTCGGATGCGGCCCACCGAGCGGAGGTGCGCGATCTCCGGACGAGCCTGGCCGCGATCCTCGTCCCGACCGGAATCCTCGTCGCCCTCGGGTTCGCCGCCACGCCGACCGAGGGGGCTTACGTGGCCGGCCCAATCACGAGCGCCGATCTCCCGATCGTCGCCCTGCTCGCCGTGGCCATCCTCGCCGCCTTGACCGCGGCCCGAGATCGCGGTCGGCTTCGGCCTGTGCTCGCCCTGTCCGTACTCGGGTTCTCACTGGCCGGTGTCTACGCGGTCATGGGCGCGCCCGATGTCGCGCTCGTGGCGGTCGTCATCGAGACTGTCGTCTCGCTCGTGTTCGTGGCCGTGTACTCCCGCCTGCCCGGGACGACCGTCGGTCGTCCGGCGCGCGCCGCGGCCGCGTCCCATCGCTTCCGGAACGCCGCGGCCGGCATCATCGCCGGAGTCAGCGCGTTCGCGGTCATCTGGGCCGCGCTTTCGCGACCGTCGCTCGGCGGCAGTGACGCAGCCGAACAGATTCGGCGGACTCCCGATGCGCACGGTGGCGACGTCGTCACCGTCATCCTGGCGGACTTCCGCGGTCTCGACACCATGGTGGAGATCACCGTGCTCGCGGTCGCGATCATGGGGGTCGCGAGCCTCCTCCGACGGTTCGATCGAGCATGAGCCCCATCATCGACGTCGTCGCGCCGCGATTGCTGGCGCCGGCCGTCATGCTGGCAGCGGCACTGATCGTCAAGGGCTACACCGACGTTGGCGAGGGCTTCAGCGCGGGAGTCATCGTCGCCCTGGCCATCGCGCTCCGGTATGTGGCGCTCGGTCGCACGAGGGCCGACCGAACGTTCGCCCTCGCCCGTCGCGCCCACCTGGTCGCGGCCGGGGGGCTGTTGGTGGCGTTGGCCTTCGGCTTCGCGGGCGTCGCCTTCGGTCGGCCGCCGTTTACCCACCTGCCGCTGCCGGGTGAGTCGGTGATGCGGATTGGGAGGCTGGAGATCACGACCGCAGTCGGGTTCGATGTCGGACTGTTCCTCCTCGTCTCCGGCGGCCTCACGGTGCTGGTCCGCCACCTGACAGGTCTGATGCCGGCGGACGAGACCGAGCCGGAAGGGGACGGATGAACCTCGTCTTCGCACTCGCAGCGGCGGCCCTCTTCGGCGTGGGCGCGTTCCTGGTCCTCCACCGTGACCTGGTTCGACTCGTCCTCGGCGTTGTCGTCATCTCCCAGTCCGCGGTTCTCACGCTCCTCGCAGCGTCGCTCGAGCGCGGCGCGGCGCCGATCTATCCGCTGCCGGAGGGTGGCGTAAGCGATCCCCTGAGCCAGGCCATGGCTCTGACCGCGATCGTCATCGGCATGGCCGTGACCGCCCTGCTGCTCGTCCTCGTCCTGCGCGTGGCCGTCGCGTTCCAGTCCGAGGAGTTGGAGGAGGTCGCCGAGACAGAGCTCGCGCTGGACGCGAGGTCGGAGGCAGTCCACGCCCGCGCGCACGCGGACGAGGACGCGGCCGCCGGTTGACCGCGCTCTCGG
>OEKI01000065.1_pt1 | contig 11564 bp, 12 predicted proteins | sample 1503121 | NCBI WGS metagenome assembly OEKI01 (sample SAMEA104379569, study PRJEB20068) | metagenome | biome: 1000743; feature: 77; material: 1998 | place: USA | collected 2012 | depth 25 m | reverse complement strand
CACAAGACCGTCGTGGTGCTCAACAACGGGTCCGTGGAGCAAGCGGTGGCACTCGAGAAGGCCATCGACGGGCTCGCTGTCGCCCTCGCCACCGACGACGCCGTGCGCCTCGACGGCTCGACCGTCCGCCTCCCGCCGTACGGCGGAGCGATCCTTCGCGCCTAGTTCCCCCGAGCCGCAGCGATCGTCGCGGGTTCGGTGCTCTTTCGCCGCGGTGCCTTCCGGGTCGCCGGCTGGGCCCCGCCGCGACCGGCCTCGGCGGCGGGCAGGTACATCTTCTCGACGTAGTCGTGGAGCATCCGCGTCGTCGAGAAGCGCCAGATCGCGGACGCCATCGAGCGGCGCATCAGGTCGACCCAGGCCTCCGGCAGGCCGGAAGCCGCGCGGTCGTAGTAGCGCGGGACGATCTCCTCCTCGAGGAGCCGGTACAGGTCCTGGACGTCCGCCCAGTCCTGCGCGCCTTCGTCCGGGTTCGTCTCGCGACCGCCGATCGCCCAGCCGTTGTCGCCGGTCCAGCCCTCGTCCCACCAGCCGTCGAGGACGCTGACGTTGACGACGCCGTTCGCCGCCGCCTTCATCCCGCTCGTGCCGGACGCCTCCAGCGGCCGCCGCGGGTTGTTGAGCCAGACGTCGACGCCCGCGACGAGGTAGCGGGCGATCCGCATGTCGTAATCCTCGAGAATGAACACGCGGCCGCGGAGCTTCTCCGATCGCGAGCGGGCAAAGATCTCCTGGATCACCCCCTGACCGGGGCGATCGGCGGGATGGGCCTTGCCGGCGTAGACGATCTGGACCGGCTTGTCGGGGTTCGACAGGATCCGGCTCAGCCGGTCGAGGTCCGTGAACAGCAGGCCCGCGCGTTTGTACGTCGCGAACCGGCGGGCGAATCCGATCGTCAGGATGTCCGGATCGAGCGCCGAGTCGAGGGCGTCGAGGGTCGCCGGCGCCTCCCCGTGGCGGGCGAACTGCACCCGCAGCCGGCGTCGGGCGAAGATCGCCAGCTCCAGCTTCTCGCGCTGATGCGTCTCCCACAGGTCCGCCGTCGGGATGTCGGCGAGGCGCTCCCAGAACGGGCCGACCTTGCCCTCCTCGTCGAGATCGTCGAGGTTCGCGTCCAGCGATCGGGAGAGGAGCTCGATGACCGCATTGCCCGACCAGGTCGGGACGTGGATCCCGTTCGTAACACCCCGGATCCGGTGGGGTGAGATGTCCTGCCACGTCTCGTCGGCGGTCTGGGCATGGAGCTGGCTCACGGCGTTCGCGTCATGAGTCAGGCGGAGGGAGAACCCCGTCATGTCGAACACGGCCGGGTCGCCGTCCGACCCGAGGCCCAGCTCCAGGACGTCGTCGATCGGCACGCCGCCGGTCTGCGGCCGCCCGTCGCCCTCGAGGAGCGGCGTCGCGATCCGCCGGACCAGGTCCGCGGCAAACCGCTCGTTGCCCGCGGAGACCGGCGTGTGGATCGTGAAGACGCTGTCGCGGCGGACCTTGTCCCAGGCCGCCTCCAGACCGTCGCCGGCGGCGACGAACTCCCGGGCCCGCTCGGCGAGGAGGAACGCCGAGTGCCCCTCGTTGAGATGCCAGACGGCCGGATCGATGCCCAGGGCGCGGAGCGCCCGGACGCCGCCGGCGCCCAGGACGAGCTCCTGGTGGAGGCGCATTTCGCGACCGCGGACGTACAGGATGTGGGTGATCGGCCGGTCGCCCTCGTCGTTCTCCGGGATGTCCGTGTCGAGGAGCAGGACCGGTGTCCGTCCGACCTGGACGCACCAGACGGCGACGTGAAGGTCGCGACCCGGCAGGGCGACGGTGACGGTCAACGGGTCGCCGTCGCGGCCCTGGACCCGCCCCACGGGCCACGTCCGGAGGTCGTAGTCCGGGTAGGCGTGCTCCTGGTGGCCGTCCGCGTCGATCGTCTGATGGAAGTACCCGCGCCGGTACATCAGCCCGATGCCGACGAAGGGCAGCGCCATGTCGGAGGTCGTCTTCATGTGGTCGCCGGCCAGCACGCCGAGGCCGCCGGAGTAGATCCCGAGCGCCTCCGACAAGCCGTACTCGGCGCAGAAGTAGGCGACTGGCCCCGGCAGCGAATCCGCGTGGTGGCGCTCGAACCAGCTGTCGGCGCCGTTCGACATGTAGCGCTCGAAGTCGCGGAGGACCTCGCCGACCTCGGCCATGAAGTTCGTGTCATCGAGCAGGCGCGTCCACTCGATCGGGCCCGAGAGGACCGGGATCGGGTTGCGGTGGCGGGTCCAGGCTCGGCGGTCGATCCGGCTCCAGATCGAGCGGGCCTGCGGGTGCCAGGCCCAGTACAGGTTGTACGCGAGCGCGCGGAGACCCTCCAGGGCCGGCGGGAGCCGGAAGGAGGCGCCCGGGATCGTCGGGACGATGACGCGCGAGGGCATGCGGGTCGCATGATAGCGGCTGGTTTCGGCGACTGAACCGGTTTAGACCGCAGGGCGAACGGCTCGTCCTTGGCGCGACGCGACCGGGCGATGGGGTCCCTCGCGCGCCTCTACGATGCGTCGATGCCGCTGCGAGTCGCGATGATCGCCGCCGAGTGCGAGCCGTGGGCCAAGACCGGTGGTCTGGGCGACGTCGTCGACGCCCTGTCGAGGAGCCTCGGCCGCCTGCCGGCCGCGATCGACGGCCCCGTCGACGTCTTCCTGCCGCGCTACCGGAGCGTGCCGGTCCCCGCGGGCACCGGCCTTGGTCGCCTCGTCCGCGTCCCGGATCCGCTCGCGCCGGACGGGGCGACGGAGCTCCGGATCGTCGACGTGGCGGCAAACGGCTACCGGTTGCGGCTCGTCGACCATCCGGCCGCGTACGACCGCGACGGCATGTATGGGCCGCCGGACGGGGGCGACTTCGCCGACAACGCATGGCGGTTTGGGCTGCTCTGCCGAGCGGCCCTGGAGACGCTCCGCGGCGAGCCGGAGCGAGCAGTCGACGTGATCCATCTCCACGACTGGCACGCCGGACCGGCGGCGATCCAGCGCGACGCCTGGCTGGCGGACGACCCGGTGATCGGGCGGGCGGCGATCGCGATGACGCTCCACAACCTCGCGTACCACGGCTGGACGGGGCGCGAGGATCTCCGCCAGCTCGGGCTGGTGCCGGGTGGCGGCGTCCTGCCGCGCGATGCCGACGGCGTCGACCTGCTCCGCGAGGGGATCGTCCGCGCCGAGATGGTCAACACCGTGAGTCCCGGATTCGCCCGCGAGGCCTTGACACCCGAGGGGAGCTTCGGCCTGGCCGACGCGCTGCAAGCAAAGGGCGACCGCTTCCTCGGGATCCTCAACGGACTGGACACGACGGTCTGGGATCCGGCGACCGACGCCGACCTGGCGGCGCCCTTCTCCGCCGCCGACCTAGGCGGGCGGGCAGCCTGCCGGGCGGATCTCCTCACGCGGCTCGGGTTCGATCCGCGAGACGACGGCGCCGTCCTGGGGATGATCGGGCGGCTCGACCCGCAGAAGGGGTTCGACCTCCTCGCGGCGGCGGCCCGTCGGCTCCTCGACGCGGGCGCCCGGATCGTCGTCCAGGGCTCCGGCGATCATGCGATCGCCGCGGCGTTCCGCGTCCTCGCGACGGAGCTGCCGGAGCGGGTGGCGCTCGTCGAGCGGTTCGACCGGGCGATGGCGCGGCGGATCTACGCCGGCGCCGACTTCTTCCTGATGCCATCGCGGTTCGAGCCGTGTGGGACGGGCCAGATGATCTCGCTCCGCTACGGGACGCCGCCCGTCGTCAGGCGAACGGGTGGGCTGCGCGACACGGTGATCGACGCCGGAGAGCATCCGAGGACGGGGACCGGCTTCGTGTTCGACGCCGCGACGCCGGACGCGCTGGCGGCGGCGTGCGAAGCCGCGATCGCGATGCGTGCGGCGGGTGGGGCCGCGTGGGACGCGCTGATCGCCCGCGGGATGGCGGTCGACTTCGACTGGGATCGCGAGTCCGGGCCGCGGTACGTCGGGCTCTACGAGCGGGCAGTCGCCATCCGCCGCGCCTGACCCGGCCTAGCCGGGTTCCAGCGCCCGCAGCAGCGCCAGGGTCGTCGCCTCGATCCGCGTCCGCTGCGGCGAGTGAGGGCCGCCCGCGATCGTGATGACGTTCTCCGCGCCGATACGGGCGGCGAACGCTTCGGCGGCCGGGTCGGGGACCAGACCACCGGTCGCGGCCTCACCGCGGATCAGGCGGACGACCGCGCGCGAGGCTGCCGGATCGGCGAGCGCCGCCAGCCCGCCATCCCAGTCGCCGTTCTCGGTGAGGATCGCCCGGACGGCCGCTTCGTCGAACTGCGTCAACGCCTCGGCCTTCGCGAAGACGTCGCCATAGGTCCACATCGGGTACAGGCCGCCGATGGCAGCGACGGATTCGGCGAGGTCGTCGTAGTGGCGCTCGTTCGGGTCATCGAGCATCGACGAGATGGCGGCCAGCGGGATCGCGGGCGGATCGAGGAGGACCGTCACATCCGGGACGAGCCCGGCCGACGGCAGCGCGGCGGCCGTCACCCCGCCCCAGCTGTGGCCGACGACGCGGAGCTCAGGACGGAGCAGGCCCGCCGCGCGCACGAACGCGGCGATGGACGCCGCGTTGTCCCGGAACGCGACCTTGCCGGCCCAGTGGCCAGTCCGACCGTGACCCGCCTGGTCCACGGCCACGATGAAGCGAGCCATCCCGACCGCCAGCGCCGGCCCGACCCGCCACCAGGTTCGGGAGGACGACGTGACCCCGTGGACGAGGAGGATCGGCGGCGCATCGGGATCGCCCCAGGTCCGGGTCGCGAACGGGATCCCATCCGCTTCGACGACCCCTTCGGCTCCGTCCGGGGGTTGTTCCAGGGCGACGCGGACCGGCCCCGGCAGGTCGGCGGCGGACGCGTGGATCGGCGCGGGCAGCACCACGGGGCGACCGTATCACGCCGGCCCGCGGCGACGGCCAGCCGCTAGAATCACGCGGCACACCCGTCCCCGGAGGTCCTCGATGGCCAACCAGTTCGTCGTCGAGCTGAAGAACCACCCTGGCGCGCTCGCCGTCCTGGCCGAGGCGCTTGCCGAGCGCGGCATCGACCTCCGCGCGATCGGCGGCGGCGGCATCGGCGACTCGGGTCACATCATCATGACCACGGCCGACGACGACGGGGCCCGCGCCGTCCTCCAGGCCGGCGAGTACACGTTCATCGAGGGCGAATCGATCCTCGCCGAGGTCGACGACCGGCCAGGCGGCATGGCCCGCCTCTCCCGCGAGCTGGCCGATGCCGGCGTGAACATCTACGGCCACCTCTTCCTCGGGCGCTGGGGCGATCGGGCGATGTTCGCTTTCGTCGTCGACAACCCCGAGAAGGCCCGGCCGATCCTCGAACGCAAGGGCTGACGCGGGGAGGCCCGCGCGATGGCGTTCGACGACGACCAGCGCTACCTGTTCGACCTCCAGGGTTGGATCACGATCCCGGGCGCCCTCGACCCCGGTCAGCTCGAGAGCCTCAACGCGGAGTTCGACCGTCGCGTGGCCGCCGCTGTCCCGCCGGATGCGAACACCTGGCGATTCGGCGACCTGCTCGACTGGGGGCCCGACTGGGTCAACCTCATCGACAACCCCCGGGTCCTCGACGTGCTCGATGGCATCCTCGGCCCCGGCTTCCGGCTCGACCACGACTACGCCGACCTCATCCGGCGTGGCAAGGGGCCCATCGGGACCGTGCTCCACGGCGGGGCGACGCCGTACGAGGTCAACGCGATGTACGGCGTCCACGATGGGGCGATTCGGTGCGGCCTGATCGTGGTGGCCTACAACCTCCGGGACGTGAACCCGGGGGATGGCGGGTTCGCCGGGGTCGCCGGCAGCCACAAGGCGAACTTCGCCCTCCCCGAGGACTGGAAGGAGCTGGAGGTCGAGCCGCCGCGGTCGTTCGTGACGCGGGTGACCGGACCCGCTGGGACCGCCATCGTCTTCACCGAGGCGATGTCCCACGGGACGCTGCCGTGGACCGGGGCGGGGGAGCGCCGGACGATCTTCCTGAAGTACAACGCGCACGCCCTCTCCTGGTCGGCGCGGTTCTACGACCGCGATCGGTACCCAGGGCTGACGCCGCGGCAGCGGGCGATCCTCGAGCCCCCAAACGCGCGCTACGGCGGCCGTCCCACCGCCTGACGACGCTGGACGGGACCGGGAACCTCGCCGGGCTCAGGGCTCCTCGGTCGCAGCCGGAGCGAGCTCGGTCGCCGAGGCCCGTCGCAACGCCGCGTGCAGGGCGGACGGTGGATACGGGCGAACGATGACGGAGGCACCGGCCTCCTCGAACCGAGCGCGATGCTCGCCCATGCGCTCGGGCAGGATCACCACCATCGGCAGGCTCACGTCGTCGAGCAGCTGCCGGATCGCTTCCAGGTCGGACGCGTTGGAGTCGGCACCCAGGTCCAGGACGACAGCCCGAGCTCGCTCGTCGCCGGAGCGGAGATGGCGCGCCTCCTCGATCGATCGGCGCGCAACGGGCAGGAAGCCACCGAGCTTGAGGGTGACCTCGAGAACCCGCAGCCACCGCTCGTCGGGTGCGATGACGAGGACCGGCACGGCGCCCATCGCGCCCGACTGTACACTAGGCCGCCGTGAATGAGCCCGCCCGCGACGACGTCAGGGCCCTGCTGGACGCCGTTGCGGAGCGAGGGGGTTCCGACCTCCTCTTTGCCCCCGGGCGGCCGCCAACGGCACGCGTCGATGGCGAGCTGGTGGCGATGGGCGAGAACCGGCTCACGCCAGCCGACACCGAGGCCTTTGCGCGCGTGCTGACCGGCCGGCGCTGGGAAGAGCTGACCCTTCGACGCGAGGTCGACTTCAGCTTCTCGCTCGGAGACCTGGCCCGCGTTCGCGCGAATGTCTTCTATCAGCGAGGAACGCTGGCCGGCGCCCTGCGCCTGGTGCCATACGTGATTCCCAGTCTCGAGGCACTCGGCGCGCCAGCGGTCTGTGCCGAGCTCACCCGGCAACCCCATGGCCTCGTTCTCGTGACGGGCCCGACCGGGGCAGGCAAGTCGACGACGCTGGCGGCGATGATCGATCGGATCAACCGCGATCGAGCGACGCACATCATCACGATCGAGGACCCGATCGAGTACGTCCACCACCATCAACGCTCGCTGATCGTCCAGCGGGAGGTCGGATCGGACACCCTCGATTTCGCCCGCGGTCTGCGCGCCGCGCTGCGCGAGAACCCCGACGTGGTCCTCGTCGGCGAGATGCGCGACATCGAGACGGTCGCGGCGACCCTGACCCTCGCCGAGACCGGACACCTCGTGTTCGCGACGCTCCACACGAACGACACGGCGCAGGCAGTCGATCGGATCATCGATGTCTTCCCGGCCGGTCAGCAACGACAGATCCAGCTGCAGCTGTCACAGACGCTCCTCGCGGTCCTCCACCAGCGGCTCCTGCCCAGGGCCGACGGAGCCGGTCGCGTGGCGGCCTTCGAGGTCATGCTGGCCACGCCGGCCGTCCGCAACCTCGTGAAGGACGGCAAGTCCAACCAGCTCCGGAACGTCATCGCCACCAGCGCGACGGCCGGGATGCGCACCCTGGAGGCCGACCTGCGCCGGCTCGCAACCGACGGACTCGTCAGCTGGGGCGCGGCGACCGGTGCGACGCTCCGTCCGGAGGAGCTGGCTCGCTAATCGCCGCTCCGATCCCACTGAACCGAATCGAAACGGCGCCCCCCTCGCGGGAGGCGCCGTTTGCTGCTTGCGGGTCGTGCGAACGGGACTAGCAGGCGACCTGTGTGATCAGCCCAGCGGCGGTCCAGGTGTAGGTGCCCTTGGTCGTCCCCTGGCGAAGGTAGTTCGGCGAGAGGACCTCCGTGCCGGCGCCCACGGGAAGTGCCGTGAAGGTGTTCGTGGCCGCGGCCTGCGCGGTCACGGTGCTGATGTTGTTCTTGGCCAGCATCGCGTCCATCGCGGTCTGGACCGTCGACTTCTCGGTCGCGCATGCGTTCGTGTTCGCGGTCGCCGTCAGGCCGATCAGGCTGGACGTGACGATCGCAGCGAGGATGCCGAGGATCGTCACGACGACGAGCAGCTCGACAAGGGTGAAACCGCGGTCGTCGCGGTGCATCCGGCGAATGGTTCCCATCACTCAGCTTTGCTCCACTTGCCCATCGAGTCCTGGCGGGTGCCACGGACGTGGTTGGTCTCGAGGTCCGGCCCGACTCGACTGGGTCGCAACGGGCTTCTGGCAGCGCATCCTCGGCGCTTTTCGGCGACGTCGATACCGGACCATGGTCCCAACGCGGCCGGTACTTCGATGCGGTTCGGATGGGTGGTGACCGGTCTGCTCCACGAAGCGGGCGATGCAACCGACCGACCGTCGCTGACTATTTCGTGGTGGTCCACGTCGACAGCGTCGGCGCTCCGGCGCCCGCGCTCGGGTAGGTCGTCGTCACCGTCGTCGACCCCGCCGTGGCCGCGACCGTCACGACCGCGGGCGCCGGCGCCGGCCCGACCGCCAGCAGCCGGTTGCCGGCCGTCACGGCGTACAGGTCGCCGTCGACCCCGATCGCGAGCGCGGAGCGGATCGCCCCGAGCGCCAGCGCAGAGCTCCACGCGGTCGACGCGCTGGCGCCACCATCGGCGATCCGCATCAGCGTCCCCGCCTCGTTGCCGGCATACAGGGCGTTCGCGCTGTCCAGGGCGAGGCTGGAGCGGATGCCGCTGGCGACCGGGGTATACGTCCAGCGAACGGCGTTGCTGTTTCCGAGGTCCTCGATCTTCCGGATCACCCCGGCGTCCGTCGCGACGAAGACGAACGTCTGGCTGCCGGCGATGAGCACGGCGGGCGCGCCGAGCGCGGCCGCCGCGAGGTTCACATTCCAGTCCGCCGTCGACGAGGCGCCGTTGTCCTGGATCGCGTACAGGCGATTGTTCGCCCCGCTGCCCACGAAGACGTGGTCCTGTGCCAAGGTCGTCGCGAACGCCGGCGCGGTGAGGGCGCTCCCCGCCGAAATCGTTCGCGTCCAGTTCTGCGCGCCGGTCGAGGTGTTGTACGCCCGCAGGATGCCGGTCGAGGTTCCGACGTAGAGCCGATCCTCGGCGGTGCTGAGGCCGGTCGAGACGGTCACGGCGCCACCGGCAGCCGCAGTCCAGAGCGGCGCGATCGAGCCGCTCAGCGTCGCGTTGAACGCGTAGACGTTCGCGTTCCTGGCTGCGATGTAGACCCGCGTGCCGGCGGCATTGACCTTCGGCCCGCCGACGAAGCCGATGTTGGCGCCAAGCCCGAGGCTGTACGACCAGGTGGTGCTGACGCCGGTCTTGGCCGCGTTCTCGGTCAGGCCCACCAGGGTGGATGCGAGCGTTGCCGTGCCGTCGGTCGCGGCGATGATCATCTTGGCGCCGCCGCCTGTCGTCACGATCGCCGGGCTCCCAACGAATCCGCCGAGCTGTGGGCTCTGGGAGGCCGACAGGAAGCTCCACGCGAGGCTGCCATCGGGCGCGTACGCGTACAGGCCGTTGGCCCCACCGACATACACATAGCCGTCGTCGGCCACGGCCGGGCTGGACACGGTTGCCCCCTGGGTCACCGTCGGGAAGGGCGACCAGCGCGACGACGATGTCGTCGGGCCGGGTTCACTCGACGCGCCCAGGCTCCGGCCGTTGAAGCCCCACTGCTTCCAGCCCGCTCCGCTGATCGGGGTCAGGGTGCTGGACACCGTCGTCGAGACGCTCAGGCCGTTCACCGTGATCGATGGCGGATTGCCGGCCTTGGATTGGCGCTGCCACCAGATCCCCAGCTCCGCTCCTGCGTCAGCCGCGTGCAGGCCGGACGCCTCGGTGCCCGTGGCTGCCGAGGCCCGAAGCGCGACCGACGCCTGGACGGCCAGGACGCTCCCCAGCACGAACAGGAATGTCACGAGCGACAGGACGATGACCAGGGCCTGGCCGTCTTCGTCGCGGTCGATCCTTCGGATGAGGTTCATCGACGGCCCGTCACCACAGCCGCGGGGTCGCGCGGATCGTCTGCGACAGCGTCTCGCCGGCCGGGCCGGTCAGGACGAGGTCGAGCCGCAGGGTCCAGTCGCCGCCGGCATCCCGCTCGGTGCGCCAGGAGCAGCTCGACACGTTCCGGGTGAGGTCCCGCGTCCCGGCCCCGCTCAGGCGCTGCAGGACGAGCGGGCCATCGGCGGGAACGCCCGCGGCCGCGGTTCGGAAGCGGACGCTCGCTCCGCCCTCGAGGAATCCCAGGTCGATCGTCGTCGAGCAGGAGGTGGAGCTCGTCTGACTCAACGCCGGCGCCGTCGCGGTCGCCATCGCCCCATCGCGATCGAGGTCGAGCGCTGCAACCGCGAGCTCCGCTGAGAACCGATTCCGATCCGCGACTCGTCGCTGGAGGTCGTTGGTCGTGAAGATCGTGGTCGTCACGGCGCCCATGACCAGGGCGGACACCGCGGCGCCGACGAGCAGCTCCGGCAGGCTGAACCCCGACTCGTCAGCCAGGAGACGCCTGAGCCCTGTGACCACGTGTCGGAGCCGATCCCCGTTCATCGGTTGGCCTTGACGATCTCGACGCTGGCGACCGGGGTCCCACCGCTGGAGATCGCGATCGCGACCTTCTGGAGCCCGAGGGCGTTCTGCGTCGAGGTCCACGTCGAGGTGCCGTCCCACCACGTCGTTGTCACGACCCGCGTCAATCCCGTCGGCAGTGACTCGTAGTACCCGCTGTAGTCGCCGGTCGCCTGGTAGGGGGCCGCCTTGATCCGCGCCGCCTGCGCCCGCACCGTCGCCTGGGCCTGCGAGACCCGCTCGGACGTGCGGCTCGCGATCGCCAGTGTCGAGAACGAGCCGAGCAGGACGACGAGCGCAAGCCCGAGAAGGGCGACCGCGACCAGCGTCTCGACGAGGGATCCGCCAGCCTCGTCGCCCCAGGCACGTCGCGCCCGGTGCCGGAGGATCACCGGATCTCGCGAAGGATCGAGTACATGGGCGTGACGACCGACAACGCGACGAACCCGACCATCAAGGCGACGCCCACGATCATCAGCGGCTCGATGACCGTCGTCATCTGGCTCGTCCGGTATTCGAGATCGTCGTCCATGAAGTTCGCCGCGTCCTCGAGATAGCGATCGAGGGTGCCCGTCTCTTCGCCGACCTTGATCATCTGGAGGAGCAACGGACCGAACAGGCGGCTGCGCATCAGTGGCTCGGTCAGGCCCTCACCGGCGAGGAGGGCCTCCCGGATCGGGCGAAGCCGGCGCTGGTAGACCTCGTTGCCCGTCCCCGCCGCCGCGATCTCGAAGGCGTCGACGATCGGCTCGCCTGCGCGGAGGAGGATGCCGAGCATCCGGGCGAACCGGCTGTCGATGCCGAGCCGGACCAGCCCGCCGACGAGCGGCAGGCGCAGGACGATCCGGTTTCGCAGTCGCCGGATGGGCCCGCGGTTACGAACCGCATAGGCCGCGATCCCGAGCGCGACGACGACGCCGGCGGTTGCCAGGCCGTACCGCTCGCCGAACGACCCAAGACCGAGCAGGATCCGGGTCGGCAGCGGCAGCTCCGCCTTGAAGTCCGCGAAGAGTCGGGCGAACG
>OEKI01000407.1_pt1 | contig 11659 bp, 12 predicted proteins | sample 1503121 | NCBI WGS metagenome assembly OEKI01 (sample SAMEA104379569, study PRJEB20068) | metagenome | biome: 1000743; feature: 77; material: 1998 | place: USA | collected 2012 | depth 25 m | reverse complement strand
GGCGCGCTGGCGGGGATCGGCCTCTCGGAGCTTGTCGCCGGGTTTCTCGGCGGCCCGTCGTTGCTCGCCGCCATCGGCGGTGTCGTCATCGACAACCAACCGCCCGGCGCCAAGGACTTCGTCGTCAGCCTGTTCGGGACGAACGACAAGCTCGCCCTCGAGATCCTGATCGTCGTTCTGGCCGCGGCCATCGGGGCGGGGCTCGGCATCCTCGCGGCACGGCGGACCCTCGCGCTGGCGTCCGTCGGCTTCGGGGCCTTCGCCATCGCCGGGTTCTTCGCCGCCCTCCGGTCGCCCGCCACAGCGCCGACGACGGCGATGATCGTGGCGTTGGTGGCCGGGGTCGCGGGCGTCCAGGTGCTGTCGCTCCTGCTCGGCCCGACCGGAGCCGCGCGGATCGCGGCCGGCAACTCGACGCCCGTTGCCGGGCCCGACTGGTCGCGCCGCGGCTTCCTGATCCAGGCAGGGGCGATCGCCGTCGCCTCGACCGGAGCCGGGGTCGTCGGCCGGCGGTTGCTGGAAGGCGGCGGCTCGCCCGGAGCCGGCCCGGGGGGCGTCTCCACGGCCCTCCCCTCCCCGGCCCAGATCGCGACGCTGCCCGCCGGTGCGGAGCTCAGCGCCGAGGGGCTGACGCCCCTCGTCGTCCCGAACGATCGCTTCTACCGGATCGACACGTCGCTCGTCGCCCCCAACGTCGACGCGGCTACGTGGCGGCTCCGCGTCTGGGGCATGGTCGACCACGAGGTGACCTTGACCTACGCCGACCTGGCGCAGCTCCCGCTCTTCGAGCAGTACGTGACGATCGCCTGCGTGAGCAACGAGGTCGGCGGCAACCTCGTCGGGAACGCGAAGTGGACCGGCGTCCACCTCCGGGACGTCCTGGCGATGGCGGGCGTCCAGGCGGGCGCGACGCAGCTCGTCGGTCGATCCGTCGACGGCTGGACCGCCGGCATGCCGACCGCGTGGGTCATGGACGAGAATCGCCAGCCGATGATCGCCCTGAAGATGAACGACGAGCCGCTGCCCCGCGTCCACGGGTTCCCCGCCCGGCTGATCGTCCCGGGCCTCTACGGCTACGTGTCGGCGACGAAGTGGCTGAGTGAGCTCGAGCTCACGACGATCGAGGCCTTCGACGGCTACTGGGTGCCGCTCGGCTGGTCGAAGAATGGCCCGATCCTGACCCAGTCCCGCATCGACGTCCCGCACAACGGCCAGGGGGTCCCCGCCGGGCGCGTGCCGATCGCCGGCGTCGCGTGGGCGCCGGACCGCGGCGTCTCGAAGGTCGAGGTCGCCATCGATGGCGCGTGGCAGGAGGCGACGATCTCGACGCCGATCTCCGACACGACCTGGGTCCAATGGCTCTACGCGTGGGACTCGGCCGCCGCCGGCCCGGGCACCCACACGATCGAGGTCCGGGCGACCGACGGCGACGGCGTCGTCCAGACCGCGGACCGGACGTCGCCGGCACCGGACGGGGCACGCGGCCACCAGACGATCCAGGTCTCGGTGGGCTGACGACGCCCGCGGACGCGCGGGCGGGCCAGTCACGATAGAGTCCGGCCATGCCTCGACGCCTCTTCGTCTTCGATCCCCCTGACCGCTTTGTCGCCGGCGCCATCGGTGAGCCCGGCAGCCGCACGTTCTTCCTCCAGGCCCGGCGGGCCGGCCAGGTCGTCTCGGTCGTCCTGGAGAAGGTCCAGGTCGCCGTCCTCGCCGAGCGACTCGGGATCCTGCTCGACGAGCTGGAAAGCCGCGGGATCAGCCCGCCGAGCGACGAGCCGCCCGCCGACGGAGCGCCGCTCGAGGAGCCCGTCACCGAGGCCTTCCGGGCCACGACCCTGACGCTCGGCTGGGACGGCGACGCGGAACGCGTCCTCGTGGAGGCGCGCGCCGAAGCCGACGATGACGACGACGAGAGCGTCGCGCTTGGCGAGGACGATGACGATGACGACGAGGGCGAAGAGACCGTGATCGACCTGTCGGCGATCGAGGGCCTCGCCGGCTCAGCGGCGAGCGAGCTCCTGGCGGCATTCGAGGGCGTCGACGAGGACGACGACGAAGGGCCCGACACGCTCCGCGTCCGGCTCACGCCCGCCGAGGCGCGCGGGTTCGTCAACCGGGCGCTGACGGTCGTCGCCGCCGGCCGGCTGCCGTGCCCGCTGTGCGGCCAGCCGCTGGATCCGCAGGGCCACATCTGCCCGCGTCGCAACGGTCACTACGTCAACTGACGCCGGCGGATCGGCGGGATCGCGGATCGGGATGATCGACACGGCTCGTACGCTCGAGGTTCTCGGCGAGGGCGAGATCGAGATCGTGGGACGGCTCCTCGGGTCGTCCAACCATGCGATGCTCTGCCGCGTCCGCCTCCCCTGCCCGGATCCCGAGCCGCCGACGGTCCTCGAGGCCGTCTACAAGCCGACGGCCGGCGAGCGCCCCCTCGACGACTTCCCGGACGGGACCCTCTCCCACCGCGAGGTCGCTGCGTACCTCGTCAGCGAGGCGATGGGCTGGTCGATCGTGCCGCCGACGATCCGCCGCGACGGGCCGTTCGGCGACGGTGCCCTCCAGCTCTGGATCGACCTCGATCCGACCGTCGACGTCGTCGCGATGGTCGTCGAGGATGATCGGCGGCTCCGCCGGATCGCGACGTTCGACGCCGCGGTCAACAACACCGACCGCAAGGGCGGCCACCTGCTGCCCGTGCCCGGCGGACACGTCTACGGGGTGGACCACGGCGTGACGTTCTCGTCGGTGCCGAAGCTGCGGACCGTCCTGTGGGGCTGGCGCGGCCGGCCGTTCGCGGCCGACGAGCGGGCCGGGCTGGCGCGCCTCGCGGACGCGCTCCGCGGCGAGCTCGCCCGCGAGCTGGCCGGCCTCCTGTCGCGCGGCGAGATCGCGGCCACGCGCCGCCGGGTCGACGGTCTGCTCGAGTCGGGGCGCTTCCCGCAGCCGCGGCCGGACTGGCCGGCGATTCCCTGGCCGCCGTTCTAGGGTCGGTCTGCGACCTCCGCGACGTAGGACAGGGTCGCTCCGCGGTAGCGCGCGGTGAGCTCCCAGCAGCCGGTCGTGGGGAAGTCCACCCCGACGAGCATCGCGGTCGAGCCCCAGTCGGCCGATGCGTTGGTCCCGGGCCCGTACACAAAGGAGCCCGGCCGATCAAGCCGCTTGCCGGTCACCGTGATCGCCGGCATCGGCTCCTCGGTGGGATTCCAGTCGGCGCTCCACCAGAACGTCTTCTGCGGGTACGGCGGCGGGTAGACCCAGCCGCTCCACGACTCGCCCTGCCGGTCGAGCATCGTCCAGAGACGCGCCGAGCCGTACCAGTCTGAGTCGTAGTAGGCGGGCGGTGTGAGGAGCGTCGGCTTGGGCGGCACGTAGACCGGCTTCGGGAGCGTCACGTTGCAGGGGACTGGCGAGATCGACGCCGATGGGCTCCGCCCGGTTGACGCCCCGCTGGGCGGCGATCCGGTCGAGACCGGTCCTGAGGCGGAGGAGCCGCCTGACCCCCTGCCCGGTCCGCTCGACCCGAACCGGCCGAACGCGAACACTCCCAGCAGGACGACGACCACCGCCGCGGCAGCGAGCCCGACCAGGAGGCTCGGGCCCTGCCGCATCGGCCCACTAGCGCGCTCCAGGAGGTCGGAGAGCGCGAACGTCGGAGCCGGCGGCTGGCCCGCGCGCCACCGGGCGCCGGCGTCCTCGAGCATGCGTTCGACGTCCGTCATTCCGGCACCTCGAGGAGCGGGCGGAGGAGGCGCCGGGCATCGGCGAGCGTGGACTTGACCGTGCCCTCCGAGCAACGCATGACGGCCGCCGTCTCGGCGACCGACAGGCCGACGAAGTAGAAGCAGTCGACCGCCAGTCGTTGTCGTGGCGCGAGCCGGGCCACGGCGAACTCGACGTCGACCCGGTCGTCGGCCGATCGGACGCGGCCGGGCACCACGGCGAGCGACGGCGCTGGCATCGGCCGACGTCGGTTTCGTGCCCGCCGAGCCCGGTCGGCGGTGATCGCGAGCAGCCAGGCCCCGGGGGTGCCACGTGCGGGATCGTACTGACGGCGCTTCTGCCACGCGCGGACGAGCGCCTCCTGGACGATGTCGTCGCGATCGGCCGTCGGGGCCAGGCGCGCCGCGAGCCGAGCCATCCGCTCCACCTCAGGCCCGATCCAGTCGGCGAAGTCGGCGGCCGTGTCCGGCGCTCGGCCGGTCGGTCGGTCGCTCACGATGGCCAGCTCCACATCCCTTCTACACCGGCCGAGACCGATCCGGTTGGGTGGGCGTCGACCTGATAGGCGCTCGTAAGCCACTGGCCGCCTCGGTCCGGGCATGGTTCAGGCTCGGCCGCCGACGATCGCCTCCACGAACAAGGAGGTGTCGACATGCCGGCAGGATCCAGCCCCAAGCGCGAGCGGCAGTACGAGCACATCAAGGATTCCTACGAGGATCGCGGCATCAGCAAGGACGAAGCCGAGGAGCGAGCCGCGCGCACGGTGAACAAGCAACGCGCCGAGCACGGCGAGACGAAATCGTCGAAGAAGTCCTGAGCCGATGGTTCGACTCGGTTACGCGCTCTCGTCGGAGGAGCATCGCCCGTCCGACCTTGTCCGGAATGCCCGGCTCGCGGAAGAGGCCGGGTTCTCGTTCGCCCTGATCAGCGACCACTTCCACCCGTGGGTCGATGCACAAGGGCAGAGCCCCTTCGTCTGGTCCGTGCTCGGCGGGATCGCCGAGGCGACCACGACCCTGGAGGTCGGGACCGGCGTGACGTGCCCGACGATCCGGACCCACCCGGCGATCATCGCCCACGCCGCCGCGACGATGGGCGCGATGATGGAGGGTCGGTTCTTCCTCGGCGTCGGGAGTGGCGAGAACCTCAACGAGCACGTGCTGGGCGACCGCTGGCCCGACTGGGACGTCCGGTCGCGGATGCTCGTCGAGGCGGTCGAGGTCATCCGGGAGCTGTGGCGCGGCGAGGTCACGAGCCACGAGGGCGAGTTCTACACCGTCGAGAACGCCCGGCTCTACACGCTCCCGGAGAAGCCAGTTCCGATCCACGTGGCCGCCTCCGGACCGCGAGCGGCAAAGGTCGCGTCCAAGATCGGCGACGGGCTGATCGCGACGGGGCCCGAAAAGGAGCTCCTCGCGACGTTCGACCGCGGCGGGAAACACGGGCGACCGAAGTACGGGCAGCTCACCGTGTGCTGGAGCCGCGACGAGGCTCGCGCCCGGAAGACGGCGCTGCGGATGTGGCCGACCGCCGCGATCCCCGGCGAATCCGGCCAGGAGCTGCCGAACCCGAAGCATTTCGAGCAGCTGGCGAAGATCGTCACCGAAGACATGATCGCGGAGCGGATCACGTGCGGGCCGGACATCGACCGGCACGTTGCGGCCATCCAGGAGTACGTCGACGCGGGGTTCGACCACGTCTACATCCATCAGGTCGGGCCCGATCAGGGCGGGTTCATCGAGGCGTACGCGCGAGACGTCCTGCCGCGATTCGAGAAGTCCGCGGACGAGCGCCGCGTGAGGGCGAAAGGCGCGGCCTAGGCGCCGTTAGGTTCCCTCGGGCGGCCGCATCCGGCGGCGGGTTTGCACGTCGACCCGGCTGTCGGGATGCTCTTGAGCGGGATGCTCGACCAGCGCGATCAACCGGCTGGACATGAAGCGACCGGTCCGGACCGGCGTGCCACCACGCGTCACCTCCGTGACCTCGACGACGCCGCGGGCCGTCGTCACCTCGATGCGCCGACCGTTCTTCGTCGCCACGATGTCGAAGGTCTGGACGCCCTGGCCGGTGTCGACCACGACCTCGACGCGATCGCCTCTCATGGCGACGGACGATAGCACCGTCGATTCCGGCACCATGGCGCGGTGAGGAGATGGAACGGCTGGATCGACGAGGAGGCAGAGCCGCCGACCGTCGCGCCGGGTGCGATTCGGCTCCTGGAGGCCGAAGTCGGGCCGGGGTCGCCCCCGCGGGACGCCTCGCTCGAGGACGTCGTGGCCGCCGTTCCCGAGTCCCGTCTGGCCGATGTTCCGGGCGGGTCGACCGATGCCGTCGACCGGATCCGTCACTCGCGCGGCCAGAGCCTCCCGGACTGGGTCGCGCTCCGGAGCGGAAGGATCGGGCGGGTGCCGGATCTCGTCGCGCGCCCCGCGTCTGCCGACGTGGTCCGCGGCCTCTTCGAGGTGGCGCGGGCGCGGGGCGCCGCGCTGATCCCGTTCGGCGGCGGGACGAGCGTCGTCGGCGGCGTGACGCCGGATCCAGACGACGATCGGCCGGTCATCTCGGTCGCCATGGACCAGATGGCGGGGCTGCGGGACATCGACGAGACGAGCGGACTCGCGTCGTTCGGGGCCGGCACCCTCGGCCCGGATCTCGAGGCTGCGATCGCGCCACACGGCTTGACCCTCGGCCACTTTCCGCAGTCCTGGGAGCGGTCGACGCTCGGCGGGTGGGTCGCGGCGCGCTCGGCCGGCCAGCAGTCGCTGGGGTTCGGGCGGATCGAGGCGCTGTTCGCCGGTGGCCACGTGGAGACGCCGGCCGGGGGGCTGGACCTACCGCCGCATCCCGCGTCGGCCGCCGGACCGGACCTGCGGCAGCTCGTTCTCGGCTCGGAGGGCCGGTTCGGGATCCTGACCGAGGCGATCGTCCGTGTCGTGCCGAAACCGCGCGTCGAGGCCGTTCCAGCGTGGTTCCTCGGGGAGTGGCCGCGCGCGGTCGAGGCGGCCCGCGAGATCGCCCGCGCCGGCCTGCCGCTCTCGATGGTTCGCCTCTCGACGCCGATCGAGACGGCGACCACACTCGCCCTCGCCGGCGAGAGCCGCCGCGCGACCGCCCTCAGCGCCTACATTCGCTTTCGGCGGATCGGGCCCGAGCCCTGCCTCCTGCTCGTCAGCGCCGGCGGCGGTGAGCGCCTCGTCGAGACCGCCGTCCGCGAGGTCGGCTCGATCGTCCGCCGCCATGGCGGAACGGGCGTCGGCGGGTCCATCGGCCGGGCCTGGCTCCGGAGCCGCTTCCGCGTCCCGGACCTGCGCGATGCCCTGTGGGAGCTCGGCTACGCCATCGACACGCTGGAGACCGCGGTCGACTGGACGCGGCTGCCCGAGCTCGCCGCCGACCTCGGGCGGACGCTTCGCCATGGGCTCGACGAGATCGGCGAGCGCGTCCACGCGTTCAGCCACCTGTCGCACGTCTATCCGAGCGGCTCGAGCCTGTACGCGACCTACGTCTTCCGCATCGCCGCCGACCCGGATGAGACCATCGACCGGTGGCGGCGTCTCAAGACCACGGCGAGCGACACGATCGTCCGTCACGGCGGGACCATCAGCCACCAGCACGGCGTCGGGCGCGATCATCGGCCGTGGCTGGGAGCGGAGAAGGGCGACCTCGGACTCGCCGTGCTGGGCGACGTGGCGGCCCGGATCGATCCTGACGGGCTGCTGAACCCAGGCGTGTTGCTGCGATGACCGCCGACCAGATCCTCGCCATCGACGTCGGCACGCAGAGTGTCCGCGCTCTCGTCTTCGACGGCCGCGGAACCCTCGTCGCGCACTCCCGGGTCCCGATCGTCCCGTACGTCTCGCCGCAGCCGGGCTGGGCGGAGCAGGACGCCGAGCTCTACTGGCGGTCGATCGGTGACGCGTGTGCGGGGCTGTGGGCGGGTGGCGCCGCTCGTCGCGATGCGATCGCTGGCGTGACCCTCACCACCCAGCGGGCGACGGTCGTCGTCGCCGACGAAGGGGGGACGCCGCTGCGGCCGGCCATCGTCTGGCTCGACCAGCGACGCGCGGAGGACGTGCCGGAGATCGGCGGCGTGACCGGGCTCGCCTTCCGCGCGCTCCGTGTCCGGCGCACAGTCGCCGCGTTCCAAGCCGACTGCGAGGCCAACTGGCTCCGCGCCAACGAGCCGGCGCTCTGGTCGCGGGTGCGGCGCTACCTCCTCCTGTCCGGCTTCCTCACGCATCGCCTGACCGGCCGGTTCGTCGACTCCGTCGCCGCGCAGGTCGGCTATCTGCCATTCGACTACCGGCACCTCGCGTGGGCGAAGCGCGGCGACTGGCGCTGGGAAGCGGCCCCGATCGACCCGGACTGGCTCCCGGAGCTCGTCGAGCCGGGCGAGCGGCTCGGCGAGCTGACGCCTCAGGCTGCCGCGGTCGTCGGGCTTCCTGCCGGGACCCCGGTCCTCGCCGCCGCGGCCGACAAGGCGTGCGAAGTGCTGGGCTCCGGCGCGCTCACGCCGGAGGTCGGGTCGCTGTCGTACGGGACGACGGCGACGATCAACACGACGCAGCGCCGGTACGTGGAAGCGATCCCCCTCGTCCCGCCGTATCCGGCCGCGGTCCCCGGGGCGTACAGCCTGGAGGTCCAGGTCTACCGCGGGTACTGGCTCGTCGACTGGTTCAAGCGGCAGTTCGGCTCGGCCGAGGTGGCCCAGGCGGATGCCCTCGGCATCGCGCCGGAGGCGCTCTTCGACGACCTCGTCCGGGCGACCGAGCCCGGGGCGATGGGTCTGATCATCCAGCCGACCTGGACGCCGGGAGTCCGCATCCCGGGCCCCGAGGCGAAGGGCGCGATGATCGGCTTCGGCGACGTTCACACGCGGGCTCACCTCTACCGGGCGATCCTCGAGGGGCTCGCGTACGCGCTCCGCGAAGGCGGCGAGCGGGCGGCGGCGCGGGCGAAGACCCCGCTGCGCGAGCTGCGGATCTCAGGCGGCGGCGCGCAGTCGCCGGCCGCCGTCCAGCTGACGGCCGACATCTTCGGGCTGCCGGCCGGCCGACCCCACACGCACGAGACATCGGGGCTCGGCGCGGCGATCGACGCGGCCGTCGGGCTGGGTCTGCACGGGTCCTTCGAGGCAGCCGTCGGCGAGATGACGCGGCTGGCGGAGACGCTCGACCCGGATCCGGCGCGCCACCGCCTCTACGACCAGTTGTACCGGCGCGTCTATCGCCGGATGTACGAGCGGCTGAAGCCCCTGTACGAGGAGATCATGGCGATCACGGGCTACCCGCCGAGCTAGTCTCGCTCGAAGACCGCCACCTGCCAGTACAGACCCTGGCGGAAGAAGCGCCGCGTCAGGCCGGCCGCCTCCACGAGCGCCTCGACGTCGGCCGTCTTGTGGATGAACACGCGCGTCCGCTGGCGGATGAGGCGCATCACGGCGTTCAGCACCGCCCCTGCCCCGCGGATCCACCAGACGTCCCGCGGGTAGACGAGCCCGTACCGAGAGCTCGCGCGGGCCGCCGACAGGCCGACGAGAGCCGCCATGTCCGGGTAGCAGCAGACGACCCGGTCGAGGGCGACGAGATCGGCCGGCTCGATCCCGCCCGCGAGATCGACGAAGTCGCCGGCCTCGTGTCGGACCCTGTGGGCCACGCCGACCCGGAGCGCTTCCTTCTTGGCGGCGGCGATGAACGCGGGCGATCCGTCGACATCGATCGCGCCGCCCGCACCGGCCTCGAGGAGCGCGAGATGCACGGCGCCCACCCCGGCCCCGATGTCGAGCACCGTCAGACCCGCGACGTCGCCGTCCGGGCCGCCGCGGAGGCCCTCGATCAGCCAGCGCGTCGTCGTCTCGGGGCCTTTCGCGCGGTAGCGGCGCGCCTCGCGCTTCGCGGTCCGCTCGCCGAACTCGTTCCCGACGGCGCAGGCGCACCCCGGCCCGCAGACCGAGGACGGTTCCTCGTCCCGGCCGTTGGAGGCCATCGTCAGGCGCGAACCTCTTGCCGCATGAAGCGAACGTATGCCAAGGCGAAGCAGGCGACCATGATCGCCAGCATCGTGACCATGTGCGGCCAGACCAGCAGGATGCTCTGGTCGAACGACTGGAGCGACGGGACCCGCTGGGCCGCCTGCTCGTACCCGCCGATCGTCGCCGGGTTGGAGATGGCCGCGACCTGCGGGTTGAGGATCGCGAGCGACGCCTCGCGGTAGAGGGTGTCGGGCAGGAGCCGCGAGATCGTCTGCTGGACCGACAGGTTCGAGGCCTGCTGCTCCAGCGAACCGGTGATCGGGGCGATGAAGCCGCCGATCAGCTGCGTGATCAGCCCGCCGAAGAACGTCAGGAGCAGCCACGTCCCGAAGGCGACCAGGGCAGACGTCGAGGCCCGCCGAATGAGCACGGACAGCAGCAGACCGAAGGCGAGCCACAGCGACACGTAGAGGAACGTCACGATCACCCAGAAGGTGAGCCGAAGGAGTTCCTCGGCGCTCGGGACGATGCCCAGCCGGACGATCCCGAACCCGGCGATGAGCAGGACGATGAACGTCAGGACGAGGCCGATGACGGCCAGGCCCGCCGCGAACTTCCCGTTGATCACGTCGTCGCGGTAGATCGGCTGCGACAGGAGGCGCGGCAGGGTCCCCTCGGACCTCTCGCTGTTCACCGCGTCGAAGGCAAACACGATTCCCAGCAGCGGCCCGACGATCGCGATGAACTCCCAGGCAGCCGGCAGCTGGACCTGGGTATCGCCGACCTTCGGGCCGAGCGTGAACAGGAACAGGAAGATCGAGGACGCGCCGGTCACCTGGGATGCCGCGTTCCGAATCGTGTCGGCGGCGAAGTACATCGGGATCAGCGCGGCGAGCCCGAGGACGACGAGGAGCGCGAGGAACCGCGACGACCAGAGGTGGTCCGCGAACTCCTTGCCGGCGACGACCATCCAGCCCGCGTGCGGCACGGACCGTTCGCGGCGCGAGGGGATCGCGGCGTCGCGCCGATCGCGGGTCGGAGCCGTCGGCGCCGCCGGCGTCTGGACGGCCGGGGTCTCGGCGGTCATCGGACGTCCCTCGCGTGACCGTGGGTCGCGCGATCGACGGCCCGACGGTAGATGTCTTCCAGCGCGGGCGGCACGACGCGGACGGACGTCAGGTCGAGCCCGGTGGACGTCGCGGCGGCGAGGATCGCGCGGCGGACGCGCGTCTCCTCGGCTGCCGGGCGGACGCCGATCACCCACGGGTCGCTGGGGCGGGCGGGCGACTTCACGTCGACGACGCCGGGGATCGCCGCGAGGACCTCCCGGACGCGATTGACGCCGCCGTCGGCGGGCGGCTCGATCTCCGCCTCGACGTGCGCGGTGTCCTCGCCGAAGCGAGCCGCCAGCTCGTGCATCGTGCCCTGGCCGATCAGCCGGCCGGCGGAGAAGATGCCGATCCGGTCGCAGACCGACTGCACCTGGTTCAGCAGGTGGCTCGACAGGAGGATCGCCATCTGACGGTCGCGGACGAGCGCCCGGAGGAGGTCCAGGATCTCCGTGACGCCGAGCGGGTCGATGGCGGTCGTCGGCTCGTCGAGGATCAAGACATCCGGATCCTTGATCAGCGCGTCGGCGATCCCCAGGCGCTGGAGCATGCCGCGCGAGTACGTCTCGGTCGGATCGTCTGCCCGGGCGCTCAGCCCGACCTGCTCGAGGGCCTCGTCGATGAGATCCTCGGCCTCGTCCCGCTCGATCCGGTTCAGGCGTGCCGTGTAGCGGAGGTTGTCGCGGCCCGACATGTCGCTGTAGAAGCCGACCGCGTCCGGCAGGTACCCGACGCGCCGCTTGACCTCGAGCGGTCGACGGGCGGGATCCAGCCCGACGACCCGGGCCTGGCCTTCGGTCGGCTCGGTCAGCCCGAGGAGCATGAGGATCGTCGTCGTCTTGCCGGCGCCGTT
>OEKI01000231.1_pt1 | contig 11890 bp, 10 predicted proteins | sample 1503121 | NCBI WGS metagenome assembly OEKI01 (sample SAMEA104379569, study PRJEB20068) | metagenome | biome: 1000743; feature: 77; material: 1998 | place: USA | collected 2012 | depth 25 m | reverse complement strand
CTGGCCGCGCGCTTCGACGAGCCCGATAGCCTCGTGGTGCTGCGCGATGTCTTCGTTCCATGGAAGCGCGTGTTCGTCCATCGCGACATCGGCCTCGTCAATCGACAGTTCACGGAGACGGGCGCAACGATCCTGGCGAACTACCAGGCCCTCATTCGGTTCGGCGTGAAGCTGGAGCTCGCATCCGGCCTCGCCATCCAGCTCGCGGATGCCCATGGCATCGCGTCGATCCCGCCGGTCCAGGCGCAGCTGGGAGGCGACATCGCGGCGCTGTCCGCGGCGCTGGCCTCGATCGTGATCGCTGCGGGGGCGGAGCCGGTCCGCCGGGGCAACCTGCTCCTGCCGTCGCCGCAATTCGTCACAGCCGGTGTCAGCCTCCAGCGGCGGTGGATCGTGGACTTCCTGCGGGCACTGCGCGAGATCGCCGGCGGTGGATTCATCGCCATGCCGACCCACGAGGCGTTCGTCGCCGACGAGACGGCGGAAGACGTCCGACGCTACTACCAGTCGGCCACCCTGTCCGCTCGAGACCGGGTGGCGCTGCTCAAGGCCGTGTGGGATCTCGTCGGGACGGAATTCGGAGGGCGGCAGCTCCAGTACGAGATGTTCTCAGCCGCGCCCCAGCACATCGCGGATCGCGATGTCTTCCGGGCCTTCGATTGGGACGTCGGGCGCGGCCACGTCGCGCGCCTTCTCGAGCGCGATTGACGGTTGCCCGATGGCCAGGATGCTCAGCCGGCGCGCTGGGCCACGTAGTGCAGCTCGGAGCTGTGGGCCGCGGGATCGCCCGGCTCGATCGTCGCGCCGTGGAGATCCAGGCACTCGCGCAGCTCGAAACCGTGTCTCGCGAGCTGCTGCTCCTGCGCCTCACGGGTGACGTAGTAGTGGAGACCCGCGTAGTCGTGGATGACGTCGTTGAGGATGGCGTACGAGGGCTCGTTCCGCTCGAACGCACGGAGGCGGCGACGGTTGAGCCACCAGCGAGGCCATCGAGCGACGGTGAGGAACGCTTGCGTCGGCGATTGGCCGACGAGGCGGAGCGGGTCCCCAAGGCTGCCGGCGACCTCGCGGTTGTGGGACGACATGACGAACAGGCCACCGGGCCGGAGCGCCGCGCAGACGCGGTCAAGAAGGATCTGTCGGTCCGCGTCGTCGAGGACGTCGACGATGTTGTACGGCGCGACGATCGCGTCGTACGGGGCAGCGTCGAAGACGGACTGGTCGCGAATGTCGCCCTGGCGGAAGTCCACGCCGGGGTAGTGCCGGCGGCTGTACTCGACCATGTCCGGCGAAAGATCGATGCCGACCACGGAGTCGGCGATCGCGGCCAAATAGCCCGTCAACCGGCCCGCGCCGCTGCCCAGCTCCAGGACGTGCCCCGACAGGGCGTCGCGATAGCGAACGAGGATGACGACCTCCACGGGACGCAGCTCCCGGTTGGCGTATGCGCCGACGAGTCGCTTCCCGGCCCACAGCTGGTCGTTGACGCGTTGCTGGGCGTCCGGGCTGCGATCGGACCGGGAGGGCCCGACGAGCGCGTCGCTGGAACCGCTATCCAATGCAGTCACCGGCCGAATGTCCTGTGCTGCCACGACGACCCCCTGCAGACGCGTCCCGCTGGCGCCTTCATCGATCGGACGCCAGCACGCACCGCCCACAACCCCTCGTGAGCCGGCGGAGGCGCGATTCTACGCTCTGCAAACCGCGTCCGCGACCCCCGTGTCGACAGGCGACCGAAGCGCGATCAGGGCCATGACCGACGCTCGCGCGACCGACGCTCGTCGGTCGGTGCTGTCCCTCGTGACGCGGCTGCGCCCTCCCGGGGAGGCGACGGCCGAACGCCCACCATTGCTGATCCTCTTTCACGGCGTCGGCAGCAACGAGCTGGCCATGGCCTCCATCGCCCCGGCCTTTCCCGAGCGGTTTGCCGTGCTGAGCGTGCGCGGGCCACTCGAGCTTCGGCCGTTCTCGTTCGCCTGGCTCCGTGTCACGTTCACTGACGACGGCCCGCGCATCGACGCGGACGAGGCGCGCCGCAGCTGGCAGCGTGCGGGGTTGTTCGTCGACGAAGCCGTCGCCGCGATCGGCGCCGACCCCGATCACGTCTTTCTCGCTGGATTCAGTCAGGGCGGGATCCTCGCCCTGATGACGATCCTGACCGCCCCGACGCGGATTGCCGGGGCGGTCTGCATGAGCGGGCGCCTGCCGCCGGAGGTCCTCCCGCACGTCGCCGCCGCGGAGCGTCTCCGCGGGAAGGCGGTCGCGATCGTCCACGGGACCCACGACGAGACGCTCGAGGTCGAATACGGGCGCAGCGCCGCTGCGACCCTGGCCGAGCTGGGCCTCGACACGGTCTATCGGGAGTTCGACATGGGCCATACGACGACCGCCGAAAGCCTCGCCTTCGTCTCCAGCTGGCTGACCGAGCGTCTCCACGACCGTGACCGTGATCGTCCGCCGCCGCTCAGCCCGGGCGGTCGATGAGACGGTTCAGCTCCCGGTCGAGCAGCTCGCGTGCGGCTGCCTGCGCCACGAGAGGCCGGAGCGTGTGGTCGCTTGCCGGAAGCGAATCGAGGACGACATTCGGCCAATCGTGGAGCCCCTCGAGAATTCCGGACGCCGCCAGCTCGTCGTAGACGGGCTCGTTGCCCGAGAAGGCCAGGACGACGCGGGTCCCGTGCTGTCGGAGCGCATCGAGGGCCCCGTCGAGCACCTCCGCTGTCGTCCCCTGGCCATGGGCCCCAGGTCCGCGGCGGACGGAGGCAACCGCGCGGCTGGCAACCGCTCGTGAGACCGCGACCATCCGCGAGGCGCCGATCTTTCCCTGGGCGATCCGCTTCCACAGGTCCGGCTCCAGCAGGCGCTCGACCTTGCGGGCTTCCCGGCGGGACAGCAGCCCGGAGTCCCAGACCAGCGCGCGCGGGTTGAGGACCAGCGCCGCCACGATCCGCGGATCCGCCGCTCCGCGATGGAAGGCCCAGTACCCGCCGGCGCACAGTCCGACGACGACGAACCGCGGTCCGAGGCCGCGGGCGGCCATGGCGTTGATGACCGCGTCGACCGAGGCACCTGCCTCCGCGGTGTAGAACTGCCCGACGTCGGCATAGCGAGCCGGGTCTCCATCCGAGTCGCCGATCCCCTCCATGTCCATCCGGACGGACGGGACGCCTCGGGCCGCCCACCGACGAGCCGTCTCGACCCACAGGCGGTTCGGACCGATCCGGCGCACCGCGCCGGCGTTGAGGAAGATCGCGCAGAGATCGGTCGCCGGCGCCTCGGGCGCCTGGGCGACGATTCCGAACAGGTCCCCGAAGGGCCGCGGAATGCGGATCGGCGTCTCGCGGATCGATCGATCGCGATCGCCCGCGGCCAGCTCGACGGACGAAACCTCAGCGATCGAGGTCGTGCCGACGCGCCGTTGCGGCGGGGGCAGACTCGCGAACCACTCGCTGACCGTGCGGAACGCCGTCACTGCGGGTGCGTACTGCTCGGGATGGAAGACCATCTCGGTCCAGCCCGATCCCGATGCGCGGGTGGTCGGCACTCCGCTTTGCTCGAGCCGGTTCGCGACCGCGGCATCGCCGGCCATGCCCGGCCGGACGAGAACCATTGCCCGCTCCAGGCCGGCGAGCGGCGGCTCCGCGATGTCGATCTCGCTCATCGCCTGCATGGTTGCGGCCGAGAGGGCGAACCCTCCGGCCTCCAGCCCACCCATTGCCTTCGACCCGTCGACCGTCCCCGCCGCGTCGCGTACCTGCGTTGACTGCATGGCGCTGAATGCCCTGAGCTCGCGTAGGTAGGTTCGCCCGTTGGGCGGCACTGCCCACAGGACGACGGTGTCGATCGGCGCGCCGTCGCGGATCGCACGCATCGCGAGCAATCCGCCGAGGCCCAGTCCTATCGCGGCGACGCGTCCGACTCCCGGCCGCGCCGAGAGCCAGCGAGCGGCGGCATCGATCGCGCCGCTCCAGCCAGACACGAGGTCCGGATCGTCCGGCGAGCCCGCACTGTCGCCGGCTCCCGGAAGATCGATACGGAGCGTGGGGAAGCCGGCCGTCGCCAGATCCTCTGCCCAGGCTCGCCGGCCGCGGTAGGAGGTCACCTCGTCCCAGCCCCATGGCGGACAGATCAGCACCGCCGTCGTGGGCTCGGTCCCCTTCCCGTCGACGACGTGCGCCGGATGGAAGGTCGCGAAGACGGGGTTCGGAGCGAGATCCAGCCAGAGCGGCCGGCCATGGCCGTCGACCGGCTCACGGCGCTCCTCCGTGGCTGGGCTTGTGGGCGGGGCGACCGCGGTCATCCCGGTCAAGCCTCCCACCGGACCGCGACACGCCCGAGCAGGTTGAGAGCGGTGAGGCTCCCGCCGCCGAAGGTCACACCCTCCTCGCGTGGCGTCAGGGTCACGAGCCGCTGACCGCCCGGCTCGACGGAGAACGCGTCATCCGACGCCGTGTATCCCGGGGCGTGGATGCGGACGCCGTAGGCCAGCCGGCGCGTCGTCACCGCGAGGCGGACAGCGCTGCCGGCCCCGGTCCGGGTCGCGGTCGCCGCCAGCCCCAGCCGCGCCTCCGGCTCCTGGACGAGCGGCCGCCCGGCCGGGAAGTGGAAGGCCTGGGAGACGATCTCGCTACTGTCGGAGCCGTCGCGCTCGATCGTCGCCACGATCGCGTCCTGGGCCGGCGGACCGAACCGATAGGCCCAGGCCGCATCGACGAACCGGCCAAGAGCACCTTCGACGTCGTGCTCAGCGGAACCGTGCGGCGGGATCGAGAGCGGCACCTCGACCCGGCCGACCGGCAGCTCCAGGTCCGTGTACAGCGCAATCCGGAGCGACGCCCGGAGCGTGTCCGGGCCGTCGTTCGCCACGTGCGCCACGACGCCGCCGATCCCCTCGTCGACGAGCCAGACGGCAGTCGGGGCGAGGATCCGGCGGAGATGGTGATACGCCGTCTTCGGACGGCCGCGGTGGTCGACCACGCCCCAGCCGGCGCCGGCGACGAGGTCTCGCAGCCAGAGGATCATCCCGCCACCGGATGGATTCGCGGCCCGCCGCCACTCGCCGAAGACGCCCGCCATCACCTCTCCGGTCACGGCCCGCGACAGCTCCAGGTAGCGGTCGTGATCGCCACGCCGGAGGATCCCGGGATCGATGCCGAGCACCTCCTGGAAGTAGAAATCCCGGAGATCGTCGAAGTCCCAGCCGGAGCCCGCATCGCGGGCGACGCCGGCCTTCCAGTAGGGGTTGTGGACGAACGCCTCGTACGGCGGCACGGGGACGAGCTCCGCCAGCGCTTCCTCCGTCGGCACATTGGCGAAGGCGAGGCACTCCCCGGCGAAGCGGATGCCGCTCGTGCGCGCGTCGGAGAGCGGCGCCCGGTAGCCACCGACGCCGTAGTAGCCCGTGACGCCACGGTCCGGTCGCAGGGGCAGGTCGCCGCCCCACGGCACGGACGGCACGTAGATCGCGTCGAGGGACTCTCTCCGGGCGACCGACGGCGCGACCTGGTCGAAGAACGGGATGCGCGCAAGGCCCAGGTCCAGCCCGAGCATCGCGACCTGCTGCTCGACCTCACTGTTCCCGCACAGGACGGCGGTGCTGGGATGGACGCCGAGACGACCGGCCAGCGCGCGCACCTCGGCCGCGGCCCGATCCCCGAACGCCTCGTCCCCGAATGGGTAGTCCATGCTCATGAACATCAGGTCCTGCCAGACGAGGATCCCCAGCTCGTCGCACAGGTCGTGGAACCGGTCCTGTTCGTAGGCGCCGAAGCCCGGCAGCCGGACCATGTTCATCCCGGCCGCCCGAACCGCCTCCAGCGCGACGCGCAGATCGCTCTCCGAAGCGCCGAGAGTCACGACATCGAGTGGGGTCCACAGCGCGCCGCGGGCGAACACCGGGACGCCGTTGACGTGGACGAACAAGCCGTCGCGCTCGATGTCGTGCTCGGCGGTCGGGCCCGCGGCGAGCGCCCGGAAGCCGACTCGGGTCGCGGCCAGCGGCTCCGCCGAGCCGCCGTCGCCGGCCCTGACGCGAACCCTGTACAGCGCGGGCTGGCCGTGGGTATGCGGCCACCAGGTCGCCACGTTCGGGACCCGGAGCTCGCCGTCAATGCGGAGGCCGGCATCGTCGACCCGGCCGGCGATCGCGGACCGAGTCACACCGGACGGGCCCTCGATCTCGACGTCCACGGCGGATCGTCGCTCACCGTCCAGGCTCCGCACCAACCCGCCGATCGCGATGACGCCGTCCGTCCCGTCGAGCCGGGCGCGGACGGCGAGATCGTCGAGGACGACCCCGCGGCGCCGCTCCAGCTCGATGGGTCGCCACGGACCGACGACCGCTGGGCCCGGCGCGAATCCGGGGATGCGCCCGATGAGCGCCGTTCGGAACCAGCGCAGGTTGTTATCGGCAACGAGACGCGTTCGCCAGCGGGCGCGCGGCCGGCGCTGCGTGGCAAGCTGCGGCGCGAGCGCCCGGAAGCGGATCGCCAGCTCGTTGCTGCCGCGCAGGCGCGTGCCGACGTCGACCGCGTGCCGCTCGAACATCGACTCGCCGCTGAGGATCGGCTCGCCGTTCAGGAAGACCTCGGCGAGCGTCGCCAGGCCACCGAAGCGGAGCAGGACCTCCTCGCCGGGCTCGGCCGCCGCGGCTTCGAAGCTCGTCCGGAACCACCAGTCCTCGGCGTCGGGATCGCCCGTCGGGAGACCGGCTGCGCGGCGTGCTCCCGCGGCGGTGCCCGGGACGGTCGCCGGGATCCAGGCCAGGTCGTCGAGCCGGTCAGGCGAGGTGCGTTCGTCCGGCGTCGCAGCGGCCGCCTGCCATCCGGCGTCGAGCGGCAGGGCCTCTCGCCCGACGACCGTGGGGCGGGTCGCGGTGGGCGGCATCGGTCAGGGAACGGCGCGATCGAGCGCGGTCAGGGCCTCGGTCCAGGCGGCAGCGAGCGCAGCCATCGCCTCGCTGGGGTCGAACGGCCGGCGGCGGGCGAGCTTGAACCCGAGCACCTTGCAGCCATCGACGATCTGGGCCATCGCCGCGGCCGCCGGCTCGCCGGCGCCGCCCAGGAGCCAATCGACGTGGGACGCGAGCAGCTCGAAGCCGGCGCCGGCCATCCGGAACGTCGCGAAGGTGTAGGCGTGGTAGCGGGCCTCGTCGCCGGCCAGGAGATCCGGCAGGTCGGCGGTGAACCGCTCCGTGAACCGCTCGAACGGGTTCCCCGGCACGACCCGGTCGAGATGACCCCGGAGGAGGTGGCGCGACGTTTCGCGCAGCGCCTCGCCCTCGAGCCGCCGGCCGGCGTCGAACCGGATCAGCTCCGTGTACGGCGGAAGGACGTTGTCGTCCCAGCCGGTATCGGTTCGGAAGGAGCCCCGGAAGTCTTCTCCGGACAGCTCGTACAGCGAGGCGTTGTGGAAATAGCGGAAGCGCTCACCCTCGACGTCGATCGCCTCGGCGATCACCCCGGTCTTCACGTGCCCGGTCCGATAGCTCGTCGCCGCCGTATCCGGCAGGTACCACCCGTCCAGCTCGATCGTCATCGTCCGCCCGAGCGCGATCTGCTCGGCGACCTGGTGCGGGATCGAGCGATACGGCTGGATCTCGTGGATGTCGAGACCGTAGAGCAGCTCCATGTCGACGGCGAGCGGCTTGAAGAACGTCCACTGGTCGTTCTCGAAGTCCATCCGGACGAACGACCCGAACGACGCGACCGGCTCGTCGCCGCGCGCGTGCAGCAGCTCGCTGATGATGTCCGTGAAGCAGTTCGTCTCGATGTACGTCCGATCCGCGCCGTGGATCGCGTGTGGCTGATACGTCGCGGGATCGCAGCCGAACAGACTCACCATCGCCGCCGCCGGGGCCGTCACGGCCACAGTTCCGATCGCACCTCGCGCGGCCAGGCGTCGGGATCCGGACCGTGGGCGCGGAACAGGGCCAGGGTCACCCGCTCGACCCCGAAGGCGACGCAGCCGGTGTGGGCGACGCCCCCGTCCTCGAACCCGAGGCCGTAGACCAGGGTGAAGTGGTCCTGGTGGTAGTTGAACGACGAGATGGCGGTCGGCTCTGGCCCGCCGATCTGGGCGAGGAGCTCGAACTTCAGCTCCTGCTCGCGCTGGTTCGCCGCGAGCATCCGCCCGACCCGGCCGAAGAACGGGTCGGACGCGACTTCCGAGGTCGCGTCGAGCCCGAGCCGCTCGAACAGCGCGACCGTGCGATCCAGCCAGACGTTCCGGAACGCCAGGATGTCCGCGGGGCTCGCGATCCGCACGAACTCGCGCATGTGGAAGGAGCGCATCCGCGCCGGATCGCGCGACGGCTCGTTGCGGAAGACCCACGCCGCGCCGGTGTCGACCGTCACGCCGCCGACCGGCAGGACCCCGCGCCCCGCGATCTCCGGGTAGACCGGATAGCAGGCCGCCGGCGCCAGCACCACGTCCGACATCGACTGGAACTCGCTCCAGTCCTCATGCCGGGCGGCGCGTCCCTCCTGCTCGGCCGCGGCCGCGTCGCCGCCGGCGAACGAGAAGACGGTGCCGGCGAGATGCGGAAAGGACGCCAGGTACCCGTTCGTCTCGAGCTGCACGCGCGACAGCAGCGGCGGGAACCGCATCGACTCCATCGGGTCGCCGGCGGCGAGCCGCGTGACGGCATCGTCGAACGCGATCCGGACGCGCTCGAACGCAGGGCCCTGGCCGTAGAGACCCAGCGCCTCCGTCTCGACGAGCAGCCCGGCGTCGAGGAGCTCGTCGAGGAACGAGGCCTGCTCGGTGGTCGCCTCGCGGTACGCGACCACTTAGACCTCCTTGGCGATCAGCAGGAGGCTGGCGTTCGTCTGGTGGATCCGGTCGTTCGCCACCATCAGGCAGGCCGACATCGTGTCTCGCAGATGACGTCCCACGCTGAACGGCGTGTCGTTCTTGTAGCCGACGATGCCGCAGACGCTCATCGCCCCCTGGCAGACGCGCGGCGCCTGTTCCGACGCCGCGATCTTCAGGTTGTTGAAGCGCAGGATCGACGCCATGGTCGAGAGCGACTCGCGGTCCTCCGCATCGGCCTCGACGTACTCGCGCAGGCCGTTCCGGACCTCGGCCCGCAGGAGCGACAGCTCGCTCATCAGCTGGGACAGGCGGACCGCCGTCGGCGGCAGCTGGTCCGGCCGCCCCTTGGCCTGGGCCTTGACGAAGCTCCTGGCGCGATCGAAGGCGTCCGTCGCGATGCCCAGCCACAGGTGCGACCAGAGGATGTGGGAGATCGGCACCATGGACTGCGTTGCGACCTGCGCAAACGGGGTCGGCAGGATCTGCACGGGGGGCAGCTCGGCCCGGACGACGTAGCCGGGGGAGCAGGTCCCACGCATGCCCAGGGGATCCCACGTGCTCGTCGACTCCAGCCGATGCTGATCGCGGCTGGTGAGGGCAACCACCTGGTCGCCGGGCTCGGCGTCGGGTGATCGGCGGAGGGTCGTCAGGAGATCGTCGGCATAGGAACCGTACGAAACCGTTGGCGCCTGTTTCTCGAACGACACGATCCCATCGCGAACCGGGGTCACAGCCGCGATCGACCGGCCGAGGTCGCCACCCGTGCCAATCTCCGACGTGACCGAGGCGACGAGGCGCTGCCCCTCGGCGACATCACGCAGGTATGCCTCGAACCACGGCGCCCCGTCGAGGTGACGAACGATCGCCGCGATCTGGATCTGGTGCATCGCGAACACCATCGCGCTGGCACCGCACCGGCGGCCGAGCTCGAAGCAGGCGTCGGCGACCGTCTCGAGCGACTCACCGCCACCGCCCAGCTCCGTGGGGATCAGGGCCGAGAGGGCGCGTTCAGCCTTCAGGGCGTCGATGGTCTCGACCGGGAAGCGGGCGTTCCGGTCGACGTCGTCCGCGTTGGGAGCCGCGACCTCGTCGGCGATCCGGCGGATGGCCGCGAGGAAGGTCTGGTCGCGTTCGATCGCGAGCGTCATGCCGCCACCACCTGGAGCTGCTCGAGCGCCGATCGGATCGCCCCGATGCTCTCGAACACGCTCCGCTTGAGCATCGCGTCGGGGAACTCGACGTCGAATTCCGACTCCAGCCCGAGCATGACGTTGACGCTCGCGTGCGAGGTCATCCCCGCCTGGAAGAGATCGGTGTCGTCGTCGATCGTCGCGATGTCGACGGGCAGGTGGCCGTGCTCACCGACGACCTGGCGGATCCGCCTCGTCAGGTCCTGTCTGTCGCTCAACGCGTGGGTTCCTCCGAACGGTCCCGTGAAGTGGAAGCGGAGCATACGACAGGCGGTACGAATGGCCGTTGTCCTGAGAAAGTCGGGGTTGACGGCACGCACCAGCGCGTCGAATGCGCCTCGATTCGGGCGAGCCTCGGGGCCGACCCATGACGGGCCGCGGTGGTGCACCGATGCACCGACAGCCGCATCGCAATAGGACGAATCACCTAGTCAGGGAGGACCTGACGGTCTACGCTAGCCGGGCATCAGGGGACGACACAGTCGCCCGATTCGGTCTGCCCGAATCGGCACTGTCTTGGGGGTACGCATTGCTGTACAGATCGCCGACCCGGGTGTCGGCGGGCGACTTTGAGACCGTCCCGGATCCCATCCCGGCAGCGGACGACAGGACGCGCGTCGCGACACTCCTGACCACCACGCGTCAGACGCGATGACGACCGCCGACCTTCGCGACGGGATCGACGCCGCCCGGTCGCTGGGTAACCGTGCGACCGACGCCGCCGCCGCGGCTCTCTTCAGCCTGCGAGGCCGACACCTCGTCCTCATCGACCTGCTGTCGATTGCCATCTCCGTCATCGTCTCGCTGGAGCTGCGCCACGACGGGCTGGTCGGCCCGGCGGTGGTGGCGATGTACCTGCCGGCCCTTGCCGTGCCGCTCGTCGTCCGACCGGTCGTCAATACCTGGTTCGAGCTCTATCGGCGTCTGTGGCGACACGCCAGCGTCCCGGAGCTCTGGCAGATCGTCGGCGCGGCGACCATCGGGAGCCTGATCTCGTTTGCCCTGGCCGTGGTGCTGGCCGTCATCGCCCCGCCATCCGCCCACCTGCCCCTGTCGTTCTGGGTCCTGGAATTCGTCATCAGCCTCGCCGGCATCGGCGGCATCCGCTTCGGCATCCGCGCGATGAGCGACCTGGGGACGCGGGCCGTCGTCGACGGGACGACCGTCTCCCTCACGCCTGCCCTCCTGTACGGCGCCGGGCGCGCCGGCTCGACGACGGCACGGTCGGCGCTCCGCGAGCCGGCGGCCGGGGTTCTCCCGGTCGGGTTCATCGACGAGGACCGCACGAAGCGCGGCAGCACGGTCGCCGGGCTGCCCGTCTTCGGTGGCCTCGATCGGCTCGGCGAGGCGATTCGCCGGACGGGCGCCCGCATGATCCTGATCACCCTGCCGAACCCATCGGGCCGGGCCGTCCGCCGGATCATGGACGAGGCCAGGGAGGCCGGTCTGCAGGTCCGCACGGTTCCGCCCGTCCGCGGCCTGTTCGACGGCACCTGGGACGCCCATCGCGTTCGCGACATCCGCCTCGAGGACCTCCTGGCCCGCGAGCAGGTCACCACCCACGCCCCGCAGGTGGCGGAGGCGATCCGCGACCAGGTGGTCATGGTGACGGGCGCCGGCGGCTCGATCGGATCGGAGCTCGCCCGCCAGGTCTTTGGGTTCGGGCCGAAGGAGCTCGTGCTCGTCGATCGGGCCGAGAGCCCGCTGTACCTGATCCAGCGCGAGCTCGAGCTGCGGGCGCAGGACGGGCGTGGCTCAGGCGAGTTGTCCGTGCACCTCGCCAATGTCGCCAGCCGGGATGTCATGACCCGCCTGATCGATCGAACGCGGCCCGCGATCATCTTCCACGCCGCCGCCTGCAAGCACGTGCCGATGATGGAGGAGCA
>OEKI01000282.1_pt1 | contig 11974 bp, 9 predicted proteins | sample 1503121 | NCBI WGS metagenome assembly OEKI01 (sample SAMEA104379569, study PRJEB20068) | metagenome | biome: 1000743; feature: 77; material: 1998 | place: USA | collected 2012 | depth 25 m | reverse complement strand
CCTCGATCGCGGGCTGGCGGCCGGCGTCGGCGAGCGTCAGCGTCACGGCGCCGTGGATCAGGTCGAGCACGAGGCCCGGGAACAGCCCGAAGACCACCGTCAGGGCCGCGAGCGGCGTGAGCGTCAGGATCTCGGTGGGTGTCATGTCGGTCAGGTGGTGACCGAGCCCCCTGAAGAACTCGGACAGCTCCCCGAAGATGATGCGCTGGTACATCCACAGCAGGTACGCCGCGACGAGGATCATGCAGATCGCCGCGACGCCGGCGACCCAGGGCGAGAACTGGAACGCGCCGACGAGGACCAGGAACTCCCCGACGAACCCGCCTAGTCCCGGGAGCCCGCCGGAGGCGAAGCAGAAGAAGCCCAGCGCGACCGCCCAAATCGGCAGGACACCGGCGGCGCCGCCCATCTTCGCGATCGTCCGGTCGTGGGTCCGCTCGTAGATGACGCCGACGAGCAGGAACAGGGCGCCGGTGATCAGCCCGTGGTTGACCATCTGGAGGATCGCGCCGTCCATGCCCTGCTGGTTGAACACGAAGATCCCGAGCGTGACGAAGCCCATGTGTGACACGGAGCTGTACGCGACGAGCTTTTTCAGGTCGGGCTGGACGAGGGCGACGATCGCGCCGTAGATGATCGCGATCAGGCTCAGGACGATGATCGCGGGCGCGAACGTGTGGGCGGCACCCGGGAAGAGCGGGATCGCGAACCGGATCAATCCGTAGGCGCCGAGCTTCAGGAGGATCGCCGCGAGGATCACTGACCCGGCGGTCGGCGCCTGGACGTGGGCGTCCGGCAGCCAGGTGTGGAACGGGAACATCGGGACCTTGATCGCGAACGCCAGGAAGAAGGCGAGGAACGCGAAGATCTGGAGGGTCGGGTCGAAGCCGAACGTCCGGAGCTGCTCGTAGTCGAACGCGCCGGTCCAGCTGCCGGCGTGGGCGGCCTGGAAGGCGAAGGCCGTCGTCAGGATCGCGACGAGCATCAGGAGCGAGCCGACGAGCGTGTAGAGGACGAACTTGATCGTCGCGTAGATCCGGTTCACCCCGCCCCAGATCCCGATGATCAGGTACATCGGGACGAGGACGATCTCCCAGAAGATGTAGAAGAGGAACGTATCGAGGGCGACGAAGACCCCGATCATCCCGACCTCGAGGATGAGGAACGAAATCAGGTACTCCTTGATCCGTTCCTTGATCGGGCCGAACGAGGCGAGGATGCTGATCCAGGTGAGCGTCGTCGTCAGGACGACGAGGATCAGCGACAGCCCGTCGATGCCGACCTTGTACTGGATGCCGAAGGCCGGGATCCAGTCGAGCGCCTCCTTGAACTGAAACGGCCGCGGCGAGTTCGGCTCGAAGCCGATCAGGAGCAGGAGCGAGATCACCCACGCGATGAGGCTCGCGGCAAGCGCCAGGGACCGGGCGTAGCGCGACGGCGCGAAGGCGATCAGCAGCGCCCCCACGAGCGGCGTGAACGTGACGACGGTCAGGATTCCCATCGCCGCCCTACCGTCCCGCCAGGACGAGGAACGACCCGGCCATCACGATCAGCCCGACCGCGATCCCCAGGGCGTAGTTCTGGACGCGGCCCGTCTGGACGCGCCGCAGCTCCTTGCCGGCGTCGACGGTCGTCGCCGCGATGTCGTTCACGGTGTCGTCGACGACCCGCCGGTCGAACCACCATAGGAACGCCGCCACGCGGCCACCGATGACGATGAAGATCAGGTGGTTCAGGTCGTCGAACCACCACTTGTTCAAGGACGCGCGGTAGAGGAACGGGACGCGGGCGGTCAGGGCCCGGACGCGCTCCGGGTTCGGGCGCCAGCGGATGTTGCGCAGCTCCACCCCGAACAGCCGCCACGCGGCGAGCACGCCGATCACGGCGACCGCGACGCTCGCGCCGAGGAGCGCCCCGTCGATGCCGAAGATCTGGAACTCCGACTCGGTGTGGTGGAGGAGCTCGACGCCCTGCTCGAATACCGGATGGAGCCAGCCGGCCAGCAGACCCTCCCCGTGGAGGCCGAACAGCGGGCCCAGCGGCGGCCCCGGCCACGACAGGACGATGCCGAGGAAGATCGACGGGATCGCCAGCAGCCAGAGTGGCGTCGTCATCACGGGCGGCGACTCGTGGATGTGCGGCTCGACGGCCGGGTCGACCCGGCTCTCGCCCCAGAACGTCAGCCCGATCAGACGGAACATGTAGAAGGCGGTCATCAGCGCGACGACGATCCCGATCAGCCAGACCCACTGGAAGCCGTTCTTGAACGCCTCGCCGAGGATCTCGTCCTTGCTGAAGAAGCCGGCGAGCGGCGGGATGCCGGCGATCGCGATCGAGCCGATCAGCATCGTCCGGTAGGTGTGCGGGATCTTCGTCGCGAGGCCGCCCATCCGGCGCATGTCCTGCTCCTCGTGGACCGCGTGGATCACGGAACCGGAGCCGAGGAACAGCAGGCCCTTGAAGAACCCGTGCGTCATCAGGTGGAAGATCGCCGCGGTGAACGCGCCGACCCCCAGCGACGCGAACATGTACCCGAGCTGGCTCAGCGTGGAGTACGCGAGCACCCGCTTGATGTCGGTCTGGGTCATCGCGATCGACGCGGCGAGGATCGCCGTGAAGATGCCGATCGCCGCGACGACGACGATCGCATCGCCACCGGCCGCGAAGATCGGGTTCGTCCGGGCGACGAGGTAGACGCCGGCGTTGACCATCGTCGCGGCGTGGATCAGGGCCGACACCGGCGTCGGGCCCTCCATCGCGTCCGGCAGCCAGACGTGGAGCGGGAACTGGGCGCTCTTGCCCATCGCCCCGGCGAACACGAGGAGGGCGATCACCCAGATTGGAATGGGCATCTGCGTTGGCAAGACGAGATGCTCGCCCGTCAGGATGCCGATCGACTCGCGGATATTGAGCGTGCCCGTGTCGACGAAGATCGCCATGATCCCGAGCGCGAACCCGACGTCGCCGATGCGGTTGACGAGGAACGCCTTCTTCGCCGCGAGCGCGGCCGATGGCTTGTGCTTCCAGAACCCGATCAGCAGGTAGCTCGACAGGCCGACCAGCTCCCAGGCCACGAACACGACGAGGAAGTTGTCCGCCAGCACCAGCAGCAGCATCGAGACCATGAACAGGTTGAGGTACGCGAAGAAGCGCCAGTAGCCCGGGTCGTGGCCCATGTAGCCGATCGAGTAGATGTGGACCAGCAGGCCGATCGTCAGGACGACGATCAGGAGGCACGCCGTCAGGTTGTCGACGACGAAGCCCGCGGTGACCTCGAAGCTGCCCGACGGGATCCACGTGTAGAGCGTCTGGCGGAATCCCTCCTCGCCGAAGCCGCCGGTGAGCGCCGTGGCCACGACGACCATCCCGATCGCCCACGCGATCCCCACGGCCCAGACCGGGACGAGGTGGGCCCGCTTCCCCAGCCGTCGCCCGACGACCGCCGTGAACAGGAAGCCGAACAGGGGCAGGGCGATGATCAGCGGAACGAGCAGGTCGAACATCAGCCGATCACTGGCTCATCGCGTCGTACTCGTCGACCAGCGGCGTCTTCTTGTTGCGGTAGATCGCGATGACGATCGCGAGGCCGACCGTCGCCTCGGCGGCGGCGACGGCCATGACCACGAGGGCGATGACCGAACCGTCGAGCCGGAACTGCGGTCGCGTCGAGAAGGACGCGAACGCGATGATCGCGAGGTTCACGGCATTGAGCATCAGCTCGATCGACATCAGCATGCTGATCGCGTTCCGCCGGGCGAGGAACCCGAACATCCCGATCGCGAACAACAGCCCGGACAGGATCAGGTAGGCGTCGAGGGAGCGCGAGCCGCCGCCGGCCAGACCGATCAGCCCCAGCGTCACGACGAGGAACGCCGCCACCGCCGTGCCGGCGAACACCCGGATCATTCGATCTCGTCCGTCGGCGTCGCGCCGTCGCGCTTGGCCAGAAACACACCCCCGATCACGGCTGCCAGGAGCAGCACGCCGGCGATCTCGAACGGCAGCACCCAGTCGTTGAAGAGGGTCTTCGCGAGGTCCGCGGTCTGGGTGGTGCCGCGCGGGCCCTCGCCTTCCCACTGCGTCGAGATGACGGCCAGGACGAGGACCACGACGAGGATCACCGCCGCGATCGCCGCTGGCACGGCCTGGGTCTGGAAGACGAGCCGCGACGGGGCCGACTTCGTCTGGGTCAGCATGATCGCGAACAGGATGAGGACGCTGATTGCCCCGATGTAGACGAGGACCTGGGCTGCGGCCACCAGCGGGGCGCCGGCCATGACGTAGATCCCGGCGAGGGCGGCGAAGCAGACCATCATCGCCAGCCCGCAGCGGATGATGTCGCGCAGCGTCACGACCGCGAGGCCGGCCGCCAGCATCGTCCCCGCGAGGAGGACGAACAGCACGTCGTCCCAGGGGATGCCGAGGATCGGGATCGTCTCGGGGATCGCCACGGACGGCTCAGCCGTGCCCGTGGCCGGCGCCGTCGCCGGCGGCCCCCGGACCGGCGGTCAGCGCGGGGACGTGCCCGTTCCCGTTCGTGTGGCCGTTCCCGGCGGGCAGGCCCTTCGCCACGTATGCCGCGACGGAGCTCGGCAGCATCGGCAGGAGCCGGGTCGGCGCCACCGGCCGGCCCTCGGCCGCCGCCCGCTCGGCCCAGTCCCGCTCGCGCCGGATGTACGTCATCTCGGTCTCCTGGTCGACCGCGGCGAGCGCGATCAGGTCGATCATCGGATCGGCGCGCGAGGTGTGCGACAGCTCGAAGTCGCCGCCGTCGCGGAGCGCGTCGTACGGACACGCGTCGACGCAGATCCCGCACAGGATGCAGCGGCTCTCGTCGACGTCGTATTTCTGGAGGACGCGCGGCTTCGGCATCAGGGCGCCGGTCGGGCACGTCTCGGCGCAGCGGCCGCACGACACGCACGGGGTGTCGTTCAGGCTCATGTCGAGCGGGGTGGTGACGAGCGTGTCGAACCCGATCCGCATGAAGTCGTAGCACGCGGCGCCGACGACCTCCGCGCAGACCTGGGCGCAGCGGCCGCAGTCGATGCAGCGCGACGGCTCGCGGAGGATGAAGGCGTGCGAGTCGTCGCGGATGTAGTCGTGGTTGATGCCGGTGAACCGGTTCTCGGTCACGCTCCGGAAGCCGGCGCCCTGGTGGTACTGCGGCTCGAGGGTCTGGAGCGTCGTGCCGTACTCGATCCCGAGGCGGCGCAGATCGCAGAACCCGATCGCCTCGCACGTGCACTGGAGACAGCGCGTGGACTCCGCGATGACCTCTTCCGGCGTGTACGGGATCTCGTACTCGATGTAGCTGTCGTTGCGGACGCTGGCGGGCATCGCCTTCAGGCGGTAGCGCGGCTCCTTCTGTTCGCTCGTGAACGGCACGATCGAGAGGAACTCCGGCTGCGGCTCGGCGAGCTGCTGGCGCGTCTTGATCGCCGACAGGTCGAGGCCCTTGAGGTAGGCATCGACGGCGTACGCGGAGCGCCGTCCCTCAGCAACGGCCTGGACCACGGTCGCGGCGCCGACGCGGACATCGCCGGTCCCGAACACGCCGGGTCGATCCGTGAGGAACGTGACCGCGTCGGCCTTCAGGCGCTTGTTCTTCGTCGCCTGCGGGCCTTCCGACCCGGGCCCGATCCAGTCGAGCTCCGGGCCCTGACCGATCGCGAGGAGCACCCGGTCGCAGGGGATCGTGAACTCCGTGCCGGCGGCGGGCTCCGGGCGGCGCCGACCGGACGCGTCCGGCTCGCCCGGCTTCATCCGGATGAACTCGATCCCGGTGACGTTGCCCTTCTTGTCGGTGATGACGCGCGTCGGGCCCGCCTGGAAGATCGTCTGGACGCCTTCCTCGATCGCCTCGTGGACCTCGTTCGCCGCCGGCATGTCCTTCATGTCCCGGCGGTAGACGAGCGTCACCTCCGCGGCCCCCTGGCGGATCGACGTCCGGCTGCAGTCCATCGAGGTGAACCCGCCGCCGACCACGACAACCCGCTTGCCGGCGTGCCCCGGGTAGGGCAGGCCGAGCGTCGCCGTCCGGAGGTACTCCAGGCCGTCGAGCACCTCGTCGGCGTCCTCGCCCGGGACGCCGAGCTTGTTCGTGTCGTAGCAGCCGATCGCGACGATGACGGCGTCGAAGCCCTGGTTCTGGAGGTCGTCGAGGCCGAAGTCCCGGCCCAGGCCCGCGTTGCAGACGACCTTCCCGCCGAGCCGCGTCACCGACTCGTACTCGGCCTCGAGGACCTCGACCTTCGGCAGGCGGTACTGCGGGATGCCGTAGCGGAGCATCCCGCCCGGCGCCGGGTCGCGCTCGAAGACCGTTACGTCGTGGCCGGCGATCAGGAGGTAGTACGCGGCGGCCATGCCGGCCGGCCCCGACCCGATGACGGCGGCCTTCCGGCCGCTCTTCGCCTGGACCTCGAAGGGCACCGGCGGGTCCTGGCCGTCGTCCAGCATCGACTTGATGACCTGGTCGCCCGCGTAGCGGTGCGAGTCGCGGATCGCGATCGCCTCGTCGACCTCGTCGCGCCGGCAGTGCTCCTCGCAGGGCGCCGGGCAGACGCGGCCAAGCACGCTGGGGAACGGGATCGTCCGCTTGAAGATTCGCGTCGACTCCCGGAAGTTGGCCTCGGCATTCGCCTTGAGGAAGCCCGGGATGTCGATGTGGCTGGGGCACTTGTTCTGGCAGGGCGGCAGGCAGTAGGCGTTGTGGTCGCTGAAGATCAGCTCCAGGTTCGTGCGGCGGAGCCGGCGGACCTCCTCCGTCTGGGTCTTCACGACCATCTCGGGCTCGCACGTCCGGGAGCAGGAGATCGGCGGGTGCTCCTCGCCCTCGACCTCGACGACGCACATCCGGCACGCCCCGAAGCCCGGCAGCTTCGGCTCGTAGCAGAGCGTCGGGATCTCGATCCCGTTGTCGCGGCAGACCTCGAGGATGGTCTGGCCCTCGAAGCCCTCCACGACCCGGCCGTCGACCTCGATCCGGATCTTCGGCGTCGACTGCGGGCGCTGCGGCGACTGGGTCGTGATCAGGCGCTCGGCGAGCGAATCGTCGAGCGGCTGCACGGTGTTGGTCTCGACGTACGGGCGAGGCAGGGTGTCGGTCATCGTCTCGTCAGTGGGCGGCTGAGCCCGCGGCGACCGCGATCGGTCGGCAGACGCCGGCCGGGCACGAGCTCCGCAGGATGTGCTCGTCGAGCTCGGATCGGAAGTATCGCATCCCGCTCGCGAAGGGGAGGGTCGCCAGGCGCTCGTGGTCGCACAGCGCGGAGCTGACGATGTCGCTCGACAGATCGGCGAGGAGCTGGCCGTCCGTTGGCAGGGGAACGCCCGTCGCCATCCGGTCGCCGATCTCGCTGACCCGCCGCAAACCGATCCGGCAGGGGATTGTCTTGCCGCACGCCTCGTCGGCGCAGAAGCGGGTCAGGAGGCGGGCGAGGTCGACGACGCAGGCGCGCTTGTCGGCCGCGACGATCGACCCGGATCCGACATGCGCCCCGACCTCGCGGAGCGACTCGAAGTCGTAGCGGGTGTCCGCCAGCTCCGCGGGAAGGATGCCGCCCGCCGGTCCGCCGACGAGCAGCGCCTTCAGGCCGGCGAGGTCGTCCTTGCCGGCGAGCGCGACGATGTCGCGGAGCGGCGTCCCGACCGGGACCTCCGCCACGCCGGCGCCGCCCGGGGCGCGGACCGACACGAGGATCGTTCCCGGGCTGGCCTTCGCACCAATCGCCGCGAAGGCCTCCGCGCCGTTGGCGAGGATCCACGGGACCGCCGCGAGGGTCTGGACGTTCTGGACGACCGTCGGTTGGCCGAACAGGCCGCGCATCGCTGGCTGCGGCGGACGCTGCTCCGGCTGGCCGCGCTTCCCTTCGAGCGCCTTCAGGAGGACCGTCTCCTCGCCGAGCATGTACGCGCCCTGGACCGGGCGGATCGCGATCTCGACGGTCATGCCAGAGCCGAGGATGTCGTCGCCGGCGAGCCCCGCCTCGACCATCCTCGCCAGGGCCGTCTCGAGCGCGCGGATCGCCTCCGTCGCCTCGACCCGAACGGCGACGATCGCCTCGGTCGCGCCGATCGTCGCCGCCGCGATGACGAGCCCCTCGAGCACCGCGTAGGGATTCCGCTCCAGCAGCGTCCGGTCCGTCTGCGACGACGGATCGGCGCCGTAGCCGTTGGCGACGACGTAGCGCCGCATCCCGCTCTGGTTACCGTAGATGGCGCCTGGCGCCACCGTGTCCGGGACACCGGCGGCCGCCGCGGCCCGCCACTTCTCTGCGGTCGGGAACCCTGCGCCGCCGCGGCCCCGCAGGCCCGAGGCCGCGATGTGGGCGATCGTGCCGGTCGCCCCCAGGTCGTGGAGTGAGCGCTGCAGGCCCTCGAACGCTCCCGCCTCGCGGGCGGCCGCGAGATCCAGCGGGTCGCGGACGCCCCGCGGCAGGAGGATCGCCGGCCACGAGCGCGGCGTGCGAAGGATCGTCGTCATGCGTCCGCGCGCCGGAGTCCGGCCAGGGACGCGTCGAGCCCGCTGACGAACGCCGTCTCGCGCCCGGCGCGCGCGGCGGCGGTGCTGGCGGCCAGCGGCTCCGCGGCCGGCGGCTCGAACCGGAGGTGGCGGTAGTAGGTCGCGGTGCCGTAGATCATCGCGTACCAGGCGCCGGTCCTCTGGCTGATCAGCTTCAGCGCGGCGACCGGCAGGTGGCCGTACTCGGCCTGGGTCGCGTCGAGGATCTCGAGCATCCGCTTCGGGTCGAAGTCGTACCGCTCGAGGATCGCCTCGAGCGCCTCCGGATGGATCGGATCGAAGTGGGCGTACGCCTCGTTCGGGACCGGCCGGCCGGATCGACGGAGGGCCGACTCGTCGCGGCGCTCGCCGTAGGTCTCGGGGGCGCCCCAGTGGATGTGGTAGCGGCCCTTCGTATCGACGCCGCCCATGTCGATGCACTCGATCGGGCAGGCCTGGGCGCACTGGAAGCACGTCTCGCACTTGAGCGTGCCGTACTCGTCGTACAGCAGCTGGAGGCGGCCGCGGAACTTCGGCGGGACGTCAAGGCGGACCTCGGGGTACTTGATCGTCGCCTTCGGCTCGAAGAACCGCTTCAGCGTCAGGGCCATGCCCTGGACGATCCCGAGCCCGGGCAGTCGCATCATCGGCGGGCTCCCGTCAGCGCCGTCATCGGGGACTGATCACGATCACCGCCAACGCCGTGACGAACAGATTCAGGAGCGAGGCGGGCAGCAGCCACTTCCAGGCGAACCCCATCAGCTGGTCGATCCGGACGCGGGGCAGCGTCCCGCGCATCCACACGAAGATGAAGACGAAGATGTAGCTCTTGAGGAGGAACCACAGGAGGCCGGCGACCCAGTCGAGGCTGATGAACGCCCAGCCGCCGATCAGCACGATCACGAGGAGGTTGAACAGGACGAAGCCGATGATCAGCGCCTGCCACCACGGGAGCGAGCTGCGGCCGACATAGAACGGCGCGGCCAGCGCCAGGATCAGGATCGGCGGGACGAGCAGCAGGCCGAACAGCAGCCCCATCCCCAGCGAGCCGAGATCCAGGTTCAGGTGGATCGCCCACGCCTCCGGCCACGCGAATGGCGCGTTCCAGCCACCGAAGAAGAGCGTGACGATCAGCCCCGAGACGACGAAGACGTTCACGTACTCCGCGAAGAAGAAGAAGCCGAACCGCATCCCGGAGTACTCCGTCGCGAAGCCGGCGACGATCTCGCTGTCCGCCTCGGTCAGGTCGAAGGGGGTCCGGTTGGCCTCGGCCGTCGCGGCGATGAAGAAGATCAGGGCCCCCAGCGGCTGCTGGAAGACGTACCAGTTCGTGAACCAGCCCGACTGGTTGATGCTCAGCTGGTTGAGGCTCATCGTCCCGGCGAGGATCAACAGCCCGACGACCGACAGGGTGAGCGGGATCTCGTAGCTGATCACCTGCGCCGCCGACCGCAGCCCGCCCAGCAGCGAGTATTTGTTGAACGACGACCAGCCCCCCATGAGGAGACCGACGACCGTCAGCCCGCCGATCCCGAACAGGTACAGGAGCCCGATGTTGAAGTCGGCGCCGAAGATCCGCGGCGCGAACGGCAGCACGAGCAGCGACATCACGGCCGACATGTAGACCACGACCGGAGCCAGAGTGAAGACCAGCCGATCCGCTCCGGTCGGGCTGAAGTCCTCCTTCATCAGGACCTTGAGCCCGTGGACCACCGACAGGAGCGAGCCGAACGGCCCGACCCGGTCCGGCCCGATGCGAAGGTTCATCAGGGCGATGACCTTCATCTCCATGTAGATGATCAGGAATGCCGACGGGACGCTCATCAGGAGCACCGCCGTGGCCGCGATCAGGAACCGGACGAGCCACATGTTCGCGGCGAGGAAGTCGACGATCGGCTTGCCGGCCACGACGATCACGAGCAGGAGCCCGGCGGTCAGCACGAGCAGGATCGGGACGACCGTGAAGAGGATCTTCCCGGCGAGGGTCAGGCGGCTCCAGGAGCGGGCGACGGCGGTCACGTGACCAGGCTCACTTGTCGACGCCGCCCATGATCGGGTCGAGGGATGCCATCACCGCCATCGCGTCCGCGATCAGGTGGCCCGGCATCAGGACGCCGACCGCCTGGAGATGCACGAACGACGGGTCGTGGATCCGCATCCGGAACGGCTGGTCGGTGCCGTCGCTGATCACGTACGCGGCGTACTGCCCCCGCGGGCCCTCGACCGCGGCGTAGGCCCGGCCGGGTCGCGGGCGGAGCAGCCGCGGCAGCTTGGCCGTAACCGGCCCGTCGGGCATGTTGTGGATGCACTGATCGATGATCCGGAGGCTCTGCTTGATCTCGTCGATCCGGACCAGGTAGCGGGCCAGGCAGTCGCCCTCCTCACGGGTCGGGATGTCGAACTCCAGCTCGGGGAAGACGCTGTACGGATGCGCCCGCCGGAAGTCGAGCGGGACGCCACTCGCTCGCAGGTTCGGCCCAGTCATCGCCATCCGGAACGCGGTCTCCTTGTCCATCTTGCCGAGGCCGCGCATGCGCCGGACGAAGATCTCGTTCTCGTTCAGGAGGGTGGTGTTCGCTTCGATCTGGGTCGTCGCCCGGCTCATCCAGTCGCCGAGGCGGCTCATGAACTCGTGGTTGATGTCCCCGTTGACGCCGCCGATCCGGAGGTAGTTGTAGAGGAGCCGTTGCCCGGTCAGGGCGGCCAGCATCTCGGCGATCTCGTCCCGCTCGATCAGGCCGTACAGGATCGGCGTCAGACCGCCCAGGTCCAGCGCCATCCACCCGATGAACATCGAGTGCGACAGGATCCGGTTCAGCTCGGTGCAGAGGACGCGAATGTACTCCGCCCGGCGCGGCACCTGGACGTCCAGGAGCTTTTCGAACGCCAGCACGCCCGGCCACTCGCAGAAGAGCGAGGCGATGTACTCGAGCGGGTCGAGGTACGCGATCGAGTGGTGGTAGTCCGCGTTCTCGCAGAGCTTCTCGACGCCGCGGTGGAGGTAGCCGAGGACCGGGTCCAGGTCCACGACGTTCTCGCCGTCGAGCTTCAGGACGATCCGCAGGACGCCGTGCGTCGACGGGTGCTGCGGCCCCATGTTGATGAACATCTCGCCGTCGCCGAGCGTGTAGAACTCGGCCTCTCGCTCCGTCCGCGGCGGGTACGGCGGAACCGGCTCGAAGACGCCGGCAGCCTCGTCGAGCTGGACCCTCGGATCGTCCGACGGCGGCTCCTGGTGGAGATGCCCGCGGGGCGGCGCGGCGGTCATGCGCGGACCTTCCGCATCGTCTCGCCCGGGCGCGCATTGCGCGGCGTGTGCGACTGCTCCATGTGCCGGACGCCCGCGCCGGGCGAGCGAGCCGCGTCGTCGGGCAGGAAGAAGTCCTTGCGGAGCGGGAAGCTCTGGTAGTCGGGCGGCATGTAGATCCGGCGCAAGTCGCGGTTGCCCTCGAACGTGATCCCGAACATGTCGTA
>OEKI01000179.1_pt2 | contig 12054 bp, 9 predicted proteins | sample 1503121 | NCBI WGS metagenome assembly OEKI01 (sample SAMEA104379569, study PRJEB20068) | metagenome | biome: 1000743; feature: 77; material: 1998 | place: USA | collected 2012 | depth 25 m | reverse complement strand
CGCCGCGCCTCGCCCGCCGACGCATAGAGCCCCGACGCGACGGCAACCGCCAGCGCCCCACCACCCACATCCGCGTCGGTGAACGAGAAGCCGCCGACCGACGCATGAAGCGTGGCAAGGACCGCCGGATCGCGGATCGGCTCCCGCGAGAAGGCCACTGCGCTGACGGCCTCCACGTGATCGGCAGCGTCGCGCCCGTGCGTTCGCTCGGTCACGTCCCGCGCGAGTGCCCGCTGGGGCGCGCGATCCTCAGGTCGCGCGGCGGCGTGGGCCTCGTATGCCTCGATCGCCTCGCGCGACAGGAGCGTGAACCACCGCAGGTACGTCCCGACGTCGCGGTCGTCCGCGTTCAGCCAGTACTGGTAGAACGCGTACGGCGACGTCCGCTCGGCGTCGAGCCAGACCGACGTCCCGCCCTCCGTCTTGCCGAACTTCGCCCCGGACGCGGCCAGGAGCAGCTTGTACGCCAGCCCGTGGGCCGGCTCGTCCGCGCCCCGGTCGGCTTCCCCCTCGCCGAGACCGGCCCGCCGCCGGATCAGCTCGAGCCCGGCCGTGATGTTGCCCCACTGGTCAGCGCCGCCCATCTGGAGGTCGACGCCCATCGTCCGGTGAAGGTGCTCGAAGTCGGTGGCCTGGATCAGCATGTAGCTGAACTCGGTGAACGACAGGCCCCGATCCATCCGGGTCGTGACGGAGTCCTTGGCGAGCATGTACGGGATCGTGAAGTGCTTGCCGACGTCCCGCAGCCAGTCGATGAGCTGGATCTTCTCCAGCCAGTCGAGGTTGTTGACCATCACCGCGCCCGTCGGCCCCGAGAAATCCAGGAAGCGCTCCAGCTGGCCGCGGATGGACTCCGCGTTTGCCGCCAGCGTCTCGCGGTCCAGGAGGTTCCGCTCGGCGGAGGTCCCCGACGGGTCGCCGATCATCCCCGTCCCGCCGCCGACCAGCGCGACCGGCCGCCCGCCGTGGCGCTGAAACTGGAGCAGCCCGAAGATCGGCACGAGGTGGCCGACGTGGAGCGACGGTCCGGACGGGTCGAAGCCGTTGTAGCCGGCGATCGGCCGCCCGGTCGCGAGGCGGGCCGGCAGGCCCGGCGTCGTGTCGTGGAGCATCCCCCGCCAGGTCAGCTCGTCGAGCAGCGTCCCGAGCGTCGACGCGGTCTCGGATGAGGAGCCGGACGAGGTCCCGGACGGCGTCACATCACGCTCGGCCGAGCCGTCTCGACCGACCGGACAGGGGGGATCACCACGACCCCTATGCTATCGTGCGGCCCGACATGCAGACCAGCCTCGCGAGGCGCCAGCGCCACCGGCGCGGCGTCCCTCGCGGACGGCCTCGCCGGTCCTCCGCCCTGCGGAGGGTCCTCATCGCCATCCCGATCCTCCTCTTCGCCATCCTGCTTCTCGTGGGACTGGCGGGTCTCGTCGCGGTCGCCGCTGCCTACAACTACTACAGCCAGGGTCTGCCCGATCCCAAGGACACGCTGACCAACCTCGTCTTCGACCAGCAGACGCGGATCACGGACCGGACCGGCAAGACCGAGCTGGCGCGTCTCGGCGACTTCAAGCGCGAGCTCGTGACCTTCGACGAGATCCCCGACGAGCTGCTCGACGCGACCACCGCGATCGAGGACAAGGACTTCTGGTCGAACCCGGGCTTCGACTTCGCGGGGTTCGTGTCGGCGACGCTCGACACGCTCGCCGGCCACCCCCGGGGCGGTTCCACGATCACCCAGCAGCTTGTCCGCGCCCGCCTCCTGCCGGCTGCGGCGTTCACCGGCAGCCGCGAGGAGCGGAAGATCCGGGAGATCATCCAGTCCCTTCGCCTGACCGAGGCGTATCCGGGCGAGACGGGCAAGCAGGAGATCATCACCGCCTACCTGAACCAGAACTTCTACGGGAACCAGAGCTACGGGGTGAAGGCGGCCGCCCGCACGTACTTCAACAAGGATCTCCACGACCTGACGCTGGCCCAGGAGGCCGTGCTCGCGGCGATCCCCCAGTCGCCGACCGCGTTCGATCTCGTGAGGAACTCCGAGGAGGAGTGCACGAAGGTCGTTCCCGAGGGCACCGATTGTCCCGAGGCGAACGTCCGCCTCGTCGTCCCCGCGACGACCGAGATCTACCAGCGGCGCAACTACATCCTCGACCTGATGAAGTCCCGCAGCCCCTTGTCGGGAGCCCGCCACACGCCGGCCGACTACGAGCAGGCCAAGTCGGAGGACATCGTCCTCGCGAAGCAGCTCGGGAGGCACTGGCTGGCGTCGCAGTTCGTCCTGCAGGTTCGCAAGGAGCTCGGCGGAATCCTCTGCCCTGACGCGTCGGTCGACGAGTGCGACAAGATCGACAACGGCGGCTACACGGTGACGACGACGCTCGACTGGACGATGCAGTCCAAGGTGGAGAAGTGGCTGCTCGCCGCCGCCCGGGCACCCAATCTCTCGAGCATGAACACGATCCTCGCGAACCTGAAGATCCCGTCCAAGGACCGGCCATGGATCCGCAACCTGCGCGGAAAGAACATCCACAACGGCGCGGCCGTGGTGCTCGACTACCGGACGGGCCAGGTCCTGGCCTACTCGGGCTCGGCCGGGTTCACCCAGCGCGGCACGAAGAAGTTCCAGCCCCAGTTCGATGTCCTGTCCGACGGCTGGCGACAGCCGGGGTCGTCGATCAAACCGATCAACTACGCGATCGGGATCGAGGACAAGAGGATGACGGCCGCGACGCTGTTCATGGACGTCACGACGGACTTCGGCGGCCGGTTCATCCCGACCCAGGCGGACAAGGCGGAGCGTGGTCCCGTCCGGCTCCGGGAGGCGCTCCAGTTCTCCCTGAACATCCCGTCGATCAAGGCCGGCCTGATGAACGGTCTCGACCGGTTCTACCAGCGCTCGAAGGACTTCGGCGTCCACTACATTCCGGGTTCCGTGCCGGTCACCTCGATGGGCATCGGGACGCTCGAGATCCACCCCGTCGACCTGACCAGCGCCTATGGCGCGCTCGCCGACGGCGGAAAGCTGATGCCCCGGACGACGATCCTGAAGGTGGTCGACCCGAGCGGCGCCGTCATCTGGCCGGACCCCGCCGTGAAGCCGGCGACGGGAACGCAGGTCGTCAGCCCCCAGACCGCCTACATCATCACGGACATCCTGAAGGGCAACACGGAGCCAAAGACGAACCCGTTCTGGGGCGACTGGGCGATCTACGACAAGGGGGTGCGCCGGCCGGCCGCCTACAAGACCGGGACGACGAACGACAACCGGGACGTCCACGCCTATGGCTACCTCGCCCCGCCGAAGGATCCGAAGGCGCCGGGCCTGCTCGTCGGCGTCTGGATGGGCAACAGCGATAACTCGCCGGACAAGGACACGCTGTCGCTCGGCTCGTCGGCGCCGCTCTGGTCGCGCATCCTGACCGACATCAGCGCGGGTCTTCCGATCGCCGACTTCAAGCAGCCGAAGGGCCTCGTGACCGCCCAGGTCGACGCCTTCACGGGATACAAGCCGGGGCCCTTTACCAGCCGCCGGATCAACGAGCTCTTCATCCCCGGAACCCAGCCGACCGAATCGGACGACTTCCATCGCAGCGTCGAGATCGACGCCGCCAGCGGGCTCCGCTGGCAGGACGGCTGCGTCGGGCCGAAGAAGGTCGTCGGTGCCCTCGACTTCAGCCAGGTGGACGCCGACTTCCCGAACTGGCAGCGCGCCGACAACGGGTGGGTCAAGCGGGCCGCCCGCGGCGCGGGCCGCGTGGGCGGGCCGAAGAGCACCCACACGTCGTACTTCTACGGCCAGGGCTTCTTCCCGTTCGGCCGCTCGTGGGGCGGAATCTTCGCCCCGTCCGAGCTCTGCCCGCTCGCGCCGCCACCGACCGAGGTGCCGTGCGACAACCCGTTCGGGCTGTTCTGCCCGCCGCCGTCCGGCGAGCCGGTGCCCACCCCATCGCACGGTCCGGGGAAGACCCCGAAGCCCTAGGGCGCGCTAGAGTTTGATGATGGTTGCGCCATCTCCGCCCTCGCCTCTCTCGCCGGCGCGGGTCGAGGCGACGAGCGGGTGGCCGGACGCTCGTTCGCGAACGGCGTCCCGGAGCGCGCCGGTGCCGAGGCCGTGGATGACGACGACTTGGTCGAGGCCGGCCAGCGCGGCGTCGTCGAGGTAGCGATCCAGCGCGGCCAGCGCTTCCTCGACTCGCGCTCCGCGCAAGTCCAGCGACGAGGCGACGGTCCGCGCCCGCTCCAGCTGCAGTGCCCCAATCCCGCCACCGCGCTCGCGCGAAGACCCGCCGGATCGCGTGATCCGCGCGTTCCGCCCGATCGTCCGGTCCTCGTCGACGACCGGGGGCGTTGCCACGAGGTCCAGGTCGTCGGTCGCGACGGTGATCCGCATCTCGCCGGACTCGAGCGTCGCCCGCTTGCCGCCCTTCTCGAGGGCCGCAATCCGGCCCTCCCAGCCGCCGCTCCGGCTGCGGGCCTGCTCCCCCAGGCGCCACTCGTGGGGCGCTTCAGGCCGGGGCGTCTCGGCAGCTGCCGGGGCCGGGCTCGTCCCATCGGGCAGGCGCGCCAGCTGCGCCTCGGCGCGGGCGACCGCGGCATCCAGCGATGGCCCAGTGACGGTCTCGCGTTCCAGCGCCCGCCGCGTGGCCCGGACCTCGTCGCGGAGCGTGTCGACGAGCTTCTCCGCTTCGGCGCGGGCCGCTCGGACGGCCTCGTCCCGTTCGCGGCGGGCGCGGCGGCGCTCCTCGTCGGCGGTCCGCAGGGCGTCGGCCGCGCGCAGCTCGGCGGCCCGGGCGCGGTCCAGCGCCTCGCTGGTCTCGCCCTCGGTCTCGCGGATCCGCGCGAGCGTCTCCTCGAACGCCCGCTGGTTCTCCGAGAGCCGCGACCGGGCGTCGGCGACGATCTCGGGAGCGAGCCCGAGACGCTCGGCGATCGCGAACGCCTGGCTGCCCCCGGGGAGGCCGATCGTCAGGCGGTAGGTCGGGGAGAGCGTCTCGAGGTCGAACTCCACCGAAGCGTTCCGCGCCCCGCCTGTCGTGTGGGCGTACGCCTTGAGCTCCGCGTAGTGCGTCGTGGCCGCGACGAGGGCCCCGGCGCGGATGAAGTGGTCGAGGAGCGCTTGCGCCAGCGCCGAGCCCTCGGTCGGGTCCGTCCCGGCGCCGAGCTCGTCGAGGAGGACGAGCGTGCCCGGTCCGGCCGCTTCGACGATCCGGGTGATGGAGCGGAGATGGCCGGAGAACGTCGAGAGGCTCTGGGCGATCGACTGCTCGTCGCCGATGTCGGCGAACACGTCGCGGAAGACGGGCAGTCGCGATCCGGCCTCGGCGGGAACGTGCAGGCCGGCCTGGTGCATGAGGGCGAGGAGCCCCAGCGTCCGGAGCGTCACGGTCTTGCCGCCCGTGTTCGGGCCGGTGACGACGAGCGCCGTATAGCCGTCGCCCAGCCGGATGTCGATCGGGATCACGCGGCCGGTCAGCCCGGGGTGGCGGGCGCCGAGGAGGATCACCTCCGGCCGGGTCGCCGTCTCGGCCCGCGTGCCGTCGAGGTCCGCGGCGAGCGAGGCCTTGGCGGCCCAGAAGTCGAAGCGGGCGAGCGCGTCGAGCGTCTCCCGCAGCGGCGGGGCGTTGGCGGCGATGAGCGCCGACAGCTCGTCGAGGATCCGCTCGACCTCCTCCTGCTCGGCGACCTGCGCCTCGCGCCAGGCGTTCCCCAGCTCCACGGCAATGAGCGGCTCGATGAAGAGGGTCGAGCCGCTCCCGGACGTGTCGTGGACGATCCCCTTGACCCGGGCGCGGGCCTCGGCCTTGACCGGCACGACGTAGCGCCCGTTGCGCAGCGTGATGATCGGGTCCTGGAGCGCGCCGCCCAGCTCGGAACCGACGAGGGCATCGAGCCGGCGCCGGAGTCGGTCGTACGCGACGCGGACCGCCGCCCGCAGGCCACCCAGACGAGGCGACGCCGTATCGAGCAGCTCGCCGGACGGATCGAAGCTCCGAGCGAGCGTGGAGCGGACTGCCGGCAACGGGTGGAGCTCGCGGGCGAGCGCGTGGAGGAGTGGCCGCCGGTCGTCCGCGAGGGACGTCTGGAGCCGGACCGCCGCGTCCAGCGTGTCGGCGAGCTCCAGGAACTGGCCCGGATCCAGCCGACCGGCGCGGGCCGCCCGCTCCACCGCCTGCCCGATGTCGTGCGCCGCCCCGACGCCGACCCCGGGGCGCTCCGAGAGCAACGACCGGGTCTGATCGGTCTCGTCGAGACCGCGGGCCACGAGCACCGGGTCGTTCTGCGGCTCGAGCGCTTCGGCGAGCCGGCGGGATGGCGGAAACGACGTCTTCTCGGCGAGCCGCTCGCGGACGAGCGGGAACTCGAGGAGGGCGATCGAGCGCGCGTCCACGGTCAGCGGGCGCGAACGGCGCCGGGGTCCGGACGGTGCGGGCGACGAGTGGAGCGCCCCGGCAGTGGGCGGGACACCGACGGGTGGTCCGCGATCGACAGCCGCCACGGCTCCTCCGTCCACGGCTCGCCGGCGTAGCCGATCCCGACTCGCGGCGAGGCGACGATCGCGGGCGCGGGCTCGTCGTTCGGGCGCGCCACGATCCGAACGGCGGCGTCCTCCGCCAGCAGATCGCTCCCGGTCAGCGAGCGGTCGATGTCGAAGATCGCGCACACGAGCCCGGGACCGGAGCCCAGGCGGTTGTCCGGCGTCCGGCGCGCGCTCGATACGAGCCGGTCGGCGACTCCCGGCACGCGGTTGCGCTCCCCGGCGCGTTTCGCGCGACTCGCCCGCATGATCGCCAGCCCCTCGAGCGGCTCGACGGCGCGGACGAGCAGCGCGGCCGGCCGGCCGGCGGGTTCCGTGACGATGTTCAGGCAGTCGTGCATCCCGTAGACAAGGTACACGTAGGCCGTTCCGGGAGGCCCGTACATGACCGCGTTCCGTGCCGTTCGCCCGAACCGGGCGTGGGACGCCCGGTCGGCCTCCCCGATGTAGCCCTCGACCTCCACGATCCGGGCGACCCGGCGACCGCTGGCGTCGTCACGGACCAGGCGGGCGCCCAGCAGGCCGCGCCCGGCCTCGAGCGTCGGGCCCGCGAGGGTGCGGCGGAGGTCGATCAGCTGGAGACGGCGACGTAGATCGATTTGATGTCGCTTGGGATCAGCAGGCCGAAGACGGAGATGAAGCCCGGGATCAGCCGGTTTCGGAACACGTCCGCGGTCCCCGAGGTATTCATCGCGTCGAACAGGGAGCGGATCCAGGGCAGCTCGCCGTCACTCTTCGGGATGTTCAGCCGGAAGAACGAGTCGAGGATGATGATCACGCACCCGACGAGGAGCAGCGCCTGGACGACGCCCAGCGCGCCGCCGATCAGCTCGTCGGCGACCGTCGCCTTCTTGAACAGCTGCTGCTTGTGATAGAAGCCCTGGATGATCAGGGTGAAGGCGATCGTGGCCGCGGTGAACACGATCCCGAACCCGAGCATGACCGCGTACTCGTCCGGGAACTGGTTCCAGTTGATGGCGAGGTAGGCGCCCAACGAATCTCGCAGGTTCGCGGCGAACAGGAACGAGAACAGCATCGAGGCAAGCCCCAGGACCCTGCGGATCGTGCCCTGGGCGAACCCCAGCACGAACATCCCGAAGCACAGGAACAGGACGAGGAGATCGAACCGGTTGAAGTTCAGGAGATCGCCGATGTTCACGAACGCTCCCTCAGGCGGGTTCCCCGAAACTCACGCGTCGTGAGGCGGGCTCAGGGTAGCAGCGGCGATTCGAGGCTCGCAAGCAGGACCCGGGCAGGACTCAGGTCCTGAGTCAGGTCCTGATCCGGCCACCGATCGCGGTCAGGGCCGACGTGATCGCGGCGACCGCCGATTCGACCTCCGCATCGGTCAACGTCCGGTCCGGCGACTGGAAGACCAGCCGCCAGGCGAGGCTCTTCTGGTCGTCCGCAAGCGGGGTCCCGCGATAGATGTCGAACAGGCGGACGCTCGCGAGCCCCTCCGTCGCGGCGCCGCGGATCGCCCGCTCGACGGCGGCCGCGGGCGTTGTCTCCGCGACCACGACTGCGAGGTCGCGCTCTACCGCCGGATACCGCGGCGGGGCGGCAACCGGTCGGTCCGGCGGGCGCCCGCCACCGAGTCCCGAGATGTCCAGCTCCGCCACGATCAGCCGCGCGCCGCGCAGATCGACGACGTCCGCGATCAGCGGGTGGAGCTCTCCGACGACGCCGGAGACGGCCACGCCGCCCGGGTTCGCGTCCGCGCCCTCCGCGATGACGGTCGCGGCCCGACCCGGATGGAGGAGCGGCTCGACCGTCAGCGGGACGTACGACGGCGCGCCGAGGCCGAGCCTTCGACAGACGAGCTCGATCACGCCCTTCGCGTCGTCGAGATCGATCGGGCGCGACGGCCGGTTCCACGCAGGCTCCTCGGCCGCGCCGGTGAGGGCGATGGCGAGCCGCCACCACTCGCGGACCACGCCCGCATCGTCCCCGTAGCCCTTGCCGATCTCGAAGATCGCGACATCGTCCCGGCCGCGTCGCAGGTTCGACGCCGCGATCTCGACGAGGCTCCCCGCGACGGACGTCCGGAGCACAGAGTGGTCGGCCGACAATGGGTTCGTGACGTGGATCGGTCGACCGCCGGCCGGTGTTCCGCCGCTCGCCGGGACCGTCTCTGCGGTCCAGGCGTACCGCTCCGCCTGTGCCGGCGACACGAGCGCGTGGCTGATCACCTCGCTCAGGCCCGCGCCCGCCAGCGCGTCCCGGATCCGGTCGCGGATCGCGAGCGGCGACGGCCGGAACTCGGGCATCGGCGTGTGCGGGAGGATCTCCGGGATCGTCTCGTAGCCCCGGACGCGGGCGATCTCCTCCGTGACGTCGGCCTCGATCGCGATGTCGCGCCGCCATGACGGCACGATCGCGACGAGGGCATCGGCACCGCGGGCCGCGACGGTCAGCGGCTTGGGGCCGGCGGCGACCTGGATCTCCGCGCCCGGCGCCTCGTCCGTCTCGATCCCGACGCGGTCCAGCAACGCGCGCTGCTCCACGGGGTCGAGGACGGCGCCGAGCAGACGGTTGACCCGTTCCGGCCGGAACGCGACGCGGGCGAGCGGCGGATCGGTCGGCGCGGTGTCGACGCGACCCGTGGCGACGGTTCCGCCCGCCCACTCGGCGATCAGGCGCGCGGTCCGGTCGGCGCCGACCCGTGCCAGGCGAAACTCCTGGCCCTTCTCGAACCGCAGGCTTGCCTCCGATCGAAGGCCGTACCGCTGGCCGGTTCGCCGGATGCTGATCGGGTCGAAGATCGCCGACTCGACGATGACCTCGGTCGTCGTGTCGGACACCTCCGATGGTGTGTCGCCCATGACGCCGGCGATCCCCACCGGTCCGTTGGCGTCGGCGATCAGGAGCGAGTCCCGATCCAGGGAGCGCTGGACGTGGTCGAGCGTCTCGATCCGCTCTCCGGGATCGGCGCGGCGCACGACCAGTCGGTGGACGCCGTCGGTCGCCGCGACGCCGGAGGCGTCATACGTGTGGATCGGCTTGCCCATCTCGAGCATCACGTAGTTGCTCGCGTCGACGACGTTCGAGATCGGCCGCACGCCGGCCGCCCGGAGCCGCATCTGGACGCGATCCGGCGAAGGACCGATCGTCACGCCGTCCACCCAGCGGCCGACGAAGCGGGGGCAGAGCTCGGGCTCGCGGACCTCGACCGCCAGGCGGGTGTCGACCGCCGGTCCGGTTTCCGGGGGATCGGTCTCCGGGAAGCGAACCTCCGCCCCGGTCACGGCCGCGACTTCTCGCGCCAGCCCGATGAGGCTCAGGGCATCGCCCCGGTTGGGCTTGACGTCGACATCCAGCACGACGTCGCCGTAGACGTCGGCGAGCGGCACGCCAATCGGCGCGTCCCCTGGCAGGATCAGGATCCCGTCGGCGTCGCCCGTCAGGTTGAGCTCGTCGCCAGAACAGAGCATCCCGTTGCTGACGACGCCCATCTTCTCCGTCCGCTCGATCCGGCGGTCGCCGGGGAGCACCGCTCCGGGCAGGGCAACCGGCACGCGCTGCCCGGCGGCGATGTTCGTCGCGCCGCAGACGATCGCGAGGGGCTCGCTGCCGTCCGGCGAAACGCGGACGGTCGTCAGCGACAGGCGGTCGGCGCGCGGGTGCTTCTCGACGCTCAACAGCTCGCCGACGACGACGTTCCGCCAGTCCTCACCCCAGCGCTCGATGCCCTTGACCTCCATCCCGAGCAAGGTCAACCGCTCGGCGAGGGCCTCCGGCGCGAGGTCGACGTCGACGTAGTCTCTGAGCCAGGACAGCGGAACGCGCACGTCTGCCCTACCCCGCCGCGACGAACTGATCGAGGAACCGCAGGTCGTTCTCCATGTACAGCCGGAGATCGCCGACGGAGTGGCGGAGGTTCGCGATCCGCTCCACGCCCATCCCGAACGCGAAGCCCTGGTACCGCTCCGGGTCCAGGCCGCCGTACTGGAGCACGACCGGGTGGACCATCCCGGCGCCCAGGATCGTCATCCAGCCCGTCTTCGAGCAGGCCGGGCAGCCCGAGCCGCCGCAGACGAGACACTCCACGTCGAAGGCGACCGACGGCTCCGTGAACGGGTAGTAGCCGGGCCGGAAGCGGGTCCGCTTGTCGTGCCCGTAGAGCGCCTTCGCGAACTGGTCGAGGAGACCCTTGAGGTCGCCCATCGTCGTGCCCTCGTCGACCATCAGGCCCTCGACCTGGAAGAACTCCGAGGCGTGGCTCGCGTCGATCGCCTCGTAGCGATAGCACCGGCCTGGCAGGAGGGCTCGAATGGGCGGCGGCGTCGACTGCATGACGCGGATCTGGCCAGGCGACGTATGGGTCCGGAGGAGGTGGCCCTCGACGTCGACGTAGAGCGTGTCCCAGAGGTCTCGCGCCGGGTGGTCCGGCGGGATGTTCAGCATCTGGAAGTTCGTCAGGTCGTCCTCGACCTCGGGGCCCTCGTACGTCACGAACCCGAACTGGCCGAAGACCTCGGCGATCTCGCGGATCGTCTCCTCGATCGGATGGAGGGCGCCCCGCCGGATCGACCGGCCGGGGGTCGTCACGTCGACCGTCTCCGCGCGCAGCCTTGTCTCGAGCGCCGCGCCATGGAGGTCGCCGCCGCGCGCCGCAAGCGCCGCCTCGAGCGCCCCGCGGACCTGGTTGGCGATCGCGCCGACCCGCGGCCGATCCTCGGCCGGCAACGCCCCGATGCCGCGCAGGATCCCCGTCAGGCGGCCCTTCTTGCCGAGGACGTCGAGCTCGATCGCCTCGAGCGCTGGGACGTCGGCGGCGGCCTCGATCGAGAACAGCGCCTCGTCGCGCAGCGCCTCCAGGTCGCGGGTCAGTTCGGCCAGATCCACTCGTTCCTCGTCCTCAGAATCAGAAACCCTCGACCATTGTCGTGGTCGAGGGTTCGATCGGTTGCCTGTTCAGGCGCCCTTCACGGCCTCGACGATCTTCGTAAACGTGCCCGCGTCGCGCACCGCGACGTCGGCAAGGCTCTTGCGATCGAGGGCGATGTCGGCCTTCCTCAGGCCGGCGACGAACGCGCCGTAGGTCATCCCGTTCTGGCGCGCCGCCGCGTTGATCCGGATGATCCACAGCTCGCGCATCTGGCGCTTCCGCTGCTTCCGGTCGCGGGTCGCATAGGCCATCGCATGAAGGCTCGCCTCGCGGGCGACCTTGACGAGGCGGGACTTGGCGCCCTTGCGGCCCTCGGCCGCGTCCAGCAGGCGCTTGTGGCGCTTGTGGGACGTAACGCCGCGCTTGACTCGTGCCATGTGTTCGACTCGCTCCTAGAGGTACGGCAGCAGGCGCCGAACCTGCTTCGCGTGGACGCCCGTCATGAGCGTCTTTCCCGCGTAGCGCCGGGTCCGCCGCGACGACTTGATCTCGAGGTGATGGCCACGCCACGCCTTGACGCGGATCACCTTGCCGCTGCCCGTCGCGCCGATGCGCTTCTGGGCCGCCTTGTGGCTCTTGATCTTCGGCACCTGGTCCTACTCTCCTGTGGCTGCCGGTGCCTGGGGCCCCG
>OEKI01000051.1_pt1 | contig 12150 bp, 10 predicted proteins | sample 1503121 | NCBI WGS metagenome assembly OEKI01 (sample SAMEA104379569, study PRJEB20068) | metagenome | biome: 1000743; feature: 77; material: 1998 | place: USA | collected 2012 | depth 25 m | reverse complement strand
GACCGGTCCCGCCTGGGATCCCGCCGCGACGGCAGGCCCCGGCTCGAAGGAACGAACACCCGATTGGGCGGCCGCGATCACGCCCGCCGCAACCCCGTCCGCGTCGGCCGCCGCGGCCCCTTCTCACCGTCAGCGCAACTCGCGCCGGGGCCGCGCCGCCGGCACGATCCTGGGCGCCGCGCTCCTGTCGGCCCTGCTGGCCTCGGGCTCGACGCTCGCGGTCGTCGAGCTGGCTCTTCCCCACTCGACAGCCGCCGCCCCTGCCGCGTCGCCCAATGCCAATGCCGCCGCCCAGAGCGGCGGAACCGGCACGACGACAGTCCAGGGGGAGGACATCACCGCGGTCGTCGCCAAGGCCAAGGACTCGGTCGTGACGCTCACGTCGAAGATCACCACGAGCCGCGGGGCGCTCGGTGGCGGGACGGCGACCGGGATCGGCTCCGGGATCATCCTCACCGCCGACGGCTACGTCCTCACGAACCGCCACGTGGTCGAAGGCTCCCAGTCGCTGACCGCGACGCTCGACGACGGGTCGGTGTATCCGGCCTCGGTCGTCAAGATCTCCGACACCACCGATCTGGCCCTGGTCAAGGTGGAGGCCACCGGCCTGAAGCCCGCCACGATCGGCGACTCCGGGTCGATCATCGTCGGCCAGACGGCGATTGCGATCGGCAGCCCGCTGGGGACGTTCACCGAGACCGTGACAAAGGGCATCGTGTCGGCCCTCAACCGCACGATCACCGTCCGCGATGACGAGACCGGGCGACCGGTCACCCTCACCGGCCTGATCCAGACGGACGCCGCGATCAACCAGGGGAACAGCGGCGGGCCGCTCCTGAACGCCGCCGGCGAGGTGGTCGGCGTGAACACCGCCACCGCGTCGAGCGCGGAGGGGATCGGCTTTGCGATCCCGATCCACGAGGCACAGAGCCTGATCGAGCAGGCCCGCTCCGCCTCGGTCGCGTAGGTCCTGCGGGGCCCGGGCGCGTCGTCCGGGCCCGACGCGGTACGCTCCCGGTACCGATGACCACGTGTCCGCACCTCTGGGAGACACGCCAGGCGCTGCCGACCAGCACGGTCTGCCAGGCGTGCGAGGAGCTCGGCGACCCGTGGGTCCACCTCCGGATGTGCCTAACCTGCGGCAACGTGGCGTGCTGCGACCAGAGTCCGAATCGTCACGCATCCGCGCACTTCGCAGCGACCGGCCACCCGGTGGCACGCTCGATCCAGCCCGGTGAGGCGTGGCGCTGGTGCTACGCCGACGAGGCGCTGGACGATCCAGAGGAGCTGGAGATGGAGGGCGCCGACCTGAGCTGACGGCTCGACGGCGGTGGCGTCCCCGGCAGGATTCGAACCTGCGACCCACGGTTTAGAAGACCGTTGCTCTGTCCACTGAGCTACGGGGACGTGCGCGGAGTCTACCCAGCGTCGCTGGCCGACGGCACTCAGCTCCTGGACGAGCCGCGCTCGTACCAGTGGGGACGGGACCTCCGTCCGGGAGCCGTGGCCCGCGCGCACCGCTACCGTGCCCGCGATGACGTCGATCCGCCTCTCCGTGCCCGCCGAGCGCGCGCGCGGTCGCGCCCGCTTCGCGCACCGGGCTCTCCGCCGGATCACGCGCGATCCGCACGCCATTCTGGGGATCGGCCTGGTCGTGACGATCCTGACCATCGGCTGGGTCGGCGATCACGACCACATCCTGACCGTCATCGCCGTCAGCCTCGAGTTTCTCGCGGCTCAGATGATCGCCGCGCTCGTTGCGCCCCATCTCCGTCCCACCGGCTTCCAGCGACAGCTCATCGGGGCGACGCGGTTCGTGCTCGCGATCGTCTACATCTCGGTCGCCACGGGTCTGCTCCGATCCGGTGAGTTCCGACCCGCCGCGGTGCTGTTCATCCCGGTGGTAGCGCTCGCGGCCGTCCAGGGCACCCGGCCGGCGATCCTCGTCGGCATCGCGGCGATCACCCTCTACCTCCTCCCTGTCCTGACGGCCACGCCGGACAACCTGTCGATCGACGCGCAGCGAGCTGTTGCTCTCAGTGGAACGGCGCTCCTGCTGTCGGTCGGGACGCGCCGGACGATCTCGGCCTTGACGGTGACTGTCGGACGACTCGGGACATCCCTCGCCCGCGATCGGCGGCGATCCCGGCAGGTTGCCGCCGTCGAGAGTGTCGGCCGGCTCCTCGCCGCGAACGGTCCGGACGCAACGGCGCTCGAGCGCATCGTGACCGTGCTCCAGCAGGACCTCGGGTACGACCTGACGTCCGTGTACCTGGGCAACTCGTCGAAGATGCGGCTCGCCGCGCAGCGCGGTTACGACACGGTCATCGAGGAGTTCGACGGCACGAGCGGCGTCCTTGGCCGCGTGATGCGGACAAAAGCGATCGCGTTCGTGCCGGACGTGACGACGGACCCGGACTACCGCAGCGCCTCGAGCATCGTTCGCGCCGAGATCAGCGCTCCGATGCTCGTCGACGGGGAGGTCGTCGGGATCGTGAACGTCGAGGCGCGGGCGACGACCCATCTCGACCAGGACGACGTCGACACGATGAGCCTCGTCGCCGACCGACTCGCCTCGGCCCTCGCCCTGGCGGGCGAGCGTGAGCGGCTCGCCGCACGTGCGGAGCTGTTCCGGCGCCTGACGTCGTTCGCGACGGTGGTCAACGGCACCCTCGACCCGGAGCGGCTCAACCAGGCGATCGTGGACGAGGTTCGGCCCGTGCTCGGCGCCGACTCGGTGGTTCTGATCGTGCTCGATCGGGCCTCGTCGCAGTATTTCATCAGGGCCCTGGTCCCCGAGTCCAGGGAGTACCTCGGCCTGCCGATCGAGCCCGGCGACGGGCTTGCGGGGCGCGCGATCCGCGACCGGGCGCTCGTCGTCGATGACCAGTTCGACCCCAACCGAAGCTCGGTTCTCAAGGCGGGGGGCGGCGTCGCGGAACCTCTGTCGGGTGCTGCGGTGCCGTTGATCCGCGACGACGTCGTGGTGGGTGCGCTTTCGATCCTCCGGATGGGCGTCGACCGGCCCTTCGCGCCGGACGAGCTGGAGGCGTTGCCGATCGTCGCAGGGCTGGTGGCCCTCGCGATCACGAACACGTTCCTCCACGCCGAGGTCACGGAGCTCTCGGTTCGCGACTCGCTGACCGGGCTGTTCAATCGCCGCTACCTCGACGCCAGCATCGCCCGCATGGAGGCGGCGCGTCTGCGCCGCGAGCCGAAGGACCGGGATCGGGCGGCGGCGATCCTGTTCGACCTCGACTACTTCGGGGACATCAACAAGCAGCACGGCCACGGGGCCGGCGACGCGCTGCTCCGGGCATTCGCGGACATCCTCCGCGCCCGGTTCCGGGGCGGCGATCTCGTCGCGCGCTACGGCGGCGAGGAGTTCCTCGCGATCCTCGACGGCGCCACGGCCGATCAGGCCGCTGCGATCGCCGAGGAGATCCGAACGTCCTTTGCCGTGGTCCAGGTCATCGGGCCGGATGGCTCGCCGGTGACGGCGACGGTCTCGGCCGGCTGCGCGGCGATGGGCACCGACGAGGACCGCTACGCCGACATCGTGGCCCGATCCGACGTCGGGCTCGTGATGGCCAAGCGCGCCGGACGCAACCGGGTGATCGCGGCCTGAACGCCGGGAATCGCGTGGTATGCTCCGCGGCCCGTCACCGTCAGGAGCCATCGACCGGGATGACGATCGACCGCCGGGCCACGGCCGCGACCCAGCTCGCCCTCCCGCTCGAACCCACCCCGGCGACCGCGCTCCCCGACATCGGGATCGCTCCCGAGTGGAAGGACCAGCAGCGTCTGTGGGGCCCGGCGCTCCATCCGATGTGCTCCTACCTGGCGAGCTTTCCGGCGGCTCTCGCCCATGCCTTCATCGGGCGGTACAGTCGGCGCGGGGACGTCGTGCTCGACCCGTTCAGCGGGCGCGGGACGACGCCGCTCCAGGCGTGCGCCGAAGGTCGCATCGGCGTCGGCAACGACCTCAACCCGTTCGCCCATCTCCTGACCGCCGCGAAGGTCGAGCCGGCAAACCGCGCCGAGACGGCGACCCGGCTCGCTGCACTCCGTCTCGGCTGGCACGCCTCGTCGGCCGACTGGCTGGCGCTCGCGGGGCGCGTCAGCGCTCGTGAGGGCAACGCGGCGGTCCCGAGCGCCGGCGGGGCCGGCGAGGATCCGACCGTTCCGCCGGAGGTCGCCGTTGCGTTTCATCCGGCCACGCTCGCGCAGCTCCTGTACGTGCGCGCCGCGCTCCGCCTGAACGACCGGACGGACCGCTTCATGGCCGCGGCCCTGACCGGCATCCTCCACGGGAAGAGCGCCTCCTACCTCTCGCCGCTGATGCCCAACACGTTCAGCATGGCGCCGCGCTACGTGCGCGAGTTCGCCGCGCGGACGGCGTTCGAAGCGCCCCAGCGGGACGTCTTCGGCGGGCTCGAGCGCAAGCTTGCCCGGCTGCATCGGGAGGCCCTGCCGTCAGCCGCGGGCATCGCCCTCCTCGGCGATGCGAGGGACGCCGCGAGGCGCGCTCGCGACGCGCTCCGTGGCAAGGGGCTCCCTGATCGGGCCCGTCTCGTCGTGACGTCGCCGCCGTACCTGCGGGTCGTCAAATACGGCTACTACAACTGGCTCCGGACCTGGCTCCTCGGCTTCGACGCGCGCGCCATCGACGCGGCGCTCGACGATGCCCATCACCGCGAGCCCTACCTGGCGTTCATGCGGGACGTGCTGGGCGACCTTCGCTCGGCCCTGGCGGACGACGCGGTCGTGATCCTCGTCATCGGTGACGTCGAGACCGACCGGGGCCGGCCGATCGCCCGCGACGCCGGTCTCCGCTTGGCGGAGCGGGTCTGGGAGGCGGCCGCGGAGCCCGTGGGCTATCGCCTCGCCGGGATCGCCAGCGACGAGGTCGCCGCGAACCGCAAGATGACGAAGCTGTGGGGCTCCGAGGCCGGTCGCGCGACCAAGACCGACCGGATCCTCGTTCTCGGTTCCACCGAGAGCGGCCGGCGCCGGGCGCTGGCTGGAGCCGGCACGCCGATCGACTGGGACTGGCCGCCCCGCGGCCTCCGCGCCATCTGACGGCCGTGGACGTCCGCTCGGCCAGCGTGCCGATCGTCCACGCCACGCTCGCCGCGCTGCTCGGCATCCTGGTGATCGTCATGGCCGTCGGGTGGCAGGACCTGCTGGCGGCCGCGAGCTCCCCTGGCGACCCGCACGGCTATGTCCGCGTGTTCGTGACGACCGGCGTCTGGGGCTTCCTGTTGATCTTCGTGCCGTTGATCGGGGTCGTCCTCGTCGGCACGTTCGACTGGCAGGTCGGGCGCGGGCCGACGATCCTCCGATCAGGCGACGTCGCGATCTTCGTCCTGGCGGCCCTGCAGCTGTCGTCGAGCGCGACCGGGGTCGATCGCTGGCTGGCCGGAGCCCTGGCCCTCTTGGCAGCGGGCGGCCTCGCGGCGTCACTCGTGATCGACCCGCCGCGCCGGGCCGGCTTCCGCCGCTGACCCATCCGGCCGTGCCGGCATTCACGACCGCGCTCGGCCGACCGTCGTCACGGTCAGCGGTCATCGTCCGCCGTCGTCTGATCCGGCCGGGCCCTTCGTTCGCCTCCAGGCCGATCTGGCGGAGGCGTTTCCGACGTTCCCGATGTACGGTCGACCGGCCGGCATCGTCTACGAGCCGCACGTCACGATCGCCGAGGGCGCCGCGACTGGGGAACCTTCCGTCGCCTCGGCGCCCGCCTGGGAATCCCTCCCGAGGACGGCAGGAGCCGGAGCGATCGAGGTGATCGTTCGCGCCGATGACGGGCGCTGGCGACTGCTCTGGCGGATCCCCCTGGCCGGGTCCGGCCTTCGAGGCCGCCGTTAGAATGCGGCCATGAAGCTGATGTACCACCCGTCGGACCTGGCGGCGATGGATCCGCTGGTCCTGATGAAGAACCTGGACCATGTCCGGATGACCAGCCGGCGGCTCTCGTACATCCTCCAGCAGCAGGTCCACCTCTACACGCCCGAGGCGAACCAGATCCGCGAGCAGATCGACACGTATGTCGAGGCGGAACGGCAGATCGAAGGCGAGATGGCCAGGCGCCGCATCCGCGCCTAGGGCCCCCAGACCGCGTTCGTCGCGCCCAACAGAAGGCCCCCGATCCGTCGATCGGGGGCCTTCTTCTTTGCGCCGAAATGACGCGACAATCGCTCGTCTCTCAGGCTCCGGCAGCCACCGCGATCCTGATCGATCCATGCTCCGGGGCCCGCTCGGGCGGCTCCGGTGATGTCCTGATGTCGGGCTTCTGTGGCTCAGCCGGCGCGTCGTCCCGCTCGGCTTCTGCCCCGACCCGGCTCGCGGGGACCGCGACGACGGCCGCCGCCGCGCGAACGGTCTCGGCGATCCGGCGGCGATGCTCCAGGTCCTCGGCGACCACGCGGTTCACGAGAACCGCGAGGCTCGGCATCTGGAACAGGCCGAAGCCGATCCCGATCAAGGCCAGCTCCTCGGGTCCGAAGCCGCGATAGAGCCCGCGTCCCGCGACGGCACACATCTCGTCATAGAGCTCCGGCCAGCCGACGCGCTTGCGGCGATGGCAGAACCGGACGAACTCCATGGCCTCACCGTCGGGGGCCCGCGTGTCGGCGACGTCTCCCGCGCCACCGTTTCTGAGGTCCATCGATGGCCCACCCTCCAGTCGATCCCGTCGCGTGGCAGCACGAACCATCCACCCATCGATCGGCGGGATCAGCCGACCGCGGGATGCCCCGTGGAGATGTACCGGCCGCGGGTTCTGTCCCTCCCGGAGAACTCTCGCCGGCCCGGTGGAGCGCAATGGTAGGACCCTCGGCCCGGTCGATGAAGGGGGTTTGTCCACCAACTCGTCCACGAACTTGTCCACACTGAACGGACGTTCGCCGTCATCTCCTCCGAATGAGGGTTGCGGCCTCAGCTCCCCCGCCGTTCGATCCCCAGGCCCGGCCTGCCGGAAGCCGCCCAGCGGCAGTCGTCGCCCAGGGTCAGGCCCGTGAACGGGTCGTCGGCGAGCAGGAGGTTGCCGTCGAGATCGACCCAATCGGCGAGCGAGGCGACGACCGCCGAGGCCGCGATCCCGACGGACGTCTCCTCCATGCAGCCGAGGAACGTCCGGAACCCGAGCTCCCGCGCCCGCTCGAGCATCGCCCGCGCGGGCCCGATGCCGCCGCACTTCGCCAGCTTGACGTTGACGCCGGCGACGACGCCGACGAGGCCGCGAAGGTCGCGGATCGTCACCGCGCTCTCGTCGGCGACGATCGGCAGGGACGAGCGCTCCTGGAGCGCCGCAAGCTGGTCGAGGCGATCGGCCGGAAACGGCTGCTCGATCAGCTCGACGCCGAGGCGATCCAGCTCCGGCAGGAGACTGACGGCATCGTCGGGCTGCCAGCCCGTGTTCGCGTCGACGCGGAGCGGGCCGTCGAAGACCGCCCGGACCGCCTCGAGCGTGGCGAGGTCGGAGGGTCCGCCGACCTTGATCTTCAGCGCCGGGAAGCGCCCGGCCCTGCGTGCCCGCTCGGCGACGACCGCCGGCTCGTCGATGCCAAGCGTGAAGTCGGTCGGCGGGATCTCGCGGGGCAGGCCGAGCAGGTCGGCGACCGGCTGTCCCGTCACCTGGCCGACGAGATCGTGGAGCGCAATGTCGATCGCGCACTTGGCGCCGCCGTGGTGCGCGATCGCGCGGTCCATCGCCGCGGCGGCCGCGACGAGCCCGGCGAACGTCGGCTCCGGCTCACCGACCGCGTCGAGCAGGAGCGGCAGAACCGCCGCCATCGTCTCGACCGTCTCGCCGTAGAACCGGTCGGGATAGCCCTCGCCGATCGCGACGATGCCGGGGTAGCGATCGTCACGCAGCTCGACGACGACGGTGGTCACGGCGTGGCCGGCGCCGTGATCGGATCGGGCGATCCTGAACGGGTCCCGCAGATGGAGGCTGAGGACCTCGTGGGTGAGGTGGAGCGCCACTCAGCGCGCCCCGGCGGGATCGCCGGCGGCGACCCACGGCAGGGCATCGACGGCCCGTTCGATCTCGGCCCACAGCGGGCCGGCCCCGAACCGGACCGGATCGTCGGTCGGCAGGCCCGTCTCAGCAGCAATGCGGGCGACCTCCGCGCGGGCCGCCTCCGGATCCGCGATGGCCGAGGTGTTGACGGCGACGGCGACGACCTTGGAGGGCGCGACGAGTCCGGCGATCTTCTCGTGCAGGTCGATGAAGGGGCGGAGAGGGGCGATCGGGAACGACACGTCCGGCAGGTGGTCGAAGTCGTGGACGGTCTGACCGGCCTTGTGGACGAGGATCATCGCCTGCGGCGTCGCACCATGGATCAGCGAGAGCGTCACCGATGAGTACGCCGGGTGGTCGATGGAGCCCTGGCCCTCGACGAGCACCCAGTCACCCCGCCGCTCCCCCTCCTCGACCAGCCACTCGACCGTGCCCTGGGCGAAGTCGCTGATCAGGCGATCGACCGCGGCGCCCCAGCCGTCGATCATCATCCCGGTCTGGCCCGTCGGGACGAACGAGGCCGACCGACCGGCGGCGCGGGCGGCCGCGCGGAGCTCGAGCGCGACGGACATCTTGCCGATCCCGCAGTCGGTTCCCACGGTCAGGATCACCCGCTTGCCCGGGCCGTGGCGACGGCCGACGGCGGTCTCCATCCGGGTCGGCGGGCGCCGGTAGTCGACGATCCGCGTCCCGGCCGCCGCGGCCGCCGCGGCGAACTCCGGGTCGTCGCCGATGAACGTGTGGAGGCCGGAGTGGACGTCGAGGCTGGCCCGGATCGCGGCCAGGATCGTCGTCCGCCAGCTCGCCGGCAGCTTGCCGCCGGTCGGCGCGATGCCGATGAGGAGCGTGTCCGGCCGGGTTGATCGCGCGAGCGCCTCGTCGAGCGATGCAACGATCGGGATGTCGCGGCCCGGGAGCAGCGACGAGACGTTGCCGCCGGCCTGCGTCGAGTCGATGACCGCGACGACGTCGTCAGGCCCGTAGCGGATCACGCCGACGGCGGTCTTGCCGTGGTGGAACCCGAAGTTGCCCTCGGCGAGGATGACGAGACGGCGGGGAGTGATGGGCTCGGGCGGCAGATCGCTCACCGGCGGAGTCTACGGAACCAGCCGTGGTTCGCGCGCGGAAGTCCGGATGGGGACGGGTGAGGTGGTGGTCCGCCAGCTCCTTCAGGCTTGAGATCAGTTCTTCGTCGCCGGCGTCCTCGCTCATCGTTCAGCCTCATGGCCATGACCAGAGATTGCGCCCTCGGCGGCATCGGACGGCCACGGCGGTTGTAATCCCACCTTCGGACTCATGACCGCCCGGATCAAGGGGGCGATACCCTCGCTGGGACACTGAACCATCGACGCGAGGTCCGGTGACTTCAAGGCCCAACCCGCTCGCAGTTCGGGTTGAGGCCCTATCGCAGGTGCTCGTCACTCGGCAATCCCAGCGCGCTCACGACATTGCCTCGCGAAGGCGCGCCGGGCCGGTCTTCAGTTAGGCGTTGACCGCGTGCTCGCTCGCGCCCACGGCCAGGCCGTCGGATCACTCGGTAGGAACGGTTTCCCGCTCGGGCCACACAACCCCTCGACTCTCATTGTCGGCGTCATCGGATCCGGCGGGTCGGGGCCGTGGCTCCGGGGGCAGGGGTCAGGGACACGTCGCGCCCGTTAACGGCGTCAAGAGAGCCGACAATCAAAGAGCCCGTGCCAATCGCGCAGAACGGCGGATGGACGTCATTGCGTAAGGTTGCGTCAAGGGCGATATGGTCGCCGGCGCGGGCGATGACCGCTCCGTCGCGAATGACGGCCTGTTCCGGCTCACCTACTGCCCCGTAGCCCTGCGGCCAGATCAGCGCCAACGTTGCGTCGCCGCTGGTCAGCCAGAAGCACCGGCCATCGGACATCAACGTTCCTTCATATTCCACTCCGCCGGCAGTCCTGAAAGAGTGAACTGGGAGTTGGAGCCCGACGAACGTTTGAGCCGGGCTCGGCGCCACAAGGTCAACCTGTTGGCAGGCCGTCGCAGCAGCAGCCACGGCGGCAAGGAGTCCTGCGAGCTCCAGCCTCCCCCTCAAGATGGATTGACGGTGTATCCGGAGTATTGGGTCAGCCAATAGACGTGTGGATAGACGGCGTATTCGATGTTGTTGATCACGACGTAGTGCGTGTGGGAGCCTGCCGCCTTGGATCCGACAGTCGTCCAGACTGGACCACCGCTGTCACCGCCGTGGCGCACATAGGTCGCTCGACCGAAGTGGTAGAGCGTCTTCCCCTCCTCGGCCCAATTGAACGTATAGTCCGTGGACTTGATCACACCGCAGGTACGGCCGGTGACGTAGCCCTCGTTGCAGACCGTATCGCCGATGTTGTCTTCGTTCAGGCCCTGCTGTCCGTTGGTCATGACACGGAGCGTGCAGTTCGAACACGAACTGGTGTCATCGATGATCTGATTCGTCTTGTTGCTCGCGGTGATCGGGATCACCTGCACATCGGCGCTGATGGCGTCCTGGAAGTACACGGCAGACGTTGTCCCGATCGTCGTGCCGGAGGACGTCCCTTCGTGCCAGGCTGCGCTCGTGCAATGACCTGCCGTCCAGATGGCGTAGTGGTATGTGCCCGAGACGAGTTTGCGGACGACGAAGCCTGACGTACAGTTGCCGACCGGGTTCGTGCGAACGATGTGAATGCCACCCCTCCACGGCGGACCGCAGTCGGCGCGAGTGCAGGTATCAGGTTGCACCTGGCTGCCTTTTACCACCGCCACGGCGGAGCCATAGCGCTGAACAATCTGCCTCGTGATGGTGTCGTCCGCAGTTGAAACCGACACAATGACCTGATTGTTCGGGATGTCAGTCTCGATCGAGTTGAGAGTGGTTCCGATCGCAGCTAGGAAGGCCTTGTCGTGCCCGATTTGCTCGTGCAGGCCAGACATCTCGACAAGCGTGTGTTTAACCTGGAGCGCGTTCACCCGCACGTTGCCCGGGACGAGCGCCGCGACGGCGCCGGAGTGTGCGGCGAGACGATCGGTGAACGCGACGTTGACCGTCATCACATTGTCGGTCGACCCGCCCTCGGGGTAGTCGATCCATAGGCCGCCGAACTCGTCCGCGTGAAGGGTGCCATAGGCTCGGACCGCAGCCAGCTTCTCTGCTGCTTTGTCGCGGGCCTGCATCAAGGCATCCTCGGCGCTCGTCAAGGGCGTTCCATACCGCAACCGATCGGCCTCGGGTTGGATGCTGAGAAGAGCGCCCACGGCGGCGCGATCTGTTGAAAGGCCGTGCTCCAGACGGAAACGAATCGACGAGTCGAGCGCGTCCGAGCCGGCCGGAGGTGTGACATCGGCGCCCACGACTGCCGGAGCTCCCACCAGGATGACCATCGCGACGGTGACGCCAAATGGAGCGAATTGACGTTTCACGTGCCCCCCTTTCGACCAGTTCGCCGGATTCGGCCAGTATCACTTGTCACAGCGGTTGCTACTTGTCGATGGGGTCAAACCCTCCGACGCGTGTGGGATGGCTGGCGCTTTAGCGCTCTCGCATGACCGAGTCGGCGCGACTGCGGCTGCAGCTCTGGCCTTGCTGGTGATCGCAAAGTGGCGGTTGTACCACTTGGCCTAGGTAGAAGTCGATCGATCCACCTGGTCCGCCAGAGCTCGCCCGAGCGCACCAGCCGGTACGCCCCGGCTCGGCTGATCGCTAGGCGCCGGGACACCTCGGGCAGGCGTCTGGATGGGCGTGCCCGGCTGAGTCGGGGTCGGGAATCGTTCGCCGTTTTGGGAACGATCGCATCGCTCGGCCACAAGGAGGTCGCGACCACCCTCGATCGATACAGCCTCGCCCTGCCGGCGCTCGGAGCCGAGGCGATGGGCCGGCTCGACGCGGTCCTCGGCCGCTGGCCGCTCGATGCGCCTGACGAGGGTCCAACGGCTGCTCCGTCGGCCGAGCTGTGGGTCAACGAGGAGCCGGCGGCCTGGTCGCTCGCCGGATCCGGCAACGATAAGGGTCCCAGATAAGGACCAAACGCGGCGGTCAACAAAGAAGCCCGATCTGAGTTCAGATCGGGATAAGAAGGGCGAGATTGGTACCGCATACCGGATTCGAACCGGTGATCTCCGCCTTGAGAGGGCGGTGTCCT
>OEKI01000332.1_pt3 | contig 12166 bp, 15 predicted proteins | sample 1503121 | NCBI WGS metagenome assembly OEKI01 (sample SAMEA104379569, study PRJEB20068) | metagenome | biome: 1000743; feature: 77; material: 1998 | place: USA | collected 2012 | depth 25 m | reverse complement strand
TGGCTCGCGGCGTCCGGACGGGCGGCCCGTCGAGCCGTACGGAGGAACATCGATGGCGGCCACGTGGACTCGTGCGCTCGTAGGAATCGTCGCGTTCTTCGTCGTCCTCGTCCTGGGGATCAATCTGGCGGGCAACATCGATCTGACACCGGACCCGAAGACCGGCGTCCCTGTCGGCTTCAACACCGTCGTCACGATCCTCGCGATCGGGCTGATCGTCGCGCTCGTCGCCTATCTCGCCACCGAATACGCGCAGACCAAGCGGTTCGACTCGATCACGTCCCAGTTCGACACGCGCACGATCGTGCTCATCCCGATCGCGATCGCCATCAACATCATCCTCGGGCAGACCGTCTCGGCCGCCCTGAAGATCCCGGTGTACCTGGACTCGATCGGGACGATCCTCGTCGGCGTCCTCGCGGGACCGATCGCCGGCGCCGTGACCGGCGGGCTCGCGAACCTGATCTGGACCTACATCCTGCCTGCTCCATTCCAGTCGCCGTACGCCGCGCCCTTCTTCATCGTCGCGGTCGAGATCGGGGTTCTCGCCGGGATCTTCGGACGACTCGGGTTCTTCCGGAGCCGCCCCAACACCCCGCCGGCGCAGCTCGCGATCGGCGCCGCGGTCGTCGCCGTCGTCGTTGCGGTCATCGGGATCTACGGGTTCCTGCCGTTCTACACGAATGCCGACACGAACGTGTTCCAGCTGCTGTTCTTCGCCCCGCCAGCGGAGGGAGCGCCTGCCCCCGCCGCGATCTTCGTCATCCTCGGCTGGCTCGTCGCGCTGCTCCTGATCGGCGCGGTCGTCGGTCTGATCGCCCTCCTCGCGATCCGGCGCGACCTCGGCGCGGCCTATGTCTTCGTCGCGGGCCTCGTTTGCGGGATCGTGTCGGCATTGATCTCGTTCCCGATCTCGGCCGTCGTCTTCGGCGGCGTGACGGGCTCCGGCACGGATCTCCTTGTCGCCGCGTTCCAGAGGGCCGGCGATGACCTCGGGACCGCCGTGCTCAAACAAGGTCTCCTGTCCGACCCGATCGACAAGACGGTGACCTACTTCGTCGTATTCGCGATCCTCGGTGCCCTCAGCCGCCGCTTCGTCGCTCGCTTCCCGCAGGGCGAGGAAGCGGTCGGGCTGGCCGAGGCCTAGGAGCGGGCGATCGATCCGTCCACACGCGGCGGCGAGCACGTCACCGAGCTCGCCGCCAGCCAACTCTCCCCTGACGACGTCGCGTTCCTCGCCGGGCTCGCGCCGCCGACGCCATCCGCGTATCACCGTCTGAACCCACTCACCAAGGCTGTCGCCGCGACGGTCGAGTCTCTGGGGGCGTTCTTGATCGGCGGTTATCTCGGCCCGCTCGTGATCGTCGCGATCGTCATCGCGTCCGCGTCCGTCGCGGGGGTGGCCGGTCGGCTGGTCCGGCTCTCGCTCCTGCTGACGCTCCCGATCGCGATCTCGGTTGTCCTCGTCAGCGTGTTCACTCGGGCCGGAACCCACGTCGTGTTCACCATCGGACCATTCGACGCGACGACCGAAGGGATCGACTTCGCCGGTCAGACTCTTGTGCGGCTCCTCGCGATCTCGACGTCCATCGGGCTGTTCGGCATCACGACCGACCCGCGGAGCTTCGTCCTCGACCTCGAGCGGCGGCGTCTCTCGCCGCGCTTCGCGTTTGTCGCCCTGGCGACATTGGAAGCCGTTCCGGCGATGGTCGAGCGTGCATCGGTGATCGCGGCCGCCCAGCGAGCCCGCGGCCTCGACACCGAAGGCAGCATCCGGGCGCGCATCCGCGGCCTGCTGCCACTGGCGGGACCGGTTGTCCTGTCGTCACTGACCGAGGTCGAGGAGCGCAGCCTTGCCCTCGAAGTGCGGGCATTCGGGCGTCCGGGCCGCCGGGAGCTCCTGTGGCGAATGCCCGACTCACGTACCCAGCTGGCGGTCCGCGGGGCTCTGCTCCTCGCCCTCGTCGCGACGATCGTCGCACGGATCACGGGCACGTTCCCGCAGCTGCCCTGATCGACCGATGCTTCACCTGAGCGGCGCCTCGTACCGCTACGCCGGCTACTCGAAGGAAGTCCTCCACGAGATCGACCTCGTCCTCGGGGATGGGGAGATCGTCGGTCTGGTCGGGCCAAACGAGAGCGGCAAGTCGACGCTCTGCCTCGTCGCGTCCGGCCTGGCGCCCGCGTCGATCGGGGGCTCGCTCCGGGGAACGCTGACGCTCGACGGACAGCCGACGGCGGGGCTTTCGACCTATGCGCTCGCAGAGCGCGTCGTCGTCGGATTTCAGAACCCCAACACCCAGCGCTCAGGCATCGCGGCCACGGTCTTCGAGGAGATCGCGCTGGGGCCGATGAACCTCGGATTGCCTGTGGCCGAGACCGTTCGGCGGACACACGAGGCGATCGCCCGTCTGCGCCTCGAAGCGCTCGTCCGGCGCGACCCGCTACGACTGTCCGGCGGCCAGGCGCAGCTCGTCGGGATCGCCTCCCTGCTGGCGATGCGACCGCGGCACATCATCCTCGACGAGCCGACCGCGCAGCTTGACCCGGCGGGAACGCGGCTAGTCGGCGACGCGCTCCGGGCGCTCGCAGCGGAGGGGACGTCGCTCCTGATCGCCGAGCACAAGACGGACCTGCTCGACGGCCTGTGCACGCGGATCATCGCGATCGACGACGGCAGGATCGTCCTCGACGGACCGACAGCAACGATCTTCGACGACCCGCGACTGGCGGAGCTGGGCGTGGAGGCACCATCGCGAGCCCGGCTCTCGCGGGCGCTTGCTGATGGCGGCTTCGATCCGTCCGTCGTCGGTGCGGCCCTCGCCGGAGGCGTCGCGTGACGGCGGCGCCGGGCGAGCCGATCCTGCGGACCGAGGGCCTCGTCCATGTCTACGCGGGCGAGACGAGGGCCCTGGACGGCGTGGATCTATCCGTGGCGAAGGGCGAGCGGCTGGCGATCGTCGGGCAGAACGGGTCGGGCAAATCGACGCTCGTCCGCCACTTCAACGGCCTGCTCCGGCCGACCGAAGGCCGCGTTCTCGTGGACGGTGACGATGCCGCCGGCCGACGCGTCGCGCATCTCTCGGCCACGGTCGGCCTCGCGTTCCAGGACCCGGACCGCCAGATCTTCGCGCCGACCGTCAAGGCCGAGGTCGCGTTCGGGCCGCGAAATCTCGGCCGTCGCGGGTCGGAGCTCGACGCGGCGGTCGCCGACGCGCTCCGCGCCACCGGCCTGGACCGCGACGCGGGGACCAACCCGTACGACCTCGGCTACTCGCGCCGAAAGCTCCTGGCCCTCGCGTCGATCCTCGCGATGGGCACGCCGGTCGTCGTCCTTGACGAGCCGACGACCGGCCAGGACGCGCGCGGCGTCGACCGGGTCCGGCAGATCGTCGGCGAGCTGGCCGCGCGCGGCCGGACCGTCGTCGCGATCAGCCACGACATGCGCTTCGTCGCCGAGACGTTCGATCGAGTGGTCGTCATGCGCGACGGCCGGATCGTCCTCGACGGGACGCCGGCAGAGGCATTCGCCGAGACGGCGTGGCCGATGCTCGCGTCGACGTTCCTGGAGCCGCCGCTCGCCGCGCGGATCGGCGCCCGGCTGGGCCTGGGCTCGACGCCGAGCGACGAGGCTCTGCTATTCCGAATGGGCAAACGTCTTCCCACAGATTGACACCGCCCAAGAGGCGCGCCCCTGCCCGACCAGGCGCGACCGCACACCGGCGACTCGCTTGAAGGCCGTCTCTAGAGATTGCGAACGGCGCCACGGACGGTCCGAGGATTAATGGTGATTGACTGCCGCTGGCCCGCTGCATACGCTCGACTTGCAGGGCGCAGGTTGGGGATCAGTTCCAAGCGGCGTAGTTGCTATTTGGTGCGATCTGGTGGGGCTCTGCAAGGACAAGTAGATGGACTCGGCGAGATCTAGCCAGCTGCAGGGCTGCCGCGACGCATGCCAGAACTCGGATCCATAGAGGGGATCCAAATGGATCAACAACGTCACCCGAATGACGCGCGCCGCTAGCGCGGGTGACAGTGGGGGACCCGTCTACAACCAGGCGACGGCGTTCGGCATCGTCACAGCAGCAGACGCAAACTCCGGTGGAAAGGCCATCTACAGCAAGATCATCAACGTTCAGACCGACATGGCACTGACAATCTGCGTGACGTCTAGTTGTTAACACCTCGGCAGGGACAGGGTGTTCTTCTTTTCGTCCTGGCCCTGATCGCGGTGTCGTGCGACTCAAACGAGAAGCCAACGGCGATCTCTTCCGATTGGCGCCTCATCGAAATACTCTCCCCCACAAAACATCCGCTCGGGGCCGAGGTAATCTCGGCATCTGCCGATGCCTACGAGGTAGCGCTCACCGTTAGGGGCAAGGGAGTCGACGATTGCGATGCGCCACACCTGAGCGGGTTCAGCGTCAACGGGCCGACTCTGGTTGCTCAGTTCGTGCGGTCACCCACGACAAGCCTCTGTGCAGTCGCCCATGACATGACGTTCCGGGTTCTCTTGGCTCGTCCAGCGATTCCGCCGGGCGTGACGTCGGTCAACACGAACGAGCAATGCCAGGCGGGCAGCTGTCAACTGCACAGCGCCGTGCTCCGCCCCCCGTCCCCTACGTCGTCGGCGTCTATTCCATAGAACCGGCTTCTTACAGCTGGCGGTTGATCCAGACGCCGCCGGGCCCTGTGTAGCTGGCGCCCTCGCCCCAGATCGCGATCGACTTGCCGGCGCTCGTGATCGCCAGCTCGCCGTAGTCGCCGTACACCTCCGCGAAGCCGGCGGCGGTCTTGTAGGCCGCGCCGCCGGTTACGTCGGAGATCTTCACCGGAGCGGCCCAGGTCGCTCCGCCGTCGGTCGAGGAGCGATACCACACGTTCCAGGCATCGACGTTGCCGCCACCCGACGTCTGGTAGTACCAGGCCCGGACGTCGCCGGCGCCGCGGGACTCCACCGCCGGGGCATCCGAGGTCTCGCCGGCGGCCGACAGGTTGGTGGGGCCAGTCCAGGTGCGGCCGCCGTCCGTCGACCGGCGCGACTGGATCGTTTGCGGGCCACCGGCCACGGCGGCGCCGTCGTACAGGGCGACGAGATTGCCGTTGCCGTCGGCCGACAGCGCAATGTGCCCCAGGTAGTAGTCGGGCGGGCAGCCATCGGCGACGCACGCCGTGCCGGGGAAGACCGAGGCGATCGTCCGGTTCTCCCACGTCGCGCCGCGGTCGCGCGAGATGAAGACGTGCTCCTCGATCTGCCCGGTCGGGGTCGTGCCCTTGTTGCCGCCCCCGCCGTACAGGATCGCCGTCTGGGCGAAGTAGACCGTCCCGTCGGCGGCCACGTCGGAGTCGAAGTCGAAGTAGTACAGGTTCGAGTCGACGAGCTTCGTCTGCGTCCAGGTGGCGCCCGAGTCGTGCGACTGGGCCATCCAGGGATCGCCGCCGGTCGGGCCGTTGAACGAGATGTAGACGTCGACGCCGTTGTTGCTGACCGCCAGGGTCGGCTTGTCGTTCCAGGAGACATTGCCGTACGTCTTGACGGGCGCCGACCACGTCGCGCCATGATCGGTCGACTTCGTGAAGACGACGTTGAACCCGTTCATGTACGCCGCGTAGACGGCGCCGGTGTTCGGGACGACCTCGATGATCGGGTCGAACTGGCCCGAGCCCTTGCACGTGCACAGGGCCTTCGCAGCGCTCCACGTCGCGCCGCCGTCGCTGCTGATGTTGAGCGCCATCCACGGCGACGGGCAGTTGCCCGGGCAGGGCTTGCCGGCATACCGGGTGGCGAGGGTGTAGACCCACGGCCCGTTTGGATCGGCCGCGATCGCCGGCTCCCAATCGTCGGCCACGGCATCGATCGGGAACTCGCCCGCCCAGCCGGCAGCTGCAGCCGCCGCGATCGGCCGCGCCTGGCCGACCTTGCCCTCGCGCTCGGCCTCCTCGAAGGCTTCCGCCCGCTCCTCGGCGATCTCCGCTTGTTCCGTCGCTTCGGGGTTCACGTCCTTCGCCCCGTTGGGTCCGCCACGCGCTTGGGCGCCGGGGCGATCAGCGGGCGAGGGTTGCGTGGCCGCGATCAACGCGACGGCGCCGATGAAGGCGACGCAGACGGCGAGGATGCCGAGGGTCCGGACGATTCCGGACAGGGGACGGGTCGCGGTGGAACCGGTCATCGGGGTCCTCCGGAGGTGGGCGCGGGGCAACGCCGAGGGGACCCTAGGCTCGGCCGTTACCGGCGTCAACGGGCTGTTGCGGATCGCTTGGGATGCCGACGGACGGTGCGTCGGAGCACCAAATCGCGTCCGGCGAGCGGCCCTCAGTCGCGGGAGCGGAGGGCGACGACGATGAGGAGGAACGACGTCTCCAGGACGTCGACCCCGGCGATGACCAGCGCGACGACGAGCGGCAGCGAATGACCAAGCAGCCACCCGGACGCGGCGGCGAACGCGGCGACGGCCAGGAACACGAGCCGGACGCCACGGATCATCCCGGCGATGTCGCGCTCGCGATCGAGACGGCCGCGCGGCAGCGCGTCCGCCGCCGGATCGCCGGCGAGTCGGGCCAGCGCGGAGAGCAGGAGCACGACGCCGAGCGCGGACGAGCCGCCGACGAGCGCCGCCCGGATGAGCGGCGGCGGGTTGACCACCGAGTCAAGCGCGGACGGGTTCCAGCCGAGGGCCGTCCCGCCCGCGATCGCGGCCGCGCCGGCGATCAGCCAGACCAGGCGGCTCGAGTCGCCGCCATCGGTGCCGTCGCCCCCGTCCGGGCGCCGGCCGTCGCGCGACCGCCGGGGTCTCGGGCCCGGAGGTGGCTCGGGCTCGGGCAGGTCCCCACCCTCGGGTCGCCGGTGACCGGGCTCGTACTCAGCGTTCACGCCGCCTCCGGAACGTGGGCGACGACCCACAGGAACCGGGCGTCGTGGCGGTCTTCCGGCTCCTGGAGGACGTCGGCGCGCTCGATGACGAAGCCGGCCGCCTCGACGAGCCGCCGGTTGACCCGCGCGGAGAAGTGGCTGAAGTACATGTCAACGCCGAGCCAGTCCTCCTCGATCCCGCCCGGATCGTCCTCGACCCCGAAGGAGCCGATGAGGACGCCGCCCGGTCGGAGCCACGAGCGGATGCGGCCGAGGAGGGCGGCGTGCTCGTCACGGGGGACGTGGGTCAGGACGTAGAACGCGACGACCGCGTCGACGCTGGCCGGCGCGATCTCGAGGGACGTCAGGTCCGCCTCGATGAACGCCGCCCCCGGCACGTTCCGTCGAGCCAGCGCGATCTGCGATGCCGAGATGTCGACGCCGGTCAGCCGGCGATCCCGGGCGATGGCCGCCGTCATCGGCAAGCCGGCTCCGCAGCCCAGCTCCAGGACTTCCGCGCCGCGCGGGATGCGCTCGTCGGCGAGGGCAAGCGCTCGCAGCCGCGCGGGCGAGGGCCGCAGGCCGCTCCAGGCCAGGTACTGCTCGGCGATCCGGTCGTACCCGGCCGCGACCACCTGCTTCGGGTCGATCTCCGTGGCGTCGGCCGGCGCGCTCATTCGGGCTCACCCACGAGCAGCTCCACGGGGTGGATCGCGCCATCGACGATCCGGAACGCGCCCAGCGCCGGCTCCGGCGCGGCCAGCGAGACGAGGACGTACAGCGCATCCGGGTAGAACGCCAGCCCGACATCGGTCGGGCTCGGCACCGCGGGCGAGCGGACGTGACTGTGGACGATCGCCCAGAAGACCTCGTCGGCGTCGTCGGTCGCGATCGTCAGCCGGAGCAGGTCGTCGGGATGGATCTCGTAGCGGTAGGGCGAGGCCGCCTTGTTCCGCGTCGGCTCGAAACGGAGCGGGACGCCTCCATCCGCCGCCGGACGGTCGCCGATGATCAGGCCGCAGGCCTCGTTCGGGTCCTCGGCCCGCGCGTGCTGGACGAGCGCTTCGACGAGGTCCGGCGCGAGCTGGACCGACGCCGGTCCGGGATGTGCAGCCACGTCGCCCATTGTCAGTCGATCAGCTCGTCCGCGAGCAGGTCCATCAGCAGCCCGTCGTGCCAGGTTCCGTCGAGGTCGCCTTCATACCGCCGCATGACCCCGACCGGCCGGAAACCGACGCGGCGGTAGGCGCGGATCGCCCGTTCGTTGGAAACGGCCGGATCGATCGTCAGGCGGTGATGACCCCGCGTCTCGATGAGCCAGCGGGCGACCGTCCGGACGGCGTCGGAGCCGAAGCCCTGGCCCTGCGCGCCGGACGCCACGACGATGTCGATGCCGGCATGGCGATACCGAGGATCCGTCTCCTCGTGGGCCTGGATGATGCCAAGCACGACGCCGCCCGACTCGATCGCCCAGACCGCGACGCCATCGTCACGCCCGGCGAGGTCGCGGGCGTCCTCGGCGGGATCGGCCGCCTGCCACCACGGGTGGACGGTCGGATCTTGGAGGATCGTTTGGAACGCCGCCGCGTCCGCGGGCTCCGCCGGCCGGAGATGAATCCGCCGGCCGTCGAGCGGGACCGCCGCGTCGTGCAGGCGCCCGCGCTCCGCGCCGCTCACCACCAGCTGATGCCGCCCTCGAGGTCCTCCGTCATCTCGCCGAGGTCGCGGGTGAACGTGCCGGCGCTGAGGTACTTCCAGCCGCCGTCGGGGAGGAGCGCGACGATCGTCCCGCGGCCGAGCCGCTGGGCCTCGCGGGCGGCCGCGACGAGGACCGCGCCACACGACGGCCCGCCGAAGATCCCCTCGCGATCGACCAGGTCGCGGAGCGCGGCGATCGCGTCGGCGTTGCTGACGAGGTACTTCGCGTCGAGCATCGACGGGTCGAGGATCTCGGGCACGAAGCCCTCGTCGAGGGACCGCAGGCCCTGGACGTTCTCCCCGGGGAGCGGCTCCGCGGCGACGATCCGGACGCCGGGCTTGGCGCGGCGCAGGAAGCGCCCGACGCCCATCAACGTCCCGCTCGTCCCGAGACCGGCGACGAACACGTCGACTTCCGGGCAGTCGGCGAGGATCTCCGGCCCGGTCGTCTCCTCGTGGGCCCGCGGGTTCGCCTCGTTGCCGTACTGGTACGGCATCACGAAGCGCTCGTCCTTCGAGACGAGGTGCTTGGCGAGCGCGATCGCGCCGTTGGACCCGAGGCGCCCCGGCGAGTCGATCACCTCCGCGCCGAACAGGGCCGCCATCTGGCGGCGCTCGTTCGTGACGTTGTCGGGCATCACGAGCGCGACGCGGTAGCCCTTGCGCCGGCCGATCATCGCCAGGGCGATGCCGGTGTTGCCGGACGTCGGCTCGAGGATGATCGAGTCCGGGCGCAGCAACCCGCGTCGCTCGAGATCCTCGACGAGGTACTTCGCGACCCGGTCCTTGACGGACCCGGTCGGGTTCGTCATCTCGAGCTTCGCGAAGATCCGGACGGCCGGGTTCGGCGACATCCGCGGGATCTCGACGAGCGGCGTGTGGCCGATGGCATCGAGGATGTCGTCGTACCGGCCGCCGTGCGGCGCGCCCGCCTCGTGGGCGTGCGCGTGAACGTGACCGCCCTCGTCGGCCTCGTCGGTGCTCTCGTCGCCCACCGACGGCCGAATGACGACCGGCTTCGGGAGGGCCATCGCTACCGCCCGGAGCCGTCGCCGCCGGCCATCGCCGGCAGCAGGCGCACCTCGTCGCGGTCGCCGACGGTCGTCGCCAGGCCGTCGAGGTAGCGGACGTCCTGGCCGTTGACGTAGACGTTGACGAAGCGGTTGAGGCCGCCCTCGTCGGTCAGCAGCTGCGCCCGCAGCGACGGGAACTGCGTCGTCAACGCGTCGACGACTTCGCCGACCGTGGCGCCCGTGAGCTCGACCTCCTTGTTGCCGCCGACCTGGGGCCGGAGGACCGTCGGGATCTTGACGACGCTCACGCCTGCCCTCCGAGGACGAACGGCTCGCTCGCGGCGGCCCCGGCACCGGCGCCCGCGAACACCGGGATCGGCAGCGGCCGGCCCTCCGCCCGCGCTGCGACGGCTTCCGTCGAGCAGACCGGGCAGTTCGGGTCGCGGCGGAGCTTCAGCTCAGTGAAGGTCGAGTCGAGCGCATCGAAGAGCAGCAGCCGGCCGGCGAGCGTGTCGCCGATGCCGAGCAGCACCTTCAGGGCCTCGTTCGCCTGGAGCATCCCCATGATCCCGGGCACGACGCCAAGGACGCCGGCCACGGAGCAGCCGGGCGCGAGCTCCGGTGGCGGCGGCGTCGGATAGAGGCAGCGGTAGCACGGACCCTCGAACGGGATGAACGTGGTCAGCTGGCCCTCGAACCGGAAGACGCTGGCGTGGATCACCGGGATGTTCTTCGCGACGGCCGCGTCGTTCAGGAGGTAGCGGGTCTCGAACGTGTCGGTGCCGTCGATGATCACGTCGTAGCCGGTGATGATCCGGTCGACGTTGTCGGCGAGGAGCATCTCCTCGTGGGTGATGACGTTCACGTCCGGGTTCAGGGCGTTGATCGTCTTCTTCGCCGACTCGACCTTGCGCTCTCCCACCCGTTCGTTCGTGTGCAGGATCTGGCGCTGGAGGTTCGAGAGGTCGACGACGTCGAAGTCGACGATCCCGATCGTGCCGACGCCGGCGGCGGCCAGATAGAGAGCCGCCGGGGACCCGAGACCGCCGGCGCCGATGAACAGCGCCTTGCTCGCGAGCAGCTTCGCCTGGCCCTCGGCACCCACCTCGGGGATCAGGAGATGGCGGCTGTACCGCTGCTTCTGCTCTGAGCTGAGGTTGACCGGCTTGTCCCACGGCAGTCCGGCGGACTTCCAGGCTTGGAAGCCACCCGACATCGAGACGACGTTCGTGTAGCCGAGCTGCTCGAGGGTCTGCGCGGCGAAGAGGCTGCGCACGCCGCCCGCGCAATAGAGGACGACGGGCGCGTCACGGTCGGGGACGGCGCCCTCGATCTGCTGCTCGACATAGCTCTTGCTGATATGGACGGCGCCGGGCAGATGGCCCTGGTCCCACTCGGAGTCCTCGCGGACGTCGATGACGGTCGCGCCGCCGGCGGGCAGGGCGTCGACGTCCGCGGGCGTCACCTCGCGGATCTGCGAGCGCGCCTCGCGGAGGAGGTCGGCATAGGTCTTGGGCATGAAGGTCACGGTGCTCCGTTGACGACGGGCTGCCGGCTCGAGGCTCGGCAGGGCGGTGGAGGGCGAAGAATGCGGGCCCGGGAAGGCCGCCGGCTAGGCCGGCCGACGACACCTGCAGCGGCGCTCGCGGTCGATGGCGATCATGCGGGCGCGCCCTGGCCTTCAGCGAGGGCCTTCTGCAGCGTCTCGTGGCTGAGCATCGCGCACTTGAGGCGGGCCGGGCTGATGTCGATGCCGAGCAGTTCGAGCAGGTCGTCGGCCCGGAACGCCTCGACGTCGGTGACCGGCTTGCCCTTGATCTCGTCGGTCAAGAGGGACGCGGACGCCTGGCTGATCGCGCAGCCGCGGCCGGTGAACCCGACGCGCTCGACGACCCCGTCGCGGATCCCGAGCTGGAGCGTGATCCGGTCGCCGCACAGCGGGTTGCTGCCCTCGAACGTGGCCGTGGGCTCATCGATGACCCCGAAGTTGTGAGGCCGCCGGTAGTGCTCGAGGATGTAATCGCGGTAGAGGTCGTCCATGTGCCGATGCTGCTAGAGGAGGATTGCGACGAGGATCACGATGGCCGCCGTCGCGATCACGAGACCGAGAAGCCGCAAACAGCCGCTCTCCACATCCCTCAATCCCGACGAATCTGGTCGGGATTGAATCTATGGCGAGGGCGGCTCCTCGTCAATCGCGGGGGTGGGCGCAATCGGTGGTAGCGTCGAGGCTGCCGGGCGGCGGGCTCCGGGTCAGGGCGAGGGCGGCACCGGCGACGAGATCAGCGAGTCACTGCCGCCGAGGTTCGCAGACCCGAGGGCGAGATAGAAGCGGTCGGCCTTGCGGCTGATCGGGACGGTCACCGTCGCTGACGCGCCGGTCGCCGCGTTGGCTCCCGTGACGGTCGCCACGACGTAGACACCACCGAACTCGTCTCGCCACGCAATCACTGGCTCCGCCATCCGAACGCCCCCGCTCGATCGAATGAGCGCAGCCACGTCGGAGCGTGCGTCGACCACGGGGTCGGTCAGAGCGATCAGTGCCTGTGAATCGCCCGCAGCCATCGCCGTCAGAAACGCGTCCACCAACGCCTCGCGGCTCGCG
>OEKI01000406.1_pt2 | contig 12168 bp, 12 predicted proteins | sample 1503121 | NCBI WGS metagenome assembly OEKI01 (sample SAMEA104379569, study PRJEB20068) | metagenome | biome: 1000743; feature: 77; material: 1998 | place: USA | collected 2012 | depth 25 m | reverse complement strand
TGCGACGCAGGCGCCGAGCCCGGTGGTGCCTCGAGATCGAGCGTCATGACCTCTCCCGTGAGTCGAGCGCGAGGGCATCGGCGGTGGCCGCTGCCAGTGCGGCTGCGTCCGGTCGCGGGGAGACAGCGAGCACGCGGAAACCCGCGCCGAGAGCCTCGTCGGCCGTCTCCCGCCCGATACAGATCCCGGGAAGCGAGCGGACGTCGATGGACTCGGCGAGGCCCAGGGAGCGCAGGCCTCGCACCGTCGAACCACTCGTGAAGAGGACGGCGCGGATCGGACCGTGCTCGATGGCTGCTCGAAGGAGGCCGCGCGAGCTCTCGGGCGCCTCTCGCGTCCGGTACGCGACGACGTCGTCGACCTCAGCCCCGCGCGCCCGCAACGCGCTGGCCAACTCGTCGCCGGCGAGGTCGCCGCGGACGACGAGGGCGCGATCCCCGGCGACGATTGGCAGCTCGTCCGCCAGGGCCATGCCATTGCTTTGGCTGGGTCGGAACTGGACCTCGATGCCTTCGCGCTCGAGGACCGCACTCGTCGCCGGTCCGATCGCCGCCCAGAGCGGAATTCCGAGCTCGGTCAGGATTCGTCCGGCTGCGGTGAGGATGGCCCGTGCGCCGTTCGTGCTGGTGACGACGACCCATTGATACGTGTGGAGGAGGCCCGCGGCACGGTCGAGTTCACCGCGCGGTGGATCGATCTCGATGGCGATCGTGGGAACCGGTACGGGATCCAGGCCCACGAGGCGGAGGCGGGAGACGAGTTCTTCCGCCTGCTGCTCGGCGCGCGTGACGATGACCCGAGGCACGATCGTGCTCGCGGCATTGGCGCGGCTGGTGCCTCCGACGGGGAAGTGCACTTCGCGAGCAAGGTCTCGAGCGAGCGCGCCGCCCAGCTCGGGCCCCTCCGCGGCGGGTCCCCGGCGTCTGGCCGTTTCGACGACGCTCCCATCCGGGCTGGCAAGGCCAACAAACAGATCAATCTCGTCGTCGACGACCGTCGCCAACGCGCCGATCGGTGCCCGGCAGCCGCCCCCCGACGCTCGGAGGAAGGAACGCTCGGTCTCGACCGCCTGGCGCGTCGGGCGATTGTCGATCGCCCCGACAAGGGCGCTCGTCCCCGGATCGTCGCGGCGGATCTGGACGGCGATCGCCCCCTGTCCAGGTGCCGGTGGAACCATCTCGGGATCGAGCCGCTCCGCGATCCTGTCGCCGAGCTCCATCCGGTCCAGCCCTGCGCAGGCAAGCACCAGGGCGTCAGTCTGACCCTCGTCGAGTCGACGGAGGCGAGTATCCACGTTGCCGTGCAGAGGGTGGACGTTGAGATCGGGACGGCGGGCGAGAACGAAGCCCGTTCGGCGCGGACTGTCGGTCCCGACACGAGCTCCTGCCGGTAGGTCGTCGAGAGATCGTTCGCTTGCGCCCGCCCGGACGACCAGGGCGTCACGCGGATCCGCTCTCGGCAGGTAGGCGGCCGTCACGAGCCGCGGATTCTCGTCGGTCGGAACGTCCTTGGCGCTGTGCACGGCGACGTCCACGCGGCCGGCGAGCAGAGCCAGCTCGATGGCGGCGACGAAGGCTCCCTCACCCCACGCCGTATCGGGTGGGCGGCGATCGCCGTCGGTCTCGATGATCTCGATCCGGCACACGGTGCCTTCGCGGGTCAGGGCGTCGCGGACCAGCTGCGCCTGGGCGAGTGCCAGCCGGCTGCCGCGTGAGCCGATCGTGACCTCGTGTCCGTTCACAGGGCGAAGATCTCGCGGATGACCTGCCCGTCACGACCATCAGTGTCGTGGCCCAAGCGCTTGAGAGGCTCCCGAAGGATCCGATCGGCGAGGTGGCGGGTCATCCCCTCGATCTCCTGTCTGGCGTCGGGTCCCAGTTCGGGCAATCGTCGCCAGAGCTCGGCCAACTCGGTTGCGCGCGCCTCCTCCGCGCGCTCCGCCAGCGCCTGGGCGGCAGTCCGACCAGCGCTTCCCTGCTGCCACGCGATGAACTCGGCGGTCGCCTCGTCGATCAGGTCGTCGAGCCGGTCCGGGCCGTCGCGAACGGCTCCGAGGTCCATCTCGAGCAACGCGAGGTCGTCGGCCGTGATCAATCGCGGACCAAGGGCGTCGGCTGCGCTGGCCGGGACCGCAGCCGGCACCGAGAGGTCGACGATGACGGTCGCGCTCTCGGCGACCGCGTCGATGGCCGTCGCGCCGATCGGCCACGGGCCGGCCAGCGCGACGATCACACCGGCGAATCGGGCGAGCCCGGGGCCGGGGTCGAATGGCTCCGTTCGAGCGCCGATCGTGGCAGCCAGCGCCTCCGCGGATCGGGCCGTGCGATTGGCCACGGAGACCGACGCACCGGCCGCGGCGGCCGCTCGCGCCGCCAGCCGCCCCATCCGCCCAGCGCCGATGACGAGGACGGCGCGATCGGTGAGCCGTCCGCTCCGCCGCGCGATCGAGGAGAGTGCGACGTCGGCAAGCGAGGGCTGCGGGCCCTGGCGCCATGATCGCGCCCGGCGCCCTGCCCGGAGGGCGGTCGCGAACAGACGCTCGAGGACCGGGTCGAGCGTTCCCGCGGCCCTCGCTGTGTCCACCGCGGCTCGAAGCTGATGGAGGATCTGATCCTCACCGACCACGACGGAGTCACGCCCGACCGCGACCGTGATGGCGTGGCGGACGGCATCCGAGCCGGTCAGCAGCGCTCCGCCCGCCGGAACCCTCGACTTGTATCCGAACAGCGACTCGTCGTGCGCGACGACCGTGAAGGCCTCGACCCGGTGACACGTTTCGAGGATGAGGGCAGGTCCAGCCAGTCCACGCTGCAGCCGTTGGCCGAATCGCTCACGCTCGGTCGCGGGGATGCGCCGGGCGTGGGCCGTCAGAGCGATGACCGTCGACGTCGATGACGGGTTGCTCACGCCCGTGGCCCGCCTCCGAGCGGCGCGGCATCGCGCCGGCCAGACCGACCCCGGACCGTCGCATCTCCATGGCCAGTCATCGTCGCCACAAGGAGCCGGTCCATCGCTCGCTCGGCCGTCTCGAGGAGATCGGTAGTCTCGGCCGCGTCGAATCCGCGTCGTCGAGCAGCGACCGCGAGCTCGTGATGGAACGGCGCGCGGAAGCGGAGGAACCCCTCGACGGTCTGGCTCAGCGACAGCCCGAGCGCGGCAGCGACGCGGCCGTAGTCCGCAGCGGACGCTGACGCTTCCGTCAGGAAATGCGACGCGGCGTCCGGCTGCGTCGCGTCGAGGTACTGGAGGAGGCTCGCTGCGAGGACGTGACCCCGCTCACGGAACAGGAGTCGCTGCGCGTCGGTGAGGGCCAGGACCCAGGGGAGCTCAGGAGTGACGTCACGGCTTGCCCGCCGGTACGACCGCGCGATCCGGCTCGGCGTCAGACCGGCATCGCGGATCGAGGGACGCCTCGATCGATCGGCCGGGAGGAGGCGCTCGAGCGACGCACGGGAGAACCGTCGATGACCGCCCGGGGTCGTGAAGACGCGGAGGCGACCGGCGTCGCTCCAGCGGCGGAGCGTCGCAGGCGAGACGCCGAGGACTCGGCTAGCCTCCGACAGGCCGACCCAGTCGGGATCACGCGGGGTGTGGCGAGTCACGAAATCTATGCAAATCTACCAGAATGTGATCGACTCGCTCACTGTACCACGTTTTTGACGACGAGAGATCGTTTGCCTACGCCGCCGTCGCGCCCTCCGTCACCTCGCCCTTGTGGGCCGCGAATGCCGCCAGGACCTCCCCTTTCTCTCTCGCGGGCACCTGGAAGTGGTCGAGCGATCGCGCCAGCTCCGCGGCGACCTCATCGAACTCGTCGGGCTTGATCCGGAGCTCACGATGCGCTTCTTCGAGGCCGAGCGCCGTGCGGCCGGGCCTCGTCGCGCTGAACTGAAACGGCCCGCCGGCCACGTTGCAGACCCACAGCGTTCGCATGAACTTGAGACCGGGCAATCGGGCGAGCTGATTCGTGTGCCATTCGCGGAGCTGGGGGTTCTCCGATCCCTGACCGACCTTCGGGTTTCGAACGATCGCATCGCTGAAATGGTCGATCACGGCAGCGATCGCGAAGACGCCACCGAGGCGGTCGTACAGCGTTGATTCGTTCACGATTCCATCTCCTCCTGCGTTCGATTTGAACACCGCTGCGCTCCACTGACCTGTACGAGCAGAACGCGAGGAGCGGATCGTGGCCAAGGCGCAGACGCCGCCGCCTGGGCGATCATTAGGGGGATGAACGAGCAGACCCAGACTGACTGGGGCGCGATCGAGGTCCGGGGTGCCCGCGAGAACAACCTTCGTGACGTCAGCCTCGACATCCCGAAGCGCCGCCTGACCGTGTTCACCGGCGTGTCCGGGTCCGGCAAGAGCTCGCTGGTGTTCGGCACGGTCGCCGCTGAGTCGCAGCGGCTGATCAACGAGACCTACAGCGCCTTCGTCCAGGGCTTCATGCCGACGCTGGCCCGGCCCGACGTCGACTCGCTCGAAGGGCTGACCACCGCGATCATCCTCGACCAGGAGCGGATGGGCGCCAACGTCCGATCGACGGTCGGCACGGTCACCGACGCCAACGCGATGTTGCGGGTCGTCTTCAGCCGGCTCGGGCTGCCGTACATCGGCGGACCGCAGGCCTACTCGTTCAACATCCCGTCGGTCACGGGCGGTGGCGCGATCAAGATCGACCGCGGCGCGGGGGTGACCGAGAGCCGGAGCTTCAGCGTCGCCGGCGGGATGTGCCCGCGGTGCGAGGGCATGGGCACCGCGAGCGCCATCGACCTGACGCAGCTCTATGACGAGACGAGGTCACTGAGCGACGGCGCGATCAAGGTCCCCGGCTACACCGCCGACGGCTGGTCGACCCGGATGTTCAGCGAATCGGGCTTCTTCGACCCCGACAAGCCGATCCGCGACTACACGAAGACCGAGCTGCACGACTTCCTGCACAAGGAGCCCGTCAAGGTCCGGATCAACGGCATCAACCTGACCTACGAGGGGCTGGTCCCGCGAGTCCAGAAGTCGATGCTGTCGAAGGACGTCGACGCCCTGCAGCCCCACATCCGTGCCTTCGTCGACCGGGCGGTGACGTTCAGCACGTGCCCCGACTGCGGCGGCACGCGGCTCAACGAGGCGGCGCGGTCGTCGAAGATCAACGGGATCAGCATCGCCGACGCCTGCGCGATGCAGATCAGCGACCTGGCGGAGTGGGTCCGCGGCCTCGACGAACCGTCGGTGGGGCCGCTGCTGGCCGCCCTCGGCGAGAGCCTCGACTCGTTCGTCGAGATGGGGCTCGGGTACCTCAGCCTCGACCGGCCGTCCGGCACGCTGTCCGGTGGTGAGGCCCAGCGGACGCGGATGATCCGCCACCTCGGGTCGGCGCTCACCGACGTCACCTACGTGTTCGACGAGCCGACGATCGGGCTGCACGCCCACGACGTCGAGCGCATGAACACGCTGCTCCAACGGCTGCGCGACAAGGGCAACACGGTCCTGGTCGTCGAGCACGACCCGGAGGTGATCCGGACCGCCGATCACGTCGTCGACATGGGCCCGGGCGCAGGACCGCACGGCGGGACCGTCGTCTACGAGGGCTCGGTCGACGGGCTGATCGGGTCGGGGACGGCAACCGGCCGCCACCTCGACCTCCGTCCGGAGCTCAAACCGGAGCCGCGGGCATCGCGCGGGTCGATCCCGATCCGGAACGCCCGCCTCCACAACCTCCAGGACGTCTCGGTCGACGTGCCGCTCGGCGTGCTCGTCGCCGTGACCGGTGTCGCCGGCTCCGGCAAGAGCTCGCTGATCCACGGCTGCCTGCCCCGGACGGACCCGTCGGTGACGGTCATCGACCAGTCGACCATCCGCGGCTCACGCCGCTCGAACCCGGCGACCTACACCGGGATCCTCGACCCGATCCGGACGGCGTTCGCGAAGGCGAACGGCGTCAAGCCGGCGCTCTTCAGCGCGAACTCCGAGGGCGCCTGCCCCAACTGCAACGGCCTCGGCAAGACCTACACCAGCCTCGGGTTCATGGCCGAGGTCGTCAGCATCTGCGAGGTCTGCGAGGGCCGCCGCTACACCGACGACGTGCTCCAGTACCGGCTGCGCGGACGGAACATCGTCGAGGCGCTGGCGATGCCGGTTGAGGAGGCTCGCGAGTTCTTCACGGAGAAGCCGGTCCGGGTCATGCTCGAGCGCCTCGCGGACGTCGGGCTGGGCTATGTGTCGCTCGGGCAAGAGCTGGACACGCTGTCGGGCGGCGAGCGCCAGCGGCTGAAGCTCGCGATCGAGATGTCGAGTGACACCGAGGTCTACGTCCTGGACGAGCCGACGACCGGTCTCCACATGCAGGACGTCGACAACCTGGTCGGGCTCCTCGATCGGCTGGTCGACGCCGGACGGACGGTGATCGTCATCGAGCACAACCTCGACGTCGTCGCCCAGGCGGACTGGGTGATCGACCTGGGGCCCGGCGCGGGCCACGATGGCGGGCGGGTGATCTTCGAGGGGCCGCCCTTGGCGCTCGTCCAGGCCGACGGCTCGCTGACCGGCGAGCACCTCCGTCGGCGGTTGGAGCCCGCGGCCAGCGGAGCTCGATGAGTTTCGCGCGGCGAGTTGGTCTGATCTGACGACCGACCCGACCGCCAGGAGGAGCAGCGCCATGGAGACGAAGAACCTCGCTGATCTGTACGGTCTCGAACCGATCCCCTGGTCGCGGGCGCTCGCCGCGCTCGAGACGGGTAGCCAGCGAAACGAGACGTCGTTCCTCGCCACCACGCGACCCGACGGCCGGCCACACCTTGCCGGCGTTGGTGCCGTCTGGGAGGACGGCAAGGTCTACTTCGTGAGCGGTGACGGGACGCGCAAGAGCCGGAACGTCGCGGAGAACCCGAGCTGCGCCATCTCGATCTCGCTGCCCGGCATCGACCTGGTCATCGAGGGCGAAGCCCAGCGGGTCATGGATGACGAGACCCTCCAGCGGCTCGCCAAGCGGTACGCCGAGGGCGGCTGGCCGGCCAGGGTCGAGGACGGCGCCTTCACCTACGACTACAGCGCACCGAGCGCCGGCCCTCCGCCGTGGAACCTCTACGCGATCGCTCCGGTCACGATCTACGGCGTCCTGGCGGCCGAGCCGGGCGGGGCGACCCGCTGGCGCTTCGACGGTGAGGACACGAAGGGCTAGGTCTGTCTGGCGGACGAGGGCCGAACCAGCGCGCGGCGGCTCGCTTCGTGCATCCGCTCCTCGGCGGTGACCGCCGCGTGTGCCACGGACTGTCCCTCGCCCGGGCTCGCCCAGCCGAATGACAGGCGGGCCAGCAGGCCGACGGACTCCAGCCAGTTGCCGGTCGCGGCACGGACCCGCTCCACGTAGGCGCCGGCGGCACCCTCCTCCGTCTCGGCGAGCAGGATCCCGAACCGGGCTTCGCCGAGCTGGGTGATCCGATCCGACTCCCGCCCCTCGGAGACCAGGACGCGGGCTGTCTCGGTCACGACGCGATCGGCCACGCCACGACCGAACGCGCCGACGAGTCGGTCGAGATGCGGCAGCTCGGCCATGACGACCGTCGCCGGATGTCCGAACCGGGCGACACGCTCCGACTCCTCGCCAATCGCCCGGGCCCACGTGGTCGGATCGGCCAGCGCCGGGAGCGGATCGCGCCCTGGCTCCGAGGCGGCCGGCGAGGGCGGCTCTCGCCCGGGCGAGTCGCCGTCGACGAACGCCTCGATCGCAGCGACCGCGCGTGCATCCTCGGCGCCGCGCTCGTGATCGGTGGCGGCGACCGGTTCGGCTGATGGCCGTCCGCGGCGGATCCGGAACGGGATGGACGCCACCAGGATGACGTTGGCGATCAGGAGCACTCCCAGGATTGCCAGGAGGGCCTGTTCCTGCGTCAAGCCCTCAACCCGTTCGGTGGATCGCGGCAGCCACGTGCGCGGATCGGGTGAACAGCCGCCGCCACCGCGACTCGGGGCGACGAACCGGCTCGGGGAGCTCGCCGCGGGCGAGCAGCTCGTCGGCGAACAGTCGGTAGTCGAGCGCGACCCCGCTGTCGGGTGCATAGGCCGTGATCGGCAGGCGGATCGATTCGGCCTCGGCCAGGCGGATGCTCTCGCGGATGGTCGTCCGGGCGAGCAGCCACCCGTAGGTCCGTTCGAGCTCCTCGACAACCGATCGGGCGTGGAGCGTCCGGTTGACGCGCGACGCCACGATCAAGGGGCTGCGAAGGCCGGGGTTGAGCGAGGACTGGATGCGTCCCATCTCGCGGACGACCGCGGCCACACCCGGGAGGGCGATCGCGTGCGCCTCGACGGGGATGATCGCCTCGCGGACGGCCATCAGCGCGCCGACCGACAGGTAGGACAGCGACGGCGGGCAATCGATGATCACGAAGGCCCAGTAGGGCCTCAAACGCTGGACGGCCTTCAGGACCGCCAGGCTGATGTCGCCCTTCATCGTCTGCTCGGCGGCGAGCAGCCAGGCCGAGGACCGCACGACCTCGAGGCCGGGGATGGTCGTCCGAACGGCGATGGCGCCCGCGTCGGGGGTCTCGGTGAACGCGTAGATCCGACCACGATCCTCGGGTTCGTCGGCGAGCCACAGGGACGCGCTGCCCTGGGGATCCAGGTCGATCAGGAGCGTGGGATAGCCGCGTTCGGCCAGGACGGCCGCCAGACTCACCGCAGTTGTGGTCTTGCCGCTGCCGCCCTTCCGATTGACCACGGCGATGGTCCGCACGGCGATGTCCCCAGTCCCTGGCAACGGTGGCGCGATCAGCGACGCCGTGACCGGCCCGCAGGGTACATCAGCCCTCGATCAGGACGAAAGTGGCATCGGCCGCGTGAGAAGAAAGTCCGGTGCGGTCGGTCCACGGCCCAGAACGCCCTTACCACCAGCCCAGGCGCTTCGACCACGCGAGCATCCCGCGTAGCACCGCTGGGGGCCTGTCACCCCGGCCGCGACGTCGATTCAGCCCGGGACGTAGCGGACCGCCTTGGGGTGGGCATCGGGACAGCCCGGCGTGGCGGGAACCCCCTCGGAGATCGAGCCGCCGACGACCACGACGGATCCATCGGTCAGCACCACAGCCGATCCGCCGGCGCGCGGACTGGGCATCGGTGTTGCCCGGCTCCAGCTGCCCGTGGGCGGATCGAACAGCACCGACTCTGCAGTCAAGCCCGAGACGTATGTTCCGCCCGGGCCCTCTTCCTGCGGACGCGTCGCACCACCGGCGAGCAGGACGCGCCCGTCGGCCAGCCGCGCGCCGGCGGCGCCGGCCACGGCATAGGGCAGGTCGCGCGTCGGTCGCCAGCGGTTCTCTCTCGGGTCGTACCGCTCCGCGGACGACAGGTAGGAGAAGCCCGCCGGGCCAGCCTCGCCGAAGCCGCCGGCCACGATCGCGCCCCCGTCGACCAGCGGCACGAAGACGAAGCCGCTCCGAGGGATCGCCAGCGATCCGGCAGAGCTCCACCGGCCCGTGCCGGGGTCGTAGAGCTCGGCGGATGCCACCAGCTGGGGAGCATCCTCGAGACGCGCCGATCCGCCGACCAGGAGGACGCGGCCGTCGGCGAGGGTGACGGCCGCAGCTCCGGACCGAGCCGATGCCAACCGGGGCGCGCGCGACCAGTTCCCAGACTTCGGGTTCCAGACCTCCGTCGTGTCGAGAGCCCGCGGGGGATCCGGCTGCGTCCGGTCCATGTAGATCCCACCCGCGACGAGGACGCGGCCGTCGCGCAGGACGGCCGCCGCCGTCGCGGCGCGGGCGGTGTTCAGGAGTCCGGAACGGATCCAGGCCTGGGTCGACGGATCGAAGACGTAGGTGCTCGAGAACGCCGACCAGCCGATCCGCTCGCCCGCGGCGCCGCCCGTCATCAGGGCCTGACCGTTCCGCAGCGCCACCACGGATGGCTGGTCGCGAAGGCTGGGCAGGCGGGCCGTCGCACTCCACTCCCCCGTCAGCGGATCCCCGATCTCGACCGAGTCGCTGCCGTCGGTCGACGCGCCACAGGACGCGAGCCACGACGTCTGGAAGTCGGATCCGACCAGGAGCACCTTGCCGTTCCCCAGGGCGACGGCGCTCGTTGCGTTGCGCGGCTCGTGGAGCGTCCCCGCGTCCACCCAGACTGACGGGTCGGCGGCTGCATCGATGGAGGACGCTGGGCTCGTCGACGGCGGCTGATGGCCGCCGGACGCTGGTGGGCCCGCCGAGTGGGACGACGTGGCGGGCTGCGGGGATGGCCGTGCGCCCGGGAGCGTCGCGCTGGCCCGGCCGACGAGCAAGACGCCGACGGTGACAAGGAACCCGACGACGATCGCGGCAACGATCCCGGGCCGGGATCCAGTGCTGGCGGAGGTCATCCGTGGGGGATCAACACGTGGATGTCCACTTCGTGGTGAGCCTGTCGGGGGTGTGACGGCACGATCGGCCGGCGTGTGCCGCTCGAACCGCTGTCACCCTCCCGACATCCGACGGTAGTCGCCGCCTGTTCGGTCGGCGTCTCGCCTGCCCGTCAGCCGCCGGCCTCGAGGTCGTGGATCCGAGCCTTGATGAGCTCGTCGACGACCCCCTGCGGAAGCGGTCGCGCCGGTGTGAAGTGGACGCTCCCCTTCGTCCGTCCGAAGCCGTCCAGCTCGTCGGCGTGAGCGGCAAGGAACGTCCCGGTCAGCGGGTAGAGGCTGCAGTGCTCCTTCCAGCCGGCGAAGGACACGAGGAAGTGCCGACCCAGCTTGAAGGTCGGCATGCCGTAGCTGATCGTCTCGACGGCCGAAGGCGCCGCGCGCGCGATCTGGGCTCTCAGGAGCTGCAGCGCGTCCCGTTGGTCAGCGGGCAGGGCGGCGAGGTACTCATCGATCCGCGGATCCGGTGCCGTCATCGCCACCCGATCCTACCGCCCCCGTCGGGCCGGGTCAGGAACGCTGACCGGCCGGGACCTCGTACTCGTCCGGATGCTTCGAGCGGTCGGCGGCCTTCGTGCGCTCCATGATGTCGAGCGTCTCCGAGACCGAGCGACCGTTCTCGTCAGCCGCGGCCTTGATGTCCTCGTAGGTGATGTTCGCCTCGCCCATCTCGAGATGGGCATCCATGCAACCACACGTCAGACACATGGCTCTCTCCTGCTGCGGTCCTGGGGTTCTGCCCATAGTGAACCGACCGTGAGCTCGGAGGCGCCAATCGGGGGACCGCTCGGCGTTGCAAGTGCGCGACGTTGTCAGGACTCTCCGTCCGGGCTCTCAGCCCGGCTCGGACACGGCCTCCGGTAGTCCACGCTCCCGCGCCATGCCGATCTGCCGGTCCAGCCGATCCGCCGCCGGCAGGATGTAGCGCGCCGCGACGAGGGCGGCGACCGCCACGGACACCATTAGCAGCGCGACGAACGCCACGGTGCTGATGCCGAGGAAGAGCGCCAGGGCAACGCCCAGGGCGGCGATGCGGATGGGGTGCGCCAGGAGCAGGACCGATGCCAGACGGACGCGCTCGCGGAACGGCCATCCGGCACGCCACGGATCGGTGACGATCGGCCAGGCCGTCCACGCGAAGAGCCAGGCCGCGACGAGCCCCCACAGGGCCAGCGTCGCCAGCGCCCAGCCCAGCGGCGTGCCGCTGGCCAGACCGGTGACGACGTTCGTCCCGAGGACGACCGCAACGACCGCGAGTCCGGCGCCGAGAACCAGCGTTCCGCCGAGCTCCGTGCGCCAGGCCGCGGCGGCGTCCCAGAAGGAGACCGATTCGCCCCGCGCGACACGGGTCGTCATCCGGAAGAGCCCCGCCGTCGGGATGGCCAGGACGGGAAGAGCGGCCAGCCCGAGCGGCGACACGACCACCGCGAGGAGGATGGCGAGCGCGGTGAAGGACCAGAGGACGTTGCCGGGGACGAGCCGCCAGGAGTGATAGTAGAGGTCGCCCAACCCTTCGCGAATCGCGCGCCCCACAGACGGGCCGGTCGCCTCGACCACCGGCGCACCTCCCGGTGAGGCCGCGACGGCCTCAGCCCTTGACGCCACTCGCTGCGATCCCTTCGACGAAGTAGCGCTGGAAGAAGATGTACAGGACCAGGATCGGGATCGTGGCCAGCACGACCATCGCCATCAATGGCGGCCAATTCGTCTGGAACTCGGTCCGGAAGAACGTGAGGGCGATCGGGACCGTGAAGTACTGGCGCTCCGTCAGCAGCACGAGC
>OEKI01000253.1_pt5 | contig 12176 bp, 6 predicted proteins | sample 1503121 | NCBI WGS metagenome assembly OEKI01 (sample SAMEA104379569, study PRJEB20068) | metagenome | biome: 1000743; feature: 77; material: 1998 | place: USA | collected 2012 | depth 25 m | reverse complement strand
GCTGAGCTCGGGGGCTGATCACGTGGCCCGACCTCCGGGCCGGAACTCCCCGCACAACTCGCCGCGTATACTGCCCGGACCTGCCAGCCAATCTCGGGGCGTCCGTCCCGAACCATTCGGGCCCCTGCCTCGGCGATCCGTGCCGCCCGCCGATCCTCGGCGCCCACAGCCGCGAGAGACCCAGATTTGGCCGTCCGTCTGCAGATGAAGCTCGGTGTCATCGCCGAGCCGGACCGCGCCTCCGACTCGCCCGACACCGTCGTGATCGTCGAGCCGACGATCGGGGCGATCGCCCGGTCGAAGGGGAACCTCTATCTCATCGTCACGTCGACGATTGCCTCGGCTCGCGCGCAGGAGGCGACGCAGCTCGCCGCCGAGTCGATCCGGGGCGAGTATTACTACGACGAGTCGGCCGGGATCCGCGTCTGCATCGAGAAGGCGATCGCGTCGGCGAACAAGCGGCTCGGCCATCAGCGCGAACGGCTCGGGCTGCACGGCACGGACGACAACGGCCCGATCGGCATCGGCATCGCCGTCGTCCGGAACAACGAGCTGTACGTCGCGACGATCGGCCCCGCCGAGGCCTACCTGATCCGCCAGGCGCGGCTGTCGACGCTGCCCGACCCGCATCGCGAGCGCGGCCTCCCGACCCGCGACCTCGAGCCCGACGTCTGGCGCGGCGAGATCTCGGTGGGCGACTCGCTGGTGCTCGTCTCGCCGAACGTGATGACCCGTCTCGGGGTCGATGAGCTCAAGGACGCGATGGTCACGCTCCACCCGCAGCCGGCGATGGAGCACCTTCACCACCGGTTTCTCGCTGCAGAGGGGGCCGGCAGCGACGCGATGATCGCCTTCGAGGCCACCGAGGTCGCCTCCACCCATCGCTCGCGCACGCTCGTGCCGGTGCGGCCCGCGGAGCCGCTCGCCGGGACCCCGGATCGCTCTCCGATCCCGCTCGCGGACAACGTCAGCGGCGGCGTCGCCGCGGTGCAGGCCTCCGCGGCCCGCGCGCGGACGGCGGCCGGTGGGGTGTTCGCCGGGCTCGTCACCCGGCTCCAGGACCTGATGCCGCACCGCCGCACCGCGTACCGGCGGGTCACGCCGGCCGCGGCGAAGCGCGAGACGCAGCGCCGGGCGGCGGTCGCGGTCCTCGCCTTCGTCGTCGTCCTGGGCGGCCTGGCGGGCCTCGTCTACACCCTTGGCGGACAGACCGGGCCGCGGGATCCGCTCGCCTCCGTGACCGCGGCGGAAGCGGCGCTCCGGACGATCCGGGCCGATCTCGGCGAAGTGTTCGCGCCCGGGGTCGACCTCGTCGAGGGCGATCCCGGCAAGGCGATGCAGCTCCTGTCCGAGGCGTACCGGGCCGTCGACGCCGCCAAGGCGGCGAGTGTGCCGCCGTCGACGATCGATCCACTCCGCGTCCAGGTCGTCGACGGCCTCGATCGCCTGTTCCACGTCGTCCCGGTGGCCAGCGCCGAGATCTTGTCGTTCGCGACGTCGAAGACCGCGTTCGATCTCCAGTCGTTGATCCTGGGCCCGGACGGGATGCCGTACGTCCTGGACAAGGCGACGGCGTCGGTCTACCGGATCGACCTGCGGACGAAGAAGGCGGTGGTCGTCTTCCGCCAGAAGATGAAGGTGCCCGCGGGCACGGAGGGCGTCCCCAAGCTGCTGACGACCGGGGTGCGCGACCTCCTGATCGTCGACGACAAGAACGTCGTCTGGCGCTGGCGCGCCAAGGACGCCAAGGGCAACGGCACGACGACGAAGGTCCGCGTCGCCGGCTCCGCCGGCTGGGGCGACGACGTCGCCGCGGTCGGCACCTTCGTCCGGAACGCGAGCGCGGGGCTCTACAACCTCTACGTCGTCGACCCGTCGGAGCAGAACATCCTGGCCTACTCCCCGAGCCAGGACGGCAGCGGCTTCCCGGTCAACGCCCAGAACCGTCTCGCGGTCGCCCGCGACGTCTCGAGGGTGACGGACCTCCTGATCGACGGCGACATCTTCGTCGCCGACGGCGGCGGGATCGTCCGGTTCGTCGGCGGCAAAAGCGAGGGCTGGTCCGTCCAGCCGCCCGGGTTCACGTCCGACACGCCGGATGGCGACACCCTTCTCCGGACGAGCCCGGTGTACTCGCTGATCGCGTCGGCTTCCGACAAGCGTACGGGCGTCCTGTACGCCTGGGACCGGGACAACGCCCGCGTCGTGGCGATCGACAAGGCGAAGGGCACGTTCATCGAGCAGTACCGGCTCGCCGGCGCGAACCCGGCCTGGTCCGATGTCCGCGGCATGTATGTCGTCCTGGGCGCCGGCCCGGAGGCGCCGTCGACCCTCATCTGGGCCACGAAGGACTCGGTGATGACCGCCGTCCTGGAGCGGGTCCCCGACTCGGTGGCGCCGAGCCCGTCCGGTTCGCCCGGACCCACGGGCTCGGGCGCGCTCGGCCCGGCCACGCCCTCCGCCGCCGCGTCCGCGAAGCCCTCCGCGAAACCGTGAGGTGATCCCGCTCCGCGACGCCAATCCGACACGCCGGACGCCCGTCGTCACGATCGCGCTGATCGCGTTGTGCGTCGTCGCCTTCGCCTACGAGCTCGGCACGCAGGCGACGGGCGGCGAGGCCGGCTTCGAGCGCTTTCTGGCCGACTGGGCCCTCAACCCGGTCCACTTGACCGCCGCCCTGGGCGGCGAGGGGTCCGAGGGGCTGACGCATCAGGTGGCGACCGTCTTCTCGAGCATGTTCCTGCACGCCGGCTGGATCCACCTCATCGGCAACATGCTCTATCTCTGGATCTTCGGGAACAACGTCGAGGACCGCTTCGGACGGCTGCGGTTCCTCGCGTTCTACCTGCTCGGTGGGGTGGCCGCGGCTGCCGGCCAGGTCGCGATCGACCCATCGTTCGACGGCCCGGTCATCGGCGCCTCGGGCGCGATCGCCGCGGTCCTCGGCGCGTACCTCGTGCTGTATCCGGGAGCCCGCGTGCTGACGGTCGTGTTCCTCGGCTTCTTCTTCCAGCTGCTCCAGGTGCCGGCGGTCATCCTCCTCGGGTTCTGGTTCGTCCTGCAGCTGCTGAGCGGGGTCGCCTCGCTCGGCCCGGAGGCCGCAGCGACGCAGGTCGCCTTCTTCGCCCACATCGGCGGGTTCGTGTTCGGGCTGGTCGTGGGGCTCATCGTTCGGGCGGTCGGCGGCGCGGGGTCGGTGGGCCGGTTCGGGTCGCCCGGCGGGTCCCGCGTGGGATAATCCGAGCATGGCCAGCGAGGATCCGGCAGCCCGCAACGGCCTCGTCGAGATGGTCGTCGAGAGCGTGCGCGTCCACATGCTGTCGAGCCGGCACGTGGTGATCCTCAAGGAGACGGACCACGATCGCTACCTCCCGATCTGGATCGGACCGTGGGAGGCGAGCGCGATCGCGATGAAGCTCCAGGGCCTGACGGCCGACCGGCCGCTGACCCACGACCTCTTCGCCAGCGCCCTTGACAGCCTCGGCGTCCGGGTCGACCGGGTGGTGATCTCGACCCTCGCCGAGGAGACCTACCACGCTCGACTTCACCTCGAGCGGGACGGCACGATGTTCGAGATCGACTCCCGCCCGTCCGACGCGCTCGCGCTGGCCGTCCGGACCGGCGGCCGGATCTTCGCCTCCGAGGCGGTCCTCGAGCAGGCGGCCCTCGGTGGCGATGGCGCCGGCGACGAGGACGCCGAGACGAGCTCGGAGGGGACGCCGCTGGAGTCGACGGGCGAGCAGATCGTCGACCCGCGGCTGGACATCTTCCGCGACTTCGTGAACTCGCTCGATGTCGACCCCGAGACCGGCGAAGGTCGAACCCGCCCCCAGGACGGCTAGCTGAGGATCGGCTCGCCGCGCTTCAGGGCGCGCGACTTGTTGGCCCACATTCGGAGCCGCAACAGCCAGAAGTCCCGCACGGCACGGAACACGACCGTGGGCTTGGCGCCCGTCGGTGAGCCGGCCGTCCGCGGGTAATGCGGGACGCCGACTTCCGCGACGGACCGCCCGGCGGCCTCCAGCTTGATCAGGAGCTCTGCGGAGAAGAACGCGCCGCCCGACTCGACCCCGATCCCCTCGAGGGCCTCCCGCCGGAACAGCTTGCAGGCGCAATCGACGTCGCGGACGCGCAGCCCGAAGAAGATCCGGTTCGCCAGGCGGTAGGCGCGGGCATAGAGCGTCCGGACGATGGGATCCGCCCGCTTGATCCGAAAGCCCACGACGGCGTCGGGCCCGTCCTGCTCGGCCATCCGGTCGATGAGGCGGCCGAGGTCGGCCACCTTGAACTGCCGGTCGCCGTCGGTGAAGCCGACATGGTCGTGCTGGGCCGCCCGAAAGCCGGACCGCAGCGCGGCGCCGTAGCCCTGGTTCGTGGCGTGATGGACGGCCCGGACCACCCCCGGGTTCGCGGCGGTCAGCTCGTCGGCGATCCGGCCGGTGGCGTCGCGGGAGCCGTCGTCCACGACGATGATCTCGAACGCGTCGGCGAGGCTCGGCAGCGTGGCCAGCGCCTCGTCGACGAGACCGGCGAGGTTCGCCTCCTCGTTGTGCGCGGGGAAGAAGTACGACAGCCGGGCGAGGCGCGTCATCCCTGGATCGCCGGGCAGCGCGGCGGCTCGGGCGCCGATCCGGGAGCCCCCTCGGACGATCCGTCGAGCGGCAGGACCCGGAGGACGTTCCCCGCGGTCGCCGCGCCGATCGGCATGACCTGGAAGCGGCCGACGAGGGCCGGCAGCTCGCTGGAGCCGTTCCGGATCAGGTACACGGGGTGCGTCGGCAGGTACAGGTCGATCACGCGGGCGAGCTCCAGGAGGTTGCAGTCGACACGGGTCCGATCATCGATGATCGTGATGTCGGGTCGGCGCCCGTCAACGATCGTGGCATACCAGAGCGGTGTCGAGTAGCTCCACCAGGACACGACGACGGCGTTCGGCTCGAGCACGGCCAGCAGCTCGTCGACCCAGCGCTCGGCTGCATGGTCGCCGGTCCGATCGACGGCCCCGGCCCGGGATGGGAACGCTCCAGCCGTGGGGGCGAGGAGCAGCGCCCCGAGAAGGAGCGCGACGCCGGTCGCCGTCCAGCGACGGCCACCGAATCGCCCGGCCTCGAACCCGACCACGGCGTCGACCGCCGTGGATCCCAGGATCGCCAGCCACGTCCAGGCGAGGAGCGCAGGGCCGATGTAGTACCGATCGATCGCCCCGTCCGGATACACGGAGTTGAAGAAGCAGGTGATCGCGAAGAGCGTTCCGGACAGGATCGCGTAGGTGCGGCGGCGGACGACGGTAACGAGGAAGGCGATGACGACGAGCGGGGCAAGGGGCCCCAGCTGGCTCGCGCCCATCGCGATCAGATCGGAGATGCGCTTCGGCCAGTCGGCCAGGGGGTTCGTGAACCAGTCGTGGAACTGCTGGCCGAGCGTGATGTACCAGAAGCCGCCCCACGTGCTGGGGTCGGCGTAGACGAACGGAGCGCGGAACCAGCCAGCACGGAGGACCATCTCGAACCGGATCAGGACCGTCGGGATCGCGAAGGCGGCCGCGCAGGCGGCAACGAACCGGCGGCGACCGAAGATCCCGGGCTCGACCTTCCAGATGTACAGGAGGATCGGCGGGCCCAGGAGGAGGGTCAGCGAGTGGTTGCCCACGGATACGCCGACGACGGCCGCCGCGGCGAGGAGGAGCCGGTCGGCGCGCCTGGTCGCCGCGGCGGCCGATGCGTCCGGGGCCGATGCGTCCGGGGCCGCCGCGTCCCCCACCTCGTCCCGGGTCTGAGCGAGCGCCCGGCGTGCCCCTTCCCAGCGGACCAGCAGCCAGAGGATGATCGCGAGGAGCGCGAAGTGGAGCGCGTGCGGATCCGCGTGGGTCCCGACCGCCCACACGATCGGCGTCAGGGCGATCCCGAGGCCGGCGGCGATGCCGAAGACGAGGGAGCCGCTCAGGCGTCGGGCGAGGTCGACGGTGAACGCGGCGCCGACCGCGACGAGGATCGCCGACAGGACGTTCATCCGCAGCGCCGCCTCCCCCAGCGGCTGGAGGAGGACGCCCGCGAGCCAGCCGATGAGGACGTAGGTCGGGTAGCCGGTCGGATGCGCCGTGCCCATCAGCGGCAGGACCATCTGGAACTCGGCCGTGTCCCAGAACCCCAGGCCCGGCATCAGCCGCCACAGGCAGGCCGCCAGTGCGACGAGGCCGACCCCGACCGCGGCGAGCCACGGCCAGATACCGGCCGCGCGTCCAACCGGGGACCCGCGATCGCCCGCCACCGCGCTCACCACCCGAGCGCGTCGCCCCACACGACCCCCCAGAAGTTGACGAGCACGGAGAGCCCGACGAGGCCCATCGCGAGGACCAGCAGAAGCCGCGCCGCGATCGCCCACGACGGCGGCGCCGACGCCCGCGTCGCGACGCGATCCAGCCCGATCGCGACGAGGATGAGCGCCCACGGCACGAAGTCGTTGCTGAAGCGGTAGCCGAACTGGACCCAGCCCTGGCTGAAGTGCGCCAGGTTGACGACGCCAATCAGCAGCACGGCCAGCGCGGCGCCGGTCACGGCCCGGCTGTGGCCGTAGCCCCACCGGAGGGCGGGCAGGATCAGCAAATAGCCCGGGCTCGTCAGGAGGATGCTCATCCCCGTGTCCCGCGGCAGGACCATTGGGCAGGCCGGGTTGAACCAGTCGCGCATCGAGCCGGAGGTGCACAGCGGCCCGCCGAGCCCGAGGGCGGACGGCACCTCGTTCGGCAGCCACACGGGCGTGTTCAGGAACATGATCCCGAAATTCTGGGGCAGATAGCGGACATCCTCGATCCACCACTCCAGGTGGTAGTTCAGCGGCTTGTAGAACCCGGCCTCGAGCTCGTAGAGGTGCTGGTAGCCGGGATGGAGAACGTGACCGGTCGTCGCCAGGTTGTAGACGAGCAGCGCCACGATCGGGATCCCCGCGCCGAGCGCCGCCGACCAGCCGCGGCGCTGCCACGACCCGCCGGACCCGACGAAGAGGAAGAACGGCGCGCCGAAGGCGACGGTCAGTCGTGACGTGCAGGCGAGCCCGAACAGGAGTCCCGCGAGAAACTGGCGGGAATCCGGCAGCAGGGTGGCCGCGAGCGACGACGGCGCAGCGACCGCGGCTGCGGCGGCTCCGTCCCGCTCCCCGATGCTGGCCTCGTCCTCCGAGCCCGCCGCCGCCCTGTCGCTGCCGAGGGCGATACCGACCGCGGCGAGCGCCAGTCCGACCGCCAGGACGTGTGCCTGGTACCACGTGGTGCCCAGCTGGGCCGCATACCAGAACACCGTCCCGAACCCGAAGAACACGGTCGTCGCGATCCGGACCCACGTCCGGATCGGTAGCCGGCCCAGCATCCACCACGCGATTCCCACGTCGAGCGCGCCGAGGATCGCGAAGATCAGCTGGCCGTCGGCATTCAGGCCCCACAGCGCAACGAACGGCATGAGAACGACGGCCGGCAGGGGCGGGAAGGGAACCAGCGCCCGCGGGATGCCGTCCGTCGTGGGAACCGGGAGGACATCCTGGAAGAACGCGTTGCCCGGGGACTCGGCGGTCGCCGCGACCGGATACCGGATCGCCGCCTGCCCTTCGAGGAAGGCGGCTGCCTGCCACTCGAAGTGATCGTAGAAGCGGTACGGATGGCTGAGCGTGTAGACGACGAGGGCGATCGCCACCAGGGACGCCCCGACGGCGACCGCGACGAAGGTCGACGGCGGGGAGGGGACCGGGCTCCGGGGATGCGATCGACCCTGTGCTACCCTGCGGTCCACCTCAACGCTCGTTCGGGGAGATCCATCCCGTGACGTCCGGCCGCGCGTCGGGCGGACCGAGCCGGGGCGCAGACGCGCCGACGCGGACCAACGGGACGCGGGATGGCATCGGCGCGATCGTCGCGATCCTCGCGCTCGGCCTCGTCTTCCGACTCATCATCGCACAGCTGAATCCGGGCTCGGGCTTCAAGGTCGATCTCGGCTCGTTCCAGGCATGGGCCGGAAACCTCGCCCAGCAGGGCCTGCACGGGTTCTACGAGCGCCCGTTCTTCCACGACTACACCCCGGGCTATCTCTATGTCCTGTACGTCGTCGGGATCGTCGGCAGGGCGCTCGGCGGGATCGGCGACCTGATCAAGATCCCGCCGATCCTCGCGGACGTCGCGATCGGCTGGCTCGTCTGGTCGATGGCCCGCGAGCTGGGCGCGGGTCGGCGGGCGGCCCTCATCGGGGGCGCACTCGCGGTCGCCAACCCGGTCAGCTGGCTCGACTCCGTGCTCTGGGGCCAGGTGGACTCCTTCGGGGTCGTGTTCCTGCTGCTCGGCCTGCGCGCCCTGTGGCGGGACCAGCCGGAGCGGTCCGCGATCTTCACCGTGATCGCCGCGTTGATCAAGCCACAGCTGGCGATCCTGGCGCCGATCGTGGCGGTCGTCACGATCCGCCGCGCGCTCTGGCCGGATGGCGCCACTGAGAGCCAGAGCGACGCGGCGCTCTCGTCGCCACGAACCGGGATCCTCGCCCGCTTTCGCGCCTGGGAAGCCCAGACCGACCAGCCGATCCGGATCCTCACAACGGGAGTCGCCGGCTTCCTGACGGCCGTCGCCCTGTGCTTCCCGTTCGGCCTGTCCGTGATCGAGCCGGGAACGAATGGCCAGGTCCTGCACTCGGGCCTGATCGAGCAGGTCTTCAAGACGGCCGGTGGCTACCCGTACGCCAGCGTCAACGCGTACAACCCCTGGGCGCTCGCATCGGTCAACGGCACCGGCGTCGCGGCGAACAGCGGCTGGGCCTGCGACACGATCATCCGCGACGCGGCGTCCGGGATCGTGTCGTGTCCGGCGGCGGTCATGATCGCCGGAGTCCCGGCGGTCTACGTCGGGGCCGGGCTGCTCGCGATCGCCTTCGTCCTCGTCTGCCTGGCGGTCGCCTGGCGGCCGACGCCGGCCGCGATGCTCACGGGACTCGCGATCCTGGCGGTCGCGTTCTTCGTCCTGCCCACCCGTGTCCACGAGCGCTACCTCTATCCGATCGTGGCCATCGGAGCGATCCTCGCCGCGGTCTCGATCCGATGGCGCGTCGCGTACGTCGTCCTGTCGGCGACGACGTTCCTCAACATGTACGTCGTCCTGACGACCCTCTACGTCGGCAATCCCCGGATCACCGACTGGCTCGGGATCGGGAACGCGATCCGCTCGACCGAGGGCGTGACGGCCGTCGCGTTGACCGGGCTGGCCGCCTCGCTCTGGGCGTTCACCCAGCTCCGACCGGGCGCGCAACGGGCCCTGGAACGGGAGATCGACACGGGCGCGGCGGCCGACGAGATGGCGGGAGCCGCCGCCTGGGCGGAGGACGAGAGCGAGTGGCCCGAGGGCCCGCCCGAGCCCGACGACGACCGAGCGCCGCGGCGTTGGCAGCCCGGCGCCCTCGTTCCCGCGCCGATCGCTGGCCTCGCGCCCGGACCCGGCGCAGCCGCCGGTGCCATGGCCCTCAGCGCACCCCTGGCGCTGCCGACCTGGTCCGAGCCGCCGTCTCTGGCCGAGCTCGGCCCGATCGCCTGGTTCAGGGCAAAGCTCGACGAGCGCCCGATCCGAGCCGACCGGTCTCGAGCGCTCCACGACGAGCCGGCGGGGCGGCTGGACAAGCTCGACGTGTGGATCCTCGTCGTCCTCCTCGCATCGATGCTCGGAGTGCGGATGTTCCGACTGTCCGAGCCGTACGAGATGCACTTCGACGAGGTCTACCACGCGCGGACCGCGACGGAGTTCCTCCAGGACTGGCGCTACGGGATGAGCCACGAGATCTACGAGTGGACGCATCCGCACCTCGCGAAGTACGCGATGGCCGGCGGCCTCGTCGCGTGGGGTGACGACCGGGTCACCGCCACCAGCAAGCTCGGCGTGCCGGTCCTCGACGCGGTAATCGAGCCGCGGAACACTGATCCGGCGTTCGCCGGGGACCGAGCCGGCGACCGCGTCGACGTCGTCACCGGATCCGAGCTTCGCTCGTACGACCTCGACACGCGGGCCCTGGTCGCGACGATCCCGATCACTGGCGCCAGCGCCGTCGCTGTGGACGAGACCGGGTTCCGGCTGTTCGTGGGAAGCCGCGACGGCTCGATCTCGACCGTCGACGTCACTGCGCTGGACACCGTCCGGAACCTCGGCTCGGCGGCGGTCACGCCCGATCCGATCGCCTTTGGCCAGGTCGACGGCGCCATCAAGCACCTGATCGTGCCCTCGACCGGCGAGTCCGTCGTTGCGCTCCTCGACGATGATCGGGTCGTCACCCTCGACGCAACGTCGGCCGAGGTCCTGGGCACGGTCCAGCTCCACGACGCCGGCGACATGGCGCCGGCCGGGACCGCTCCCGCCCTCATCGGGACCCCGGACGCCGTCGAGGATCCGGCTGCTGCCGCCCGGGCGATTGCCGGGATCGTCGGCGGGAACGTGGCGACGTACGAGGAACGCCTGCGGGGCACGGCCGACCGGACCATCCTCGCCCCGATCGCCAACGCCGATCAGCGGGCCAGGGTGCAGAAGGCGATCGACAACGGGGCGCTCGCCGGGCTGACGATCGACTCCATTCCCCAGATTGCCGTCGCCGACGCGAACGGCGTGGAGGTGATCGATCCGTCCACGGGGTCGCTGAGCCGGACGGTGAGCGTCGGTGCGCCGGCCCACGGCCTCGCTCTCACGACGGTCGACGACTCGCGGCTCTACGTCGCCACCGATCCCGACGCGACGACGCACGCGCCGGGCCGGATCTCGATCGTCACGGTGAGCGGCGACGCCGCCAAGAACGGGCCGGTCTACACCGAGTCGATGCGGATGCCGGGGCCGGTCACCCGCGTCGCCTACGACGACGCCACGGAGATGGTCCACGTCCTGGGCCGGACACCGGACGGCTCGGCCGCGACGGTGTATGTCATCGAACCGCACGCCCGGGCGGTCTACGCGGACGCCCGCCTGCCGTTCACGCCGACGGCGTGGGTGATGGACGCGGCTCGGGACTACCCGACCGACGACCGGCAGCAGGTCCTGGCGTTCGACGGGACCGGAGACGTCGCCAGCGTCGACGTCGGGCAGCACGAGTTCGCCTGGCGGTTCCCGGGTGTCCTGGCGGGGACGGCGATGGCGGGGTTCCTCTTCCTGCTCGCGCGGATCCTGTTCCGGCGCCGGTCGATCGGGATTCTCGTCGCCGTCATCAGCCTCGCCGACGGGATGTTCTTCGTCCAGTCGCGGATCGGGATGAACGATGCGTACGTCGGCGTCTTCATCGTCGCGGCCTACACCCTGTTCGCGGCACTGTGGACCGGCGTCTGGCGCCATCGCGGCGCGTTCTGGATCGCGATGCCCCTGATCGGTGCACTTCTGGGGCTCGGTCTGGCGTCGAAGTGGGTGGCCCTGTACGCGCTCGGCGGGATCGCGCTCCTGATCATGGTCCGGAGCGCCCTGGGTCGCCTCCTGACGGTGATCTCGATGATCGGGATCACGGCGATCCTCGGCTACATCGCGATCAACGTGCCGGCCGGGACCGGGTTCGGCAATCTGCCATTCGTCGCGATCATGGTGGCGCTGACCGTCGTCGCGGTCGTCGCGAACGTCGCCCACCCGGTCGCGTGGTCGCTCGACGAGGTTCGGTTCGCGATCGGCGCCCCGGTCGTTCTCGGCGGGCTCGGCATCCTCGCGCTCGTGGCAACGAAGAACGCCTTTCGGGGGCCGGCCATCGGCCCGCTGGTCGATGGCGGCGTCCCGACCGTAGCCGCCACCTCCGGGCTCCCGTTCACGTTGCCCATGGAGGTCGCGATCGGGCTCTTCCTGCTGGGTCCGATCGCCTGGCTTGCGTTCGCCGGGGCCGCCCGGGTGGGCTTCGGCCCAATGGCGCCGCCGCCGGCGCCCGACGAGCCGGCCGCCCTCCTCCCGCCGCCGGCGCCCGCGCCGTCCGCCGCGTGGCTCCGACCCGGCGCCCTGGGCGGCCTGCCGATCGCGTGGATGGTCGTCTGCCTGCTCGTCGTGCCCGTCGCGATCTACATCGCGTCCTACCTGCCCTGGGCGTTCATCGAGAACCACCGCCTGTTCGGCAACTGGCCTGACAACCACACGGGTCAGTCGTTGACGGACCTCACGGGCGCCATGTACGCCTACCACAACGGCCTGACCGCGCCCCACGCGGCGTCGT
>OEKI01000366.1_pt4 | contig 12353 bp, 8 predicted proteins | sample 1503121 | NCBI WGS metagenome assembly OEKI01 (sample SAMEA104379569, study PRJEB20068) | metagenome | biome: 1000743; feature: 77; material: 1998 | place: USA | collected 2012 | depth 25 m | reverse complement strand
GACGTCAGCCAGATGGGCACCGACATGATGGCCCAGTTCGGCGCCAACGGAACGTTCGATCCGGTCCCCGCCGACATCGACCCCAGCCAGTTCTTCCAGACGGCGTGGAACACGAACCTGGTCGACGGCAAGGCCGCCGGTGTGCCGTGGTACGTCGAGACGCGTCTCCTCTATTACCGCAAGGACATCGCCGAGAAGGCCGGGATCACGGCGCCGCCCGCGACGTGGGACGACCTCAAGGCCATGGCCAAGGCGATGAAGGAGAAGGGCGGCTCGAAGTGGGGGATCTCGCTCGGCACCAAGAACTGGCAGGAGTACGTGCCGTTCCTGTGGTCGAACGGGGGCGACATCGCCGACGCCTCGGGCAAGCCGGCCCTGAACAGCCAACAGGCGGTCGAGGCGCTCACGTATTACGAGTCGTTCTTCCAGGACGGCCTGACCCCGAAGTCCGTCCCCGAGGGCTTCGACATCACGCCGGCCTTCGTCAAGGGCGACAACCCGATGTTCTTCTCGGGTCCGTGGCACCTCGGCCTGATCAAGGACGCGGGCGGGGCCGGCTTCGAGAGCAAGTGGGCCATCGCGCCGATGCCGAAGAAGGTGACCGCGACCTCGTTCCTCGGCGGCAGCAACATGGTGGTCTTCAGCGCATCGAAGAACAAGGAAGCGGCCTGGGCGTTCGTGAAGTTCACGGCCGACCCGACCACGCAGGCGCTCTGGTACAAGACCGTGACCGACCTGCCGGCGGTCCAGGCTGCCTGGTCGGACCCGGATGTCGCGAGCGACCCGAACGTGAAGATGTTCGGCGACCAGCTCAAGGACACGAAGGCCCAGCCGGTCAGCGGGTCCTGGAGTGAGGTCTCCTCGGCGATCAACGACACGCTCGAGAAGATGACGACCGGCGGGCTCGCCCCGCAGGCTGCTGCCGACGAGATGCAGCAGCAGGCCGAGTCGATCGGGCTGAACTGACGTGACGGCGCCAGCCCTCACCCAACGGACCGTCGCCGATCGGGCGCCGCGTCCGGCCGCAACAGGTGGGGGCTGGCGCCGGGACCTGACGGGCTGGGCGTTCGCCGCCCCGTTCGTCATCCTGTTCGGCGTCTTCCTCGCGATCCCGATCCTCGTGTCGTTCGCCCTGAGCTTCACGAGCTTCAACCAGCGAGACCTGGTCAACCCGATCGGGACATCGTTCGTCGGCCTCGACAACTACGGCCGGCTCCTGAGCGACGCCAAGTTCTGGAAGTCGCTCGTCAACACGTTCTACTTCGTCGGCGTCGGCGTCCCGCTGACGCTGGCCATCGGGCTCCTGATCGCGAGCGCGCTGAGCCGCGGCATCACGAAGTTCCGGACGGCGTTCCGGGTGGGCTACTACCTCCCGGTCATCACGAGCATCGTTGCCATCGCCGTCGTCTGGCGGTTCCTGCTGAACCCGGACATCGGCCTGATCAACGTCGCGCTCGGCAGCATCGGCATCCAGGGTCCCGACTGGCTCGCCAGCAAGACCCTGGCGATGCCGTCGATCATCGCGATGGCCGTCTGGCGCAACCTGGGCTTCGCGATGGTCGTGTTCATCGCCGGGCTCCAGGCGATCCCCGTCTCGCTCTACGAGGCGGCCTCGATCGACGGCGCCGGGCGCTGGTCGGCCTTCCGCTACGTGACGCTGCCGATGCTCCGGCCGACGATCCTGTTCATGCTCGTCATCACGACGATCGGCTACCTCCAGCTGTTCGAAGAGCCGTTCGTGATGACCGACGGCGGGCCGCTCGACGCCACCCTGTCGGTCACGATGTACATGTACCAGCAGGGATTCGAGTTCTTCAAGCAGGGCTATGCGTCGGCGATCGCGTACGTCCTGTTCGTGATCGTCGCCGTCATCGCCTTCCTCCAGTTCCGCTTCCTGCGGAGCGAGGACGCATGAGCGGGGCCGGGCGATGACCGCCATCCAGGCCTCCGGCGCGCCCACGAAGGCGCCGGCGCGGACCCGCGGGCGCTCGAGCTCCGGCCCTCGACCGGCCGGCACGTGGTGGATCTACGCGCTCCTCTTCCTCGGCCTCGCGCTGATGATCGGGCCGTTCCTGTGGATGGTGCTCGGCTCGCTCAAGCCGCAGCCGGAGTTCCTCGTCAGCCCGCCGACGTTCCTGCCGAAGAACCCGACCCTCGACAACTTCGGCCGGCTGTTCGACCAGCTCGACTTCCCGCGGTTCTTCTTCAACTCGACCGTCGTGGCGGTCGCCGTGACGGTCGGCAACATCCTGTTCTGCCCGATGCTCGGCTACGCCCTGGCGAAGCTCCAGTGGCGCGGCAAGCGGCTGATCATGGGCCTGGTCCTGGCGACCCTCATGGTCCCGGCCGGCATCACCCTGATCCCGAACTTCGTCCTGATGCGGAACCTCGGCCTGGTCAACACCTATCCGGGCCTGATCCTGCCCTTCCTCGTCGGCCCGTTCGGCGTGTTCCTGACCCGCCAGTTCATGTACGGGATCCCGAACGAGCTCCTCGAGGCGGCCCGGATCGACGGCGCCAACGAGTGGCGGATCTTCTGGCAGGTGGTCCTGCCGATCACCGTGCCGGTCCTGGCGACGCTCGGGATCCTCACGTTCCTCGGGAGCTGGAACAGCTTCCTCTATCCGCTCGTGATGGCCCAGGAGCCAAAGATGTACACGCTCCCGGTCGCCCTCGCGACGTTCTCGACCGGCCAGTACCAGGCCGACCACGGGATGCTCATGGCCGGCTCCCTCGTGCTGGTCCTGCCCGTCCTGATCATCTTCATCCTCTTCCAGCGGTGGATCACGGAAGGCATCGCGACCACTGGCCTGAAGGGGTGACGTCCCGGAACCGGCCCGCGCGGCCGGCCAGCAGGAGGACCCGCCGATGGCCCCGCGCCGTGCCAGCCGCTCTCTTCGACTCTTCGTCATCCTCGGAATCGTCACGCTTGCCGCGACCGCAGCTCCCGGCGCCGCGTCCGCCGCGGCTGGCGCCGGCCCCTCACTGACGGCGGCCCAGCGCGCGACCCTTCTCGACTACGGCCGGGCGACGTGGGATTCCTTCGTCGCGATGACCGACGAGGACAGCGGCCTGCCGGCCGACAGTCTGAAGTCTGATGGGACGCGGAGCGTCCAGACGTCGACGACGAACATCGGCGCCTACCTCTGGAGCACCGTGGTGGCCGAGCGCCTCGGGATCATCGGCCATGCCGAGAGCGTCCGGCGCGTCGAGCAGACGATCGGGACGCTCGAGACGATGGAGCGCCATACGTCGAGCGGCCAGTTCTACAACTGGTACGACCACCGGGATGGGTCGAAGCTGACGACGTGGCCCGAGACCGGCGCCCCCTTGACCCCGATTCTCTCCTCGGTCGACAACGGCTGGCTCGCGGCTGCACTCCAGGTGGTGTCCAACACCGTGCCCGAGGCCTCGGCCCGGGCTCGCGCCATCTACCAGAGCATGGACTTCGGCTTCTACTACCGGCCCGCGGTCAACCGAATCGCGTTCCACGTGGTGCCGAGCACGGGCGAGTCGCCGTGCTGCTACGACACGATCGTGAGTGAGAGCCGGATCGCGAGCTACATCGGGATCGCCAAGGGCGAGATCCCGTCGAAGGAGTACTTCGGCGCCTGGCGGACCTTTCCGAACAGCTGCGACTGGAGCTGGCAGGAGACGAAGCCGCTCGGCGTCACCAAGGCCTACCTCGGCGTGAAGGTGTTCGAGGGCGCCTATCCGTACGCCGGTTTCAAGGTCGTCCCCGGCTGGGGCGGCAGCATGTTCGAGGCGCTCATGCCGTCCCTCTTTGTCCCGGAGGAGATCTGGGGCGCACGGAGCTGGGCCGTCAATCACCCGCTGACGGTCGCGGCCCAGATCCATCACGGGCTGGTGGAGGCCGGTTACGGCTACTGGGGCTTCTCGCCGTCGAATATCCCCGAGGGCGGGTACAACGCCTACGGCGTCGACGGCATCGGGATGAACCCAGAGGGCTATCCCTCGAACGAGGCCAACACGTTCATCGACCATGGCTTCGCCGGCTGCCGCGACGGGAAGCCCGATCCGACACCGTCCGACTACAAGAATGGTGTCGTGACCCCGCACGCGGCGTTCCTCGCTCTGCGCTGGGCGCCGAACGCGGTGATGACCGACCTCGCGGCCCTGAAGTCCGACTTCTCGATCTACGACAAATGGGGCTTCCGCGACTCGGTCAACGTCGACACCGGTGTGGTCTCCAACTCGTACCTGTCGCTCGACCAGGGGATCGTGATGGCGTCGATCGGAAACGCCCTGGCCGACGACGTTCTTCGTGACGCGTTCGCGACGAAGTCTGTCCGGAATGCGCTTCAGCCGATCATCGGGATGGAGACCTTCGGGGCCGGCCCTCGCTCCGCAGCCGACGCGATCCTCGGTCAGTGACGACCGGCAGCTCCGCCCGGATCGCCTGGTTCGACGAGCTCGGCGCCCAGGCGGAGCGCAACCGGGCGGCGCCCGACATCGTTCTCGCGCCGCCGCGCGGCGTCCGGGCGATCGCCGGGCGCGGCCACGTGACCGTCGACTGGGAGCGGGTCGACGGCGCGGCCGGCTACCTCGTCCATCGGGCGGATGGGCCCGACGGCCCATGGCGGGCCCTCGATCATCGGGCCGGCGACCTGCTCGCCGTGCCGGATCCCGGCTACGTCGACACGACCGGCGAGATCGGCCGGGACGCCTGGTACGCCGTGGCGTCCCTCGCGGCGATCGACGGACCGGTCGGCTCGCTGTCGGAGGCCTCTGCCGCCGCCCCGCTCGGTTCGGGTGCGGGTGACGCGTCCATTGCCCTGACGGTCGACGCCGGCTCGACGATCGGCGACACGGCCCGGCCGTGGCGGCCGATCATCGGCTCCGAGCACCTCGCGCTCCTCCTCCGCGGGGAGGGACCGGGCGGTCGCAACGTCGGCGACGAGCTCGCGGAAGCGTTCCGGATCGTCCGCGCGGAGCTTGGGGCGCGATCCGTCCGGGCTCACGCCATCCTCCACGACAGCCTCGGCGTCTACCGCGAGGTCGACGGCCGGCCGGTCTACGACTTCGAGCGGGTCGACGCGGCGCTGGAGCGGCTCCTCGGGACGGGCATGACGCCTGTCGTGGAGCTGTCGTTCATGCCCCGCGACCTGGCCTCGGACCCGGACGTGACGGTCTTCGACTACCGCGGGATCATCTCGCCGCCGCGCGACGCCGGCCGCTGGTCCGCCCTCGTCGTGGCACTCGTCGAGCACCTCCGCGAGCGCTTCGGCGCGGACGAGGTCCGGGCGTGGCCGTTCGAGGTCTGGAACGAGCCAAACCTGAAGGTCTTCTGGTCCGGCGACGAGGCGGCCTATTTCGACCTCTACGACGTCACCGCCCGGGCGGTGAAGTCCGTCGACGCCGAGATCGCCGTCGGGGGCCCCGCCACCGCCGCCGTCGGCTGGGTCGACGATCTCCTCGCCCACTCGGCGGAGACGGGCGTTCCGGTCGACTTCATCAGCACCCACACCTACGGCCTCTCGCCGCTCGATCTGCGGCCGATCACCACCCGCGCGGGCAGACCGGATCTGCCGCTGTACTGGACCGAGTGGGGCGTCTCGCCGACCCACGGCTCACCGATCAACGACAGCGTCTGGGGCGCGCCGCTCGTCTGCCGCGGGATGCGGTCGGCGGCCGGGCGGCTGGACTCGCTGGCGTACTGGGTCGCGTCCGATCATTTCGTCGAGCTTGGCGAACCGGAGCGGCTCTTCCACGGCGGGTTTGGGCTGCTGACCGTCGGCAATCTCCGGAAGCCGCGATTCTGGGCGATCCGCGTCCTCGAGCTGCTCGGCGATCGCGAGCTCGCGATGACGCTCGCCGGCGACGGCGCGGGCGGGCTCGTCGAAGCCTGGGCGACGCGCGACGACGACGGCCGAATCGCGATCGCGGCCTGGAACGGAACGCTCGACCAGGCCAAGGCGGATGGCGACCCGCTCCTGGACCGGACAGTCCAGCTCGAGATCCGCGGGCTCGCGCGCGCCCGCTGGACGATCCGCCACCGACGGATCGACGCCTCGCACTCGAACCTGGCCGCTCATTGGTCCGGCGGAGACTGGCCGGACGACGCCCGGTGGCGCCGGCTCCACGAGCTCGATCGCCTCGAGGAGCTCGAGCCGGAGCAGACGGTCGAGGTCGGGCCCGACGGGCGCCTCATCCATGGCTTCGACCTGCCGATGCCGTCGGTCTCACTGATCGAGGTCATGCCCGGGGCCTGAGCCGACGGTCGGCCGAGGGCGTTCGGTACCATTCGGCCGATGTCGTCCCCCGTCGCCGAGCACGATTCTAGGATCAAGCCGCTGCCCGCGGCCGCGATCCGGCGACGCTTCGTCGAGTTCTTCGAGGAGCGCGGTCACACCGCCGTGCCCAGCACCAGCCTCGTTCCGGCCGGCGATCAGACCCTGCTCTTCACGAATTCCGGGATGGTCCAGTTCAAGGACGTCCTGACCGGCGTCGAGAAACGGGATTACACCCGCGCGGTCGACTACCAGCGGGTCCTGCGGGTCGCCGGCAAGCACAACGACTTCGAGGAGGTCGGCCGGACGACCCGCCACAACACCTTCTTCGAGATGCTCGGGAACTGGAGCTTCGGCGACTACTTCAAGCGCGAGGCCATCCACCTGGCGTGGGACTTCCTGACGAGGGACATGGGCATCCCCGGCGAGCGACTGGCCGCGACGACCTACAAGGACGACGAGGCGGCGCGCCAGATCTGGCGCGACGAGATCGGCCTCCCGCCGGATCGGATGGCGGTCTGGGGCGATGTGGATGCCGGCGACGACAGCAACTTCTGGCGGATGGCCGAGACGGGGCCATGCGGTCCATGCAGCGAGATCCATTTCGATCGCGGCCCGGAGCTGTCGGAGGGACCGCAGTGCATTCCCGACCACTCCGAGAACTGCCCGCGCTGGCTCGAGATCTGGAACCTCGTGTTCATGGAGTTCGACCAGCGGCCGTCGGGCCGCGTCCCGCTGCCGTTCACGAGCGTCGACACGGGCATGAGCCTGGAGCGGCTCGCCAGCGTCCTCCAGCAGGTGCCGAGCAACTTCGACACCGACCTCTTCACCCCGATCCACGCCCGGATGCGCGAGCTGATGGGGCACGACCCCGAGGCGTTCGAGGCCGAGCGCTTCAGCTACCAGGTCATCGCGGACCATTCCCGGGCGATCGTCTTCCTGATCGCCGATGGCGTGCTGCCGTCGAACGAGGGACGGGGCTACGTCCTCCGCCGGATCGTCCGCCGCGCGGTCCGCCACGGCCGGCTGCTCGGCCGGCGCGAGCCGTTCCTGGCCGAGCTCGGCAAGGTCGTGATCGACATCATGGTCGACGCCTATCCGCACCTGGCCGAGCGGCCCGAGGCCGTCCTCGCCGCCATCGAACGCGAGGAGACACAGTTCGCTCGAACCCTGGACGCGGGGACGAGCCAGCTCGAGGGCGCGCTGACGGCGCTCGCCCCGAACGCCGAACGGGTCATCGGCCGCCGCCCGGAGGCGGTCCCGGACGGGGCGCCGGTGCTGCCGGGCGACCTCGCGTTCCGGCTCCACGACACGTTCGGGTTCCCGATCGACCTGACCGTCGAGCTGGCGGCGGAGTACGGCGTCGCCGTCGATCGGGCCGGGTTCGAGTCGGCACTGGCCGAGCAGCGCGAGCGAAGTCGCGCCGGCAAGAAGGCCCAGCTCGCCGAGTACGCCGAGCTGACCGCGCTGTATCAGGCGATCCAGGGTCGCGCCGGCGACACGGAGTTCCTCGGGTACGAGACGACGACCGCGCCGGGGGAGGTCGTCGCCATCATCCGTGACGGCATGGAGTACGAGGAGCTGACCGGACAGGGGGCGGCCGAGATCGTCCTCGATCGGACGCCCTTCTACGCCGAGGGTGGGGGACAGGTCGGCGACCGCGGCGAAATTCGCGAGGTCGGCGGCGGATCGCCGCTGTTCACGGTGGAGGACACGCAGAAGCCGCTCGGCGGCCTGATCGTCCACCGCGGCACGCTCCACGGCCGGCTGCGCGTCGGGGAGACGGTGGATGCCGTCGTCGACGCCGAGCGGCGAGCGCGCACGATGCGCAACCACACGGGCACGCACGTCCTGCACCGAGCGCTCCGGAACGTGGTCGGCGACAGCGCTCGCCAGGCCGGCTCGCTCGTGACGCCGGAGGGTCTCCGGTTCGACTTCCCGTTCGACCGCCCCCTCACCGCCGAGGAGATCCGGGCGATCGAGGACGAGGTCCGGGCGGTGATCCGCGACGACCGCACCGTGACGCCGAGCTACATGTCGATGGGGGAGGCGATCGAGGCCGGCGCCGACGCCTTCTTCGACGAGAAGTACGGCGAGACCGTCCGGACGGTCCGCGTCGACGGCTACAGCCACGAGCTGTGCGGTGGGACGCATTGCCGCGCCTCGGGGCAGATCGGCGGCTTCGTGATCACCGGGGAGCGGTCGATCGGGTCCGGCATGCGCCGGATCGAGGCGCTGACCGGCGCGGGCGCGGATGCGTACCTGCGCGCGCGCTCCGACGCGCTCGCGGCCGCTGCCGAGGCGGCCGGCGCCCAGACGCCGGAGGCACTCCCGGATCGCATCCGCGCGCTCCAGGACGAGCTCCGCGACGCCCGCCGGCGCCTGAAGGCCGGAGCGGGTACGGCCGGCGCGCCGCCGAAACCCGGCGACCTCGCCGGCCGCGCCGAGGAAGTCGCGCCCGGTGTCCGCCTCGTCACCTTCGTCGGGCCATACCCGTCGATCGACGAGATGAAGGGCGCGGCCAAGGATGTTCGGGGCGTGCTCGGCTCCGGCGTGATCGCCCTCGGCCTCGACGCCGACGAGCCGCAGCTGTTCGTCACCGTCAGCGACGACCTCGTGAGCCGGGGAGTCTCCGCGGGCGAACTCGTCCGCGAGGCGAGCCAGACGATCGACGGCCGCGGTGGCGGCCGCCCGGAGATGGCCCAGGGCAAGGGCTCGCGGCGCGAGGGTCTGGAGGACGCCCTGGCCGCCATCCGCAACGCCCTACAGGTGCTCGGCAGCCCTCGATGACGCCGGAGATCGCGGCCGGCTGGAGCGCGTTGATTGCTGCCGTCGCGACGGTGATCGGGGCGGTGACGATCGTCCTGTTCTTTGCGAAGGGTGGGCTCTGGGGCGCACTCAATGACGCGAGCAGCGTCGTGCTCATGCTGGCGACCATCCCGGTTGCCTTCCTTGTCGCGGCCATCGAGAGTGAAGTCGCCACGACCATGGTCCTGGCGCCGACGGCGGTCGGGATCGTGGCGATGCTGGCCACGGCCATCCTCCAGGCCCTCCTCGTGGCCCGCCGCGTGACGTTCGAGCAGACGAAGCGACCTGTCCTTCTCCTCGGGGCGGCCGTCGGCCTCTGGTACCTGTCGGTCGCCGCCTTCGCGAGCCACACGGCGCTCGACGGGCTCCTCGGCTGGCTGGCCCTCGTCTCCGGGCTCGGCTTCATCGCGATCGGCTACGGGTTCCTGGCCGGTGGTGAGCGCCATCCGCTGGCCGCGGGCGGCGGCGTCGCCCTGCTCGTCGCCTCGACGGCGTTCCTGGGCATCCTCGGCGTCCGGCTCGTGTCCGGCGACCTCGTCGTTCCCGACTGGAACCTCTGAGCGTGGCGTTCCTTCGCCGGATCCTCCAGCGCGACGAGGCCGACGGGCTCGCTGCCTGCACCGCGCTCGACATCGGGACGGAGTTCGCCAAGGCGCTCGTCTTCGAGATCGGCGACGACGGCCACGGGACCGTCCGCGGCGTCGGCCGCAAGCGACAGGGCCTGAGCCACATGTCGTCGGGGACCGTCGCCGACATCGCCGCGGTCGTCGACAACTGCTCCGTCGCCCTCCAGGAAGCCGAGGAGATGGCCGGTTTCCGCCCGAGCCAGGTCGTCATCGGGATCGCGGGCGAGCTCGTCAAGGGCTTCACGACCACGCACAACCACGAGCGCAAGCGGCCGGACCAGCCGATCACGGAGGCGGAGCTCCAGAAGCTGATCGACTCGGTCCAGCGCGAGGCGCTCCGCGAGGCCGAACGGTCGATCACGTGGGAGACCGGCCTGCCGAACGTCGATGTCCGGCTCGTCCACGCGGCGATCGTCGCCGCGTCGATCGACGGCTACGCGCTGACGAACCCGGTCGGCTTCCAGGGCCGCCACGTCAAGATCGGGATCTTCAACGCCTTCGCGCCGCTCGTTCATCTCGGCGCGCTCCAGACGGTGGCCTCGCAGCTGGACCTGGAGCTGCTCGAGATCGTCGCCGAGCCGTACGCCGTCGCCCGTGTCCTCGGCTCGGACCAGGTCCGCCAGGCGGGCGCGCTCTTCGTCGACGTCGGCGGCGGGACGACGGACGTTGCGCTCGTCCGGCAGGGCGGCATTGAGGGCACGCGCATGTTCGCCCTCGGCGGCCGGGCGTTCACGAAGAGCCTCGCGGACCGACTGGAGCTGCCGTTCCCGCGCGCCGAGTCGGCAAAGGTCGACTACGCCCGCGGCCTGCCGGTCGATCGCCATGACGAGATCGCGACGATCGTCGGCGAGGACGTCGAGGTCTGGGCGGCCGGCGTCGAGCTCGTCATGGAGGAGCTCGGCGGGGGCGACCTGCTGCCCGGCCGGATCTACGTCTGCGGCGGCGGCTCGCGTTTGCCCGAGATCGCCGCCGCGCTCCGGGCCGAGCGCTTCTGGCAGCGGCTGTCGTTCGCCCGGCCTCCGGAGATCGTCGTCATGGCGCCGGACCAGGTCGAATCGATCACGGACGCGACGGACCTGCTCGTCGACCAGCAGGACGTCACGCCGCTCGGTCTGGCCTACCAGGCGATCGAGCTGCAGACGACGGAGGACCCGCTCGACGCCGCGCTCCGGCGGGTCCTGCGCGCGATGAAGGTGTAGACCTTGACCGCCGGATCCCGCACCACATCTCGGACGCCAAGGCGGCCCATCGCCGCATTCGATCTTCCGCGCGCTCGCTCACGCATCTCGATGGGCTCGGTCGCGTGCTCGGATCGGTCTTGCGCTGGGCTCGCCTTGGCGGCGATCTGCGGCGCGGACCCGGCGGCCAAGGTCTAGGCTTCGAGGGCATGGCAGCGGGCATCGTCTACCTCGACGTCGACGACGAGATCACGTCGGCGGCGCAGCGGATCCGCTCGTCGGCGGCGACCCGTGTCGCTCTCGTCGTCCCGTACGGCTCCCGGATCGCCACCTCGCGGATGAACTTCCGCCTCCTGTCCCGCGAGGCTCTCGTCTCGAACCGACGGCTGTCGATCGTCTCCGGCGACGCGGCGACGCGCGCACTGGCGGCGTCGGCCGGGCTGCCGGTCTTCGGCTCGGTCGGCGAGTACGAGGATGCGGATCAACGCGGTCGCGAGGCCCCTCCATCGGAGGATGGAGGCACCGACGAAGCGCCGGCGAACGAGACCGCGGACGACGCCGTCATCGGAGGCGCTGCCGCGGCCGGGGCGACGGCGCTCGCGGCTCCTCCTGTGACGCCGCCGGCCGCGACCCTCGCCGAGTCCGAGACCGTCGCGGCGGTCGGCCCGCCTTCCGATGAGACGACGCGGATGGCCGTCCCGGCGCCCGCCGCGCCGGCCCGGCCGTCGACGCGATCGCGCCCGCGGCCTCGGCCCGAACCGCGTCCGGCGCCGATGGTCGTCGCTCCGCCGGTCGACCTGGACGAGGCCGGGGAGGGACGCGGCCTCCCGCGGCTCAACGTCCGGACGCCGATCCTCGCCGCGATCGCGGTGGCCGCGCTCGCCCTCGTGGTCATCGGTGTCGGCGCCTATCTGTTCCTGCCGGCCGCGACCATCGCGGTGACGCCCCGCCGCGAGCCGATCACGATCGACCTCACCGTCGCGGCAGATCCGGACGCCACCGCCGTGGATGCCGCGAATGGCGTCGTCCCGGCCGTCCGCCTCGAGGTCCCGGTCGAGGCGACCCAGACGTTCACCACAACCGGCGTTCACGTCGAGACGGCCCCCGCAAAGGGTGAGGTGACCTTCTCGAACTACAACCCGGTCTCCTCGAACACCATCGCCGCCGGGAGCGTCGTGTCCACGGAGGGCGGCGTCCGTTTCAAGACGCTGGCGAGCGTGACCATCCCAGCGGGCACGTTCGTGCTGCCGAACGTCGTCCCCTCGAGGCGGCGCGTCGCGGTCCAGGCCGTCAAGCCCGGTCCGGAGGGCAACGTACCCGCCAACGCGATCCGTGTCGTGCCCCAGGGAGAGGACCCGGACTTCCTGAAGGTCAACAACGACGATCCCACCGATGGCGGAGTCCGTACGCAGACCCCGGAGATCACGAAGGCCGAAGTGGACAAGGCCATCGCGGCGCTCCAGACGCAGCTCGGGGCGAGCTTCGACCAG
>OEKI01000179.1_pt3 | contig 12459 bp, 11 predicted proteins | sample 1503121 | NCBI WGS metagenome assembly OEKI01 (sample SAMEA104379569, study PRJEB20068) | metagenome | biome: 1000743; feature: 77; material: 1998 | place: USA | collected 2012 | depth 25 m | reverse complement strand
CCCCGCCTTGCCGGGCGGCGACGCTGATCTCGCGCGCGACCTTCGTGAAAAGGGCGCCCCGCTTCGCGTCGTTGGCGCCTTTCTGGCGCTTGATCGTCGACCATTTGGAATGACCGGACATCGCGGGCCGGAGTATAGCCGACGTGCTCCGCCGCTCCCGCCTAGAATGGCCGAACCCCGCGCCCGGAGGGCCTCGCGCGGCCCGCTTCCGAGCCCGATCGACCGCGTCATTCCGCGCAGCCCGAGGTCCACTTCGCCGATGACGATGAAGAGCGTCGACCCCGCCCATCTCCGGAGCGTCGTCCTGGCCGGCCACGCCGGCGGCGGCAAGACGACGCTCGCCGAGCAGCTCCTCTTTCGGGCCGGCGCGGTCCAGCGCCTGGGGCGCGTCGACGACGGCACGGCCCATCTCGACTTCGAGCCCGAGGAACAGAAGCGCAAGGAGTCGCTGAGCCTCGCCGTCGCGACCTTCGAGCACGACGCGACCCGGATCACGCTCGTCGACACGCCCGGCTACCCGGACTTCGTGGCCGAGGTCGTCTCGGGCTTCGCCGCCGCCGACGGCGCGCTGTTCGTGATGGATGCCACGAGCGGCATCGAGGCGGGCCTCGAGACCGCGGTGGCCCTCGGTCGCTCCACCGGCCGGGCCGCCTGCTTCTTCCTCAATCGCTGCGACAAGGAAAACGCCGACCCGTCGGTCGCGCTGGACACACTCCGCGAGCGGTTCGGGACGAAGATCGCACCGCTCCACGTCGCGATCGGCAAGGGCGAGCATTTCACCGGCTACGTCGACCTCGTCCATCGCAAGGCGTATGCACTCGAAGGCGGAAAGGAAGTCGAGGTCCCGGTTCCCGACGAGCTCACGGACGAGATCGCCCGGCGACGCGACCAGCTCCTGGAGGCCGCGGCCGAGGCCGACGACGACGTGATGGCGAAGTACCTCGACGGCGAGGAGATCAGCGACGAGGAGCTCGACACCTGTCTCCATCGGGGGGTCCGAGACTCCATCCTCGCGCCGGTGCTTGTCGGGAGCGCCACGAAGGGCATCGGGATGAATGCCCTCCTCGACGCGTTCATCCGGTACATGCCGACGGCGGCCGAGGAGCCTGCGGTCGAGGCCAAGGACGCGAAGACCGGCGCGCCCGTCGCCATCGAACCCGACCCGGCCGGCCCGCTGGTGGCCCGCGTGTTCAAGACCGCCGCGGACCCGTTCGTCGGCCGGCTGACCTACCTCCGGATCCTGAGCGGCACGCTCCACGCCCAGGCACATGCCTGGAACGCGAACCGCGACGAGGACGAGCGCATCGGTGGCCTCCTGCTGCTCCACGGCAAGGACCAGGAGCCGATCGGCGAGCTCCAGGCGGGCGAGATCGGGGCGGTGGCGAAGCTGGTGGCCACGGAGACCGGCGACACGCTGTCAGCCCGCGAGAAGCCGGTGATCCTGCCGCCGATCGCGTTCCCGGACCCGTCCCTGTCGGTCGCCATCGAGCCCCAGACGAAGGCCGACCTCGACAAGATGGGCGCGGCCCTCCAGCGGATGCTCGAGGAGGAGCCGACGGCGCGCGTCGAGCGCTCGTCGACCGGCGAGCAGCTGCTGCTCGCGATGGGCGACGCCCATATCGCCGTCATCGGGGAGCGGCTCAAGCGCAAGTTCGGCGCCGCGATCCAGACGAAGCAGCCCAAGGTCCCGTATCGGGAGACGATCCGCGGCACGACCAAGGTCGAGGGCAAGTACAAGAAGCAGACCGGTGGCCACGGGATGTTCGGCCACGTCTGGCTGGAGATCGAGCCGAACCCGGGCGGCGGCGTGGAGTTCGCCGAGAAAGTCGTCGGCGGGTCGGTCCCGAAGGGCTTCTTCCCGGGTATCGAGAAGGGCATCCGCGAGACGGCCGCCGAGGGCGTCCTCGCGGGCTATCCGCTGTCCGACTTCCGGGCGACGCTCTACGACGGGTCGTTCCATACGGTCGACTCCAACGAGCTGTCGTTCAAGATCGCGGCGTCGATGGCTCTGAAGAAGGGCGTCCTGGATTGCCGGCCCGCGCTCCTCGAGCCCATCATGGCGATCGAGGTCCGCGTCCCCGAGGAGTACATGGGCGACGTCAACCGCGATCTCAACACCCGACGCGGCCGGGTCATGGGGATGGACACCGCCGACGGCGTGCAGATCGTGCAGGCCCAGGTGCCACAGGCGGAGCTCTTCTCGTACGCGACCGAGCTGCGATCGATGACCCGCGGCCGTGGCACGTTCAGCTCCACGCTCGACCACTACGAGGAGGTGCCGCAGCACCTCGCGGAGAAGGTGATCGAGAGCCACCGGAAAGAAACGGCCGAGGCCGGCGCCCACCATTAACGAAGGGCAGGCGGGGTCGGCCGAGGCTGCGGATCGGGCGGCGACCGCGCCCGAACCGATCTCGTCGGGGGCGGCCCTCGACCCCGACCTCGCGGCCCGCATCCGCCGCGATCTCGATCGCGGCAGGCGACTCGTCCTCGTCACGTGGGTCGCGGCGATCACGTGCCTGGTTCTCGGGTTGATCTCGATCCGCCAGGCCGCGCTGCTGGTCAGCGTCGATCGCCACCTCGTGACCACGGAGGAGATCCAGGCGACCGGATCGAGCCTCGACCTCGCCCGATCGGTGCTGCTGATCACCCTGGCCGTCGGGGCGGTCCTCGCGTTCCGTTGGGCGCGGGTCGTCCTGCCGACCGTCGAGGAGCTGCGGCGGCTCGGGGTCGTCGACGGTCCGGCGCCGTCGGGCGTGCTGTCCCGTCTCGCGCTGCCGTGGCGGCCGGCCGGGGTCAGCCCGGAACGGGCAAGCTGGGCGGAGCTGCGTGTCGGCAGCGGCGCGGCGACACTCCGGGCTGCCGTCCTGGCCGCCATCGCGGCCGCGGTCGTCGGTCTGGTCGCGGCTCTCGCGCTCGGCGGCGCGACGGAGGCGTCGGACTCGCGGCTGTGGCGCCTCGTCATCGGGATCGACGGCGCGCTCTGGGTGATCGCCCTGATCCTGGTCGGCGGGGCGATCGACGGCGCCCGCTGGCGAGAGGCCGCGGCGGCGCGGGCACTCGGCGAGTACATCGCCCTCGCCGACGCCCCCGGCTCGAGCCTCGTCCGGATGTTGCCGGCCATCCTGCTGTTCGGGGCCGGCCTGTTCGTCGTCAGCGGCCGGCCGGATCCGTGGTACGTGCCCTGTCCGGGTGCCTCGCTGCACTGCGACGGGATCCTCGTCCCGGCCGATCACGACGGCGCGTCCACTGCCACGATCTGGGTGGCCTATGCCGTCCACCGAGCGGCGGTGACGCCGAAAGGGATGATGGCGATCGCCGTCGGCGGCCCCGGTGGGAGCGGCCTCGCCGAGGCTCGATCGCGCCTCGAGTCGTTCGACGAGGACCTGGTCGAGCAGTACGACCTCCTCTTCTGGGACCAGCGCGGCGTCGGCGCGTCGGAGGGCAAGGACTGCCCGGTCGCCGGGCTTGCCTACGCCATCACGGAGCCGACCGCGATCAGCGCGGGGGCCTTCGTCGATGCGTGCGTCCGCGAGGCCGGGGTCGCGGCGGCCGATGTCGAGCGCTATGGCACGCGCCAGGCCGCAGAGGACCTCGAGTCGATCCGCGACCAACTCGGAGTCGACAGGATGACCGTCTATGGCGAGAGCTACGGCACCGAGCTGGCCCAGCAATATGCCGCGCGGCATCCCGAGCGGCTGACGGCGCTGGTCCTCGACGGCGCGGTCGACCTGACCCGATCGGCGAACCAGTTCTGGGGCGACGCCGCCTCGTCATTCGATCGCACGCTGGACGACAGCTTTGCCGCCTGCCGCGAGGACACCGCGTGCCGCACGGACGTTCCCGACGCCGCCCGCGCCTACGACCAGGCCCTGGCGCGGTTCCGCTCCGCGCGCGAGATCTCCTACCCCGACGAAGACGGGACGATGCGCTCGCACCGCGTTGACGCCGCGGCCGTCGAGGCGGCGATCGGCCAGCTCCTGTACGAGCCGGCAGGGCGGTCGCTGATCCTGCGGGCCGTTGCCGCGTCCCAGCACGGGGACGACGTGCCATTGGCGCGGCTGACCGCCCTGCTCGCGACGGGGCCGGGTTCCGGGATCTCGGAGTTTGTCTACCACGCGGTGACGTGCGCGGACTATCGAGTCTCGCCGACCGCGGACGCCCACGACATCGCCGCGGTCGACGCGTACGCGCGCCAGCACGGGATCGAGTCGCTCCGCTCTGCCGAGGTGTACCGAGCCCAGTACCCGTGCCTGTCGTGGCCGTACCAGCCGGCGACATCCGACCGCCCCGCGCCACTGACGACGACGCCGTACCCCGTCTTCGTGCTGGGCGCAACGGACGACCCGATCACACCCATCGAGGGAGCCAGGGCGATTGCCGAGCGCGCGACCGACAGCTACCTGATCGTCACGCGCGGCGGGCCGCACGTGACCTTCGGTCGCGGCGACGCATGCGTCGACAGCCCGGTTCTCGCCTGGCTGCTCGACGGCCGCCGCCCCGTCAACCGGCGGGTCGAGTGCCCGGGCGACGTCATCGACGGCTACGTCGGACTGACCGCGCCGACGCTCGCGGGCTACGACACGGCGTTGACGGCGATGAAGGCGGCCGAGACCGAGCTGTTCGCCGACCCTGATGTCGCCTTCTGGGACGGCGCCGAGGAGCTCCGGGTCGGCTGCCGTCACGGCGGGTTCTTCACCCTGACCGATCTGACCACGAACGACGCGATCCGGTTCGCCGACTGCCAGTTCGTCGACGGACTGCCACTGACCGGCATCGGGTCGTACGACCTGCACAGCGGCGCCCTCAACTGGACCGTGACGATCCCCGATGGCTCCCTGACGTACGACTCGGTCGGTTCCTCGGCGCGGGTCAGTGGGCGATGGAAGGGCCAGCCGGTCGACCTGTCGAGCTGAACGTCTCGACGGCGGTCGCGAGGTCGATCGCCCCGACGTAGAGCGCTCGCCCGATGATCGCGCCGCCGCAGCCCGTCTCGCGCACGGCTGCGAGGTGCTCGACGGTGGCGATGCCACCCGATGCGATCACCGCGGCGCTCGTTGAAGTGACGACCCGGTCCAGCAGGGCGAGGTCGGGACCCCCGAGGAGGCCGTCGCGGTCGATCGCGGTGACGACGAAGGTGGAGACACCCGCGTCGCCCAGGCGTGCGATTGCGTCGGCGACCGGCGTCCCGGCCGTCCCAGGCACCCAACCGTGCCCGACGGCGAGGCCATCGCGAACATCCAGGGCGACCGCGATCCGCACCGTGCCGTGACGCTCGACGAGCTCCTTGACGAGGCCTGGATCCTCGAGGGCGGCCGTGCCGATGACGACCCGTGCCACGCCGAGCGACAGGGCCGAGGCAACGCCGTCGGCGTCACGGAGGCCGCCCGCCGCCTGGACGCGCATCGGTAGGTCGTCACCCTCGGTCGACGCGGCCAGGATCGCCTGCAACGCGCCGTCCACGCGGCGCTCCCCCGTCCGTGCCCCATCCAGGTCGACGACGTGCACCCATCGCGCCCCAGCACCGCGGAACCTCTGAGTGACCGCGCCCGGGTCGTCGCCGAAGACCGTCTCCCGATCGAACGCTCCCTGCTCCAGCCGGACGACCCGGCCTCCGCGCAGGTCGATCGCCGGCAGGATCTCGAACCTTGACGCCGACCGTGTTATCACACTAGCATAGTAGCACGCTAATACGGCAGCATGGCAGCGCATTTGGGGTAGGGCCCGCATGGATGACTGGCGCTCGAACGACGTCGATGAGCTGATCGGGGCGTTGCTCCGGCTCGATTCGCCGGACGAGGCGGCGCGATTCCTGCGCGACCTATGCACCCTCGGCGAGCTCCGCGACCTCGCGCAACGCTGGGCCGTCGTCCGCCGTCTCGACCAGGGCGAGCACTACGCCGCGATCTCGCGGGCGACGGGCGCCAGCACCGCCACGATCACCCGCATCGCGAGCTGGCTGAACCACGGCGAGGGCGGCTACCGAGATGCTCTTGCCCGGCTCGCAGCGGCACAGGAGGCCGGCGTCCCCTACCCCGCCGGCCGCGAGAGATGACCGCGCTCGAAGGTCGGGAGCGCCTGCGCCTCGCGGTCCCCAACAAGGGCCGCCTGGTCGAGCCGACGGTCGATCTGCTGCGCGACGCCGGGCTCGTCTTCGAGGAGCACGAGCGAAGCCTCGTCGCCCGTGTCCGGAACTTCGATCTCGACATCCTCTTCGTCCGCACGAACGACGTGATCGAGTTCGTCGGCGATGGCGTTGCCGACCTCGGGATCACCGGGGAGGACCTCCTCGCGGAGACCGGCGCCGAGCTGCCCCGGCTCCGTTCGCTCGGCTACGGCCAGTGCCGCCTCGCCGCGGCCGTCCCCGCCGACAGCGCGTACCGCGAGCTCGGCGATCTGAGCGGCGTCCGCGTGGCGACCGCCCACCCCAACACGACCCGTCGCTTCTTCGACCGCGAGGGCATCAACGTCGACGTCATCTCGATCTCGGGCGCCGTCGAGGTGGCCCCGCGCCTGGGCCTCGCGGAGGCGATCGTCGATCTCGTCTCGACCGGCTCCACGCTCGTGATGAACGGGCTCCGACCGATCGCGGACGTCCTCGCGTCCGAGGCGATCCTCGTCGCCAACCCCACGGCCCAGGTCCAACGGGCGGCGGAGCTCGAGGCCGTCGACACGATGCTCAGCGCCGTGATCGCAGCGCGGGATCGCAAGTACCTGATGATGAACGCGCCGGCCGGCCGGCTCGCCGAGTTGGAGACGCTGCTCCCGGGCCTCGAGTCACCGTCGGTGATCCCGCTGGCGCATGAAGGGATGATCGCGATCCATGCGGTGGTTGGGGCCGATGACGTCTGGAGCCTGCTACCGCGCCTCAAGGCCGCCGGTGCGTCCGGGATCCTCGTCCTGCCGATCGAGAAGATCGTCGCGTGAACGTCGACACCGCGGCCGCTCCCATCCTGCGCCGCATCGACCTCGCTGACGATGACCCGCTGGCGGCCGCACAGCGCCATGCCCTCATACGTCGCGGCGCCGCTCCTGACGAGGCGATTCGGGCCCGCGCCCGGGCGATCCTCGACGACGTCCGCTCGCGCGGTACCGCCGCCGTTCGAGACGCGAACGAGCGTTTCGGCGGCGGCTTGAGCGACGGCCGGCTCGTCCTCGAGCGTCCGGAGCTCGTTGCGGCCCGCGATCGGCTCCCCGACGAAGACCGGGCGGCGCTCGATCAGGCGGTCGATCACGTCCGCCGATTCGCCACGACTCAACGACCCGAGAGCACCCGAACGACGATCGCGCCGGGGATCGAGATCGAGCGCCGCTGGCTGCCCCTCGACCGCGTCGGCTGCTACGTCCCGGGAGGATCGGCACCGTACCCGTCGTCGCTGGTGATGACCGTTGTCCCCGCGATGGTCGCCGGCGTGCGCGAGATCATCGTCGCCACGCCGGCCGACGCCGAGGGCGCCGTCCACCCGGTCCTGCTCGGAGCCGCTGGCCTCCTCGAGGTCGACGCGATTCTGGTCGCCGGCGGCGCCCAGGCGGTCGCGGCGCTCGCGTTCGGACTGGCTGACGCCGGTGTCGACCCGGTCGACCGGATCGTCGGTCCCGGCAACCCGTGGGTGACCGCGGCAAAGCTCGAGGTCGCCGGCTTCATCGGCATCGACCTTCCGGCCGGTCCCTCGGAGGGCATGGTCCTCGCCGATGACAGCGCCGACCCGGTGATCGTCGCGGCCGACCTCGTGACGCAGGCCGAGCACGGCCCGGACTCGCCCGCGATCCTGGTGACGACCAGCGCCGACCTCGCCGGGGCCGTCGAGCGCGAGATCGCTCGATTGCTCCCGAACCTGGAGCGGAGCGCGATCCTTGCCCGCGCCCTCGCCGAGCACGGCCGGATCGCCATCGCCCCGAACCTCGATGCGGCGATCGCCTTCGTCGACGCCTACGCCCCGGAGCATCTCTCGATCGCCGTCCGCGACGCCGACGCCGTTGCTGCGCGGGTCCGCCACGCCGGCTCGATCTTCGTCGGACCGTGGGCGCCAGAGTCCGCCGGCGACTACGCGACGGGCGCGAACCACGTCCTGCCGACGGGCGGCCTCGCTCGCGCGTGCGATCCGCTCGGCATCGAGGCATTCGGGCGCTATACGCAGATCCAGCGGCTCGACGAGGGCGGACTCGCGGCCATCCGATCCACCATTGGCCGCCTCGCCAGTGCCGAGGGCCTGACCGCACACCGACATGCCGTCGAGGTTCGGTTTGCCGAGCGCCACGCGATCGGAAACGCGCCATGAGCCCGACCCCGGTCACGTTCGGCCTGCCGACCCAGCCCGCCAGCTACACCTGGGAAGCGACCGACGAGGAGGTCGCCGCCCGATACGGCGTGCCCATCGCCGAGATCCTGCGGTTCGATCTCAATACATCGCCCCAGCCGCCTGCCCTCGCCGCCCGAATCCTCGCCGGCGGCGAGTTCGAGGCGCCGCTCTCGGAGTACCCGCCGTCCGACTACCGCCGGCTCGTCGAGACCGCGGCTCGTGCCTACGGCGTTGGCACGGACGAGCTGCTGGTCGGCGCGGGCGCCGACGAAGTCCTCGACCTCGTCGGCAAAGCCTTCCTGCCGGCCGGCGGGCGGGCCGTCGTCCCGACCCCGACCTACGCGATGTACCGCGTGATCACGGAGCAGCGGGGCGCGACGATGCTGGCGGTCCCGCGCCTCGGCCGCCCGGACGGCTATCGGCTCGACCTTCCGGCGACGCGTGCAGCAGCCGCCGACGCCGACCTCGTCTGGCTCTGCAGCCCGAACAACCCGACGGGCCTGCCGGAGCCCGATGGCGTCATCGCCGATTTGCTTGCCGGGATCGCCGACGACGCCAGCGCTGCCGGCCGGCCCCCCGCGATCGTCCTTCTGGACGAGGCCTACGCGGAGTTCGTCGGCCGCTCGCTGCTTGATCTCCGCTTCGCACACTCGAACCTCGTCATTGCGCGCACGGCGAGCAAGGCGTACGCATTGGCGGGTCTCCGCGTCGGGTTCGCGGTCGCCCGGCCCGAGACGATCGCCCGGATCGCGCCGTATCGGCCGCCCGGCTCCGTGTCCACCGTCAGCGTCAGCGTCGTCACGGCAGCGTTGGACGAGCCAGGCGCGATGGCGGCCAACGTGGCACGCGTCGACGCCGAACGAAGGAGGCTCACCGACGCGCTGCGCGACGCCGGGTGGGATGTCGGGCCAACGGTCACGAACTTCCTGCTCGTCGACTTCGGAACGCCCGCCCGGGCAGCCGAAACCGCGACCGGCATGCTCCGGCGTGGCCTGGTGCCACGGACCTTCGGGGAGGGCCACCCCCTCGCCCACTGCCTGCGCCTGACGATTCGCGATCGAGCTGGGGACGACCGCCTGATCGCCGCTGCTCGCGAGGTCGAGGAGGAGCGGCGATGACGACGGCAATCGGCACGCTCGATGTCCGGGAGCGGATGGGTCGTCGCGCGACGATCACCCGGACGACCCGCGAGACCGACGTCGCCGTGACGATCGATCTCGACGGCACCGGTGCGGCCGACATCGAGACCGGCGTCGGCTTCTATGACCACCTGCTCGGATCGCTGGCGCACCACGGGCTGCTTGACCTGACCGTCCGTGCCCGCGGCGACCTCCACGTCGACGACCACCACACCGTCGAGGACGTCGCGCTCGTCCTGGGCGCGGCGATCGCCGAGGGGCTCGGCGACCGGGCCGGCATCGAGCGGTTCGGCGATGCGACCGTTCCGATGGACGAGGCGGTCGCAACAGCCATCATCGATGTCGGCGGCCGGCCGTATGCCGTGATCGATCTCCCGTTCCGCGGCGAGCGCGCTGGCGACCTGACGCTCCAGCTCGTCGAGCACGCGCTGGAGGCGTTCGCGCGGACCGCCGGCGCGACGCTCCACGTCCGGGGCACCGGCCGCAACGATCATCACCTGGCCGAGGCCGCGTTCAAGGCTCTCGGCCGGGCGCTGCGGGCCGCGACCGCCCCGGATCCGCGTCGCCGGGGAGTCGCGTCGACGAAGGGCTCGACGTGACCGGGCCCATCCCCCGCCGGCCGCGCGTCGCCGTCGTCGACTACGGCGCCGGCAACCTCGTCAGCATGGACCAGGCCCTCGATCGGGTCGGTGCCGAGGTCGTGTTCGTCCGCGACGCCGAGGCGTTCCGGGACGTCGACGCGATCGTCGTGCCGGGAGTGGGCGCTGCCGGGCCCGCGATGGAGCGGCTCCGCCGGCGCGGCCTCGTCGACCCGATCCTGGCCTGGATCGCCGCTGGTCGGCCGCTCCTCGGGATCTGCCTCGGCCTCCAGCTGCTGTTCGAGGCGAGCGATGAGGACGGCGCGGAGACACTCGGCGTGATCCCCGGCCGGACCCGCCGGCTCGTCGACGCGCCGACGCTGCCGCACATCGGTTGGAACCAGGTCGACCGGGTGCGCGCTCACCCGGTCTTCGACGGGATCGCTCCGGGCGCCGACTTCTACTTCGTCCACTCCTTCGCGGGCGTGCCCGATCCGACGACCGCCGCCGACGTCGTCCTCACGCGCACGACCCACGGCGGCACCTTCGTCAGCGCGATCGCTCGCGACAACGTGCTGGGCGTCCAGTTCCATCCCGAGCGGAGCGGCGCCGACGGGCTGCGGCTCCTCACGAACGCCGTCGAGCTCGTTCGGTCGGGCGGCTTCGGTGCCCCAGGCGCCCCTGACGCACGAGCCCGCGCCTCCGAACCGGTCGCCGTCTGATGCTCTGCCGCCGCGTCATCGCCTGCCTCGACGTGGCCGATGGCCGCGTGGTCAAGGGCACGAAGTTCGTCGACCTCGTCGACGAAGGCGACCCGCCGGAGCTTGCCGAGCGGTACGCCGCGGAGGGCGCCGACGAGCTCGTCTTCCTCGACATCACCGCCGCGCCCGAGGGTCGCGGCACGCTGCTCGACATCGTCGAGCGGACGGCGCGCCGGGCGTTCATCCCGCTGACGGTCGGCGGCGGGGTGCGCAGCGTCCGCGACATGCGCGAGGTGCTGCGCGCCGGCGCGGACAAGGTGGCCCTGAACACCGCCGCCGTCGCCGATCCGCTCCTCGTCTCCCGCTGTGCCGCCCGCTTCGGGAGCCAGGCGGTCGTCGTGGCGATCGATGCACGGAGAGCCAACGCTGCCGGCTGGGAGGTCGTCGTGCGCGGCGGCCGCAAGTCGACCGGCCTCGATTCCGTCGCCTGGGCCGAGCGCGTCGTCGAGCTGGGCGCGGGCGAGCTGCTCGTGACATCGATCGATCGGGACGGCACGCGATCCGGCTACGACACGGAGCTCCTGCGCGCGGTTTCGAGCCGCGTCGACGTTCCTGTTGTGGCGTCCGGCGGCGCCGCCTCCCCGGCCGATTTCGTTGCCGCGATCCGCGACGGTGGCGCCGACGCCGTCCTCGCGGCATCGATCTTCCATCGACGTCTCGTGTCGATCGCTGAGGTCAAGGCGGCGATGGCCGACGCTGGGCTGCCGGTCCGCGGGATCGTGCGGAGCGCGGCATGAGCGCCGTCGAGACTCCCCGCCGCACCGAGCCGCTCTGGGGCCCGAACGGTCTCGCCCCCGCCATCGCCCAGGACGTCGCCGACGGCCGGGTCCTGATGCTGGCCTGGATGGACGAGGAGGCGTGGCGCGTCACCCGCGAGACCGGCGTCGTCCACTTCCACTCGCGGACGCGCGACCGCCTCTGGCGCAAGGGCGAGTCGTCGGGGCACGAGCTGATCGTTCGCGACGTCGTCCTCGACTGCGACCGCGACACGATCCTGCTCCTCGTGGAACCGGTCGGGCCGACGTGCCATCGCCACACCCGGAGCTGCTTCGACCCAGAGGGCGCTCCCGCGGAGCCGACCACCCAGGGTTTTGGCTGGCTGGAGGATCTGTGGGCCACGATCGCCTCGCGGGCGGTTGAGCGCCCGGCGGGCTCCTACACGGCGGCGCTCCTCGACGGCGGCGTCGACGCGGCCGGCCGGAAGATCACCGAAGAGGCCACCGAGGTCCTGATCGCGGCCAAGGACGACGCGACCGCGGAGCTCCGCGGCGCGGATCGTTCGGCGACCCGAGATGCACTCGCAGGGGAGGCCGCCGACCTCGTCTACCACGCCCTCGTGCTGCTTGCGGAGCGGGGTGTGCCGCCATCCGCGGCGATCGACGTCCTCCGCGGTCGTCACGCCGGCTGACTGCGCCGCCGGCCGCAGTTTCTGCCAAATGATCGCCAGGCGGTCGTTACGCAACGAAGGGGCGTCGATCTACGCCGAATCGCTCAGAAGTTAGCCCGTGGCGCCTACGTGTCGGCTCTGGGAGTGGTTCGGGCTCGCCTAATGCCCGCCTGGTGGTCGATAGACGGAAACTCGGGCCGCGCTCCCCGTCAGGAGGCCCGGCGCCCCACCGCGAGGCGGCGCTTGCCGGCGCGGACGACGAGCCACTCCCCGGCGATCGGCTCCGGGACCGGAGCG
>OEKI01000402.1_pt2 | contig 12618 bp, 10 predicted proteins | sample 1503121 | NCBI WGS metagenome assembly OEKI01 (sample SAMEA104379569, study PRJEB20068) | metagenome | biome: 1000743; feature: 77; material: 1998 | place: USA | collected 2012 | depth 25 m | reverse complement strand
CGGGCGGGCGCGACCGCCGCGAGCCGGAGGCCGTCGTCGACGAACAGGCGGTCCGCGAGCTCCCGGACGTCGGCCGCCTCGACTGCCGCGACCGCCGCCAGCGCCTCGTCGAGCGTCAGGACCTTGTCGTGGAGCGCCTCCTGGCCGCCGATCCACGAGGCCAGGTGGCGCGTCTCGTCCATCCGCAACTCCAGCCCACCGGACAGGTAGGCCTTCGTCTTCGCCAGCTCCTCGGCGGGGACGTCCTCGTCCCGGAGCCGGACGAGCTCGGCGAGGAGGGCGGAGAGCGCGGCGGGCAGCCGCTCCGGGTCGACGCCGGCGGAGATCTCGAGCGACCCGGCGTCGGCGTAGTCGACCAGACCCGAGGACACGTCGTAGGCGAGACCCTGGGCCTCACGCACCGACAGGAACAGCCGGCTCGACATCCCGTCACCGAGGATCGCGTTCAGGACGGCGAGGGTCCACGCGTCCGGGTGGTCGCGACGAAGTGCCGGGACGCCGACGATCAGCTGGGCCTGCGTCGCGTCGCGGCGGGATCGCAGCAGCGCCCGCTCGCCGGCCGGCAGGACCGGTGCGGCGGCGAAGCCCGGGACCGCGCCGTTGCCGGTTCCGAAGGCGGTGCCGGCCAGGTCGACCGACGACGCATGGTCGATGTCGCCGGCCACGGCGACGACGGTGTTCGCCGGCCGGTACGTGGATCGCCAGAAGTCGCGGATCGTGGCCGCGGGAAGGGCCCGGATGCCGTCCTCGTCCCCGCAGATCTCGCGGCCCAGCGCGCCGTCGCCAAACATCGCTTGCTGGAAGAGGATCTGGGCGTACTCCGCCGGGTCGTCCAGGTAGGAGCGGATCTCCTCAACGATCACGGCGCGCTCGCCGTCGATCTCGGCCTCGTCGAGCGTCGGGCGGACGATCAGCTCGCCGAGGACGTCCATCGCCCGGGTGGCCTCGCGGCGCGGGACGCGGACCCAGTAGACGGTCGATTCTCGGTCGGTCGCGGCATTGAACGACCCGCCGACGCCCTCGATCGCCTCGGAGATCGCGCGCGTTGAGGGGAATCGCTTCGTTCCCTTGAAGGTGATGTGCTCCATGAAATGGGCCACGCCGGCCTGCTCGGGCGTTTCCAGGCGCGAACCGGCCAGGACGTACGCCGCGATGGAGACCGAACGTGCGCCCGGAAGCCTGGCGCTGATCACGCGCGGCCCCGCTGGCAGCGCCGTTCGTTCGAACATCGCCGGGATGGTACAGGACGATGCAGGAGATTCCGGCCGGACGGCGTTCCGACGGGCTGGTCCGGAGGCTATCCTTCCGTCCTGACCGTGCGGTGCCGGGAACCCGCGTGGTCGCCCGAGCGCGCGCGTGCCGAAGAGGGGCTCGCGCGATGTCCGAGAGCGCGGTCCGAGCGCAGCGGCGCGCGGTGAGGAGGAGATCGATGGCGAGCACACGGCTCCGGCTGGTGAGCCTGTTCGCGGTGGCGGCGATCGCCGCCGGCGCGTGCAACGCAACGGCGAGCCCGGGCGCCAGCGGCACAGCCGCCGGCAACGACTGCACGGCCGGAACCGGTTCCGGCAACCTCCAGGTCCCCGACGTCGTCGCGGGCAAGTTCAACGTGGCGATGGTCCTCATCGGACCGCACGACGACGGCGGCTGGAGCCAGGCCCACTACGAGGGGCTCCAGTACCTCTGCAAGAACCTGGCCGGCAGCCACGTGGCTTATGTCGAGCTCGTCCCTGAGGGCCCCGACTCCGAGCAGGTCTTCCGGAGCCTCGCCCGCAAGGGGTTCAACTTCATCATCGGGACGTCCTTCGGCTACATGGATCCGATGGACAAGGTGGCCAAGGACTTCCCCGACGCGACCTTCCTCCATCTGACCGGCTTCAAGTCGAACGGCAAGAATTTCGGCAACTTCTTCGGCGCCGTCGAGGACTTCAAGTACCTCGCCGGGATGCTCGCCGGCTCACGGGCGAAGAAGGACGGCAACCCGAAGATCGGGTACATGGCGACCTTCCCGATCCCCGAGGAGATCCGGCTCGGCAACGCGATCGCCCGCGGCGTCGCCGTCACGTGCCCGGAGTGCAAGATCGACGTCCGCTTCATCAACACCTGGCACGACCCGCAGAAGGAGCGCGACGGCGCGGCCTCGCTCTTCGATGCCGGCGCGCAGGTCGTCTTCACCGGCGCCGACACGCCGGCCGTCGCGACCGTCGCCAAGGAGAAGAACAAGTGGGCGGTCACGTACGACCACCCGTCGTCCTGCGCCGGCAACGACGCCTGCCTGACCGCCCCGTACTGGATCTGGGGTCCCGAGTACACCCGGATCGGCCAGCTCGTGAAGGACAAGAAGTACACCGCCGGCTACGAGTACTTCGACGCCAACTCGAAAGCGATGGGCCTCTACGGCTTCATGACGGGCGAGACGCCCCAGAAGGGGATCAGCGACCTGCCGGCGGCCGACGTCCAGCAGGTCAAGGACCTGCTGGCGAAGATGCTCGACGGGTCGTTCGGCCGGTTCGACGTGTTCGCCGGGCCGATCAAGGACAACACCGGCAAGGAGCTCCTGCCGTCCGGGCAGAAGCTCAAGCAATCCGATCTCGACCAGTTCCCGCCCGGCGCCCCCGGGTCGGAGTGCTCCGTCTGCATGTACTGGTGGAACGAGAACATCACCGTTCCACTGCCGAAGCTGAGCTAGGCATCGGGTCGAAGGCCCGCGGGCACTCGCCCGCGGGCCTCGCCGTTTCCGGACCGGATCGATGACGATCGCCGACGCCCCGGGCTCCGCCGCGCCGGTAGCGGCGTCGCCGCCGCCCGCCATCGAGGCGCGCGGGATCGTCAAGGCGTTTCCCGGCGTCCTCGCGAACGACCACGTCGACTTCGACCTGCGCCAGGGCGAGATCCACGCGCTCCTCGGGGAGAACGGGGCTGGCAAGAGCACCCTGATGAACGTCCTCGCCGGGCTGTACCGGCCGGACGAGGGCGAGGTCCACATCGAGGGCCGGCCGGTGTCCTTCGGGTCGCCGCGCGACGCGATCGCGGCGGGCCTCGGGATGGTCCACCAGCATTTCACGCTCGTGCCGTCGCAGACGGTGACGGAGAACGTGCTCCTGGGGCTGGACCGGCCGCGGTTCTTCCTCCACGAGCGGTCGTCCGAGGCAGAGATCGGCCGGCTGGCAGAGCGGTTCGGGCTCAACGTCGACCCCGGCGCCCGGATCTGGCAGCTGTCAGTCGGCGAGCAGCAGCGCGTCGAGATCCTGAAGATGCTCTACCGCGGCGCGCGGATCCTGATCATGGACGAGCCGACGGCCGTCCTCGCTCCCCAGGAAGCGGACGAGCTGTTCGCGACGCTCCGCTCGATGACCGCCGAGGGTCGCAGCGTCGTCTTCATCAGCCACAAGCTCGGCGAGGTGCTGGCGATCGCGGACCGCGTGACCGTGATGCGGCGCGGCAAGGTCACCGCCGCCGGGCTGCCGACAGCCGGCGCCACGAAGGCCGACCTCGCCCGGCTGATGGTCGGTCGGGCGGTCCTCGAATCGCTCGATCGGACACCGTTCACGCCGGGCGAGGTCGTCCTCGGCGTCCGCGGCGTGTCGGCCCAGAACGACCGCGGCCTGCCGGCGCTCCGCGACGTGTCGCTGGACGTCCGCTCCGGCGAGATCGTCGGGATCGCCGCGGTTGCGGGGAACGGCCAGAGCGAGCTCGCCGAGGTCGTCACGGGCCTGCGGCCGTGCCAGGGCGAGGTCCGGATCGGCGGTGCGGACGTCGCGAACCGGTCGGCCTCGGTCGTGATCCATCGGGGTGTCGCCCACGTTCCCGAGGACCGCGCCTCCGTCGGCAGCGCGCCGAACCTGTCGCTGACCGACAACCTGATCATGAAGCGGTATCGGGAGCCGCCCGTCGGCCGTGGCTGGCTGGTCGATGACGCCTCGGCGCGGTCCATCGCGACGGAGCTCCGGGACACCTACCGCATCGCCGCCCCCACGGTCGAGACGCAGGTCCGGCTCCTGTCCGGCGGCAACCTCCAGCGGGCGATCCTCGCCCGCGAGATCGAGACGAAGCCGGAGCTCATGATCGCCGTCCAGCCGACGCGCGGGCTCGACGTCGGCGCGATCGAAACGGTCCATCGCCTGCTCCTCGACCTGCGGGCGAAGGGGGCAGCGATCCTCCTGATCTCCGAGGAGCTCGACGAGATCCTCGCGCTCGCCGACCGGATCGATGTGATGTACGAGGGCCGGATCGTCGGCTCGTTCCCCGCGGCCGATGCGGAGATCGGCAAGGTGGGGCTGCTCATGACGGGCGGCACCGACGCCGACCACGAGAGCGTCTCGTGACGATCCGGCTCGAGCCGCGGATGACGGCGTCGCGCTGGCTGTCGCCGGCCCTGACCATCGCCGCGCTCGTGGTCTCGCTCGTGATCTCCGGGGCGATCATCGCGGCGGTCGGCGGGGATCCGGTCGCCTCGTACCTCCACATCCTGTCGACCTCGTTCGGCAGCATCGGTGCCCTGTCCGACACGCTCGTCAAGGCGACGCCGCTGATCCTGACCGGGCTGGCCTGCGCGCTGGCGTTCCGGATGCGGCTCTGGAACATCGGCGCCGAGGGCCAGTTCCTCCTCGGCGCCTGGGGCGCCAGCGCCGTCGTCCTGTTTCCCCTCGTCCCCGCCGGCACACCGGGAATCGTGCTGATCCCCTTGATGATGGTCGCCGGGATGCTGGCCGGCGGGCTGTGGGGCCTGATCCCCGGCGTGCTCCGGGCCCGGCTCGGCGTCAACGAGATCATCGTCACCTTGATGCTCAACTACATCGCGCTCTTCTGGATCCAGTTCTGGGTCTTCGGGCCGTGGAGCGAGAGCGGCTTCCAACAGACCAAGGCCTTTCCCGAAGCCGCGTTGCTGCCACGCCTGGCCGACTTCGCCGACGTGGTTCCGGCCTTCTCCGGCCTGACTGTCCACCTGGGCCTGATCTTCGGGTTGGTCGCGGCGGGCGTGCTCTGGCTGTTCCTCGAGCGAACGCGCTGGGGCTATGAGATCCGGCTGATCGGCGACAGTCCGCGTGCAGCGCGGTATGCCGGGATCGGCATCGCGAAGCGCGTGATCATCGTGTTCGCGATCTCCGGGGCGATCGCCGGCCTCGCCGGGATGAGCGAGGTCACCGGCGCCCTCGGGCGGCTCCAGGACCGGATCTCGCCCGGATACGGCTTCACGGCCGTGATCGTCGCGTACCTGGCGAAGTTCCGGCCGGGCTATGTCGTCGTTGCCGCGATCCTGTTCGGAGCCCTGATCCTCGCCGGCCGCGAAATCCAGCCCTCCGGCGTCCCGGCCATGATCCAGGGGATCATCCTGTTCAGCCTGATCGTGGCCGACGTCCTCGTCCGGTATCGCGTCCGGGTCGAGCGGACGGCGCCGGCCGCGCCGGCGGCCGTTGCGACCGCCCCGCCGGAGGCGGCCGCGCCAACCGAGGCGGGCGGCTGATGGACCTCGGGCTGATCCTCGCGGCGGGCGTCGCGACGGGGACCGTGTTGCTGTTCGCGGCGATCGGCGAAATCTTCGCGGAGCGCGCCGGCGTCCTGAACCTCGGGGTCGAGGGGATGATGCTGATGGGCGCCGTCGCTGGGTTCTCGACCGGGCTGTCGACGGGCAACCCGTGGCTGGGATTGATCGTCGCGATGGCGGTCGGTGGGATGCTGGCACTGCTCCACGCGATCGTGACGATTCACCTTCGCGCCGACCAGGTCGTGTCCGGGCTCGCCTTGACGTTCCTCGGCACGGGGCTCGCCAGGGTCCTCGGCGAGGGGCTCACGAACCGGAACGCGCCGCGGATCCCGTCGTTCAGCATTCCCGTGCTGGCGGACATGCCGGTCATCGGGCAGATCCTCTTCCGCGACCAGAGTCTCCTCGTCTACGCCGGCTTCCTGCTCGTGCCGCTCGCCTGGTTCTGGATCGAGCGGACGCGACCGGGGCTGCACCTCCGTGCCGTTGGCGAGGCGCCCGCGGCCGCCGACGCGCAGGGCATCGGCGTGTATCGCTCGCGGTACGCCTACGTGATCCTCGGCGGTGTGCTGGCGGGGCTCGCCGGCGCGACGATCACGCTCGCCGTGTCGCCCGGCTGGTTCGGCGACCAGACCGTGAACGGGCGAGGCTGGATCGCGGTCGGGCTCGTGATCTTCGCCCGGTGGAACCCGATCCGGGCGGCGCTCGGCGGCTACCTGTTCGCGGCGATCACGCCGTTCATCCTCGGGCTCCAGGGCGTCGATCGCATCCTCGGCGTGGAGAACCCCTTCCTGCCCGGCCGCTCGGCAACCTTCTTCCTCGAGATGCTGCCGTACCTGTTCGTCATCGCCTTCGTGATCCTCGGGTCACGGGCGGCCGCACGGAAGCGGCTCGGCGCGCCGGCCGCGCTCGGCATCCCGTACGTGCGGGGTGAGCGCGGGCATTGAGCCGACGACCAACGGCCGACGACGCGTTTCGGCGGATGGAGGAGGCGGCGCGCAAGCTGGATCAGGCGCGACAGTCCCCCAGCCAGGACGACTCCGTCGCATGGCCGCTGTGGCAGCGCGCCGCGATGGAGGCGTGGCTCTCGAAACACCCGAACGATTCGTGGCTGCGTCGGCCGGCCACGGGCCACCGGCCGTCGGTCGACGAAATCGTCCGACGCGGCGAGCGACTCGCTCGCGCCACGGACGGAATCCCGTCGACGTGGCGCCTCGCGCCGGATTCCCCGGAACGGCGTGCGACGGAAGCTCAGCTTGGTTTCTTCCATGAGCAGGTCGCGGGCCTGTACGGCCCGATCGACGAGGCGATCGACGCGGTCAAAGCCAAGCAGTCGCCGGAAGGGATCGAGACACTGGTGAGATTCCTTGAGGCTGACATCTACTGCTTCCGGAGCGGCTACGTGACCGTCGACGCCATCCAGGTGCTCAAACGAGCGAGGTTGTCGGGGCAGCTCTCGGCTCGGTTGAGCCGAGTCGTCCTCACCGCGGTTGACGGGCACGACCGGCGCGAACTGCGGGCGTTCGGCCGGCTCGCGGCCGCCGTTGCTGACGACCGGCTCCGAGAGGAGCTCGAGGCGCGACTGATCTCGCCCGAACCGCGGATCGCTCGCCACGCGCGTTGGATGCTCGAAGCCCTCGCATCGAGAGGCAGCGATTCGAACAGGCCCGGATGACAGCCAGGACAGCCTTGGCTGCCAAGCTGCCTCGCCTCGGAGGCGGACGAGGCCGAATCGGGCTCGAATGACAGCCATGAGGGCGTCCGAGCACGATTCGAGTTGCCAGAGCTCGCGATCGGCACGGCCCGGCTTTCTAGTTCCGTCTTGGCTGTCGTCTGGCGGATCCGGATCGAGCCCGCCCCGTCGACCAGCGCGCCGACCCTCAACCTTCGGAGTCGGACTCCGTCGTGGGCCTGGCTGCGGGTTCGGGTTCCTGGGCGGGCTCGGCGGTGAGCCCCTGGAGCTCCATCTGGACGAAGCCGCTCGTGTCGAACGTCAACTGCTCCGCGCCGCGGATCGCCTCACCATCCTCACCGGTCGTCAGCGGCGCGTACTCGAGGATCACCCGCTCGTCGGCCTGGACCAGGGTGTAGACGAGAAGCTGGTCGGGGCGCGTGTCGAACTCGAGATGCTCGAAGGAATCGACGTTCAGGCTGATCGAGATCGGCGTGAAGTAGGTCGAGGTCTCGGGATCGTCCACGACGATCCGCTCCACCCAGCCGGTCCCGTGGGCGACCAGCTCACGACCGCGGTGGTAGCGGTACGAGACGGTCTGCTTCAGGAGGGGCCGGAGGAGGTTCTGCATGTCCGTCCGGCTGGAGACGACGCCCTGATTGACGAAGAACTTCGCGGTCGGGGCGCTCGACACGGGCGGGTCTCCTGGGGAAGACGGGCGGCGGTGGGCGAGGTCGATGGTACCTCAGAGCCTACGGGCTGACGACCTTGATTCGGCCATAGGCAGTGCCGTCACCCTCGAGGCAGGTCGTGTGCCAGCGCGGCACGAACTCGACCTCGTAGTCCCCGGGCTCGACCGGCGCGGACACCGAGATCGACCCGTCGGCTCGAGGCCGCCAGTCGAGCTCCGTCGAGCTGGCGCCCGATGTGCCGAGGCCGTCGCGGAACGAAACGCTCGACCAGGGCACGACGCTCGCCTGGACCTGGGTGAGCGTCATCCCATCGCCGCGCAGGAGGATGTGGGTGCTCGGGTTGACCTTTACGGCGATCTCGTTCGGCGAGAGGCCGATCCCGCCAGGGATCGCATCGTCTGCGCCGTAGCTGCCGTTGCGGAGCCCGATCCCGGCCGTGGTGAACTCGATCGTCGCGCCACCAAAGTGGAGAGCGTCCGGGAGCTCGCCGCGGTGGGCGAAGAAGCCCTTTGCCCCGCTCCCGCAACCGGGCCCGGTCGTGCCGGACAGCTCCTCGGATGGCTCCGGCTCGGTGACGGCCGATGGCTCCGCGGCCAGGGAGGGTGAGGCCGCGGGCGCGGTCGGCGACGCACCGGCGGCGCTGGAAGCGGGACTCGCGCTCGCCACGTCGACCGACACGCTCGCCGCCGGTGAGGAACCCGGTGTGCCCGGGCTCGTGGCACTGGTGCACGCGCTGACGAGGAGCGCGGCGATCACCGCCGCATGCATGCAGCGTCGCGACAGCGGAGCGTTCACGGACCGGATCCCTCGGAACGGGAAGGTGGGCGGCCGTGGGACGACCATCCGGGCCGGAATGCGACGCCCCGTATCATCCGGCCATGCTCCTCGCGGTGGACATCGGCAACACGAACGTCACGACCGGCCTGTTCCGGAACGGTGCGCTCGTCGCGACACGCCGCGCGAACACGCATCCGCGCAGCTCGGCCGATGAGCTGGAGCATCTCCTGGACGCCCTGCTCCGCCTCGACGATGCCTCGTTCGCGGACGTCTCCGCGATCAGCGCGTGCTCCGTTGTCCCATCGCTCACGGCTGCACTGGAGACCGTCGCCGCCCGGCGCGAGCGGCCGCTGCTCATCGCGTCGGCTGGGACGGTGCCGGTCGCCGTTCGCACGGACCGCCCCGCGGAGGTCGGCGCCGATCGGCTCGTCAATGCCCTCGCCGCGGCACGGATCCACGGAACGCCCGCGATCGTCGCCGACTTCGGGACCGCGACGACGCTCGACTGCGTCGCCGCCGACGGCTCGTTCGTGGGAGGGGCGATCGCCCCGGGTCTGGAGCTGGGCCTCGAGGCGCTCGCCGCACGGACCGCGAAGCTGCCGCGGGTCGAGCTGCGAGCGCCGGACCGGGCGATCGCCCGCGACACCGTCAGCGCGATCCAGGCCGGGACGGTGCTCGGCTACCAGGCGCTCGCGAACGGCCTGATCGGTCGGGCCCGCGTGGAGCTTGCCGAGGCGTCCGGGACGACGACGGGCGACGTCCGGGTGATCCTCACGGGCGGCCTGTCGGCCGCGCCCTGGGCGCGCGGGATCGATGGGGTCGACGCGATCGATCCCGACCTGACGCTGAAGGGCCTCGCGATCCTCCACGCGGAGGTCGGCGGCGGGCAGCCGCTGGAACTGGGCCTGCCGGGATGACGACCTCCGCTGGCGGTCGCCTCGCCGGCCGGCTGATCGCGGTCGGCGTCACCGGCTCGATCGCCGCCTATAAGGCAGCCGACCTCGTTCGTCGCCTCGGCGACGAGGGCGCTGAGGTCGTCGTCCTGATGACCCCATCGGCGGCCCGATTCGTCGGCCCGCTGACGTTCGCCGCGCTGACGCGGCACCCGGTCGAGACGGACGTCGGCGGCCTGCTGCCTGACCAGCGGATCGGCCACATCGTCGTCGCCGACAGCTCCGACGCGATCGTCGTCGCACCGGCGACCGCCCACTGGCTCGCGGCGATGGCGACCGGATTGGCCGGGGACGCCGTGACGGCCGCCTGCCTCGCCACGACCGCGCCCGTCATCGTCGCGCCGGCGATGGACGGCGAGATGTACGCCCATCCCGCCACGCGAGGGAACGTCGCCCGCCTGCGCGACGAGTTCGGCTACCGGATCGTCGAGCCGGAGGCGGGGCCCCTCGCGTCCGGGCAATCGGGCCAGGGCCGGCTGGCCGAGACCGCGGCCATCGTCGACGCCACGGTCGCGGCGGTCGCGGACCGACCGGTCCGGGCACCAGGTGCGGCGGATCGTCCACCCGTGACCGGACCCTCCCGAGAGCCAGACCTCGACGGCCGCCATGTCGTCATCACCGCCGGCGGCACCGCGGAGCCGATCGACCCCGTCCGGTTCATCGGCAATCGCTCGACCGGAAAGATGGGCGTCGCCCTGGCGGAGGCGGCTCTCGGCCGAGGCGCCCGGGTCACCCTCATCGTCGGCAACGTCAGCGTGCCGCTGCCGGCGAGCTCGGACATGCTCGTCTTCCGCGCCGAGACCACCGCGCAGATGGGCGAGCTGGTCCGCTCCGCTGTCGCCGAGGCCGATGCCCTGATCATGGCGGCCGCCGTCGCCGACTTCCGCCCGCGCCAAACCGCGGCCACGAAGCTCGGTCGGGACCAGGGCCTGACCCTCGAGCTCGAGCCAACCGAGGACATCCTCGCCGGCGTGGCGGCGGCCGTCCCGCCCGTGGGCAATCCCGGCCGTCCGATCCTTGTCGGGTTTGCGGCGGAGACGGGCTCACTCGATCGGGCGGCGGACAAGCTCCGCCGCAAGGGGGTCGACTTCCTCGTCGCCAACGACGTCGCGGAGGAAGGGTCCGGCTTCGGCGCTGACACCAACCACGTCTGGATCCTGTCGGTCGGCGGGGAGCCGGTGGATGTGCCGCTGCGCTCCAAGCGGGAGGTGGCGGAGGAGATCCTCGACCGCGTGGGCGCCGCGCTGGACGCCCGCGACAGCGCCGCGCAGACTGAGCGCGTGACCCAGGAGACCCGAGCATGACCGCCACCCCCGAGACCGTTCGCCGGCTGACCGTTGGCGACATCGCGCGTCTGTACGCCGACGGCCAGCGGATCCCGATGCTGACCGCGTACGACTACCCGACCGCGAAGCTCCTCGACGAGGCCGGGATCCCGCTGCTGCTTGTGGGCGACTCGCTCGGCCGGGCGATGCTGGGGTACGAGAGCGAGATCCCGGTGTCGATGGCGGACATGCTTCATCACACCGCAGCGGTCGTCCGTGGTGCGAAGCACGCTCTCGTCGTCGGCGATATGCCGTTCCTGACGTATTCGACGCCCGAACAGGCGATTGCGAACGCGGGCCGGTTCCTCGCCGAGGCCGGGGCGCAAGCCGTGAAGGTCGAGGGCGGCGTCCGATCCGGTCGGACCATCGAGGCGATCGTCAAGGCCGGGATCCCGACCATGGGCCACATCGGCTGGACACCTCAGGCGGCCAACGCCGCGGGCAAGGTTCGGGTCCTCGGCAAGAACCGCGAGGGAGCTCGCGCGCTCCTCCACGACGCGCTCGCCGTCCAGGAAGCCGGCGCGTTCGCGATCGTCCTCGAGCTGGTGCCCGAGCAGCTCGCCGCCGCGATTACGGAACGGCTGCGGATCCCGACGATCGGGATCGGGGCGGGAGCGGGCTGCAGCGGCCAGGTCCAGGTGATCACCGATCTCCTCGGCTGGGACTCCTGGCACCCGAAGCACGCCAAGCCCTACGCGGATCTGCGAGGAACGATCCTCGCGGCTGCGCGCGCCTGGGCCGACGACGTCACGGCCGGCTCGTTCCCCGGCGCCGATCAGACGGTGCGGATGGCCGACGATGTGCTCGACGACGTCCTTGGCCGGAGCGACCACGACCGGGGAGCCGAGGCCATCCCGGAAGGGATCCCCCTGGACCGCGATCTCTAGGTCGGGTCGTCCTTGATCGTCGTTCGCACGCGCTCCGAGCTGCGCGACGCGCTGGCCGAGCGACCGCGACCGCTCGGGCTCGTCCCGACGATGGGCTGGCTCCATGCCGGTCACCGCTCACTGTTTCAGCGGGCCCGCGGCGAGAACGCGACGTCGATTGCGACGATCTTCGTCAACCCCCGCCAGTTCAACGAAGCCGCCGACTACCAGCGTTATCCCCGAAATGAGGCACGTGACCTCGCGATCTGCGAGGAGGAGGGCGTCGACATCGTGTTCGCGCCGGGCGTCGAGGAGGTCTACCCGCCCGGCTTCGACACGACCGTTGCGGTCGGCGCGGTCGCGCGACCGCTGGAGGGGGCGGCTCGGCCCGGCCACTTCGAGGGCGTGGCGACCGTCGTCGCGATCCTCTTCAACCTCATTGGTGCGGAACGGGCCTACTTCGGCCAGAAGGACGCGCAGCAGGTGATGGTGATCCGCCAGATGGCTCGCGACCTGGCAATCCCGACGGAGGTGGTCGCCTGTCCCACCGTCCGGGAGCCGGACGGGCTGGCGCTCTCGTCGCGGAACGTTCACCTCTCCCCCGACGAGCGGGCCGCTGCGCCCGTGCTGCGACGCGCGTTGCTCGCCGGACGCGAGCGCTGGGAGGCGGGCGAACGGTCCGGCGATGCCCTGCGCCGAGCGATGTCGTCGGTGCTTGCCGCGGAGCCGCTCGCGATCCCCGCCTACGTCAGCGTCGCCGACGGTCGGACGCTCGCCGAGCTCGACCACGTGGACGACCGCGCGCCGGTCCTCCTGTCGCTGGCCGTCCGGTTCGGGCCCACGCGACTCATCGA
>OEKI01000296.1_pt2 | contig 12642 bp, 17 predicted proteins | sample 1503121 | NCBI WGS metagenome assembly OEKI01 (sample SAMEA104379569, study PRJEB20068) | metagenome | biome: 1000743; feature: 77; material: 1998 | place: USA | collected 2012 | depth 25 m | reverse complement strand
CGGACCGGGACCCTGATCGGCGTCGCGGTGACCTCGCCGCTCGCGGGGACCGGCGCGAACGTGAGCGTCTGAGCGGCGGCGCTCGTCCCGGAGCCGGCCAGGGCGGTCGTCGCGGGGTCCAGTCGAGCGAGGGCGACGCCCAGCCCGACGAGGAGCGCGAGGGCGACGAGATGGGCCGGCCGCCGGCCACCGGCCGGCTCGTGAGCCTGCCAACGGCGCGCGGTCCCGCGTGAGCGTCGGATCCGCATGTCGGAGCGCAGTCTACTCAGAACGGACCGGCCCGGGCTCGTCAGGGGCGATCTCTGCGAAGATCGAGCGGTGACCTCGCGCGGCCTCGTCCTGTTCGTCCTGCTGTCGCTGATCTGGGGCATTCCGTATCTGTTCATCCGGGTCGCCGTCGCCGAGGTCTCACCGGCCTTCTTCGTCTTCGCGCGGACCGGGATCGCCGCGGCCGTGCTGCTGCCCATCGCCTTCGTCCGGCTCGACCTGCGGCCGGTCCTCGCCCGGTGGCGGTGGGTCGTCGCCTTCGCCCTTGTCGAGATCGCGATCCCCTGGGTCATGCTGGGATCGGCCGAGCAGCACCTGTCGAGCTCCCTGACGGGCCTCCTGATCTCCGGGGTGCCGCTCGTCGGGACGCTGCTCGCCTGGCTCACGGGCGGCGCGGATCGGATCGGGCGGCTCGGGCTGGTGGGGCTGCTGATCGGGATGGCCGGCGTGCTGGGCATCGTCGGGGCGGACTTCGGCGTCGCCGATCCCATCGCCTTCGTCCAGGTCGCGATCGTCGTCGTCGGCTATGCCATCGGGCCCGCGATCCTCTCGCGCCGGCTGGAGGGCGTGGCATCGCTGGGGGTCATGGCGCTGTCGCTGGGCCTGGTCGCACTCCTCTACGCGCCCATCGCCGTGACACAGTGGCCCGCCGCCGTGCCCAGCCCGAACGTCCTCATCTCGCTCGTCGTGCTGGGGGTCGTCTGCTCAGCTGCTGCGTTCATCCTGTTCGCGGCATTGATCGACGAGATCGGGCCCGTTCGCGCGACCGTGATCGCCTATGTCAATCCGGCCGTCGCGGCGATCCTCGGGGTCCTGGTCCTGAACGAGACGCTGACGGTGCCGATGGTGATCGGCTTCGTCCTCGTCACGATCGGTTCATTGCTCGCCACGCGGTCGCGCGCGACGGTACCGGCACCTCAGGCGGTGCCGGCCGAGGCGTGACCTGACGCGTCGCCCGATTCGGGGCGATCGGACCCCCGGTGAGACAATGCGGTCATTCCCCCAGCGCCTGGCGCGCGCCGCGCCGATTCCACGTTCCGGAGGACATGGTCATGGCACAGGTCGCGACGTCCGTGATCAACAAGCCAGCGTGGGTCGATCTTTCGACGACGGATCCCGCTGCGGCACGAGGCTTCTACTCGACGGTCTTCGGGTGGGACATCGAAGTCAATCAGGACCCGCAGTACGGTGGCTACGCCCTCGCCCGCAGCAACGGCCAGGATGTCGCCGGGATCGGCGGCACACAGTCGCCCGACCAGCCGGCCGCGTGGATGCTCTACATCGGCACCGACGACGCCGAGGCGCTGGGCGCCAAGGTCCAGGCAGCCGGCGGGACCGTCGCCGCGCCGGCGTTCGATGTCGGCGACCAGGGCCGGATGGCCGTCTTCCAGGATCCGGCGGGGGCATTCATCTCCGGCTGGCAGGCCGCCCGGATGGGCGGCTTTGGGTCGCAGGCGCCGAACAGCTTCGCCTGGGCCGAGGTGAACGCGCGCGGCGTCGACAAGGTCCTGCCGTTCTACCAGCAAGTGTTCGGCTGGTCGCCCCGCACGACGGGCTCGCCGGATCAGCCGTACACGGAGTTCCAGATCGACGGTCAGAGCATCGCCGGCGCCACGGAGATGAACCCGGAGGCTCCAGCGGCGATGCCGAGCTACTGGCTCGTCTATTTCGCGGTGAAGGATGTCGACGCGGCCCATCGAGCGGCGGTCGCCGCGGGCGGACGCGAGCTGCTGGCCCCGCTGGACTTCCCGGGCGGCAGGATGTCGATGGTCGCGGATCCGCAGGGCGCTCCGTTCGGCCTGCTGACCACGGCCGGAGGCTGATCCGGCCAGTTCCTCGGCGCCGGTCTGTCACGATGGCCGTCGCGTCGGAGTACCTCGAGGCCGGCGCCAAGCGGGGATCGCGTCTCGTTCGGCACGGCGGATCTCCTCGACGAGGCGATCGGCCGTCGCCCGTGCGCTCGCAGGAGCTCCACCCACGATCCGTTCGGCTCGTCGCCGACTACATCGCCCGCGCCCGGGCGAGGACGCGTTCGTCCGCGACGGGCAGCCGGGCTGCCGCCCAGTCAGCGGCGGCATCCTTCGTTTGGATCGTGCCGGTCGCCAGGCTCATCCAGATCCGGGCCAGGGTCAGGTTCCCGTTCCCCGTATCCCCGTCGAGGTCCGCGAGCAGGCCGGGGATGCCCTCCACCATCGGCCGATGCGGAACCGTCGAGCGGCACGCTCCCTCCGAAGCCGGACATCGCGCGGAGTCTAGGTCCCTGCGGAGCGGGAGCGCGAGGCCGGCGCTAGCCTTGCGCGAATGTCCAGGCAGTCGCCCGCCAACCTCCGCGCATTCGTCCGCCGGAGCACGCACCTCCAGGATGTCCCGGAGGTACCCGGACTCCGCCTCCACCTCGCCGACGACGTGATGGAGGTGTGCCGGCTCGCGGGCCTCGAGCTGGGCCGGGCCGATCCGCCCCTGCCCTACTGGGCGTTTGCCTGGGCGGGCGGGCTCGCCATCGCGAGGCACCTCGTCGAGCGCCCCGAAGAGGTCGCCGGCCGCCGGGTCGTCGACGTCGCGTCGGGGTCCGGGCTGTGTGCGATCGTCGCCGCCAGGGCCGGCGCGGCCGATGTCGTCGCCGCGGACGTCGACCCGCTCTCTGAGGCGGCGGTCGCGATCAACGCCCGGGCGAACGGCGTGCGGGTCTCGTTCCGGCGAGACGACCTTCTCGACGGCCCTCCCCCGCCGTGCGACGTGATCCTCGCGGGTGACGTCGTCTACGAAGAGACGATGGCGCGGCGGATGATCGAATGGCTCCGAGCAGCGTCGGCGACCGGCACACGCGTGCTCCTGGGCGACCTCGGACGGCGGTACCTGCCGCCGGGCCTGACGCGCGTGGCCACGTACGACGTCCGAACGAGCCTGGAACTCGAGAACCAGCCGATCAAGCGATCCCACGTGTTCACAGTCACGCACGACGCTTCGCCGGGGGCCGGACTGATGGAGACCGGAGCGGTCCGGGCCGGTTGACCGTCGCGCGATCCTGTCGGGACAGGCGTTCGCATCCGAGGGTCGAAAATGGATGACGCACTCCCGCAATCCGACATGCAGCGGGGTCCCTGGTCGACGGGCCTCGCCACGCTGATCGCCCTGGGACCGCTGATCGTCGGCGTCACGCTCGCGATGGCCATCGGAGGACGGGGGCAGCTGGGCCCGCTGACGGCGGACCAGATCGTGTACTGGGTCCTGCTGCCGCTCGGCGCGATCTACCCGACCGTCGCGGCGATCGCGCGACGCATGGCCTACGCCCCGATGACGGTGCTCGTCGTCGCGGCCGTCGCACCCAGCCTCGTCTACGCCACGCGGCTGCTCCTCGATCCCGTTCCGAAGGACGCCGCCGGCCATGCCGCGATCAGCGCCAACATCGTGCTCCAGCGGGGCCTGCCGCCGGCGCTCCTCGCTGCGGCGGCGTTCGTTGCCATCGAGCTGGCGTCGGCCGCGATGCGGCGCGGCGTGGCGGTCGGCGTGTTCGGCGCGCTGGCGGCGGCCGGCGTGCTGGGTGCGGCGTTCTACGCCAGCACCTTCCTCATGAGCATGAACCTCATCCCGTAGCGTCCCGCGCCGTCTGTGCGACGATTCGCACATGCCCCTGACCGGCGAGTACGCACCAAGCACGGCGGCCTGGGCCCGCAAGCAGGCCGAGCGCTACGAGGCGACAGGCGGCAAGGAAGCCGGCGACCTGCGCGGCAAGCCGGTGATCATCCTGACGTCGATCGGCGCGAAGACGGGCAAGCTCCGCAAGACCGCGCTCATGCGCGTCGAACACGAGGGCACCTACGCGGTGGTCGCGTCGCTGGGTGGCGCCGCCGAGAACCCGGTCTGGTACCACAACCTGAAGAAGCACCCGCACGTCGAGCTGCAGGATGGCCCGACCAAGCGCGACTACACCGCTCGCGAGGTCACCGGCGCGGAAAAGGCGAACTGGTGGGAGCGGGCGGTCCGCGTCTGGCCGGACTACGACAAGTACCAGGCCAAGACGTCGCGCTCGATCCCGGTCTTCGTGCTCGATCCCAGGGACTGACGTTCGCGCGACCCGGTCGATGGGACTACTTGACGGCTGATCGCCGCAGCCCGCAGTCTCTCGCGGTCCGTCACACGCGAGGGCTCAACCGACCGTGACCGCGCCATCGATTGCCGAGACGCCGGCCACCGGCGACACGCTGTTCTGCTATCGCCATCCCGATCGCGAGACCTGGGTTCGTTGCGGCCGCTGCGACCGTCCGATCTGCCCGAAATGCGCCATGCAGGGCCCAGTCGGGCTGCGCTGCAAGCAGTGCGGCAGGCCGTCCTTCGACCCGCTGACCTCGTTCCGGCCGCAGCAGCTCGTCCTGGGGACCGTGACGGCCCTCGGCGCCGGGCTGGTCGCCGGCTACGTGGCGTCGCGGATCGGCTTCTTCTCCGTCGTGATCGCCTACTTCGCCGGCGGCCTCATCGCCGAAATCGTGACCCGTGTGACCGGCGATAAGCACGGACCGGTCATGCTCGGCATCGTCGTCGGCGGGATCGTCGTGGGCACGGTGATTGGCGCCGTCGGTGCGTTCTGGCTGGACTACGGCATGCTGTACGGGGGCGCGTCGAACGACCCCGAGTCCGAGTACTACCTTCCGGTGCAGCGCCTCCTGATCGACGCCGCGACCTGGGCGCTGCTGTCCGCCGGCGCCGCCGCGGTCGGCGCCTGGCAACGATTGCGCTGGTAAGGGACGCCGCGGCTCGTCCCTCCGCTCAGACCTTCGCCGGCTCCATCCGCTCGACGAAGTCGGCCCGCCAGGCCGGCGCCTCGAAGGGGTTCGCGAAGTACTCGGTCATCCTCGCGACCTTGCCGTCGCGCATCTCGCCGATCCCGACGTAGCTGACGGGGATGCCGTCGCCGTAGTCGATCGTGCCCTCGACGACGAACACGTCGCCGCCGCCGAGCATCCGCTTGTACGTGAACTTCGGGGTCGTCCCGGACATCTGCGGATAGGACTCCGCCATCCGCATCGAAGCCGCCTTCGTGAGGCGCTCCCCGGATTGCGGCCACTCCTCGACGAAGTCGTCGGCCGCGTACTTCTTGGTCAGCTCGGCGACCTTTGCAAAGTCGCCGGTCTTCAGGACGGCCTCGTACTCCGCCGCCATCTCTCGCGGATCGCCCATGGTTCTCCCCTTCCGTCGTGCGTGGACAGACAGCCTGCGCCGATCCGGCGATCGCCACAAGGGGCTTATCCACCACCTTGGGGGGCTGCCGACCAGGGCGATCGCGCCATCCACTCGACGAGCCCGACATCGTTCAGCAGGCGCTTGCTCTGGCAGTCCGTCCGGACGGCGACCTCGCGCCGGATCGCGCTCGCGAACCGCCGATCGAAGGCGCCTCTCGGGAACGCGGCGACGACCGCGGGCCGGACGCCGTCGACGAGGCCGTAGCCCTCGCCGCGGACGTCCAGCGCCGTCGCCCGGTCGAGCAGCACCGCCTCGACCCCGTCGGTCAGCGTCACGTTCGGGCGCATGTGGAGGATGATCGCGATGGCGGCCCGATCGGCCGCATCGGGCGCCATGCCGCGCCGCTCGAGGAACCGTCGAGCCAGCTCGGCGCCCTCCACCTCGAAGCACATCGTGTTCTTCGGGATCCGCGTCAGCCCCAGGTCGTGCATCAGCGAGGCCGTCCACAGGATCTGCTGATCGAACCGCCAGCCCTCGTGGCCCGCGATCGCGACGCCCCAGCAGTACGCCCGGACCGAGTGCGTCAGGAGGTAGTCCGGCAGTGATCGATGGGCCCAGCGCCACGTCGCCGCCGCGACGTCGCCCCCCGGCACGGGGAGCCCGGCGATCTCACGGGGAAGCTTCGGCACTGTGCGCATCCCGGGCATCGTAGCCGTGGGAGGTCGCGCGATACTTCCCGCGTGGACGCCGGGCTCCTCGTCGATCTGCTGGTCAAGGCGGCGGTCGTCGGTCTGTCGTTGTCCCCGCTGGCCCGGCCTGGATCGTCGCACTTCGCCGGCAAGGCGATGGGCGTCCGGGCGGCGCTCTACCCCGCGACGACGCTGCTGATCCCGGCGGTCTGGCTGCTCGCCGGCCGACCGGCGCCGTACCCCGTCCTCGCCGACATCGCCCTGGGCCTGCCGTTCGCGATCGATGCGGGCGCGAACGTCCTCGGGCTCTTCGCGATCAAGGGCTTCGACGCGATCCCGCATGCGACGGGCTGGTTCTTCCTGTCGATCGCGTTCGGGCTTGCGGTCGCGCCGCTCGTCGCGGAACGATGGATCCTCTTCGGGCTCGTCCTCGGCTTCGGCGCCGTGATCGACATCCTCTGGGAAGCCGGCGAGTTCGCGATGATGAAGAGCGGCGCCTCCGGCCTCCAACTGACGTACGAAAACACGGTCCAGGATCTCGTGATGTCCCTGACTGGCGCAGCCGTAGCAGCCCTAATCATGGCAACGATCCTTTATCCCTCTCCCACCACCCCAACAACCCTCTTCGGCTGGTCGTAGAAAGGCGGAGGCCCGGGAACCCCAAACAAGAGGCCCCGGGCCGTGGCGTTCGCTTATCGAGCCGACTCAGACGGTGCGGGAGTGTCCGCGAAGACGAAGGCCGCCGGGGGGTCTCCGCAGGGCCGGCCTTGTCGTCTGCGAAGCAGGCGACGCCAGCCGGTCCCGGAGGGCGGCGACCGGCGGCCAACGGCTACGCCACCGAAGGCTTCTCCTGCACCGTCCAACCGTTCCCGTCCGGGTCGCTGAAGAACGCGAATGAATTCCAGGGCCCGCCATGGCCGTCCTTCCACTCGCCATCTTCGATGAACCGGACCGGGGTGATCTCGACGCCTGAATCGGCCAGCAGCTTGCGAGCCGCATCGATGTCGGTCACGCACAGCTGAAGGCCCTGGAGCGTGCCCGGCTCCATCTTGGCCAGGCCCTTGCCGATCGAGATCGAGCAGGCGGAGCCGGGCGGCGTCAGCTGGACGACGCGGAACGTGTCGCCGACGCTGTGGTCGACGTCGACGTTGAAGCCGCAGCGCTCGCTGTAGAACGCCTTCGCTCGATCGATGTCCGTCACGGGCACGACGACGAGCTCGAGGGTGAAGTCCATGGGGGTGCGCTCCTGTGGGTCCTGATGCTCAGTGAACGGAGGCGGGCTGCAGGCTCGCGAGGAGGGCGTCGAGGCGATCGAAGCCTTCGTTCATCCCTTCGGCCATGCCGCCCTCGACCATCGCGTCACGCGCCTCGAGCGACTGGTAGACCGAGTGCGTCCGGGCGATCGTCCGTCCCCCGCGGTCCTCGAGGACAAGCCGCTCGAGCGACACGTGGCCGGGTGCGCCCTCGTATTCGAAGGTCTGCGTGAAGCCGTCGGGCGACGGCTCGCCGTGGAAGACGCCATGGAAGCCGTGCTCGCTGCCGTCCGCGCCGCGATGTACGTAGCGGTAGCGCCCGCCATCCCGAAGGTCGTACTCGTCGACGATCATCTCGTAGCGCGACGGCCCCAGCCACTGCTTGAGCAGCTCCGGTTCCGTCCAGGCGCGCCAGACGAGGTCACGCGGGGCGTCGAACTCGCGGCTGACGTCGATGAACGGGATGCCGACGGGGACGTCGATGGTGGTCTCGGACATGTCGATCTCCTTCTCCTCGTTAGTTCGGTTGCCGATCAGTGCGCTGCGTCCGCGTCCCGCGGCGGGGCCAGGGGATCTGCCTGGAGCCGAGCGAGCAGGGCGTCGAGGCGGCCGTGGCTCTCCTCCCACCACTCCCGGTAGGTCTCCAGCCACTGCGTCGCGTCGCGGAGCGGCTCGGCCTCGAGATGGCTCAGTCGGGCGGTCGCCCGGCGCTGTCGAGAGATCAGCCCTGCCCGCTCGAGGACCTTGAGATGGCGAGAGATCGCCGGCTGCGAGACGGCAAACGGGGCCGCGAGCTCGGAGACCGTCGCATCACCGCTCGTCAACCGGGCGAGGATTGCCCGGCGTGTCGGGTCGGCCAAGGCTCCGAACACCGCATCCAACTGCTGCTCGACCATCCCTGCTCCCACTCCATAACGCTCATGTTATAGAACAATGTGGTGATTGAACACCACGGCCGGCGGGTTGTCAAGCCCCCCACGATCGGAATGCCTAAGTAGTTGCACGCGCAACGATTTATGCGATAGAGTGGCGGCATGCAGTTCGGAATCTTCAGCGTCGGGGACGTCACCCCGGATCCCACGACCGGTCGGGTCCCAACCGAGGCCGAGCGAATCCAGGCGATGGTCACGCTCGCCCTCAAGGCCGAGGAGGTTGGTCTCGACGTGTTCGCCACGGGCGAGCACCACAACCCGCCGTTCGTCCCGTCGTCGCCGACCACGATGCTCGGCTTCATCGCCGCGAAGACCGAGCGGCTGATCCTCTCGACGGCGACGACGCTGATCACGACGAACGACCCGGTGAAGATCGCCGAGGACTACGCGATGCTCCAGCACCTGGCCGATGGGCGGGTCGACCTGATGCTGGGACGCGGTAACACCGGCCCGGTCTACCCGTGGTTCGGGCAGGACATCCGGAACGGCATCGCGCTCGCCTACGAGCACTACGGGCTGCTCCATCGACTGTGGCGCGAGGACGTCGTCGACTGGGAAGGCAAGCTCCGGACGCCGCTCACCGGGTTCACCGCCGTGCCGCGACCGCTCGACGGCGTGCCGCCGTTCGTCTGGCACGGCTCCATCCGGAGCCCCGAGATCGCCGAGCAAGCCGCCTATTACGGCGACGGCTTCTTCCACAACAACATCTTCTGGCCGGCCGACCATGTGAAGCGGATCGTCGAGCTGTACCGCCGTCGGTACGAGCACTACGGCCATGGTGCCGCCGACACGGCGATCGTCGGCCTGGGCGGGCAGGTCTTCATGCGTGAGGATTCCCAAGCCGCCATTCGCGAGTTTCGGCCGTACTTCGACCACGCCCCTGTCTACGGCGGCGGTCCCTCGCTCGAGGACTACATGGAGCAGACCCCGCTGAGCGTCGGGAGCCCGCAGCAGGTCATCGACCGGACGCTGGGCTTCCGCGAGATCGTCGGCGATTACCAGCGCCAGCTCTTCCTGATCGACCACGCCGGGTTGCCGCTGCCCGTCGTCCTGGAGCAGCTCGAGATGCTCGGCGAGCTCGTCGTGCCGGTGCTCCGCCGCGAGTTCGCGATCGGGCGTCCCTCCCACGTGCCGGAGGCGCCCGTCCATCCGCGGGTTGCCGCTTCGCGTGGTGAGGCGCCCAAGGGCGCCCCCGTCGCAGACGCGGTGCCGGCATGACCGATCCGCTCCCCTCCCCCGCGCGTTCGCTCGTGGTCGTCAGCGCGGGACTCGGGGTTCCATCGTCGACACGCCTGCTCGCGGATCGGCTCGCCGCCGCGACGGAGCGCCACCTCAGCGATGCCGGGATCGTGCCGGCCGTCCGCGTGATCGAGCTGCGCGAGCATGCCCAGGACCTGACGAACCACCTCCTGACCGGCTTCCCGACTCGGAAGCTGCAGGAGATGATCGACGCCGTCGTCGGCGCGGACGGGCTGATTGTCGTCAGCCCGATCTTCAACGCCTCCTACAGCGGCCTGTTCAAGCTGTTCTTCGATGTCGTCGAGCGGGACGGCCTGGCGGGCACGCCGACGCTGCTCGCCGCCACCGGGGGCACGGCCCGCCACTCCCTGGCGATCGACCACGCGCTCCGGCCGCTCTTCGCGTACCTGAACGCGGGCGTCGTCGCGACCGGCGTCTATGCCGCGGCCGACGACTGGGGCACGGCCGGCGTCGCCGCGGACGGCGGTCTCGTCGAACGCATCGACCGCGCGGCCTCCGAACTCGCGGCCGCGATGGCCGGGCGCGCGCGGCTCCGCCGCGAGGATCCGTTCGCCGATCCGGTTCCGTTCGAGGACGCCGTCCGGGCAGCGGGCGCGGATCGTCCGAGCTAAGCCGCCGGGGCGTTCACGATCGGACCACAGGTCCAGCTGATCGTGCCGGCGAAGTCGCTGCGGGGGGCGTTCGGGAACGGCGCGAACGGGTCCTCGACGACCATGTTCGCGAACGTGAGCGAGCCGCCCCCCAGCGTCGTCGGACCGAGCGTCACCGTCGACGCCCGATCGGTCGTGTGGATGGTCTCGCCCGGCTTTCCATCCTCCGGGACGATCGCCTTGATGACCCGAATCGTCACTGAGATGTGGTCGGGGCGGGCCAGCGGGTCCCCGAAGTCCCACATGTCGCCGATTGCGACGCTGACGTAGTGGAAGTCCGCGTCCTCGGATGCACGGGCCAGCCCGAACTCACCGGGATCGACGAGGATCTGGCTGCCGTCATCGACGAGGCCGCACGTGGCGTCGCCGGCTGCGTCTGACGCGACCGGACCGGTGAGGACGAGCCGTGTCGATCCGGTGTCCGTGCGATGGGTGACCGGACGGCTTGGCCCGACCGCCTGGCCGACGAACCCGCCGATCGCGACGGCGAGCAGGATGAGCCCGATCGGCCGGATCCGCGGGCTTCGCACCAGGGCCGTGAGTCCGCCCGCGATGAGGAGGACGATCAGCCCGAGCGTCGTCACGATCGCGCTCATCGGGTGCCACATGTACCAGTCGAGGTAGGCGGCGACGGCCACGCCGATCCCGAACGCGATTGCGAGCGCAGCGAATAGCCGTGGGCGAATGCGGCGGTTCGGATCGGGCAGTCGTGTCATCAGGATTGCGTCGGCTCCTCTGTTGGCGGCATGTGCGGACGAACTACGAACGCGTGGGCCGGCAAATCGTTGCGCGGCGTCGCGCCGGCCTCATCTTCCTGCCGGATGACAGCCAGAGCAGCGCAGTCCGATGCCCTCGGGGTCGCGGCACGGGAATCGATCTCGCCGGCGCCGGAATCGGACAGATGTGGCCCCGGATGACAGGTTCCCGAGCATCCGACAGGGATCGAGCAGAACAGAGTCCCGCGTGCCTGGACAAGGCCATCGTGGCTGTCATCCGGCGGGTTGGTCGACCCGGACCTTTACTGCATCGCGTCCCCGCCTGATCGCCGTTGCTCAGAAGTCGCGCCGGCCGGCGAAGCCCTCGATGACGCCCGGCCGCGTCAGCTCGTAGATCGCGAACCGCCCACCGCCAGGCGACTCGAAGGTCCGGACCGGGCCCTGCGGGATCTCCAGGCCGTGGTCGCTCCGCCAGCCTCGCGCTTCGAGCTCGCGGCTCGCGGTCGCGAGGTCGGCGACCCGATAGACGAAGATCGGCCGGTCTCCCTCCAGGTGGCCGGCCAGCACGAGGCGTGGTGGGCCGCTCGTCAGCTCGACCATCGCGACCCGCGTGCCCATGGCGTCGATCGCGAAGACGAGGCGCCCGCCAAGCATGTCGGTCAGGTGCGCGACGTCCGCCGCGACGTCCCGGCTGGGGAGGTACACGTAGTCGAGCGACTCGAACATCGGCGATCGCGGCGTCGGCGTCAGGCCGACGACTCGACGAGCGTTGCGAGCCGAACGCCGGCGAGGAACCCGCGGTACGCGGTGATCGGGTCTGGCCCTGGGTGACGCACGGTCCGGTCCCCGGTCCGCTCGGCATTCGGAACGATCGCCGCGTAGTCGGCCTCGAGGCCGCGGCGGTAGTCGACCTCGATGACGACCGGCAAGCCGACCTCCAGGAGCTTCAGCTCACCGGCCCGGGCGCGCTCGACGGCGCGGGTCGCGCCGGCCCGGATCCGTTCGCAGGCGACCGTCGGATGGACGGACACGGCGGCGTTCGTCCCGAAGCCGTCCTTGACGACGATCCGCTCGGCCCACGGGAGCCACGCCTCGACCTCGGCGGCGAGCGCGTCGTCGCCGGCGACGAGCCCGACGGGGACGCCCCAGGCCCCGAGCGCGAGCGCGTTGAACCCGTATTCGCCGGTGGGCCGGCCGTTCAGACGGGTCTCGACCGGACCCCCGGTGTACGTGTGGGCGATCGTCCCCGTCGGGTGTCCGGCGCGAGCGTGATAGCCGATGAAGAGGGCGATGTCGAATCGAGGTTCCTTCGGGTCGGCGGGGCCCGCTCCCGCGACCATCGACCAGGCCTTCTGGCCCTGGAGCACGCGGGCAGCCGGATCGAGGTCGGCCGGCGTCAGGTTGTACATGCCGCCGTGGCTGTCGTTGACGAGGATGTCGGTCGCACCCGCCCCGAGCGCGCCGGCGATCGCCGCGTTCGTCTCGCCGACCATGAGGGCAACCGCCGCCGGATACTCGCTGTCGGTCCGCGACGTGGGTCGCGGGTGGCTGACCCCGGCGATGCCCTCCATGTCCACGCTGATGTAGACGCGCATGGCGGGCACGCTACCAGACGTCGCCCGGCCGCCACTCGCAGCTGATGGGGTCGGATTCGTCGACGTCCGGCGGGGTCGTCGGTGTCCGAAGGACGAGGAGAT
>OEKI01000153.1_pt1 | contig 12928 bp, 13 predicted proteins | sample 1503121 | NCBI WGS metagenome assembly OEKI01 (sample SAMEA104379569, study PRJEB20068) | metagenome | biome: 1000743; feature: 77; material: 1998 | place: USA | collected 2012 | depth 25 m | reverse complement strand
GCCGGTCCCTAAGTCATCGGGTGGCTATCCAGCCTGTCGACTGCCGGAATGGCGCCGATCTAGCCACGGTGCGCATCGGACGGCCGTTTGGCGATCGCAAACGAACGGATCATTCCCCCGGTGCGTACGGATGCCGGCGGACGATCACGCGTCGGCCGAGCTAGCCACCGGGTGAATGTGGTTACCTCGACGCGGTTCGGCGCGATGGTCGACTCTGCTGCTATTACGAGGTCACGCGCCCGGACGGCGCCCACGAGCTTCGCGTCACAACACTGCCCTGCATTCGGCTACGCGAGGAGCTCGGCGGCCTCGACGAGGTCGGGCGTTTCGAAGCCCTCGGTGAACGCCGCGCGGAGCGGGCGGAGCGTGTCGAGCCGGTTCGTCCGCTCCGCGTCCGGCGCGATCCGGGCCAGCCGGGTCGCCGCCCGGAGTGCCGGGGTCCGCGCGTGGAGCTGCGACGCCAGGGCGAGGGCATGTTCGTAGCACTCGGTCGCCGCCGCCACGTCCGGGTTCGGGCCGGCCAGCGACAGGTCGCCACGAACGATGTGGAACAGCGGCGAGATGGGGTTCGGGCCGCCCAGCCGGATGGCCTCATCGATGAGCGCGAGACCGGGGCCAGGCGTTCCCGCCTCGGCATGGGCCGCGCCCTGAATGAACCGGACGAACGGCCAGAACACCGGTGGTGTGCGCAGATCCTGGTACTGGTCGAGGCCGTCCGCGATCTGGCGGAGGCCATCGGCCGGGCGACCGCTGGCGCTCGTCGCGGCGCCGATCAGGCACGTCCCGAGCGCGCGCCAGATCGGCAGGTCGCTGGTCTCTGCGACGCTCACGGCGCGGGCGGCCCGTGCCGCCACGAGCTCGGGTTCGCGGCGCCAGTGGTGCAGGAACCCGGAGTGGAAGAACGCGTACGCGAGCGAATAGGCATGGTCGAGCTCGGTCGCCAGCGCGACCGCACGATCCGCGCGCTCGACGGCGCGATCCGGGCGGCCCAGAAGCCAGAGGAAGAAGGCAGATGTCGTCAGGGTGGAAATCCGCACATCGACCCCGAGGCGGAACCGGCGCGGCCGATAAGCGTCGCTCTCGAATCCGCGGATCGCCTCGTCAATCAGCGCGAGCCCGCGATCGAGGTCGCCGGCGAAGCCGGTGTTGGACCCGAGGAGGAAGTTCGCGTCGACGCGCATGCTCGGGTCGTTCTGAGTCTCGGCGAGCTGGAGGATCTGACTCGAATACGACATCGCCCGGTCGAGCTCGCCGCGGAAGCCGTGGAAGCTCGCCAAGTTGCGGAGGATCGGGAACAGCTGCGGCACCTCGCGGCGGCCCTCGAACAACGCCAGCGCCTCGACGTACGCGTCCTCGGCCTCGCCGGTGTAGCCGCGCAGGAGCGTGAGCGTCCGGGCCAGGCTGGTCCGGAGCGACAGCTCCTCCTCGAAGTGGTCGTCGGCCGGCATCGTCGCGAGCACCGCGAGCATGTCCCGGATCACCTCGACGGTGGCGTGGTACCAGCCGCGTCGGTCGTACAAGGGCCACAGGGCGCTCTTGATCTGCTTGAGGCCACGAAGGTCGCGCTCGGCGACGAGATGGCCCCACGCCAAGCGGAGGTTGTCGGCCTCGAGAGCGATTGCGTCGTTCGGGACGTCCGCGTCGTCACCGCTCGCCACGGCCGCCGCCTCGGCGGCGAAACCCGCGAAGTAGCGCGCGTGGTGATCTCGCGCCGCGGCGGCCAGCCCGTCCTGCGTCGCCAGCCGCTCCGCTGCGTACTCTCGGATCGTCTCGAGCATCACGATCCGCTGGCCCTGATCGCCGTCGGCGGTCTCGGCCTGCCGGACGAGGCTCTTGTCCAGGAGCGAGCCCAGGCCCTCGAGCGCGTCGAGCTCGACGCCGGCGGCCTCATCCAGCCCGCCGGCCACGGCCTCGACCCCCTCGACGGAGCAGCCCGCGAAGATGGACAGGAGCTCGAGCAACCGTTGCTCCGCCGGATCGAGGAGCTGGTAGCTCCACTCAATCGTCGCGCGGAGCGTCTGCTGGCGCGCCGGAAGGTCCCGCGCCCCGCCGCCGAGCTTCAGCCGGCTCCCGAGCCTGTCGCGCAGCCCCTCCGGGGAGAAGAGGTTCATCCGGGCGGTCGCTAGCTCGATCGCCAGCGGCAGCCCGTCGAGCCGGCGGCAGATCTCCGCTACCGCCGACGCGTTGTCATCGGTCAGGCGGAAGTCGGAGCGGACGGAGCGCGCTCGCTCGACGAAGAGCTGGATCGCCTCGAACTGGCTGAGCTCGACCGCCGACGTCGCGCCCGCTGCCTCGGCGGGGAGCGAGAGCGGCGGCACCGAGACCACGTTCTCGCCGCGGACGCGGAGCGCCTGGCGGCTGGTCACGAGCAGCTTCAGGCGAGAGCAGTCCGCGAGGAGCTCGAGCAGCACGGGTGCCGCGACCATGACCTGCTCGAAGTTGTCGAGCACGAGCAGGACCTGCTGGCTGCGGAGCTGGCGCCGCAGCTCGTTGAGCGGCGAGCGCTCCGTCGACTCGGCCAGCCCCATGGCCGCCGTGATCAATCCGAGCACGCCGTCGCCGTCGGTGGCCGTGATGAGATCGACGAAGAACACGCCATCGGCGAATCGATCGATCTGGTCGGCGGCCGCCCGCAGCGCGAGTCGGGTCTTTCCGGTGCCGCCAGCCCCAGTCAGCGTGACGAGCCGAACGGCGTCGTCATCGAGACGCTCGCGGACCTGCTGCAGCACGAGGTCGCGGCCGACGAAGGCCGACGACTCCGTCGGAAGGTTGTTCGGCCGGCGATCGAGGGTCGCCAGGGGTGGGAACTCGGCGGGCAGGTCGGCGGCGGCGACCTGGAACAGATGCTCGGGCCGGCCCAGGTCCCGCAGCCGATGCTCGCCGAGATCGCGGAGTGTTGCCGTCCGCGGCGGGCTGCCGTCGAGCAGGGCGGCGGTGGCCCCCGACACGAGGACCTGTCCGCCGTGCCCCGCTGCCATGATCCGCGCGGCGCGATTGACCGCCGGCCCGAAGTAATCACCGCCGCGCGATTCCGCCTCGCCGGAGTGGATTCCCATCCGGACCCGGATCGGGCAAGCGGCCGGCCAGACCTCCGCGAACAGGGCGCGCTGCGCCCACATGGCGGCCGACACCGCGGCGGCCGGAGCGCCGAACACGGCCATCAGCCCGTCGCCGGTCGTCTTGACGACTTGGCCTTCCCCGTCGGCGATCGCGGTCCGGAGGATGGCGTCGTGCCGCTCCAGGGCGGTCTGCATCTCGCCGGGGTACTGCTCCCAGAGGCGCGTGCTGCCCTCGACGTCGGTGAAGAGGAAGGTCAGGGGCGCCTCGGCGGGCGACGACGACGCGACCGAGGGAGCGTCGACCGCTTGCCGCGGTGCGGATCCGGTGGGGGTTGGCACAGGGTCATCCTGCCATGCAGACGTCGTGTCGTCCGCGCACGCACCCCGCGCTGCGTTCCAGGCGCACTCGGCGATCTGACTCCGGCTGCGACGCGCGTTGATCGCCTCATGTTCATTCGCGGGCCAATGCTGGCCGAAGGGTCCAAGAGTCAACGCCTGGACACACCTTGCGATTGCGAATGCTCACCAGGTGATCGATGGGATGCCCTTAGGCGTCCATCAGCCACGGCTTGCGGGACCTTCAGCCCACGCTTGGTCCCGGAATGAACATGGCGAGAGCACGCGATGCCTGAAGACCGGCGTCCGCCCGACCGCGCGGCGCGCCCGTGAGTCGACGAAACCTTGCCGGCGGGAGCCGGCATCACTCGTGTCTACCGCTCGCCCTACTTGGCGATCTCCCAGATGTGGCCGGCCGGGTCGCGGAAGCTCGCCGTTCGGATCCCCCATGGCCGATCCATCGGGCCGTTCAGGAGCGTCACGCCGCGCTTCGCCAGCTCCGCGCACGTCGCGTCGACATCGTCGACCTCCAGCGTGAACTGGACGCGAGCGCCGGAGTCCGAGTCCGCGACCCGGGCCGGCCCGATCAGCTCGGGCGCCTCGGTCGCCTGGAGGAGGTTGATGAGCGTGTTCCCGAAGTTGAACACCGCCGAGACATCGTCCTCGTAGTGCACGGGCAGCCCGAACACGTCGACGTAGAACTGCTTCGTCGCCGCCAGATCCTCGGCGAACAGCGTGATCGCGCTGATGCGACCGGGCCAGGAGCTCATTCGTTCACCTCTTGGCGGGAGATCGATACCGATGAGACGACACCCGTCCCGAGGACTCATCGGCCGTCAAATGATGACTTCGGCCTAGACTGGTCGAGCCGGGGTGGAGGAGGAGGCGTCCGATGCACGCGTTCAGGGCCCAGGTTCGGCGACGGTTGGCGGTGGGAGTGGTGATCGCCGGGCTCTTCCTGACGGCGCTGCCCGCGACGACGATCGCCCGTCACGCGCCCGCGTCCGGCCTGACGCCGATCGTCCTCTTCCCGGCGTGGCACTTCACGCGTCTCCAGGTCACCGTCAAGAACCAGCGGACGGACGCGAATTGCCCGCGCTCCGGCACGTTCGAGGATCTCGTCTTCCTCGACCCGGGGACCGCCTTCTCGCAGGTCTGCCGCGACGAGCTCCTGACCCTCAGGTACGACGCGAAAGCCCATCAGCCGATGCGTCTCCGCTTCTCGGAGCAGCCCGGCGTGACCGTCTCCATCGCCGACTACGGCCGGACGGAGAGCGCGCCGTTCTACGAGGACCTCTACCAGGCGCTCGAGGCGGCTGGGTACACGCGCGATGTCGACATTCGCGTCGCCGGCTACGACGCCCGCCTGACGCCCGACATGGCGGGATTCCTGAGCCGATCGAAGCGGCTGATCGAGGAGACGTACCGCCAGAACGGGGACCGGCCCGTGCACGTGGTCGGTCACTCGAACGGGCCGATCTACATCCAGTACCTGCTGACGCACACCTCCGCGGCCTGGAAGGCGAAGTACATCCACGGGTTCACGCCGCTCGCCGGCAACTTCCCCGGCCAGGGCCTGGGCTACGCCCTGATGTTCGTCGGCGTGAACATCCCCGACCTGGCCTTCCCGGCCACCCCGGAGAACGCGGTCAGCAGCGCCCGGATGTTCCTGTCTCACCCCTCGACGTTCATCACGGCGTCGGACCCGCGGATCTTCGGTGACCAGGAGGTCGTGATCCGCGACCAGTCGACCGGAACGGACTACACGCCGAAGGACTACCCGGAGCTCTTCGCCGATGCCGGAATTCCGTGGGCGACCGCGATCGGCGACTACTACATCGGCGGGGTGCCGTTCGCCGACCCGGCGCACTTCCCCAACGTCGATGTCTATGCCGAGAAGGGCTCAGGGCTCGACACGCTCGTTGGGCTGGGCCTGACCGATCTCACGATCGGCCAGCAGGTGGTCCCGACCACCGAGTTCCTGACCCGCGACGGCGACGTCAACCAGGAAGACCTGACGAACGACGCGGTCGCCGCCTGGGCTGCGATGGACTGCTTCCACTTCGGCCTCACCGACAACCCGGGCGTCAACCACTTCGAGCTGCCGTCGAACGCGGGGGTGCTGGCTCGGCTCATCGCGAACGCCAACGCCCCACGCTCGAACTGCAACTGAGCACCGGGCAACCGATGAATTCGGGGGCCCGCCGCGGTCTGGTGGGTAGCGAGACCACACCGCGCCCGCGCGAGGAGCACCGACATGACCGCCCTTGACTGGACCACCGAGACGATGGGCGCCGGCGAGTACGCCGACGTCAATGGCCTCCACATGTACTACGAGACGCAGGGCAGCGGGCGGCCGCTGATCCTGCTCCACGGCGGCCTCGGATCGAGCGAGATGTTCGGGCCGATTTTGCCGGAGCTGGCCGCCGGCCACCTGGTCATCGCCCCGGACCTGCAGGGCCACGGGCGGACGGCGGACATCGATCGGCCGATCGACATGCGCCTGATGGCCGACGACGTCGCAGCCCTCATCGACCACCTGGGCCTCGACAAGCCGGACGTGCTCGGGTACTCGCTGGGCGGCGGCGTCGCCTTCTTCCTTGCGTCGAAGTACCCCGACAAGATCGGCAAGCTGGTCATCATCTCGGCCCACATCCGGCGCGATGCGATCCCCGCCGAGATGCTGGCCCAGCAGGGGCAGGTGAGCGCGGCGGCCGTCGAGTTCATGAAGGACACGCCGATGTACCAGCTCTACCAGAAGGTCGCGCCGCAGCCGGAGAACTTCGGGCGGCTGCTGGACAAGATCGGCGCGTCGATGGCCAGGGACTTCGACTTCACCGACGAGTTCCGCGGACTGCAGGTCCCGACGCTGATCGTCGCCGCCGACGCCGACATGGCGCCGCCGAGCCATTACGTCGAGATGTTCAAGCTCCTCGACGGTGGCCTGCGCGACGGCGGCTGGATGGGCGAGGGCCGACCGAAGGGCGGCCACGCGCTCGCGATCCTGCCAGGCCTCACGCACTACAACATGGCCTCGTCGCCGCTCCTGGCGGCCGTCGCGACATCGTTCCTGGATCAGTAGGAGGACGGCGTGAACTTCAACAGCATCTTGATCGGCTCGGCAGATCCGCAGCGGCTGGCCGACTACTACACGAAGCTCTTCGGCAAGCCGGCCATGGAGGACGGTGGCTACACGGGCTGGGCGGTCGGCTCCGGGTTCGTCTCGGTCGGTCCCCACTCCGAGGTCCATGGCAAGAACGCCGAACCAGGGCGGGTCATCTGGAACATCGAGACGCCCGACGTCCAGGGCGAGTTCGACCGCATGAAGGCCGCCGGCGCCATCGTCGTCCGCGAGCCGTATGGGTTCGACGAGATTCCGGACGCCGCCGGCATGTCGATCGCCACCCTTGCCGACCCCGACGGCAACTACTTCCAGCTGATGAGCCCGATGGGTCCGGGATCCGGAACCTCAGCAGACTCCGCCTAACCGCAGCGGCCGTTGCGGCGGCGAACCACATCGGTACCAATGGGGGTTGATGAAGTAGGACTTCCGGGTCATCGTGGGTCATCGGCCCACCCTCACAGCAAGGTGACCAGATGTCCCGGAATGTGCTTCTTGCCTTCGTCGCGATCTGCTGGGCAGGCGTGGCCGTGGACGCCATCGTCCACCTGATGATGGGCGATCTCCTCGTCCCCGCCGGCATGACCGCCGCCTTCGTCGTCTGGGCGGTCCTGTGGCGCCTGCACTACGCGCCGACGCCCGCCGAGGTCAAGGTCCCCGTCGAGGCCTGACGCCCGGGGGGCGACAGCCGAGCGGAGGTCAGTCGCGCGGGCGGCGGTTCCGCTCTTCCTTCGTCGGACGCGGCTCACGCTTGGGCGGGTTGGGTCGCGTGCCCGGAGGCATGTTCGGGAACGGTCCCTGCGGCGGGCGGGCCCGCGCGGCCGTCACCGCGTCGACGAACGCCTCCGCGACGGGCTTCGGGAGGCTTCCCAGCCAGGCGGCCTCGATCTCCTTCACGCGGGTCGTCTCCGCCGCGCGGCGGGCGTTCTCGAACTTCGAGTGCTTCGCCATTCCACGTCTCCTGTCGCTGGATATGAAAAAACCGCTCGCACGTTGCGAGCGGCTTCTCGAGGCTGGTTAGGCGCTCTGGACGTTCTTTGCGCGAGCGCCCTTCGGGCTCTGCTCGACGTCGAACTGAACCTTCTCGCCGCCAACGAGGCGCTCGAAGTCCAGGGACGGGGTGAGCCCGTCGCGGTGGAAGAAGTATTCCTTTCCGTCCTCGGCGGCGATGAAGCCGAAGCCGCGGTCGGAAACGACCTTCTTGACAGTGCCGGTGGTCACAGTGACCTCCTATCGATCTCGAACGTAGAACTGCAGACGCACGGTCAGTTCGAGAGAGGTCGACCACACGGAGCACGCCACCACAGCGGGGCGAGCCCATAGTCTAGCACACGTGTTCGACGGACCGGCCGGCTAGGCCTCGCGAGGCCCGAACATCGTCGCCGACCAGGTCGCCGCGATCAGCACGCCGGCGGCGGCAATCGCGATCACCGTCGGCCCGGACGTCGCGTCCGCGAGCGGGCCCGCGAGGAGGATCGGGAGGAGGCTCGCGGCGCTCACGATCGAGGCCAAGACGCCGAAGACACGGCCTCGGACGGCCGGCGGCATGTTCTCGAACAGCGCCGTCTGCGCGGAGACCGTCGTCGTCGCGTACGCCGCCCCGGCGACGAAGGCGAGGACCGCGACGAGCGGCACGAGGGGGATCCCGAGCGCGTCACCGATCGGCCCGACCGCCGCGATCGCCAGCGCCAGCGTCCCGAACACGAACAGCCCGCCCTCCCCGGCACGCCGCCGCGGGATGTCACCACCCAGGCGGTTCAGGCCGAAGACGCCCGCCACGACGCCGAGACCGAGCGGCAGGACGACGACGATCAGGTTCTTCGGATCGAGGCCGATCGAGACGGCGAGGTTCGGGCCGAGGACGCCGATGACGCCCACCAGCGACGCCGACGCCGCGAGGTGCAGGAGCGGGCGGCCCACCTCGCGGTTCTCGCTGATCGCCGCGAGGCCCTCGCGGAGCTGCTCGATCGGCTCGTGAAAGCTGCGGCGATCGGTGCGGCTCTCGCGCGGGATCGGTGGCGCCGAGGGGAGGAGGAATGTCGCCGCGGTCGCCGCCGCGTAGAACACGACGACGACGCCGAGCACGAACGACGGCCCGACGATCGTCACGAGCAGCGGGCCGAGGAACGCGAAGCCAGCGGCGAACGACGCCTGGAGGGTCAGGTTGAAGATGCCCATCGCCGTCTCGAGCTGGGCCTTCGGGACGATCCGCGGGATCATCGAGGCCTCCGCCGGGGTCAGGACGACCGTCGTGAGGCTGATCCCGAGGTTCAGGATCAGCAGGACCGCGACGTTCGTCCCGGCGAGCGCGAGCCCGAGGGTCAGCAGGGTCCGGATCGAGTTCGGGACGATGAGCGCCCAGCGGACGTCGAGCCGATCGACGAGGACGCCGGCGACGGCCGACAGCAGGATCGTCGGAACGAGGTACGACATGACGAGAGCGCTGACCGCGGCGTTCGAGCGCGTCGTCGCGAAGACGAGGATCGTCAGCGCGTAGAGCGACATGTTGCCGCCGACCTGCGTCGACGCCTGGATGAACCACAGCCGCCCGAAGGCCGGGTCGCGGAGCAGCGGCCGGGTGGGGGCCGTGGTCATCGCGCAGATTGTGGGGGAGGCGCGAGGGTCGCGGCGCCCGGATCGGCCGACGGCGCTACGGGTTCGGCTTCGGGTTCGGCTTCGGCGTCGAGCGCCAGACCGGGTCGTCGCCGGCGAGCCACTCCGTCGTGAACCGGCTCGCGCCGTGGATCGCGGTGAGCCGCAACTGGTCGGATCCCGTGTTCGTGAACCCGTGTGCCTCGCCCGCCGGGCTGACCACCACGTGGCCCGCGGCCACGACCACGCGCTCCTCGCCGATCCGGAATGTCGCCTCGCCCGCCTCGACGATGAAGACCTCGGGGTACGGATGGCGATGGAGCTTCGGCCCGACGCCGGGCGCCGAATGGACGAGGATCACGCAGAACGGGACGCCGAGATGCTCGGCGCCGACGAACTCGTGCGAGTGTCGGCTGTGCTCGAGCTCATCGAACGGGATGATCACGCCCCGGTTCGGGTCCGGTGTCACCTCAGGAGCCGTCGCGGCCGGCGGGTACGAACGAGAGCCACGGCGCCCGCGACCAGCGTCGCCCAGGCGAGGATCGCCAGCAGCACGGCGAACGGCGGGCCCAGCGCGGAGGCACTCGTCCCGACAGGCTCGGAGGTCACGGGCTCAGCCGGGGCGGACGGATCCACCGCGGGCGGTAGCGCCGCCACGCCGGCGCCGCCGGACGACGCAGGGGACGCGAGCGCCGGCCCGACCGCCGAAGGAATCGAACTTGGGCTCGCGCTCGCCTGAGGCGTTGAGGTCGGCGTCGGCCTGGGTGTCGCCGCCGCGGTCGAGGTCCTCGTCGTCGGGATCGGCTGGATCGAGACCCAGCGCCCCTCCCAGGCCATCCGGACGCCCGCGTAGTGCCACGGCGTGAAGAACCCGCGCAGCTGGCGGACCGTCAGCTTCGTGTTCGGGCGCATGTCGTACCCGTACGAGCGGCTCTGGAGACCCCACAGCGGGCCGACCACCCTGACGCTTGTTACGGTGAACCGCGTCGTCACGGCCGGGTCGGCCGTCGCGCTGAAGCCGACCAGGATCCAGGCGTGCCCGCCGTGCGAGACCGTGATCCCGACCGGCAGGTTCGTCTTCCGCAGGTTCGTGACGGCGGAGCGGAGGGCGGCGTCGAAGCTGCCGCTCGAGACGAGCCGGTAGCGCGCGTCGACGTAGCGCCGGAGCCCGGCGGTCCAGCCGGCCGGATCGACGCCGTCGGAGACCGGGATGCGATACCGGTTGTGGGCCCGCATGTAGTCGAAGTAGCGGCGCTGACCCGACGTCGTGTGATCCGTTTGCCGGTGGACGATGTTGCGCATGATCTGGACGTCGGCCGCCGTGCACCACAACCACGACTTCTGGGTCGTGAAGACGCCGGTCCGATAGAGGTCGACCGATCCGTCCCAGCGCGACAGGCCGGCGGCCGTCGGGGCGCCGGAGGAGACGGCCACGCCCGCGCAAGCGACGACGGCCAGCAGCGCCGCGGCGATCAGACGGAGGGCAGGACGCGAGCGGACGCGCGTGCGCATGGGCTCTATCGTGGCGGCCATCGCCGGATCTCGCAGGAACAGGGAGGGCCGATGGAGACCGTCGCCGTCATCCTCAACGTCAAGGACGAGCACGTCGCCGCGTTCGAAGCGGGCTTCCGCGAGCACGAGATGCCCGTCTGGAACGACCTTCGCGACCGCGGGCTCCTGGAGCGGGCGACCCTCAACCGGCTGGACATCTCGTCACGTCCGGTCGCCGGAACGACCCAGTACATGGTCTCGGTCATCTTCACGTCGGGCGAGGGCCATCACGTCCACGACGGCCACCCGGGCTTCGCGGCGTGGAACGCGATCGCGGACACGTATCAGACTGGCGAGCCGCTCGCGTTCGGCGGCGAGACGGTCATCGATCTCGGCGGCGCGGAAGCCCCCTAGCCCGCCGCCCACGAGGACGCCGACCGGCGGAGTGCCGGTCGGCGTCGGGATCGCCGGGGATGGGGAACGGGCCGCGATCAGTTGCGCGCCTCGTCCGTCTCCATGACCGACAGGATGTTGCCGGCCGGATCCTTGAACCAGGCGATCGCCGGGCCCTCACCGCGATAGATGCCCTGCGCGTCGGGCTTCATCTCGTCCAGCGCGTAGCGATCCATCTCGATCCCGGCGCTCTTCAGGTCCTTGACCGTGGCCCCGATGTCCTTGACGGGGAAGTTCAGGATCGTGAAGACGGCGGGCTGATGGTCGGGCTTCGGGTAGACCATCACGTGGTTGCCGCCCTGGAGCCGCAGATCGAGGATGCCCATCTTCGGGTCTTCCTTGACCTCGAGGCCCAGCGTCTTCCCGTAGAACCGCTTCGCGGCCTCGATGTCCGGCACGGCAAAGCTGGAGAACGCAGGGGTGCGTTGGAGCTGGAGCATGGGGAAAACCTCCTTGACGGGCCTAAGGCCAGTCGGAGTCATTGTCCCGGACCGGTCATTACACCGGCCTTGCAGCGCAAGCGACCCGAGCCTTGCAGTCGCGGTGAACCGGGGGATACTCCAGCCGAGTATTGACAAGGGGGTTGTCAAATCGGCCGAAATCGGGTAGAGTATGTCCATCGCTGGCGTGTCAAGACTTGACACGCCGGTACGTGTGTCCGGCTCCTGGCGGAAGCGGATGCACCCACCGGTTCGCCTCGGCGGATGCGCGAGCCGGTCACGATCCAGCATCCCGCAGGCGTTCATGCGACATCACGCGCGCACGCGCGTCACGACAGATCACGGAGTCACCTTGACCGCGTTCCTCGACCAGACCACTGACATTGCCCCCACGCGCCCCGACCTCGATCCCGAGGCGACGGCCGCGGACCTCGCCTCGCTCGAGCTCGAGACCGCCGCCGACGACCTCCTCGCCGAGGCAGCTGCCGTTACCCCGGAGACGATCCTGCCGAAGCCGGCCGCGACGGTCGTCCGCGCGACTCCCGACGCCGACCCCGACGCCGACGAGCCCGAGGAGAACATCGATCACGACCTCCTCGACATCGAGGACTCCACCCGGCTGTACCTCCGGGAGATCGCCCGTGTCCCGCTCCTCACCGCGGAGGAAGAGGTGATGCTGGCGAAGACGATGGAGCTCGGCAAGCGGATCGAGACCGATCCCGCGTCGGCCGTCGTCGACCTCCATGTCTGGGGCGTCAACGACACCGAGCCGAAGGCTCGGACCAAGCACCCGCGCTACCCGCATCGGTTCGCCGCCGAGTCGGCCCGGATCGTCCGGGCGGCGCTGTCGTCGGACGAGGCGCTCGACCTGCTCGTCACCGCGCCACGCTTCGGCTTGACCGACGCGATCGCGCAGTCGACGGGAGAGGCGCACGAGCTGCTGGAGCGCGCCCGCAACCTGCGGGCCGTCTACAACGAGCGGCTGGACGTGGATGCGTTCATCGCGATCCTCGAGTGGGTCCACGGGGCGATGCTCCGGCCGGCCGTCAAGGAGAGCGCGGCCTTGATCGCGATGCGGACGTGGTCGCGCAATGACGTCGCGCTGCCGGCGCTCCGCCGCTGGCTCGACACCGGGCACGACACGGACGCCATCGAGGAGATGACGCCGGTCCTCCAGGCGTCGGCCGCGACCGCCCGCGAGCACCTGACGTCGGCGAACCTCCGGCTCGTCGTCGCCAATGCGAAGAAGTACGTCAACCGCGGCATGAGCCTGCTGGACCTCGTCCAGGAGGGCAACGCCGGCCTGATGCGTGGCGTCGACAAGTTCGAGTGGGAGCGCGGCTTCAAGTTCTCGACCTATGCGACGTGGTGGATCCGGCAGGCGATCCAGCGCGGCCTCGCGGACCAGAGCCGGACGATCCGGATCCCGGTCCACA
>OEKI01000376.1_pt3 | contig 12937 bp, 12 predicted proteins | sample 1503121 | NCBI WGS metagenome assembly OEKI01 (sample SAMEA104379569, study PRJEB20068) | metagenome | biome: 1000743; feature: 77; material: 1998 | place: USA | collected 2012 | depth 25 m | reverse complement strand
ACCAGGGGATCACCGCTCGCTCCGCCGTTACGATCGCGGCATAGAGCGCGACGCTGAGGACCGCGGTCACGAGGATTGCGGCGAACACGAGGTCCGTGCGGAAGAGGCGCTGGCTGAGCTGCATCCAGATCCCCAGGCCGTCCGTCGCGCCCACGTACTCCCCGATGACCGCGGCGACCACCGCGTAGGTCGCCGAGATCCGGAGGCCGGTGAAGAAGGCCGGCAACCCCGACGGCCAGCGGACCTTGCGGAACGTCTGTCCCGGCGAGGCGCCGAACGACCGCATGAGATCCGTCGCCTCGGCGGGCGTCGAGGCGAAGCCATCGAGCAGCGCGATCGTGATCGGGAAGAACGTCACGAGGACGACGACGAGGACCTTCGGTAGCAGCCCGAAGCCGAACCAGACGACGATCAGCGGGGCGATCGCCACGATCGGGATCGTCTGCGAGCCGACGAGGAGCGGCTCGACCGCCCGGCGGGCCCATGCGGCGCGGTCCAGGGCGATCGCGACGAGCGTCGCCCCAACGATCGAGAGCGTGAAGCCCGCCGCCGTCTCGATCGCCGTCGGGATCGTGTGGCGAATCGCATCTGCACGGGCGTTCCAGAGCGCGGCGAGGACGTCGGTCGGAGCTGGCAGGACGAACGGGCTGACGCCGCTGGCCCGGGCGTACAGCTCCCACGCCGCGAGGATGATGCCGACGAGGACCAGCGGCGGACCGAGCCGCCGCCCGCGATCGACGGCACGTCCCGTCACGGCAGGAAATCGTTCGTGAAGAGCCGGATGTAGTCCGGCGGTGCAGTCAGCGGCTTGCCCTTTCCGTCGAGCAGCAGTCCCTGGTCGAAGAGGAACTTCGAGTAGGCCGTCCAGCGCTCGAGCGTCTGCGTTCCGGCGTGGCCGTTCGCGTCGACGAGATACCCGCCCTCGTCGAGGAACGCTTGACTGGCTCGGGGCAAGTCCGGGTTCGCGTCGAACACGCCCGGGTTCTCAGAGACGAGGATGTCCGCGGCATCGGCGGCGTGGTCGGCCGAGAATTGGAACCCGCGGATCGTCGCCGCGACGAACCGCTGTGCGGCGTCCGGATCCCGCTCCAGCCACTGCCGGTCGCAGGCGAGGACGACCTGGTAGAAGTCCGGGAACCCGTAGTCGCGGAACTGGAAGTAGCGCAGGTCGATGTTGCGCATCGACGCCTCGACGCCCTCCCACGCCGTGAACGGGATCGTGAAGTCGGCCTTGTGGTTGTAGAGCGCCTCGTACGCGGCGGCGTCGAGCGTCGCCACGGTGAACTCGCCCTTGCCGCCGTCGGCCTGGATGACGGCCTTCAGTGTCGGCACCTCGTTCGCGTAGCCGAAGCCGGCGTAGGTCTTGCCGTCGAGGTCGCGCGGGCGCTGGATCGGGCTGCTCGCCAGGACGCCGATCGCGGACGCGGTCTTCTGGAGGATGGCGGCGACGCTGACGATGTCGGCGCCAGCGGCGACCGCGAACGTCATCGAGTCCTGGAAGCTGATCCCGCATTCTGCCTGGTGCGCCGCGAGCAGCGTCTCGGGCGCGGCCGTGGCGTACGGCAGGATCTTCAGGTCGATCCCCGCGTCGCGGTACCAGCCCTCGTGGCGCGCCACGAAGAAGCCGGTGTGGTCCGTGTTCGGGGTCCAGTCGAGCGCCAGGCGCACGGTCGACGGCGTGCCGGCGAACGGTGTCGCGGATGCGCCCGGGGAAGCGGACGGCGCGATCGAAGCGGGCGCTCCGCACGGCGTTTCCGCGGGCGCGGCGGACGCCGGCAAGGTCACGCCGCATCCGGGCGATGGGATCACGGTCGGCGTGACATCCGGCGCGCAACCGGCAACGAGGACGATCGCGGTGAGAACGGCGAAGAGCTTCATGGGACTCGATTCCTGTCGTGAGACGAGAACGCCGCCCCGGGATTCCGGGACGGCATCGAGTCGCTTGGGCCTGCTTCCTTCGCTGGTATGAGCCAGATCAGGTTCGGCGGGTCTGTGGTCGGGCCACACTCTCAGCGCGTACGCGCTCCCCGGAGGCGATGTTCAGTTGTCCGTGGATTCTAGCACTGGCGTCCGATCGCCCACGGTCGCGTGCAACCAGGCGACGACGTCATCGATGACCTCATGGCCCTCGGGCTCGTTGTGGCTCTCGTGGCGGAGCCGCGGATACGTCCTCCGCGTCACTGCCGGCACCGCCGCCAACGGCTCCGTGGCCGACGGGGGCACGAGCTCGTCGGCCTCGCCGTGGTAGACGAGCGTCGGGACCGATAGTCGGGCAGCGGCTTCGCGGACCCTCGCTCCCTCGGCCAGCGCGAGGGCGCCGAAGTGGACCGTCGTCCGGTGCTCGTTGAGCGGATCCAGGAGGTAGCGCTCGCCGACGGTCGGGTCGCGCGACAGCACCGCCCCGTCGAAGTCGTTCTCGAGGCTCATCGTCGGCGCCACCCGATCCAGGATCCGGGCCATCGTCCGCTTCCAGGCGGGGACGCTCGAGTCGAGCGCCGGCGCGCTCAGGACGAGGGCGTCCGGCAGCGATCGGAGCTCGTCGGCTACCGCGTAGCCGAGCGCGAGCAGGCCGCCCAGCGAGTGGCCGTAGACGACCACCGGCCGATCGCCCGCGACGGCTCGCACGTCGCCGATCCGCTCCTCGAGGTCATCGTGGTTCCGGCTCCATCGGTCGATCCAGGCGCGGCGCCCGCCCGACGCTCCGAACCCTCGCTGGTCATATCCGGTGACGCCGATGCCGGCCGCGGCCAGCCACTCGCCGACGTCCTCGTACCGGCCGGAATGCTCCGCGATCCCGTGGACGAGGATGACGTGCGCCCACGGCGTCGTCACGGCGGGCCAGCGGCGGACGAGGATCGCTGTCCCGTCGCGCGCGCTTACCGTCGTCGTCGTGCTCGTCACGGGGCGCATGGTAGTCGCGCCGCGACCGTCGCCGACCGCTACCCTGCCGGCATGTCCGTGTGGACCGAGGTCGGCGATCGCGTCTTCACGCGGCGCTACGAGTTCTACGACCAGAACATCGGCGTCGTCCTTGGTGACGACGGCGTGCTCGTCGTCGACACGCGGATCTCGCACCGGCAGGCGGACGAGATCCTGGCGGACCTCCCCGCGCTGACTCCCCTCCCCGTGCGAGCCGTCGTCAATACCCACGGCCACAACGACCACGCCTTCGGCAACCACCGGTTCCGGCCCGCGCCGATCTGGGGCCATGCCCGCTGCGCCCGCATGGTCACGGAGACGGGAGCCGCGCAGATTGCCGCCGTCTCCGCCGCGATCCCGCGGCTGTCGGAGGAATTGGCCGAGGTCGTCCTCGATCCGCCGGACCGGACGTTCGACGGCGATTCGGCGACGCTCGACTTCGACGCCGGCGGCCGACGGATCGAGCTCCGTCACCTCGGGCGCGGCCACACCGACAACGACATCGTGGTCATCGTGCCCGACGCCGACGTCCTCTTCGCCGGCGACCTCGTCGAGGCCGGCGCGCCGCCGTTCTTCGGCGACGGCTATCCGATCGAGTGGCCGGCGACGGTCGAGCGGATGGTCGAGCTCGTCACCGGGGCAGTCGTGCCCGGCCATGGTGACGTCGGCGATCGCGGGTTCGCGGTTCGATCGATGGTCGAGATCCGGACGATCGCGGAGCTGGCGACGCTCGTCCACGAGGGCCGGCTCCCGATGTCCGAGGCCGTGGTCAGGACGCTGTACCCCGCCGACACGGCGACCGAGCCCCTCGAGCGGGCGCTCGCCCAACTGCGCGGAGAGCTGGACTGAGACCCCCGACAGATCTGGTCAAATGGCCGACACCTGGCCTCCGACCTGACACAGGCCGTCCCGCAGGGCGTCTACTGGGCAAGATCGATCGCCGCGTCCGCGACGTCGTCGCCTGCGCGCCGCTCATCTGAAAAGGAGCGTCGCATGCGGTTGTCTCGGCTCGGAGGGCTCCTCATCCTGGGGAGCAGCGTCCTGCTTGTGGCTGCGGTCGTCGCGGCCGTCTTCGGCGGATCGGTCAGCGTCCGCGGGTCGGAGCCCGGTGGATGGGCGCTCACCGCGGCCGTGGTCCTGTTGAGCGTTGGGTCCTGTCTCGTCGCCATCGGCGGCTTCGGAGCTGGCCCTGCTCGTGTCGCTCGGATTGGCCTGGGCCTGATGGGCGGTGGGCTGCTGAGCGTCCTTGCGACGTCCGACGTGTCCGTCAGCAGCATGCTCGTCGTCGTCTACCTGCTTGGCGGTCTCGTCTTCGCGTTCGGCACGCTCGTCGCGGCTGTCGGGCTGATCGGCATGCCCGGCCGCCCGCGTCGAACGGGCTGGACATTCGTTGGCGGGCTGAGCTTCGCGTTGATCGCCGCCGGGATGGCCTCGTGGCTTCGGTCGCCCGATGGATCCGCCTGGTTCGCCGTCCCGCAGGTCGCCGGCGCGCTCGCGCTGGTCGGCGCGGTTGCGTTGGTGGCCGGGATCGCCGGTGTCGGCCTCCTTGCGATCGAACAACGGGAGTCGATGGCCGCCGTCGGGCCGTGAGCGCGATCCCCGTCAATCCGCGACTCGCACCACCCAGCGACCCCGCGATTGGCCGGCGAGGATCCCGTCGAGCGCGGGTTCCAGCTCATCCAGCCCTATCTCCGTGACCCCGAGCCGGCCGTCGAGCCCCGGCGGACGTAGGTCGGTCGCGATCCGGCCCCAGAGCGCCCGGCGCTCGTCGATCGGCATGTTCGCGGAGTCCATCCCGAGGAGCGCCACGCCGCGCAGAATGAACGGCAGGACGGTCGTCGCGAGGGTCGCGCCACCGGCATTCCCCGACGAGGCGACCGCGGCGCCCGACCGCAGAGTCCGCAGGACGTAGGGCAGCGTCGCGGCCCCGACGGTATCGACCGCGCCGGCCCACCGGGCCGCCTCCAGCGGCCGCGCGCTCTCGGCGACGCACTCCTCGCGTGGCACGATGCCAACCGCCCCAAGGGCGAGGAGCCGGCTCTTCTCGGACGCCTTGCCCGTCGCCGCCCAGACCTCGTGGCCGCGCGCGGCGAGGATGGCGACGGCGACGCTGCCGACGCCGCCGCTAGCCCCCGTCACGAGGACGGGCCCATCGCCCGGCCGCAGGCCGTGCCGCTCGAGGGCGGCCACGGACATGGCCGCCGTGAACCCCGCCGTGCCGATCGTCATCGCCTCGCGGGCAGTGAGGCCGTCCGGCAGCGGCACGACGTAGCCGGCCGGCAGTCGGGCGTAGGCGCCGTAGCCGCCATGTCGAGCGACGCCCAGGTCGTAGCCATGGGCGAGGACGCCGGTGCCGGCCGACACGGACTCGTCGGTTGACGCGACCACCTCGCCCGCCAGATCGATGCCGGGGATCAGCGGGCTGATCCGCGCGACCTTGCCCGTCGCGATCGTGGCGAGCGCGTCCTTGTAGTTGACGCTCGACCAGTCGACCCGAACATCGACCTCGCCGGCCGGCAGGTCGGCCGCCATGAACTCTCGAACGCCTCGCTCGACGGCGTCGCCGGTTCCCTCGGCGACGAATGCGCGGAACGTCTCGGGGATCGCGGTCACGGCGTCAGCCTAGCCCCCGGCCGCGACGCCGATCGCGGGGTTGCACGCCCCGATCGCCTTCCCGCAGTCGGCCGCTCAGAAGGGCTGCGGTATCATCCCGGTCGGCTCCACTGGCGAGTGGCCAAGCGGTAAGGCGCCTGACTCTGGATCAGGAGATCGAAGGTTCGAATCCTTCCTCGCCAGCCAGCTCTTCCCTTGAGTCGCCGAGTAGATGCCTCCTAGCGCGACCGGCGGCGGAATTTCCGCAGGACCGCGACGAAGCCAACGACGGCGGCGACACCGGCTGCCGTCTCGATGTTCGCCGCAGGTGCCGCGTCAGCCCTTGGCGAGCAGCGCCGCGAGACGGTCCCATGTCTCCAGGCCGCCGGCCACCATGCCCGTCGAGAGCGCGCCCTCGAGCACCTCGACGGAGCCCATGTGCCCGGTCGACGTGACTCTCGTCCGGCCATCGATCTCCTCGAAGACGTAGGTCTCGGGACCGCCCATCGGGCCGACACCCTCGACGTCGAACATGAACGTCCACTTGAAGCCCCGGGGCGGATCGACTTCGAGATATTCGCCGTAGAACGCGACGTCGTCGCGGTCGCCGGCGCGGCTGACATAGCGCCACTTGCCGCCCGGTCGGACGTCCATCTCCTGGACGATCGTCGTGGTGCCGTGCTTGCCCCACCAGCGCGGGATCGCCTCGGGATCCATGAACGCCTTCCAGACCTTGTCGCGCGGTGCGTCGAAGATCCGCTCGAAGACGAGGTCGCCCTCGTCCGAGTAGACGCTCGTGGTCTCGGTGCTACCCCGGTCGATTCGGGTCGCGGTCATCGTCGTCTCCCTTCTCGTGCTCCTGGGTGTCATTCAGCTCGCGGAGATAGTGGCTCAACCGTTCGAAGCTCTCCTCCCAGTGCTGGCGGTACTGCTCGACCCACCCGGCCACCTCGCGGAGCGGCTCCGGCGCGAGCCGGCACGGCCGCCACTGCGCCTGGCGCCCCTGCTCGATGAGGCCCGCGCGCTGCAGCACCTTGAGGTGCTTCGAGATGCCGGGGAGGCTCATGTCGAAGGGGGCCGCGAGCTCCGAGACCGTCGCCTCGCCGTGGGCCAGCCGGGCGAGGATGGCCCGGCGCGTCGGATCGGCGAGGGCGGCGAACGTCGTGCTGAGGGTGTCGGTGGTCATGTCCGTTTCGCTGTTTGGTTAATTAACCTGTTGGCATAATACAGGTCGCAACGGAACTGTCAATCCTCACGCGGCCCTTCGTCTTCAGGTGGTCAAGCCACCCCGAATCGTCCCGATCAGCGGCTGACGAAGCAGAAGCAGTACTCCTCGACGCCGCCCGAGCCGTCCCCAGGGGCCAGGAAGTGGAGCCTGTCCACCATGTGGTTGTGGCCGCCGACGAAGGGGCGGTAGATCCCCGTCGCGTCGATGACGGTCAGCTCGAAGGTCCCGACGAGGAACTGCCCACCGACTCCGTCGGGTTCGAACACGGTGTCGTTTCCCGTGAACCGCATCGCGAACGAGCCTCCGGGAACGTGGTACGCGCAGAGATCCCCGGCGAACTGCACGTAGAACCTGCCGACTGCCTTGCTCGGATTCGCGTTTCCCGGCGCTCCGCTGACGGGGTAGATCGGCACGGTCGAGTACGACCCGTCATTGAGGTCAACGGCCGACAGGCCGAGGTTCGGCCCCTTCACGACAGGCTGATAACGGCCCTTCAGCAGGACGACGAACGAATCGTTGACGCTCGCGGCTTTGGCCAGCGTTGCCCCGGGAAAGAGGAGCAGACCGCCGAGGCCGGCGAGCCCCGCCAACCCCCCGCCGATGGCCGCACGTCGGCTGATCACGGGTCGGCTCGAGGTCGTGGGGCTCTCGTTTGGCACGCCAAAACGGGTCTCCGTCGGCTCCATGGATGGGCACCTCTGCGAATCCCACGTGCGCAGAACGATGCGCACTGGCAGGCGCGTCGACCAGGGTGACGGCAGGCGCCTGACTCTGGGGGAAGGAGGACGAACTAGCGCACGGCCCTCACGGTGAGCGCCATGGATGCGGAGGCAACGAGCCCTTCAACTCCAGGCGCGAAGAGTGCGCCTGTGCGAGGGCCGAGTCAACGCCCTTTGATCGCCTTTCGACCCTCGTGGACGAAGGTGAAGACGGCCATCGCGAACATGAACCCACCGGCCAGTGCGACGAGCCCGCTGATCACCGGGATCCCCAGGGTCCACGCCACGAGTGCGATCACGCCGCCCGCAAGGCCCGCCACCGCGGCCTGGATCGCGCCGCGCGGCCAGAACGTCGCGCTGGCGTACTCGGACATCTCCTCCAGCGGCAGGTGGAGGCGCCGGTTGCGCGCGTCGAAGAGGACGAGGTCGTACTTCATCGCCAGGCTGTAGATCTCGTCGATGACGTCGCCAGCGGCGCCCTGCGGCAGGCGCATCGCCACCAGCCGCGCGGGTGCCTCATCGCTGCCGGCGAGCCAGATCGGCGCCCTGCTCTCGCGTGGCACGGCGTCTGTGGATGCATCCAGACCGGGCGCATCCTGCTTGAGCTCGCGAAAGAACCAGCCGACGTCGGTGCTCGGCTCGAACGGACTCTGGCTCGGATCCGCGCCGGCCGCGTGCCAGCTCTCGAGCATCGCCGCAGCCTCGTCGGCGTCGAGGTCGCGGGGTTGCCGCCAGGCGTACAGATCGAACGTCACGTCAGTCCCCTCCCCATTCTCATTCGTCGGCACGTGCACCATCGGTTCCGGCAATCCGCCTCAGGGTATTGACATTGGAGCGACTCCAAGGTCTAGCGTCGCCTCATGCCGACGACAGCCGAGACCGCGACTACGGCGACGCGGACGTCGAGCATCTGCGGCTGCTGATCGACCTTCGCCGGCTCGACGTGCCGCTCGGGGACGCCGGCAAGATCGCCGGCTGGTGCCACTCCGGGCACTGTGCCGACAGCTCGGCGGAGCTGCCCCGACTCATCGGGGAGCGACGGGCGGACATCGCCGACCGGGTCGCGGGTCTCCGAGCCCTGGATTCGCGGTTGGCGGACCTCGAGCGTCATCTCACGATGCCGAGGCGGTCGCTGCCGGTCCTCGGAGCTACCGGTCCGTGCTGCGATGCGGCGGGCGCCGTGATCGGCACGTCGGAGGGCGGTTGCAGCTGCTGCGCTCCGGCGGTCGGGGCCGCGACCTGAGCCTCTGGAGCCGGCGCGGGCGCTCCCGGTGCAGCACGGCCTTGCGGCCGCGGACGGTCTGACCCGGGAGCGATCCTGCCGATCTGGAGACGAAGGTGGTGCCCAGCAGTTGGGTGTGACCCAGCGGTTGGGCGTGACCGTAGTAAGCCCCAGGACCGGGACCCGGCGGAACCCTCGGATGCACGAGACACCGCCCCGGAGATCGTCCCACTCGGCCTACGTCGATTGGGCGAGCCGGAAGCGTTGAGATCGGGCCGAGCAAGAGTCCCACAGGGTCCGGGTCCTTCGGGCTATCGACCATCGTCGGGTGACGCGTCACGGTGGAGGTCGCCTGCACGGCCGACTGCCCCGGGGGTTCACCGATGCTCGTTCCCAGTAACGGTTCCTTGCCTGATCTCCCGTCGGGGACGTCACGGCCCGTCATCCTCGTCATCGAGGACGACGCCTCGAACCGCGCGCTGCTGTCGACGGTCCTGGAGCGCGACGGGTACGCGGTCGTCTGCGTCGCGGACGGCGACGCCGGGTTCCGTTCGGTGGGCGAGCACAATCCCGATCTCGTGCTGCTGGACGTCGGCTTGCCGAAGCTCGACGGCTACGAGGTCACCCGGCGCCTCCGGAGCGATCCATCGCGGGCCAACCTGCCGATCCTCCTCCTGACCGGGCGCGGATCGCCCCAGGACGTCGTCGACGGCCTCGACGCGGGTGCCGACGACTTCATCCGCAAGCCGTTCGACCGGGCCGAGCTCCTCGCCCGGATCCGCAGCGCCCTTCGACTGCGGCGCGCGCTCGTCGGGATGGAGGCGGCGCACGCGGTCGTGACGGCCCTGGCCAACGCCGTCGAGGCCAAGGACGCCCCGACGGAGCACCACTGCCAGCGCCTGGCCCATCTCGCGACGCGCATCGCGATGCGATGCGATCTCACGAGCGAGGAGCTGGACGCTGTGGCCTACGGCGCGCTCCTGCACGACGTCGGCAAGATCGGTGTGCCGGACTGGATCCTGACGAAGGCCGGGCCGCTCGATGACGACGAGTGGGCGATCATGCGCCGCCATCCCGAGATCGGTGAGCGGATCTGCGCGCCTCTCGCCGCGTTCTCGGCCTTCGGTCCGATCATCCGGCACCACCACGAGCGCTGGGACGGCGCCGGCTATCCGGACAAGCTCACCGGCGAGGAAGCCCCGATCGGAGCCCGGATCGTCGCGCTCGTGGACGCCTTCGATGCGATGACCCACGACCGCAGCTACCGACCCGCCCGTCCTGTCCTCGAGGCCATCTCGGAGATCGTCCACTTGGCCGGTCGGCAGTTCGATCCGACGCTGGTACCCCTGCTCGTGGAGCAGGTGACGTCCGGAACGTCGGGCCGCTCTGGCGAGACACCCGAGCGGGACGCCCAACCCTCCGCCGACCGTCGCCGTCACGATCGCTCCCCCGTGCTCGCCGACCGCATTCCCGGCCGCTGAGGCGTGGACGCCGTCTTCGCTCTCACGGTCGAGCTGATCTTCGCGATCGTCTTCGCGTGGTCGCTGGCGACCTGGGTCCGGCGTCGCGATCCGATCAGTCGCGAGGTCACCCTCGTCTTCAGCGCCCTCGGGTCGTTGTTCCTGCTCGCCATCGTCAAGCAGGTCGCGGGGGCGATCCCCGAGCCGGTGTCGCGGGTCTTCGTCGTGCTCCTGCTCCTCCATCCGGTCTTCCTGCTGCGCCTCGTCTCGCTGATCCGGCCCCTGCCCCGGGCACTCCTTCCGCTCGCCTACGTCGTCTTCGGCGTCACCGTCCTGCCGTACCTCGTCCTGGGGGCGGGTGTGCCGCGACCGGTCCTGCTGGCAGCTGCCGGCGCCTTCGTGGTCGCCGAATTCATCGCTGCCCTGTTCCTCGGTCTCGCCGCCCGTGCCCGCGTCGGCGCCGCTCGCCTGCGTCTCGCGCTGGCGGCGATCGCGACCCTGGCGATGGCGATCACGATCGTGGCCGCGTCGGCAGGCAGTGCGATCACGGCTGCGGCCGAGGCTTCGTCCGTTGCCGCTCGCGTGCTGGTGATCCTCGCGGCCGTCGCCTACCTGGTCGCCTTCCTCCCGCCGAAGCCCCTGCGCGACCTCTGGCAGGGCACGACCGCCTACCGGGCGACCAGGGACCTCGTGTCGATCGAGGGCGGCGGTTCGGGCCAGGTCTGGACCCGCTACGCGCAGATCGCGCAGGAGGCGACGGGTGCGGGCGCGGTCGCGGTCGTCAGCCGACACGAGGATGGGCACGCCCTCCTCGGCAGCCACGGGCTGGACGAGCACGCGGAAGCCGCCGCGCTGGCCGTCGTCGATGGGATCGGGCCGGACGACCTCCCCCAGGACATCGACGTCGACCTGACCACGAGGTCGACCGCCGGCGCCACGGCAGGCCCTGGCGGCCCCGCCGTCCTCGGCCAGTTCGTCCGGGTGATCCCGCTGCGACGGAACGGCGACGACATCCGCCTGTACCTCTGGGCGCCACGTCGGGCGATGTTCGCCGCCGACGACCGCGAGCTCCTCTCGGCACTCGGGGCACAGACCGCGACGCTGGCCGAGCGCGAGGCGATCAAGGCCGACCAGGAGCGGCTGTCGATTCAGCTCGGCGCGACGGTCGAGGCGCTCCAGCGCGCCAGCCAGGCGAAGAGCGACTTCCTCGCCAGCATGAGCCACGAGCTGCGGACGCCGCTCAACGCGATCCTCGGGTTCAGCGAGCTGATGCGTTCCGAGCCGGCCGACGCGTCCGGCGCGATCCCCGTGCCCGGCGAGTGGATCGACCACATCCAGCGCGGCGGCCAGCACCTCCTCGCGCTCGTCAACGACGTCCTCGACCTGGCGAAGATCGAGGCCGGCCGCCTCGAGCTCGACCCGTCGTCCTTCGACGTCCTCGCCGCCGTCTCCGAATCCGTCGCGGGGCTCCGCCCGCTCGCCGAGCGCAAGGGCCAGGTCATCGACGTCGACGTGGCGTCGGAGATTTCGCTTGTCGCGGACCGCGGCCGGTTCCGCCAGATCCTCTACAACCTGCTGTCGAACGCGATCAAGTACACGCCGGCAGAGGGTCGCATCGCGATCACCGGCCGGCAGGTCGGTGGCGAGCTGCGCCTGGCCGTGTCGGACTCGGGCATCGGCATCGATCCTGAAGATCAGGCCCGCGTCTTCGACGAGTTCCAGCAGGTCGGGGACCGCGGCGGGCACCAGGACGGGACCGGCCTCGGACTCGCGCTGACCCGCCGTCTGCTCGAAGCGCACTCCGGTCGGATCGAGCTGATGTCCGAGCCCGGCCAGGGGAGCACGTTCACGGCGGTGTTCCCGACGGCGTCCCTGCCCGAGGCCGACGTCCAGGAGCCACTCCCGGCAGCCCGGCGGGTCGCCGCGCGAGAGATGGGCAGCGTCCTGATCGTGGAGGACGATCCCAGCGCGGCGCGTCTCCTGCGAGCCTTTCTGGAACCCGAGGGGCACGAGATCCGAATCGTCGGGGACGGCGAGGCGGCCCTTGCCGAGGCCCGCCGCGAGCGCCCGGCCGCGATCCTGCTCGACGTGCTGCTGCCCGGCGTCGACGGCTGGGAGGTCCTCCGACGGCTCAAGGCTGATCCCGAGCTGAACTCCATCCCCGTGGTCATCGTCACGGTCATCGACGAGCGCGAGGTCGGCCTCGCCCTCGGCGCCGCGGACTACCTGATCAAGCCGGTCAGCCGCTCAGCGCTCCTCGCCGCGCTGGATCGACATCTGGGCAAGGCGAAGGACACGCGGCAGGTCCGGATCCTGGCCGTCGACGACGACCCGCTGGCGCTGGACGTCATCGACGCGGCGCTCAGACCGGCCGGCTACGACGTGATCCGGGCGGATGGGGGCCGCCAGGCGCTCGAGGTCGCCCACGACCGGCCGCCGAGCCTGGTCATCTGCGATCTCGTGATGCCGGACCTCGACGGGTTCGACGTCGTCGCCTCGTTGAAGGCGAACCCGAAGACCAGCCACGTCCCGATCCTCGTCGTCACCGCCCACGACCTGACGGCGGCCGACAAGCGCCGCCTCAACGGCCAGATCCTGGGCGTGATCTCCAAGGGCGACGGCGCCGCAGAGGGCCTGCGCGACTGGCTGGGTCACGCTCTCGGCAGCCCGAACGGCGCCGATACGCTTCCGCGCAGTGCCTGAGACCGACGGCCCGGTCATCCTGCTCGTCGAGGACGAGCCGGCCAATCGGGCCCTCGTCGCCGCGACCCTGTCGCGATCCGATCGACTCGGCTCC
>OEKI01000097.1_pt1 | contig 13047 bp, 14 predicted proteins | sample 1503121 | NCBI WGS metagenome assembly OEKI01 (sample SAMEA104379569, study PRJEB20068) | metagenome | biome: 1000743; feature: 77; material: 1998 | place: USA | collected 2012 | depth 25 m | reverse complement strand
TCAGCGCGTCACCCTGCGAGGCCGCGGCCACCAGGGTGTGGTCGGTCGCGTGGCCGAGCCATCGGCCGTCGTCGAGCCGCCGTTCGAACAGGACATCCGCGACGCCCCCGACCCGGCTCGTTGCCCACCGGGCTCGCGCGGCCGCGGCGACCGCGAGCAGCTTCGCCGCGCGTCGCTTCTTCGTCGGCTCGTCAACCTGACCGGCCATCCGCGTGGCGGCGGTCCCTGGCCGCGCCGAGTAGCGGAACACGTGCAGACCGGCGAGGTCGAGCGAGCGGATGAAGTCGAGCGATCGCGCGAACGCCGAGTCGTCCTCGGTCGGGAAGCCGACGATCGCATCCGCGTGGACCGCAACCCCGGGAAGTGCCGCACGGACCCGGCCGACGATCGCGGCGTAGTCGCCGCTCAGGTACCGCCGGCCCATCCGCCGCAGCACGCCGTCGTCGCCCGACTGGAGCGGCAGGTGGACGTGCGGCATCGTTCGCGGGGCGCCGTCCGCCCAGACGCGGAGCAGCTCGTCGTCGACGTGCTGCGGCTCGATCGACGAGACCCGGATCCGCTCGACGCCGGTGTCGTCGAGGATCCGCCGCACGAGCCCGGCGAGCGTCAGCGCGGATCGCGTGTGCGCGCCGCGGAAGCCCCGCTCGGACCAGCCGCCGTCGTACGTCCCGATGTTGATCCCCGTCAGGACGATCTCGCGGTGGCCGTCGGCAAGCGCTCGGCGAACGTCGGCCAGGACGACGTCCGGCGCGAGGCTGCGCTCCGGGCCCCGGGCGGCCGGGATGATGCAGTAGGTGCAGAAGAACGAGCAGCCGTCCTGGACCTTGACAAAGGCGCGCGTCCGCTCCACCGAGGCGCGGCCGTCGGTGATGCCCTCGATCTCGACGCCGGACAGCGTCGGCAGGGCGCGCGACAGCGGCCCCGAACCGGCGGACGCAGAACGTCCCGGGTCGCCCAGCAGCACGTCGATCTCCGCGAGGAGCGCGTCCTTCGATCGGTTGTCGACAAGCCGTGCCGAAGGATCGACTGCTGCGAACGCGTCGCGGCCGACCTGGACAGAGCAGCCCGTCACGACGATCGCCGCGTCCGGGCTCGTCCGCCGCGCGCGGCGCAGGACGCCCCGGGATTTCGCGTCGGCCTCGGCCGTCACAGTGCAGGTGTTCACGAGCACCAGGTCCGCGCGCCGATCCCGATCGACGACGGCGATCCCGAGCTCCCGGAGACGGCGGGCGGCGCCCTCCATCTCGGACTGATTGACCTTGCAGCCGAGGTTCGCGATCGCCGCGGTCCGGATCGGCCGGGCCGGTGCCTCCGTCACCACAGCTTCGGCTTCGTGCTCATCAGGAACCCGATCGTCCCGACCAGCGCCGCCATCGCGTAGCTCACGTAGCGCTGGCGGCGCGCCCGGGCGAGCCAGACGCGGTCGTCCGCGGTCGCCCGCACACCGACGAGGCGCCGCAGGTTCGGACGCTGGACGAAGAACGCCAGGACGAGGTTCGCGGCATAGATCGTCAGGGCAACGAGCAGCCAGGGCTGGCTGAGGAGTGACGATCCCAAGGTCACGACCAGTGCCGCGCCGGTCAGCGCCAGCCCGATCCCGATCATGAGCGTCCCGTGCGCCTGCATCCACAGCAGGAACCGAACGAAGCGGTTGGGACTGTCCGCCGCCGCTCGTTGGGCGCGCAGGGCGAACGGCAGGAGGATCGACGGCAGGAACAGGCCGACGGCCAGCGCGATATGCGTCGCGAGCAGCACCGGGAACCAGGCGGGCACGCGGCGATTGTAGGGTGGGTGCCGTCGCGACCCGCCGAGACGGAGCCGGCTAGCGGCGGACAGCCTCCAGCGCGATCCATTCGCCTTCGAGGGTCCGGCCGCGGACGTCGAGGCCCGCGTCGGCCAACGCCGACCGCACGTCGGCCTCGCGGTCGACGAAGATCCCCGACGCGAGCAGCGTCCCTCCCGGCCGCAACTCGCCCGCGAGAAGGGGCGCCAGGGCGATCAGCACCGACGCGATCAGGTTCGCCAGGACGAGGTCGAATGGCGGCTCCCCGGTCGGCACGCTGCCGTGACGGGCCCGTACGCGCCGGCCGAGCCGGTTGCGCGCCGCGTTCGCCGCGGTCGCCTCGATGGCGATCGGATCGGTGTCGACGCCGAGGACGGATGCCGCCCCCAGCTTCGCCGCGGCGATCGCAAGGATCCCCGAGCCACACCCGACATCCAGGGCCCGCGCGCCCTCGACGGCCCCCCGGTCGGCGAACGCGTCGAGAGCCGCCAGACAGAGCCGCGTCGTCGGATGGAGTCCCGTCCCGAACGCCATCCCGGGATCGAGCGCCAGCACCACGTCGTCTGGCGCCGCGCGGTGTCGTCGCCAGGTCGGCCTGATGACGATCCGCCGTCCGACGCGGAGAACCGGGAAGTGCGCCTTCCAGGCCTCGGCCCAGTCGGCCTCGTGGACGTGGCGCGTCGTCAGCTCCCCGATCGGCCGCAACCCGAACGCCCCGAGGTGGCCCAGCGCCTCCGCCACCAGAGCCGTGGCTCGCTCCGTTGCCGCGGCGTCGTGCGCCGGCACGTAGGCCCGCACGACCGAGGGCCGCGAAGGATCCACCCGGGCGCCGAGGCCCTCGTCGACGAGCTCGAACGCCGGCTCGACTGTCGTCCCGCCGGCGGCGACCCGGCCCAGGATCTCGGAGACCGCCTCGACCGCCTCGACGTCGGCCTCGACCGAGAGCTCCAGCCACGCGCCGCGGTCCCCGGCGGCGGCCGTGGCGCGGCCCTCAGCCAAGCGCGTCGCGAACCTTGCCGAGGATCCCCGGTGCGGGTGCCGCAACGTCCTCGCCGCTCTCCGCCGCGTACTCCGCGAGCAGCTCCCGCTGCCGTTTCGAGAGACGAGCCGGGACCACCACGTTCACGAAGACGTGGAGATCGCCCTTCGAGCCGGTCCGCCGGAGGTGCGGCACGCCCCGCCCGCGGAGGCGGATCTCCGTCCCGGGCTGGGTGCCGGCCTTCACCTCGACGTCCTCGTCACCGTCGACCGTCGGGACGGCGATCGTCGTCCCGAGGGCGGCCTGCGCGATCGAGACGTCGGCTTCGTAGAACAGCTCCGTGCCCTCGCGGCGGAGCGTCGGATGCGGCGTGACGTGCACGGCGACGTAGAGCGAGCCGGCGGGACCGGAGCGCCGCCCGACCTCGCCCTCGTTCGACAGCCGGATCTGATGCCCGTCGTCGATGCCGGCCGGGATGCTCACCCGGAGCGTCCGTCGTCGCTCCGTGCGGCCCTCGCCGTGGCACGTCGGGCAGGGCTCCTTGACGAGCTTGCCCTCCCCCTGGCAGACGGGACAGGCGCTGACGTTGACCATCTGCCCGAGCATCGTCCGGCGGGTCGTCCGGATCTCGCCGCGACCGCCACAGTTCTCGCAGGTCACGGGCTCCGTGCCGGGCTTGGCGCCGTTGCCGCCGCACGTCTCGCAGCGGCCGTAGACCGGGAACTCGATCTCCTTCTCGGTCCCGTGCACCGCTTCCTCGAACGTGATCCGCAGGTCGTAACGGAGGTCTGAGCCGGCCGCCGGGTGGCCGCGCCGCGCGCCGCCGGCCGCAGCGCCGCCGAAGAACGCGTCGAAGATGTCGCTGAATGACCCGAAGGCGGACGGATCGAAGCCCATCCCCGCGCCCTCGCCCCCGAGCCCGGCCCGGCCGAACATGTCGTAGGTCTGGCGACGCTGTGGATCCGACAGGACCTGGTAGGCCTCGTTGATCTGCTTGAACCGCTCGGCGGCGCCCGGCTCCGTGTTCACGTCCGGGTGCCACTGCTGCGCCAGCTTGCGGAACGCCTTCTTGATGTCGGCGTCGGTGGCGGTCCGCTCGACGCCGAGGATCACGTAGTAGTCGAGCTCGGTGGCCATGTGCGCGCCGAAGTTTACGGGAGCGGCCTCGATCGGCGCGGCCGAGGCCGACCGGGCGGACCCCGCCTGACTACGATGGCGCGATGACGGATCGACCCCGACTCACGGTCGCGCTGACCTTCGACCACGACTCGATCTCCGACGGCGTCCGGCGCGGCGATCCGCCGGTCAAGATGTCGCACGCCGAGTTCGGGGTGCGCGTCGGCGCGCCGCGCGTCCTGGCGCTTCTCGCGGATCGCGGGATCCCCTCGACCTGGTTCGTGCCCGGTCACACGCTGGTGACGTTCCCTGAGTCGACGGCCGCGATCCTCGCCGGCGGCCACGAGCTGGCCTGCCACGGCTGGTTCCACGAGGACGCCGCGACGATGGCCCGCGACGAAGAGCGCGAGATGATCGAGCGCTCGGCGGCGGCCGTCGCGGAGGTGACCGGGGGACGGCCGAAGGGCTGGCGCGCGCCCTATTGGTCGCTCAGCGGCGCCTCGACGGAGCTGATCGAGGACGCGGGCTTCGCCTATGACTCGTCGCTGATGGCCGACGACTACGCCCTCTACCGGATCCGACGCGGCGACCGCCACTCCGTCACCGAGGGCACGCGGTTCGGCCGCGAGGGCGCGCTGGTCGAGGTCCCGGTGACGTGGGCCCTGGACGACTGGCCCCACTTCGAACCGTCCGCGGAGACGGGCCGGGATGGCCTCTCGGCGCCGTCCAAGGTCCTCGAGATCTGGACCGAGGAGCTCCGCTACGCCCACGCCCATGCGCCGGGCGGCCTGCTCACCGTGACGATGCACCCCGAGTGCATCGGGCGCGGCCATCGGATGGCGATGCTGGAACGGTTCATCGACGCGGCCGCCGCGCTCGAGGGCGTCGTCTTCGACCGGCTCGACCGGTACGTCGATCGCTGGCTCGTGAGCTCCTGATCCTGAGGATCTTTCACGACGAGGCGCGAATGCGAGTCCGATAGACTCGCCCGAGCGTTCGCCCGGCGAGACCGAGTGAGGTGTCGAGATGAAAGCCGTCTTCCTGCCGAGCGACCGAGCCTTTATCCGATACCTCGAGATCCCCGGTGACGATCCACCGTTGCTGTGGCTCCATGGCTGGCAGTGCTCGTCAACCGGGGAGCTCCTGCCGGCAGCCGTCCAGCCGTCATTACGAGCACGCCGCTCGCTCCTGATCGACTTCCTGGGGCATGGGTACAGCGACAAGCCACCGGACTTCGCCTACTCCATGCAGGAACACGCGCGGACGATCGTCACGGTGATCGACGCCCTTGGACTCGATCGCTGCGGCCTCGTCGGCCACAGCATGGGTGGCGGTGTAGCGGTCCTTGTGGCGGGTGCCCGGCCCACGATCGTGTCGCTGCTGATCATGGCCGAAGGATCGCTCGACGCGGGAGGCGGACAAGCCTTCGCCGGTCAGACCGAGGCCGAGTTCGTCGAGCGTGGCTTCGAGGACTTGCTCGGCGGGAGGTCGAGGGACGCGGTGGCCGAACCAGCGGGCCTTGGGGCCGCCCATCTCGGGATCACCCGGCTCGTCGAGCCTCGCGCTCTGTATCGCGAGGATGTCTCGATGAGCAACGAAACGACTCCGTCCATTCGTACCCTGCTGTCGGGGCTGGAGGTCCCGCGCTGGTACCTCATGGGCGAGCTGAGCGACCCCGAGGACCTGCAGGCGGATCTCGACACCATGGGCGTCGGGTGGAAGGTCGTCCCGAACACAGGCCATCCGATGGGACTCCAGAATCCGGCAGGGTTCGCGAGGATGGTCGCCGACGTGGTGGCCGAGTCCTGGCGGGACTAGGGCCTCAAGATCACGGCCTCCTGTGGTGAGGCCGCCGCCAGGTCGCAGGCCCGTTCGAGGACTTCGACGAGCATCGGCGGCGTCAAGCGCCCCGTAAACGTGTTCTGCTGGCTCGGGTGGTACGAGCCGATCACCTCGTAGCCGCCGGCGCGCGCCACGGCTCCGTGCCCGAACCGCGGCCGTGGCCGCGCGTCTTCGCCGGTCAGTGCGGCAATCGTCCGGAAGGCGGCCTCCCAGGCGATCGCCCCCAGCGCGACGAGGATGCGGACGCGATCCAGGATCGCGAGCTCGCGGACGAGGTACGGCTGGCACGTCGCGCGCTCCAGGGGCGTCGGCTTGTTCGCCGGGGGGGCGCAGCGCACTGCTGCGGCGATGTAGGCGTCGATGAGAGTCAGGCCGTCGTCGGGTCGCCGGCCGGTCGGCTGGTTCGCGAGGCCAGCGGCGTGCATCGCGGCGAACAGGAAGTCGCCGGACGCGTCGCCGGTGAAGACCCGGCCGGTCCGGTTGCCGCCATGCGCGGCCGGGGCAAGCCCGACGATCAGGATCCGGGCGTCCGGGTCGCCGAACCCCGGCACGGGCCGGCCCCAGTACGTCTCGTCGCGGTATCGAGCGACCTTCTCCCGGGCGACGAGCTCCCGCCAGGCGACGAGGCGCGGGCACTTCCGGCACGCGACGATCTCGCGGGTGAGCTCCTCGAGGGCGACGGCGCGGTCCACGCGCCACACCCTACTTGAGCAGCAGCTTATCGAGGCGCCGGGCGACGATCGACAGCCCGACGATCCCCATCACGCTGAGATAGACGACGTGCACGATCAACGAGGGGTCGAGGTGCCCGATGACCAGCGATCGCAGCAGGTCGACGCCCTGGTACAGCGGCGTCAGCTGGACGAGCAGCCGAACGCCTTCGGGGTAGGCGTCGATCGGGTAGAACGTTCCCGAGAAAAGGAACAGCGGCAGGATGACGAGCTGGGCGAGGTCGAAGTCCTGCCAGGTCCGCATGAACGATGTCGCCGCCATGGCCACGCCGCCGAACGCGAAGCCGATGAGGAGGGCGGCTGGCACGGCCAGGATCACGAGCGGCGAGACGACCAGCCCCAGAACGGCCATCACGATGATGAAGGCGATCGCGTAGATTCCGCCGCGGATCAGGGCCCAGACGAGCTCGCCGACCGCCACGTCGCCCGGTGACAGCGGCGTCGCCAGGATCGCCTCGAAGGTCTTGTTGTAGCGGAGCTTGAAGAAGAAGTTGAACGTGCCCTCGGCGATCGCCCCGTTCATCGCGGCGCTCGCGAGGAGTGCCGGCGCGACGAACAGCTGGTACGAGATCGGCTGGCCGCCGGGCCCGTTCACCGTTCCGACCAGCACGCCCAGTCCAAAGCCGATCGAGCCGAGGTAGAACAGCGGCTCGAAGAAGCCGGACAGGATCACGATCCACGTGCGGCGATAGACGTAGATGTTCCGCTCGACGAGGTGGCGGGATCGGCGGCTGCCGAGCGTGAAGAGGCCGCTGAGCGGCAGCGACGACGCGGTCATCCGCGCACCAGCCGGGCTTCGACTGTCCGGAACGCCCACCACGAGCCGGCGACGAAGACCGCCGCCAGGACGGCGACGTGCGCGACGGCCCGCAAGGGATCCGCACCGATCGTGCCAAGGGCGAGGCCGCGGCTGAGCTCGACGCCGTGCCAGAGCGGTGACAGCCAGGCGATCGGCTGGAGCTGGGCGGGCAGGTTCGAGATCGGGAAGAAGGTGCCCGAGAAGAGGAAGAGCGGCGTGATCCCGAACCGGAAGACCGCGTTGAACTTCTCGGGGGTCCGTTGAGTCGCGGAGAACGCCGCGATCGGTGCCGAGAACGCCATGCCCGTCAGCACCGCCGACGGGATCGCGAGCAGGATCAGGGGCGAGGCCGCGGCTCCGAAGAGCGTCATGACGATCGTGAAGATGGCCGCGATCGCGGTCAGCCGAATGGCGATCCAGACCAGGTTCCCGAGGACGATGTCGCGGGGCGAGATCGGCGTCGCGTACATCGCGTGGAACGTCTTCTGCCACGTCAGGCCGCCCATGATCGGGAACGTCGACTCGAACGCGGCCGCCTGCATCGCCGTTGCCGCGAGGAGGCCCGGCGCCAGGAACTGCAGGTAGCTCAACCCACCGAGCGCCACCGCCGCGGACCCCGACCGGTCCACGTACGTCCCCAGCCCGACACCCATCGCGAGCAGGAACAGGACCGGGTTCAGGAAGGACGAGAAGAGCGATGCCCGGAACGTTCGCCGGTACTGGAGCGCTCGGGTCTCGACGACCCGCGTCATGAGGGCCATCGCCTACTCGATCAGCGACCGGCCGGTCAGCCGGAGGAAGACGTCCTCGAGGGACGAGCGGCGGACGAGGACGGTCTCGGGTCGCAGGCCGCGTTCGTGGGCGGCGACCGCGACCGCCTCGCCATCGTCGGCGTAGAGAAGGACGCGGTCGGCCAGCCGCTCGATGCGGGCGGCGAGGCCGTCGAGCTGGCCGTCGAGCGTCTCCTGGACGCCGGCCGGGAACCGCAGCTCCGTGACCTCCCGCGTCGAGTACTGCTCGATGAGCTCTCGAGGCGAACCTTCCGCAACGATCTTGGCCTTGTCCATGACGACGAGCCGGTCGCAGAGCTGCTCGGCCTCGTCCATGTAGTGGGTCGTCAGGACGAGGGTGACGCCACGTTGCTTGAGCCGGTACAGCCGGTCCCAGAGGAGATGCCGGGCCTGCGGATCGAGGCCAGTCGTGGGCTCGTCCAGGAGCAGCAGGTCCGGCTCGTTGATCAGGGCCCGGGCGATCGTCAGCCGCCGCTTCATCCCGCCCGACAGCGGCTCGACCTGGTCGTCTGCCCGATCGATCAGCTGCGCGAACTCGAGGAGCTCGTCGGCGCGGCGCCGGCACTCCTGACGCGACAGCCCGAAGTAGCGGCCGTAGATCAACAGGTTCTCGCGGACCGAGAGCTCGGTGTCCAGGGTGTCCTGTTGAGGCACGACGCCGATTCGGGCACGGATCGACGGGCCATCGCGTCGCGGGTCCAGGCCGAGCACCTCGAGCGTCCCCTCGGTGACCGGCGAGACGCAGCCGATCATCCGCATCGTCGAGGTCTTGCCGGCGCCGTTCGGGCCCAGGAAGCCGAACGATTCGCCCTTCGCGACGTCGAAGTCGACCGCATCGACAGCCGTGAACGCGCCGAACCGCTTGGTCAGGCCGCGCGCCCGGATCAGGGCAGAATCGGACGTTCGGGGGTCGTTCGGCATGGGGTCGCGATGGTACCCGACCGAGGGGTCAGGAGCTGTCAGGATCGGCCGGTCGCCGCCGCAGAACGGTGGTCCGCCGCATCCGGCAGGAGTTCGAAGTGGACGACGTCGAAGCCGGCCAGCCGGACTCGGTTGCGCGTCGCGATCGGCCGCCGCGTGTTGCCGCCCGTGGCGGCTTCGATCGCCGGCCACCCCGTCCAGGCCGAGATCGTGACGAAGGCCTCGGGCGGGTCGGCTCCGAGCGCGAACGCGACCAGCCCGTCGTTCACCAGCGCGTCGGCGAGCATCCCGGAGCGGGCCTCGTCGATGTAGGCATCGAGCTCACCGAGCTTCACCCGACCGCGAAAGACCCGCAGGATCCGGGCGGGTTCGGGGCGGTCGAAGCGGTTGTGGACCGCCAGCTCCAGGGTCTGGACGTCCTCGGTCGACAACGGGGAGCCGACCGACGCCGCGAGTCGACCGAGCACATCCACGTCAGGGGACGCGTCGCCGGGCAGCTCCGTCCAGGTCGAGGCGATCACGCGGCGCTGGTCGAATCGGGCGCCGTGCCGGCCGATCCACGCGTCCACGACGCACGGGTGGTCGAGGAGCGCGGGCAGGCACACGTCGCGGAGGGCTGCGTCCACGGAGGATTCGTGTCCTTCGGGCGAGAAGGTGACGACGCGGAGGTATCGAGCGATGGGCACGCGCTCCTCGGCGGTGACGGTGCGGCGCCGACCCCAGCGTCGCGCGGCGCCATTCTGCCAACCGGGCGCTCGCGAGGCAATGCGCTCGCAGATCCTTGCGGTTGCAGTCGTCGCAGAAACGTGCTAGCGTTCAGTAGCATAAAGCGCTCGGCAAGGAGCCCGATCTCGATGTCCACCCTTCCGGAGCCCGTCGAACAGCTGCTCGGAGCGGCGCTGGTCGGTGAGCTGTCGGTCGTCGACGGCACCGGCCGTCCCGTGACGTATCCGCTGATCCCGCTCTATGACGGCGAGCGGATCTACCTGACGTCCTCGACGCTCTTCTCGCGCAAGCTCGAGCACATCAAGGCGAACCCGAAGGTCGCGCTGTCGATCACCGATCCGATCGCCGTCGGGGGCCGGACGGACCGGGCGACGATCCAGGGCGACGCCCGCGTGGTCGAGGACGACCCGCACGGCGGCTGGGAGCGGCTCCTCCCGATCTGGGAGGCGAAGGAGCCGGCGATCGTCGCGTTCCTCAAGTCGCGGGTGGCGCTGCCGCTCTTCTTCGAGCGGTCGCTGATCGAGATCACGCCGCGCCGTTCGCTGTACTGGGCCGACGGTGACGCCGCCACGGCGCCCGCGGCCTTCACGGTCCGGACGGAGGCCGCGTGATGACCACGACTGCCGCCCTAACCACACCACGTGTTCCCGCGCTGACGGCTCGCCAGGGGCTGGAGAAGCTCGCGACGTATTCGTTCGCGGTGCTCACCGTCGTCGACGCCGACGGGTATCCCCTGAGCGTCGCGGTCTCGGCTTCCGTCGACCCGGCGGCGGGCCGTGTTGCGTTTGCCGCGCCGGCCGGGATCGCTCTCCCCGCCGACGCGGAGGTCAGCCTCACCGGATCGCACATCCGGCCGCAGCCCGGCTACGGCTACGACGAGCGGCGCCACGTCACGGTCTGGGGCCGCGCGGAGGTGGCCGGTGACATGGTCACGTTCGCGGCCGCGCGGGCGTGGGGCTGGGACGAGGCCGAAGTGCCGTTCTTCGAGTACTCCGAACGATCGGTCGGACAGTCGCGGCGGTACTTCGACGCCTTGACCGCCGAGCGCGGGACACCGGTCAAGCCACGGCTCGACCTTCGCTGGCTCGCCCTCCGGACGACCCGGTTGCCGTTCCTCACCGCGACGATCGTGCCGGTCGTCCTGGGGATCGCGATCGCGGCGCGCCAGGGCACGTTCGATCTGTTGACCGCCGTCCTGACCGTCGTCGGCGCGGCCTTCGTCCAGCTCGGCCTCAACGTCGCGAACGACGTGTTCGACTCTGTCCAGGGCGCCGACGAGGCCAACGTCACGCCGACGCAGTTCAGCGGCGGCTCGCGGGTCATCCAGTACGGGCTCGTCACGCTCCGGCAGATGGCCGGCCTGGCGACGGTCTTCTATCTCGGCGCGGCTGCGATCGGGTTGATCCTGCTCGCCCTCCGCGGCTCGTCGGCGCTCCTCGCGATCGGCGTGATCGGCTTCGTCGTCTCGATCGGCTACACCGCGCCGCCGCTGAAGCTCGTCTATCGCGGGCTCGGCGAGATCGCCGTCGCCCTCGGGTTCGGGCCCCTCATGCTCCTCGGCGCCTATGTCGTGCAGACGCGCGGCACCCTGACGTGGGAGCCCGTCGTCGCATCTCTGCCGATCGCGCTGCTCGTCGCGTTGATCCTGTATGTCAACGAGATCCCCGATCGCCGCGGCGATGCTCGCGCCGGGAAGCGGACCCTGCCCGTCCGCCTGCCGAAGGCCATCGTCATTGGTGGCTATCGCATCGCGGCCGTGGCGGCGTACGTGATCGTCGTCGCGGGCGTCGCGGCCGGGCTTCTGCCCATCCCCGCGCTGCTCGCCCTCCTGTCGATCCCGCTGGCCCTGCAGGTCTCGCGGGGCCTGGAGCCGAACTACGACAACCCGTACGCGCTGATGGCCGTGATGGGGGTCAACGTGAAGCTCCACCTCGTCGCGGGGGTGCTCCTCCTCGCCGGCTACCTGGTGGCGCTGGTCGCCGGCGCGCTCGCACCGTCGGTGAGCCTCTTCATCGGCAAGTAACAGCCCCCGTCCGGCGCGCGGTAAGCGCCAGCGAAGTGGCGCGCGCCATGCTTCGCGCGTGGACGAGGTGGCATTCGGGCGCGGGTTCCGAGCGCTCCGAGTGCGGAAGCATCTCCGCCAGGACGACCTGTCAACCAGGGCCGGCGTGTCGAGGGGCGTGATTGCGAGGATCGAGACGGGCCATGCGGCGTCGGTGACCGTCGAGACGCTGGAGAAGGTCGCTCGGCCGCTCGGCGCGCGCGTGATCTGTCGCCTGATGTGGCAGGGCGAAGGGCTGGACCGGCTGCTCGACGCCGACCACGCGGCCATCGTCGAGCAGGTCGTTCGATTCGTGACCGCGTCTGGATGGCTGGTTGCCACCGAAGTGTCCTTCAACGTCTGGGGAGAGCGCGGCTCGATCGACGTCCTCGCCTTCCACCCGGCCAGGCGCACGCTGTTGGTCGTCGAGGTCAAATCCGTGGTACCGGACGTCCAAGCGACCCTCGTGTCGCTCGATCGCAAGGGACGGCTCGCCCGGGAGATCGCTCGAGAGCGAGGCTGGGACGCCACCGGAGTCGCCAAGCTGCTCGTGATCCGCGACACCCGCACCTCTCGCCGCCGGGTCGATCAGCATGCGGCGACCTTTGGGAACGCCTTTCCGGATCGGATCGCCCGCCTCCGCGCGTGGCTTCGCGATCCCGACCCACGGCGGTCTCTCCGCGGCCTGTGGTTTCTGTCAAGCGAATCTCACGCGGGCGCAACGCAGAGAGTCCGGACCCCACGAGCCGGTCGCGAGCGTGGGAACGAGCCTGGTTCTTGACAATTGATCGCGAGGCGAACGCTTGACAGGAATCTGGCGGCTAACCACCGGGTGAAATTCGTTTGGCAACTTTGGCGGCGGTCCGGCGGCGAAACGGCGCGCGGAGCCGGCGCGAGCCAAGCGCCACGGAATCGAAGCGCCCGGCCGGGCTGGGCCCGGCCGGGCACGACGTGTTCGCGATGAACGCGGAGGTCAGACCTCCTTGAACTCGCCCTCGACCGTGTCGTCGGAGGCGTCGCCGGATGAGGAGCCGCCACCGGATCGAGCGCCGGCCGGCTCCGCCTCGGGCTCGCCGCCCTCGGTCCCGGCACCACCCGCGTCGCCCGCACCGCCGTCGGAACCGTCGGACGACCCGTTCGGGCCGGCCTCGGACGAAGCGGCCTGGTAGGCCGCGGTCGACACCCGCTGGAGCGTTTCGGCCAGAGCCGATGCGCCTGCGGTGATCGCCGCGACGTCGGAGCCCTTCAGCGCCTCGCGGAGCGAGGACACCTGGTTCTCGACGGTCGCCTTGTCCTCGGACGACACCTTGTCGCCGAG